>Ga0209357_1001368_pt1 | contig 9889 bp, 11 predicted proteins | sample LauGreFBDMM110SD_2_FD_187573 | JGI IMG/M metagenome (GOLD analysis project Ga0209357, IMG submission 187573) | Freshwater lake microbial communities from Lake Michigan, USA - Fa13.BD.MM110.SD (SPAdes) (version 3) | ecosystem: Environmental > Aquatic > Freshwater > Lake | place: Lake Michigan, USA... | reverse complement strand
GGCTAGGCACTATCAGGAATGAAACAAATTGAAATGGCTCAACTGGGAGAGATTGCCCGAGTCAGGGACGAATCGACTTACCGAGGTGTGGCAGAACCGCGAATTCACACAAAACTTAACGATTTACCCTCACTAGGCGAGCAAATGATTAAATTCTGTGAGGAAATCGGCTTTGAGCTGATGCCTTGGCAGCAATGGCTGGCTCATCACAGCTTAAAACAGAAACCCGATGGCCGATGGGCTCACCCAATTGTCTGCCTATTAGTAGGCCGACAAAATGGCAAATCGACCTTTATGGCGCTTCAAATTCTATTTAGGATTTATGTATTAAAAGAAAAACTGCAAGTTCATACTGCTCATAAGCTAACTACTTCAGCAGAGCTCTTTTATAAGATTTATGGAATTATTGAACAGAATCCAAGGCTAGCTGCTGAATTTACTAAGAAGCTAGAAAGTAAAGGCTTTCAAGAGCTTCAATTTACTGAAGGTAGGCGATATATCGTCAGAGCCAATAACTCGGCTGGTAGAGGCATTGCAGCCCCTGAAACGATACACCTAGACGAAGCTCGAGAGTATAAAGATGAGGATGTCTGGTCTGCCTTGCGATATACCCAAATGGCTAGCCCAAATCCTCAAATATGGGTTTATTCAAATGCTGGAGATCAACACAGCATCGTTCTAAATAAACTTAGGGAAAGAGCAATGGCTGCCATATTCGGTAGCAATGATGATATTGGTTGGTTTGAATGGTCAGCGCCTCAAGGCATTAAATTTGATAACTCACCAGACTTCTGGCTAGGTGTTTGCCAAGCTAATCCATCACTCGGCATAACAGTTCATCCAGATAATATCCGAGCAGTTTTATCAGACCCCGAAGACATTGTGCGCACAGAAGTCTTATGCCAATGGGTCGATACGATTAACCCAGTTATCAATCCTTCGCAATGGGAAAGTTGCAGAGTTGAGGGACTCCGACTCAACCCTGAAGCTGATACTTGGCTGGCTATTGATTTAAGCCCTAGCAGAAAAGAAGCAGCTCTAGTTGCTAGTCAAAGACTTGAGGGGGATAGATTCCAAGTCATATTGCTTCAAACTTGGCATAACCCAGCCAATCTTGATGATAAAGCAATGGCGAATGATGTAGCAGAATGGGTCAGAAAGTATCCAGTCCAACTAGTTGCCTATTCAGCCAAAACCGCGTCAGCGGTTGCAGCTAGGTTAGCCCCTGCAGGAATAAGAGTCGAGCCAATAGACGGCCTTGATTATGCCCAAAGCTGCGATGAATTATTGGGAGCAATTTCATCTCAGCGGTTAGCTCACTCGGGACAGGAAGAGTTGACCAAGCAATGCCTATCCGCCGTCAAGTTACCCTTTGGAGACGGCGGTTGGGTAATGGGTCGCAAGGTAAGTAATACAACTATTTGCGGAGCAATTGCTTCAGCCTTAGCGACACACTACGCAACGATGGCTGAAAGCGGAGTCGATATTCAAATAGTGTAAGTAGGCTCGCTTACAATGTAAGCAATGGGTGCTATAAGAGATTTCCTATTTCCACAGGTTCAGACGGCTAAACCTACTAAGGTTTCAGATGTTGCAGCCGCGCTAACTCCCGTTCAGATTAGCGATTCAGTTTATAATATTCTTGGTGGTGCAACTAATACCACTCGGCAATTAGCAATGAGCGTTCCATCCGTTGCTAGAGCTCGCAATATTATTTGCGGAACTATTGGCTCATTACCTCTCACCACTTTTAATCGCATCACTGGACAGTATGTAGATCCGCATCGCGTTATTAATCAACCAGACCCAAGAGTTGCAGGATTTGTAATTTATAACTGGCTCGCTGAAGATATTTGGCTTTATGGTGCTGGGTATGGTCAAGTCTTAGAAATGTATTCTTCAACTGATGGCGGTCGCGTAAGAGCTTGGACTCGCGTCAGCCCAGACCGCGTTACAGTCGATACAGATTTTCGCAACACAGTAATTGAATCTTATAAAGTGGATGGAATGGCCGTTCCACTTCAAGGAGTCGGCTCACTCATTCGCTTTGATGGCCCAGATGAGGGATTGCTTCATAGAGCTGGTAAGACAATCGCAGCTGCGGTATATCTTGAGAACGCAGCAGTTAATTATGCTAAAGAGCCTGCTCCAACTATGGTTCTTAAATCGAATGGAACTAATTTAACTGCCGAAAGAATTTCAGCACTTCTAAGCGCTTGGAAAACTGCTCGCCAATCTCGCTCTACTGCATTTCTAAATGCTGATGTAAATCTTGAGCAATTTGGCTTTGATCCTAAATCATTGCAACTTGCAGAAGGCCGTCAATATGTAGCGCTTGAATTGGCTAGAGCTTGCGGCATCCCTGCCTACTTCTTGAGCGCCGAAGCGACTTCTATGACTTATTCAAACGCGGTGTCCGAGCGGCGCTCATTAGTTGATTTCTCACTTCGCCCAATCCTTAAAGCGATTGAGGAACGCTTATCATTACCGGACTTCGTTCCAAATCCAGTAATGGTGCGCTTTGCACTTGACGATTTCTTACGCGGTAACGCATTAGAAAGAGCTCAAGTTTATGAAATTCTAAACCGCATTGGCGCGATGAGCGTTGAGCAGATTCAGCGAGAAGAGGACCTAATACCAAATGAAGGTTAATATGCCAATGGCAGTTACAGCTGCCGACACAATAAAGAGAACGATTACTGGAACTATTGTTACCTGGAATGAGCAAGGAAATACCTCAGTAGGCCCGACAATATTTGCAGCAGATAGCATTGAGATTAAGCCAGTTAAGTTGCTCCTTGAGCACGACAGAACTCGGCCAATTGGCAAAATGGTTTCTCACAATGTAACTGCTAACGGAATTGAGGCGACTTTTAAGATTGCCAATACTATGGCTGGAGAAGATGCCTTAGTTGAAGCAACTGAAGGGCTACGCGATGGATTTAGCGTAGGCGCTCAAATAAATGAATGGACAAATAACAAAGGCGTAATGCAGATTACTTCAGCAACCCTAGATGAAGTTTCTCTAGTTACTGATCCTGCAATTGATTCTGCTCGCGTAAGCGAAGTAGCAGCATCCGAGAATGAAGCACCAAAAGAAGATTCTGATTTGGCAACCGCTGATTCAGAGAACCCAACCGAAGGAGACCAAGTGTCCGACACTACCGCTCCTGCTCCTGCCGTTGAAGAAGCGGTAGAAGCAGCCAAAGTAGAAGCAGCAGCTCCAAAGCCTGCTTTCTACACAAGCCCTCGCCTTGAATTTACCAAGGCAAAATATCTAGAGATGAGCGTTCGCGCTGCTCTAGGAAATGACGATGCTCGCGCTTATGTTCGCGCAGCAGACGACACCACAAGCAATAACGCTGGTTTAATTCCAACCCGTCAGCTAACCGAGGTAATTAACCCTCTAGCAAATGCTGATCGTCCAGCAGTTGATTCAGTATCTCGCGGCGTTCTTCCAGATGCTGGAATGAGCTTTGAGATTCCTAAGCTAACTGCCGTTCCAACAGTTGGAGAAGAAGCTGAAGAAGCAACAATTGATGAGACAGGAATGACCTCTGAGTTCCTTTCAGTTTCCGTCAAGAAGTATGCAGGCGGACAAGAGTTCTCAGTAGAACTTCTCGACCGCTCTTCACCAGCGTTCTTTGATGAGCTAGTTCGTCAAATGGAATATGCCTATGCAAAGGCAACAGATGTCGCAGTAGTAACTGGCTTAATTGCTGGTGGAACAGATGGCGGAAACCGCACTCTTGATGCAGCTGGACTTCTTGACTTCGTATCCGATGCTGGAGTTTCAATCTATTCCAACACTCTTGGATTCGCACAAAATATCATCGCATCACCTCAGCAATGGGGCGCAATCCAGAATCTAGCTGATGCTGGCCGTCCGATTTATCAGAACTTGATTGGCAATATGAATCAAGGTGGAAATCTCGGCGCAGGTTCTGCAACTGGAAATCTTCTCGGTCTGAACTTCCGCGTAGATCGCAATCTCACAACTGGCTCTGGTGTTGGCGATAACACAATCATCATCATCAATCCAGAGGCTTATACTTGGTATGAGTCAAGCCGTTTCCGCTTGGAGACTGCTCAGGTAGCAACTGGTCAAATCAAAGTTGCTTACTATGGTTATGGCGCACTAGCAACAAAGGTAGGCGCTGGCGCTTATCGTTGGATGGTTGCGTAGTTAATTAAAAAAAGTGAGGGCCAGTCCGCTCCCGAGCTGGCCCCTCACCTAAGTGCTTGAAAGGATGACGAAATGCCTACGATAGTTACGGCCACAGAGCTTAGGACAATCCTTGGCGTTTCGTCATCCCTATATTCAGACGCTTATTTAGGCGACATAGTAGATGCCTCGGAGAATCTAGTTCTCCCAATGCTGGTTACTTTTCAAAGCAAAATTAACAAAGTAAAACTGACCAATAATATTGCTTACTTTGAGACTGCAACAATTCAAGAATTCACAGAAGGCCAATCCGTAATTATTACTGGCTGCGGAGCTCCTTTCAATGGCACTCACACAGTAACCGATGACGAAATTTCAGATTATGTATTTACAGTCGCAATCACCAATGCAGACATATTGGAAAAAAATATCATCCCAGCAGGAAACGCTGCGCTATCTGGATTATCGACCTATGTCGGAAACCCCAATGCTGAAGCTGCTATTTTGGCTATCTCCGTTGAAATCTTCCAGTCCAGAACCGCCGCTGGTGGATCAATCGAAGGCGTAGATTTTGCAGTAACTCCTTACCGCCTATCTAAGAATTTACTCGCCAAAGTAACTGGCCTTCTAGGCCCTTATCTTGATGTTGAGACGATGGTGGGCTAATGCCAGCCAGCACAATTGCCACAGATGTTAGAGGAACGCTAAAGACCGCTTTAGCAGGATGCACCGCTAATATTTATGATTCAGTTCCAGAAGCACCAATAGTTCCAGCAATTATCGTTATTCCAGACTCTCCCTATATGGAGCTTGAAGTTTTGGGCAAAGCTACAACAAGAGTTAAATTAAATTACACCATTACCGCTTGCGTTGCGTATTTCAGCAACGCTGCTGCTCTTGATAATTTAGAGCAATTAATTATTAGTATTCTTGGAGCACTAAATGCTTCCAAGTATGAGTTATCAATAGTCGAAAGACCTTCGGTAACTGAAGTAGGAACTACTACCCTGTTAGTTTCAGATATACGCTTGAGCGTCCGCTACGAGCAAACCGCATAGGAGACCCAAATGCCAACAACAGTAATAACTGGGCGCGATGTAACCTTTACACTCGATAGCGCTGCTTATGACGCCCAGACAACTAGCGCAGTCCTAAGCTGCGACACAATTATCGAGACCTATCAAACTCTTGATGGTCGCGCTTATAAGTCCGTTGATAAGCAATGGACATTCACAATTGAATTGCTACAGGATTGGGGAGCTACTAGCTCTCTATTCGAAGCAATGTGGACAGATGCAGAAGCTGCGCCTAACACAACACTTGCAGTTTCATTCACTGCCGTAACTGGCGCAGTATTTGCTTTCAATGTATTGCCAGTCTTTCCAGCAGCAGGTGGCGCAGCTCCAGGAGCGCTAACTGATACTTGGACAATGACTGTCGTTGGAACCCCAACAGAGACCTTCAGCTAAGAGATCGGAGCATCGGGAGCTATGAAAATATCAATCACAATTAAATATAACTCTGGCGAATCAGTTACTTATCAGGCTGGCTTACCAGAATGGGCTAAGTGGGAACGCAAAACTGGTAAGTCGATTTATTCAATGAAGGATATATCGGCGTATCAGCAAGCGGACTTCTTAGATCTTGCTTACTTTGCGTATAAGCGCGAAGCAGCTGGAAAGCCAACCAAACCTCAAGAGATTTGGGAGCTAACAGTTGAAGAGATGACGATTGGAGATGAAAGCCCAAAAGTTACGAGCCCGGAAGCATCAACCGACTAATAGTCGAGATAGCGATAGCAACTGGGATACCGATGACTTACTGGACAGACATCGACCAAGTCCTAACGGCGATAGAGATATTAAAGGAGCGTAGCGGTGGCAAATGAGTTACCAATCAGTTACGACAAGCGCGAACTCCGCTCAATCATTACCGCTTTCAAAGCGATGGATGATGAAGCCGTTAGCCAAGCTAAACAAGAATCTAGCGCGCTGGCTACTTATGCAGCAAACGAAATCAAAGCCTATGCACTCACAAGGACATTTGGTCAAGAAGCAGTTAGAAGAATTGCAACTGGCGTTAAAGTCTCGGCCAGTTCCAAAATCGGAGAGTTCTCTTACGGCTTTGCAAGTCAGCGCTTTTCTGGTGGCGGTAACACACAAAAACTCTGGGCGGGTTATGAATTTGGAAGTAATCGCTTGCGTCAGTTCCCAAGAAGAACACCAAGCAAAGGTCGCGGAAACGCTGGCTACTTTATCTACCCAACCCTTCGTAAGATTCAGCCTGAATTGATTAAAAAATGGCAAGAAGCATTCTCCAAGATATTGAAAGAGTGGGATAAGTAATGGCTGGCAGTAGAACCCTCAAGCTTTCAATTCTTGCTGATGTTGCTGATCTCAAGAAAAATCTTGATACTGGCTCTAAAGAGGTTGAAGGCTTTGGCGGTAAGTTAGAAAAGTTTGGCAAGGTTGCAGCAGCCGCTTTCGCAGCAGCAGCGGCGGCAGCAGCAGCCTATGCGGTCAAGTTAGCCGTTGATGGCGTTAAGGCAGCTATTGAAGATGAGGCTGCCCAGCTTCGTTTAGCGAATGCTCTTAAAAATGTTACTGGGGCAACTCAAGCCCAGATTTCAGCAGTTGAGGAGCAGATACTTAAGACCTCTTTGGCTACTGGCGTTGCTGATGACCAATTGCGCCCAGCCCTTCAGCGCTTAGCAACTGCAACAGGATCAGTAACTAAGTCGCAAGATTTATTGACGCTAGCTTTAGATATTTCAGCTGCTACTGGTAAGAGCGTTGAGACTGTATCCAATGCCCTTGGTAAGGCTTACGAAGGCAATACAGCCTCTTTAACGCGTCTAGGTGTTGGTTTATCTAGTGCTGAAATCAAGACCCTTGGATTAGAGGGAACAGTAAAACAATTAGCTGAGACCTTTGGTGGAGCAGCTACAGTTCAAGCTAATACTTTTGAAGGTCAGATTCAAAGACTTAAAGTGGGCTTTGATGAAGCCAAGGAATCGGTGGGAGCTGCTTTATTGCCTACCCTTCAAAGACTTTTAGATTATTTCATTAACACAGTTATTCCCAAATTTATTGAGTTCAAAGACGCAGCATTAAAGCCAGTTACTGATGCAATTGCCAGAAATAAGGAATCATTAACTATTCTCTATAACTTTATTAAAGACTTTGTAGTTCCAGTTTTAATCAATAACCTTGGTGGAGCACTTGGATTTATTGGTAAAGTCGCTGGCGGTATTTTAGATGTTATTGGCGCGGTAGTTAATGGAATTAAGAGCGCAGTTAATTTTGCCATTGATGCAATAAATGTTCTTATTCGCGCTTACAATGCCGTCCCACTTTTGCCTAATGTATCTACCATTTCTAAGCCATCATTCTCAGCCCCTAGCACTCCAAGCAGTTCAACACTTCCAAAAATTGCTACTGCACCAAGCCCAAGCGTCCCTTCAGCTCCTAAGCCATCCACTACTCCGAGCGCTCCATCGGCTTCAACTCCAAGCGCCCCATCCACACTAGTGCCGAGTGGTAATGCAATTCCTTCTGGATTCAATGTTGCTGGCACAGTTGCAGCTAATCAGCAAGGCAATGTCGTAATCAATGTTAATGCCCCATCCGCTATTGATGAAGAAGGATTTACTAGAGCAGTTGTCTTAGCTCTTAACAATAGCAACGCTCGCAATGGTGGCGGTGGCGGTGGAATTGCTGGCTTAGTAGAACTATGACCCTTTGGAATCCAGTTTATAGAGTTAAAGTTGATGGCGTTACAGTCACTAGCGCAACCCTTAGCGGCTTAACTATCACCTCGGGTCGCACCGATATTTATCAACAGCCAATTGCTGGTTACTGCAATCTAAGTCTTATAGAGACAGCTGAAGCTGCAGTTCCCTATGAAGTAAATGACGCGGTAACAATAGAAGTCCAAGATTCTAATGGCGATTATGTAAATCTCTTTGGCGGCTTTATTACTGACTTAGGCATAACAGTCCAGACTTCAGGATCAACAGCTACCAGCCAGCAGATTAGAATTGTTGCAGTCGGAGCTTTAGCGCGACTTGCTAGGGCAGTTTATACAGGCAACTTTGCTCATCAATTTGATGGAGACCGAATTGAGGAATTACTTAGCGGCGTATTATTTGACCAATGGAATGAAGTGCCAGCGGCAGAGACTTGGAATAGTTATGACGCAACTACGCAATGGCAGGATGCAGAAAATAGCGGATTAGGCGAGATAGACACTCCGGGTGATTATGAGTTGCACTCTGAGAGTGGCCTTAACGACACAGTTTATAATTTAGCTTCTAGGTATGCCAATAGCGGATTAGGTTATTTGTATGAAGATGCGCAGGGCCGTATTGGATATGCCGATTCAACACACCGAAGCCAATACCTTGCGACTAATGGCTATGTTAATCTTGATGGCAATCACGCCATTGGCCCAGCCCTTTCCATAATCAAGCGCGCTGGAGATGTCCGAAATGCAATTACAGTCGGCTATGGCATTGGCAGCGCAGAGGTAGATGATGAGGATTTAGCTTCTATATCGCTTTATGGCCAACTAGCTACCACAATATCTACAACCCTTAGGCATCAAGCTGACGCGGAAGCCCAAGCAGCCTTCTATCTACTTATCCGCGCCTACCCCCAATTTGCCCTACGGCAGATAACCTTTACTACAGCCAATACAGAGATTGATGATGCCGACCGAGACAGCCTGCTAAATGTATTTATGGGTATGCCGTTGAATATTACTAATCTGCCATCCAATATGACCGATGGCGAGTTCCAAGGATTTGTTGAGGGTTGGACTTGGACTGCAAGTCTTAACCGCCTAGACCTAACGATGAACCTATCGCCCATAGCTTTCAGCCTGCAAGCCTTCCGTTGGAACTCAGTCCCAGCGGTAGAGAGTTGGAATACAATAAACCCATTACTGGAATGGATTAACGCTACAATAGTTGCATAGGAGACTAAATGCCAACAACAACAAATTACGGCTGGACAACTCCAGCTGATACAGATCTAGTAAAGGATGGCGCAGCTGCCATTCGCACTTTGGGCAGCGGGGCTGATACTTCAGTTAAAGCTCTTAACCCAGGAACAACTGCTGGAGATGTTGATTATTACACTAGCAGCACTGCAAAAGCCAGAGTTGCTATTGGATCAAATGGTCAATTGCTGCGCGTTAATTCTGGAGCAACAGCTCCTGAATGGGCTCTTGGCGTCAATTTACAATTAAACGCTCAGACTGCTACTTATACAGTTGTGCTCGGTGATGCCTTCAAACTGGTTACTATGTCGGTTGGAAGTGCTAATGACTTTCAGATTCCCACAAACGCCAGCGTTGCTTTTCCAATTGGCACAGTAATTAATATGATTCAAATCGGAGCAGGTCAGACAACTATTAAAGCTGTAAGCTCAGGCACTACTACAATTTCATCAACTGGAGCAACTGCCACAACTCCTAAGTTAAGAGCGCAGTTCTCGGCTGCATCCTGCATCAAGGTTGCTACCGACATTTGGTATGTAGTAGGAGATATAGCGTAATGAGTTTAATCGGGATTATTGCAAGCCAAAACTATTCCCGCGCAAAAAGTTTTGATATTTTAGTAATTGCGGGCGGGGGCGGTGGTAATAATGGCGCAGGCGGTGGCGGCGGTGCTGGAGGTTTATTAAGTTTTACAGAATCATTGCCTGATAATAATACATACAC
>Ga0209357_1001367_pt1 | contig 9892 bp, 9 predicted proteins | sample LauGreFBDMM110SD_2_FD_187573 | JGI IMG/M metagenome (GOLD analysis project Ga0209357, IMG submission 187573) | Freshwater lake microbial communities from Lake Michigan, USA - Fa13.BD.MM110.SD (SPAdes) (version 3) | ecosystem: Environmental > Aquatic > Freshwater > Lake | place: Lake Michigan, USA... | reverse complement strand
GCCTACTAGTGCCGCCCAAAATTGCAGTGCATGCAGCCAGTAGGCGCATAACGATGATCAACTCGCGGGCTGCGTCAAACGCACGCCGGCGAAAGCTAATGGCAGGCCGCTCGGGCTTGCGCAGCGGTGACAATAGGCCTCAGATGACAGCGGAGCGCTTGGATTGCGGCCCGCGCTCACTAGCCCCTGTTTGATGGCCGACTTTATGCAACACACCCACGTTACCGAATACCTGCGCAACCATATCCGTACCGTGCCCGACTGGCCCGCGCCTGGCGTTCGATTTCGTGACATCACGCCCCTGCTGCAAGACGCCAAAGTGTTTCGCGTCCTGATTGATGCCTTTGTGCACCGCTATATGGACAACGCCCACCGACCGGATGTGGTCGCAGGTTTAGACGCGCGCGGTTTCATTCTCGGTGCGGTGGTCGCTTACGAGCTGAATGTGGGTTTTGTGCCTATCCGTAAAAAAGGCAAGCTGCCCTTTACCACGGTAGAAGAAACCTATGAACTCGAATACGGAAGTGCCACCGTGGAGTTACACACCGACGCGGTACACCCTGGCGACCGGGTGCTGTTGATCGATGATTTGATCGCCACTGGCGGCACCATGATGGCCGGTAAAAAACTATTGGAAAAACTGGGCGCTATCGTGATGGAAGGCGCGGCCATCGTGGACTTGCCAGAACTGGGCGGCTCGGACAAATTACGCGCCACCGGCATGCCACTTTTCACCCTGCTGGACTTCGCCGGGCATTAAGCCCTAGGCCCGCGCTTGCAGCTGGCCGATGCCCCGCGTTCGGGCGCAGGCGGGTGCCAGTAAAGCCAATTACTCGGGCACAAGCGGCGCGTCCGGCAAATCGTAGTAATCGCCTTTGGAGCTGGCAAACATTTGCTGCGCAATGTGCAAACCGCTTGGTCCGTCAATCGAACCAGCCCAAATGGAGGTGCTGTTGGCCCCAACCTGCCGCCAGAATAAATTGCTCCCGCAGCGCCTGCAAAACCCGCGTTCGGCCTCAGAAGAGGACGCATACCATTGCAGCGTATCGCCATCAATGTGCAGATTCTCGGTGGGGCATGCGGTGGCAGCGACATAGTGCCCGCTGCTTTTACGGCATTGAATGCAGTGACAGGCAATGATGGGGCGCAGCGGCCCGTTTACCCGGTAGTGCAAAGCGCCGCACATACAGCTGCCACGAGTGCTTGTTTTCACGGCTTCCATCGCTTACTTCCCAATACAAAAGCTGGAAAAAATCACGCCGAGTAAGTCGTCGGAGCTAAAGGCGCCGGTGATTTCGTTCAGCGCGTTTTGCGCCAGTCGCAACTCCTCGGCCAACAAGTCGAGTGCCTGCGCCTGCGCGCGCAAATGGGCGTGGGCCAGGTACAAATGCGCACTGACTTGGCTGAGCGCCTGCACATGGCGTTGGCGCGCCATGGAAATACCTTCTGCGCCTGCTTGCCACCCCGCCAGTTCCAGCAAGCGCTGGCGCAGGCTATTGAGACCCTGCCCGGTTTTAGCGGACAGGTACAAGCCCGGCACGTGCGCGTCGGGCGCCTGCGCATCGCATTTGTTCCAAACGTCGATGACAGGAACCGTTGCGGCCAATTTATGCCCCAAAGTGGATGCAATCCGCGCATCATCGGCCTGGTATTGCGGCTGGCTTGCGCGTGTCAGGTCATGCAAAAACACCACGGCATCGGCTTGCAGCACCGCGTCCCAGGCGCGGGCAATACCGATGGCTTCCACCTCGTCAGCGCCTTCGCGCAGGCCGGCGGTGTCAATCACATGCACGGGCACGCCTTCGATTTGTATCGTCTCTTGCACCTTGTCGCGGGTAGTGCCGGCAATCGGCGTGACGATGGCCAGCTCGGCACCTGCCAAGGCGTTGAGCAGCGAGGATTTGCCGGCATTGGGCTGGCCGGCAATCACTACGCGTATGCCGTCGCGCAGCAAGGCCCCCTGGCGGGCGGCGCCCAGTACTTTGACCAGTGCCGCATGCAGGCCGTCCAGTTGCCCTTGGGCGTCGGACTTGCGCAAGAAATCAATCTCCTCTTCCGGAAAATCGAGCGTCGCTTCCACCAACAGGCGCAGGCGCACCAGGCCGTCGCGCAGCTGGTCCACTTCGCGCGAAAAATCCCCTGCCAAAGAGCGCACCGCGCTGCGCGCAGCGGCCTCGGTGCTGGCGTCTATCAGGTCGGCAATGGCCTCGGCCTGCACCAGGTCGATCTTGTCGTTGAGAAATGCGCGCTCGCTAAATTCACCCGCTTGCGCCAGGCGCAGCCCCGCCAGACAGGCTTTGCCGTGTTCGTCACGGCTGTTTGCTAGCTCCAGGCAGCGCGCTAGCAGCAATTGCAGCACCACCGGCCCGCCGTGGGCTTGCAGCTCTAGAACATCCTCGCCGGTAAAAGAATGCGGTGCCGGGAAATAAAGCGCCAGACCGTGGTCTATGGGCGCGCCCTGGGCGTCAGTGAAGGGCAGGTAGTGCGCGTGGCGCGCATCCAGGCTGTGCCCGAACCAGGCCTTAAGCAGTGGGCGCAGGTCTTTGCCGCTGACGCGCACAATGCCTACCGAGGCGCGGCCGGGCGCTGTGGCAATGGCCAAAATCGGGTCGTGGTGGCGGGCAAGCATGGGTCGGGCTTTGGAGTGGGCGGGCCCATTATCTGCGCGTGCGAAGCGGCTGTAAAAAGCCCCGCCCCAAACGAACAAGGCCGCTTACGCGGCCTTGTGACATCTGGCGGCAGCGGTCCGCTTATCTGAACTTGGGCAAATTGAACTCCGGCGGCACGCCCATGCGGGTATTGATAATCCACTGTTGCGCAATCGACAAGATGTTGTTGGTAATCCAGTACAACACCAAGCCCGAGGGGAAAAAGAAGAACATCACGCTAAAGACCAGCGGCATCATCCACATTAGTTTGGCTTGCATAGGGTCCGGCGGCGCCGGGTTGAGGGCGGTTTGAATCAGTGAGGTCAAGGTCATCACAATCGGCAATACGCCAATCGGAACGCCAAACCAAATCCCCAGCGAGGTGTCTGGCGCCGACAAATCGCTAATCCACAAAACCCAGGGCGCGCTGCGCATTTCCACGGTGGACAGCAGCACCCAGTACAGTGCGATGAACACCGGAATTTGCACCATGATGGGGAAGCAGCCGCCCATGGGGTTGACTTTTTCCTCGCGGTAAATGCGCATCATCTCCTGCTGCATTTGCTGCGGGTTGTCTTTGAGGCGCTCCCGCATTTCCATGATTTTGGGGTTGATCGCCTTCATCTTGGCCATGCTGGAATAGGCCTTGGCATTGAGCCAATAGAACGCGATTTTGAGTAGCAATACCAAGGCAACAATGGCCCAGCCCCAGTTTTGCAGCACGCCGTGCAAACGGTCGAGCAACCAGTACAGGGGCTTGGACAGGATGGTGAGCCAGCCGTAATCTTTAAGCAGCTCCAGACCGGGCGTCAGCGCCTCGAGCATTTTTTCTTCTTGCGGGCCGACAAACAGCGTGGCCTCGATACTGCGGCTGGTGCCTGGTGCAATTGCCTCGAGGGGCGCCACCATGGCAGCGCGGTAGCAGCAGTCTGCCAGCGTGCCTGGCATGTCCACGCCGTCGAGCGAAATGCTGCGACTCACACCCTCGGGCAGTATCCAAGCGCTGGCAAAGTAATGCTGGACCATGGCGATATAGCCATTGCTGGCCTGCTTTTCATACTCGGCACTTTTCTTTTTGACGTCGGCAAACTCCACCTTTTGGTATTTCTTGGCCTCGGTATAAACCGCAGGGCCGGTGAAGGTGGAGTAGAAAGCCGATTCACCAGCCGGCTTGTTGCCATCACGCAGCAGTTGCAAATACAGCTGCGGCGCGATGGGCGCGTCCGAATGGTTGCTCAGCGCGTGGCTGACTTGGACGGCGTAAGAGCCCCGGCGCAGCGTATAGGTTTTGACCACGCTGATACCGCCCACATCGGGTGAGCTGAAAGTGAGCTGCAGACTGTCCTGCCCGTCTTTGAGCTGCGTAGCACCGGAAAAAGCCATGGGCGTTTTGTGCGTCGGGAAGTTGCCCGGCACCGCGCCGGCGACCACGCCAGACTGGGCCAGGTAGATGCGCTCTTTGCTTTCATCTAGCAGCTTGAAAGCTTTGTTCTTGTCACCGGACTCGCCGTATTTCAGGAATTCTGAGCCCACCAAGGTGCCGCCCAAGGTGTCAAACTCGAGCGATAACACATCGGTGATGACGCGGATGCGTTCGCCGCGCGCAAGCGGGCCAGACTCCAGCTTCGCTGGGGCATTGGCAATCGCCGGTGCAGCAGCCACCGGCACAGAACTGGGTACGCTGGCATCCGAGGCCGCTGCTCTGGCAGCATCCGGCGCGACCGTGCTGACGGCGCTAGGTGGGCCGGGGAAAAACGTTGGCGCGTTGCCATTGTGAATCTGCCATTTGTCCCACAGCAGCACCATGGAAAAGCCAAAAATCACCCACAAAATAGTGCGGCGTATATCGTTCATGAGGGTTTCTTTTCAGAAGAAGGGGAAATCAGGCGGCTAAACAGCCGGGGTTTGTCTTGTGGAACCGGGTCCAGTCCGCCATCGCACCAGGGGTGGCAGCGCGCAAGACGGGCGATTGTCAGGTAGGTGCCGGCGCCGGCGCCATGGCTTTCTAAAGCCCCTAGCGCGTAGCGGGAGCAGGTCGGCTCAAACCGGCAGGCGCTCCCCAACCAGGGGCTGAGCAGCAAACGATAGCCTTTGACCAGGCCGATGAGCAGGGTTTGCATCATGGACTGGGTGGCAGCGCTGCGTGGCCAGCCTGCCCGAACAGGCCGATCAGCTCTTGGCGCAGCGCTGCGCGCAAAGGGACCGAAGTAGCACTGGGGAACAGCTTGGTGTCAAACGCGCTGCGCAGCCGCACCACATGGGCGCCGGGGGCAAGTTGCGGTTCAAAAAGCAGGCTCACGTGGTAAATCTGGCGCTTGATGGTGTTGCGGGTGACGGCGCGTTTGGCCCAGCGTTTGGGTACCAGCGCGCCGACGGCGGGGCGCTCTAGCGCTAGGCCTTTGTCAAAAACGGTGCTCCCAGGCGCTGGGCTCTGGGGGGGCTGGGCCGCATCGAAGCTGCAAAAGTGCAGCACGAAATGAGGGCTACGGGCTTGCACCGTGCCGGCCATCGCCGCCTGGAATTGCGCGCGGGTGCGCAGTCCTTGCACTTGTCAGCCCGGCGCCGTGGCGCGTACCGCTTAAACAGCCAGGCGTTTACGGCCTTTGGCGCGACGGGCGTTGATCACGGCGCGGCCGCCACGGGTTTTCATGCGGACCAAGAAGCCATGGGTGCGGGCGCGGCGGATTTTGGAGGGCTGGTAAGTGCGTTTCATTTGGATTTCCTGACAGAGCGAACCCGGCACTTGCGTCTTTACTTCAAAGAGACCAACTCTCCAAAGCAGACTCGCCGGCAAAATTCCCCAAGGGATTTTTAGGGAAAGCCTAGGATTATCGCAAATTTTCGGCGCCAAGCCAAGTGCGAGCCCTGAGCCTGTCCTGAGCGCGCGCCAGGGGCCTGCCCAAGATATTGTTTTCAAGGGCAAATTTCACAAAATTCACGCGCCAAGGCGCTTGCTTGCGGTTAGCATAAGGGCGCTGGGAAAGCGCTCCACTTTTGTGGATAAGTATTTGATAATTCCCCCGCCCGGCCTCACACTCCCCTTTTTATCCACAGACTGACTGCGTCCATGACCGAAGAATATTTGCCTTATGGCGATGCCGCGCCCACAGGCGATGCGGGTCAGGCCTTGTGGCATTCGTGCATGGAAAAAATGGCCATGGACATGCCTGAGCAGCAGTTCAATACCTGGCTCAAGCCCTTGACGGCCCAAGTATCCGAAGACTTCAGCAAAGTCCAGGTCATCGTGGCGAACCGGTTCAAGCTGGACTGGGTCCGCGCCCAGTACCTCGCCCCTATGGCCGCAGTGCTCGAGCGCCTGTGTGGCCAGCCGGTGCAGGTGGAGTTGATGATCAGCCAGCGCGAGGCGCCGCCCCGCCAGGAGCTGTCGGCGCGCAGCCCCGCAGTGCGCGCCCAGGGCGCCGACGGTCTGGCTGGCGCAGCCCCGCCCGAGGCGCCCAAAAACCGCCTCAACAGCATGCTCAACTTTGACAACCTGGTCGAAGGCAGCGCCAACCGCATGGCGCGCGCCGCGGCCATGCATGTCGCCACTACGCCCGGACACCTGTACAACCCCTTGTTTATCTATGGCGGCGTGGGCCTGGGCAAGACCCATTTGATGCACGCCGCAGGCAATCGCTTGCTCGCTGACAAGCCGGCGGCCAAGGTTTTGTACATCCACGCCGAGCAATTTGTCTCCGATGTAGTCAAGGCCTACCAGCGCAAAACCTTTGACGAATTCAAGGACAAATACCATTCCCTGGACTTGTTACTCATCGACGACGTGCAGTTTTTTGCCAACAAAGAGCGCACCCAAGAAGAGTTTTTCAATGCTTTTGAGGCTTTGTTGGCCAAAAAATCCCACATCGTGATGACCAGCGATACCTATCCCAAGGGCCTGACGGACATCCACGAACGCCTGGTTTCGCGCTTTGATTCCGGCCTGACGGTCGCCATCGAGCCGCCCGAATTGGAGATGCGGGTGGCGATTTTGATCAACAAAGCGCGCGCCGAGGGCGCAGAAATGCCCGAGGAAGTGGCCTTTTTCATCGCCAAAAATGTGCGCTCCAATGTCCGCGAGCTGGAGGGCGCTTTGCGCAAATGCCTGGCGTATTCGCGCTTTAACCAGAAGGAAATTTCCATCCCGCTGGCCCGCGAAGCCTTGCGCGATCTGCTGTCGATCCAAAACAGGCAGATCTCTGTGGAAAACATTCAAAAAACCGTGGCTGACTATTACAAAATCAAGGTCGCCGACATGTATTCCAAGAAGCGCCCGGCCAGTATTGCCCGGCCGCGCCAGATCGCCATGTACCTGGCCAAAGAGCTAACGCAGAAAAGCCTGCCCGAAATCGGCGAGCTTTTTGGCGGGCGTGATCACACCACGGTGCTGCACGCAGTGCGCAAAATCAGCCTAGAACGCCAGCAAGCGACGGAATTGAACCAGCAACTGCACGTTTTGGAGCAAACCCTCAAAGGCTGAGATAAAAGTGCCTTTCTCGACGGAAAACAGGCCAATAAGCAGCGAAAATAGCGGGTGCTGCACGTTTGCGCCTGCCAGCGGTAAATAGATAGAAATTTGGAGTCCTACATGATCGTTTTGAAAGCCACGCAAGACCAAGTGTTGTCCGTGTTGCAATCGGTGGCCGGCATCGTCGAACGTCGCCACACCTTACCCATTCTTGCCAATGTGCTGGTGCGCAAAACCGGCTCTAGTTTGCAATTGACTACCAGCGACCTGGAAATCCAGATCCGCACCAGTGCGGAGCTTGGCGGCGATGCCGCTGATTTCAGCACCACCATCGGCGCGCGCAAGCTGATCGATATTTTGCGCACCATGCCGGCCGACCAGTCCGTGTCCCTGGAAGCTAGCCAAAGCAAAATCATCCTCAAGGGTGGCAAAAGCAAATTCACCTTGCAAACCCTGCCCGCGGAAGACTTTCCGCTGGTGCAAGAGTCGCCCAGTTTTGGCCCGGTTTTCAGCGTCCCGCAAAAAACCCTCAAAAGCCTGCTCAGCCAAGTGTCATTCGCCATGGCTGTGCACGATATCCGCTACTACCTCAACGGTATTTTGTTTGTTGCCGAAGGCAAACAGCTCAGCCTGGTCGCCACCGACGGCCACCGTTTGGCCTTTGCCTCGGCCACGCTGGACGTGGAAGTGCCCAAGCAGGAAGTCATCTTGCCGCGCAAAACCGTGATCGAGTTGCAGCGCCTGCTCTCGGATGCCGAAGGCGCCATCGATATGCAATTTGCCAGCAACCAGGCGCGCTTTAGTTTTGAGGGCATGCAGTTTGTGACCAAGCTGGTCGAGGGCAAGTTCCCCGACTACAACCGCGTCATCCCCAAAAACCATAAAAACCGTATCGTGCTGGGCCGCGCCACCCTGCTGTCCACCTTGCAGCGCACCGCGATTCTGACCAGCGACAAATTCAAAGGCGTACGCCTGAATATCGACCCCGGCAGCCTGCGCATGGCGGCCAACAACGCCGAGCAGGAAGAGGCAGTGGACGAGATTGATATCGACTACCAGGGCGACAGCATCGAAATCGGCTTTAACGTGACCTACCTGATCGACGCCTTGTCCAATATGAGCCAGGAAATGGTCACCCTCGAGTTCTCGGACGGCAACAGCTCGGCGCTGATGACCATCCCCGACAACGCCACCTTCAAATACGTGGTGATGCCCATGCGCATTTGACCGCGCTCCGTCCGGTGCCCCCAAGCCAAACCCCCGCAGCCCGGGGGTTTGGACATTCAAGAACAGCAGATTTTTTGAGTGGCAACGCAAAACCTTAATGGTTGGCGATGCCCGAATTGATAACCAGAAGACTTCTCCATGACCCAAGACAAGCAGCCCGACGCCCTTCACAATGACTCTGGCGAAGGCGTCAACACCGGCGAAAGCGGCGAGGACAGCTCCAACTTTCAGCCCACCATAGACACCAACCAGGCCGGCGCCACCGACGCCTATGGCGAAGGTTCCATCCAGATTCTCGAAGGCCTGGAGGCCGTGCGCAAGCGTCCGGGCATGTACATCGGCGATACCTCGGACGGCACCGGCTTGCACCATTTGGTGTTCGAGGTGGTGGACAACTCCATCGACGAATCGCTGGCAGGGCATTGCGACGATATCGTGGTCACCATCCACTCGGACAACTCCATCAGCGTGACCGACAACGGCCGCGGCATTCCCACCGGCGTGAAGATGGACGACAAGCACGAGCCCAAACGCAGCGCCGCAGAGATCGCGCTCACCGAGCTGCATGCGGGTGGCAAGTTCAACCAAAACAGCTACAAAGTTTCGGGCGGCCTGCACGGCGTGGGCGTGAGCTGCGTCAACGCACTGTCCAAAATGCTGCGCCTGACGATCCGGCGCGACGGCAAAGTGCACGTCATGGAGTTCAGCAAAGGCTTTGTGCAAAACCGCATTACCGAGATGCAAGACGGTGTGGAAGTCTCGCCCATGAAGATTGCGGGCGATACCGAAAAGCGCGGCACCGAAGTGCACTTTTTGCCCGACACCGACATCTTCAAAGAAAACAATGTTTTCCACTACGAGATTTTGAGCAAGCGCTTGCGCGAGCTGAGCTTTTTGAACAATGGCGTGCGTATCCGCTTAAAGGACGAGCGCACCGGTAAAGAAGACGACTTCTCGGGCGCAGGCGGCGTGAAGGGCTTTGTGAACTTCATCAATAAAGGCAAGAGCGTTCTCAACCCCAACATCTTCCACGCCACGGGCGACCGCCAAAGCGACCAAAACACCAACATCGGTGTGGAGGTGGCGATGCAGTGGAACAGCGGCTACAACGAGCAAGTGCTCTGCTTTACCAACAACATCCCCCAGCGCGACGGCGGCACCCACCTGACCGGCCTGCGCGCGGCGATGACGCGTGTCATTAACAAATACATCGACGAATCTGAGCTGGCCAAAAAAGCCAAAGTGGAGGTGACGGGCGACGATATGCGCGAAGGCTTGTGCTGCGTGCTCAGCGTCAAAGTGCCCGAGCCAAAATTTAGCAGCCAGACCAAGGACAAGCTGGTCTCCAGCGAAGTGCGCGGCCCGGTGGAAGACATCGTCAGCAAACTGCTGGCCGACTACCTGCAAGAGCGTCCCAATGACGCCAAGATCATCGTCGGCAAAATTATTGAAGCGGCGCGCGCCCGCGAGGCGGCCCGCAAAGCGCGCGACATGACGCGGCGCAAAGGCGTGCTCGACGGTATGGGCCTGCCCGGCAAACTGGCCGACTGCC
>Ga0209357_1001364_pt1 | contig 9904 bp, 6 predicted proteins | sample LauGreFBDMM110SD_2_FD_187573 | JGI IMG/M metagenome (GOLD analysis project Ga0209357, IMG submission 187573) | Freshwater lake microbial communities from Lake Michigan, USA - Fa13.BD.MM110.SD (SPAdes) (version 3) | ecosystem: Environmental > Aquatic > Freshwater > Lake | place: Lake Michigan, USA... | reverse complement strand
GTTCAGGCCGTGCGCGGCCTGGCGCATATCGGTGACCACGGGCGCGAGCAGATGCGGAATGCCTTCATAGACCGACATTTCGAGCATCTTGGGGTCTATCATGAGCAGGCGCACGTCGCGCGCTTCGGCCTTGTACAAGAGGCTCAAAATCATGGCATTGATACCGACTGACTTGCCCGAACCGGTGGTGCCAGCCACCAGCACATGCGGCATCTTGGCCAGGTCGGCGACGATGGGGTTGCCCACAATATCTTTGCCCAGGCCCATGGTCAGCATGGACTTGCCTTCGTTATAAACCTGCGAGCCCAAAATTTCGGACAGACGGATGGATTGGCGTTTGGCGTTGGGTAACTCCAGGGCCATATAGTTTTTGCCGGGAATGGTTTCCACCACTCGGATGGAAACCAGGCTCAGACTGCGCGCCAGGTCTTTGGCCAGACCCACAATTTGCGAACCCTTCACGCCGGTAGCCGGCTCGATTTCATAGCGCGTAATCACCGGCCCAGGCTGGGCCAGCACCACGCGCACTTCCACACCAAAGTCCTTGAGCTTTTTCTCAATCATGCGGCTGGTCATTTCCAGCGTTTCGTTGGACACGGTTTCCTGGCGCAGCAAAGCCTCATCGAGCAAGGCCACCTGCGGCAGTTTGCTGTCGGGCATGTCGGCAAACAAAGGCTTTTGCCGCTCTTTGGCCACCCGCGTGCTCTTGGGCACTTCCACCATGCGTTGCGTCTCTACCGGTGCGCGGGGCTCGGCAAATACCGTGGGTGCCATCAGGGGCGCGATGTCCGGTGCGGCGTCCATGGGCGACCCCTCGGGATGCAAAGACACCTCCCGCTCGCGCAAAGCCTGCTGGCCCATTTCCAGGTCCTGCGCCAAAGCACGTCGGTCATGGAAAGACTCCCAGCGCGCGTCCAGCCAGCTACCTATAGCCTCTGCGCTGTGCAACCAGGAAAACCGGAAAGCCCAGGAACAACCCAGCAGGCCCGCGCCTATGGCCAGCAGGCCCGAACCCACAAAGCCTAGCGCACCGACCGCTTGGGTACCCAAGAGAAAACCCAAAACGCCTCCGCTGTACCCCGGCAGATACGCCTCCAGGCGGTACAAGCGGGTGTATTCCAAAACCGTGCTCGCAACCAGCAGCAAGGCCAGGCCGACCCACAAGACTACCTGCGGATGGCGTTGCCACAAGGGGCTGCGCGCGTCCAACTTGGCGTAGGGCAAAGCGCCATCCTGCCCCTTCAAACGCCGCATCGCCAGGCGAGCCCAGGCCAAACTCGCCAGCGCCAGACACCACCAGACCGAGTAGCCCAGCAAAAAATACCCCATATCGGCTAGCAAGGCACCCAGGTGGCCGGCCCGGTTCAGGACCGCGCCACCTGCGCCCGAGGTGGTCCAGGCCGCATCCTGGGGCGCATAGCTGGCAAAAGCGAGTAGCAAGAAGGCCAGCACAAAAAAACCGAAAAAAAAGGCAATTTCACTGACAAAACGGACCCATCCGGAGGGCTCGGGGATTTCGTCAAGCGTGTCCGCGTGGAGCGTATGCAGTGAATATGTCATGGGTTCTGTGAAATAGCCTTTTCCGCAGGGCGGGCGCTGCAAGGTGCAAGCTTAACCCACACGGGCAAGCGGGGCGCCGCGCCCGCCTTCGTAAAATAGCGGCTCGCGCGGCTTGCCGCCCCCGCTTTTTTCAAGTCTCTCCAGGCGCCGGCCCGGCTACTTGTTTCCTCTTTTCCACTACGACCGCACTACGCCGCCACCTCTATGACCTCTGCCCCACACGCCCGCGTCCTTATTTTGGGCTCCGGCCCCGCCGGCTACACCGCCGCCGTCTATGCGGCCCGCGCCAACCTCAACCCAGTGCTGATCACCGGCATGGCCCAGGGCGGCCAACTAATGACCACTACCGACGTGGACAACTGGCCCGCAGACGCCCAGGGCGTCCAAGGCCCGGAACTGATGCAGCGCTTTTTGGAGCACGCAGAGCGCTTTAAAACCCAAGTGATTTTTGACCATATCAGCAGCGTGGACCTGAGCCAGCGCCCCTTCACGCTCCAAGGCGATGACAAAAGCTATACCTGCGACGCGCTCATCGTCGCCACCGGCGCCTCGGCCAAATACCTGGGCCTGCCTTCGGAAACCGCGTTTATGGGCCGTGGCGTTTCCGGTTGCGCCACCTGCGACGGCTTTTTCTACCGCGACCAGTTGTGCTGCGTGGTCGGCGGTGGCAACACCGCAGTGGAAGAGGCGCTGTACCTCTCCAATATCGCCAGCAAGGTGTATCTGGTACACCGTCGCGATAAATTCAAAGCCGAGCCGATTTTGGTGGACAAGCTGATGGAAAAAGTAGCCGCCGGCAAAATCGAACTCAAGACCTTCCAAACGCTGGACGAAGTGCTGGGCGATGCCTCCGGCGTCACCGGCATCCGCTTGCGCAGCACGGCCGATGGCAGCACCCATGACCTGGCGCTGCAGGGTTGCTTTATTGCCATCGGTCACTCGCCCAATACCGATATTTTCCTGGGCAAGTTAGCCATGGAAAACGGCTACATCGTGACGCAAAGCGGCCTCAAAGGCTTTGCCACGATGACCAGTGTGCCCGGCGTGTTTGCCGCAGGCGACGTGCAAGACCATGTTTACCGCCAGGCCATCACCAGCGCCGGCACGGGTTGCATGGCAGCACTCGATGCCCAGCGCTTCCTAGAGCAAGAATAAACCCGGTGGGATAATCCAGCCCCATGACGATTACCTATAAAGACGCCGCTGGCATCGCCGGCATGCGGGTCGCAGGCCAGCTGGCCTCCGAGGTACTGGACTACCTGACGCCCTTTGTGCAAGCCGGTGTTAGCACCAATGCGCTGGACCAACTGGCACATGACTACATCGTCGATGTGCAAGGCGGCATACCAGCGCCGCTCAACTACAAAGGCGGCGGTAACACGCCCTACCCCAAATCCATCTGCACCTCGGTCAACCACCAGGTCTGCCATGGCATCCCCAATGACAAAGCGCTGAAAAAGGGCGATATCGTCAATATCGACGTCACCGTCATCAAAGACGGCTGGCATGGCGATACCAGCCGCATGTTCATGGTGGGCGAGGTTTCGATTGCCGCCAAGCGTTTGTGCGCTATCACTTATGAGGCCATGTGGCACGGCATCAAAATGGTGCGTCCCGGCATCCACTTGGGCGATATCGGTTACGCCATCCAAAAGTTTGCCGAAGACCAAGGCTTTAGCGTGGTACGCGAGTTTTGCGGCCATGGCATCGGCCGTGTATTCCACGAGGAACCGCAAGTGCTGCACTATGGGCGCCCTGGCACGCTGGAAAAACTGGTGGAAGGCATGACCTTCACCATCGAGCCCATGATCAATGGCGGGCGCAAAGAGATCAAAGATGGCCCAGAAAAAGACGGCTGGACCATCGTGACCCAGGACCGCTCCTTGTCAGCCCAATGGGAACACACGGTGCTGGTCACGCCGACCGGCTACGAGGTGCTGACCCTGTCGGCGGGCAGCCCAAGCACACCGGCCTTTGTGACTGCCACGCAGTCGCAGAGCGCCTGATCGCGGCGGCCATAGGGCAGCGCTTGCCATGAGCGAATTGCAGGCCCTGCGCGCCACCTACCGTAGCGGCAAAGAGGCTTTGCTGGCGCGGGTGCAAGCCCCTGGCTTTTCAGCCCGCAGCGTACACAAGCTACTGCGCCAACTGGCAGCCCAAACTGATGGTTTGCTGATCCAACTCTGGAACCAGGCCGGTTTGGGTGCGCCCTGTGCTCTGCTGGCCGTGGGCGGCTATGGCCGGGGCGAGTTGTTTCCCTATTCGGACGTCGATGTACTGGTGCTTCTACCCGATGCGGCGGATCAGATGCCGGATCCGGAGCGTGCCCGGCGCATAGAAGGATTTATTGGCAACTGCTGGGACGCCGGTCTGGAAATCGGCTCCAGCGTGCGCACCCTGTCCGAATGCCTGGGCGAAGCGGCCAAAGATGTGACGGTGCAAACCGCCTTATTGGAAAGCCGGTGTATTTGCGGCGATCAGGCGCTGGCATCCGCCTTCAAGTCAGCTTTCATGGCGGCGCTGGACCCGCGTGCGTTTTTTATCGCTAAGACCCTGGAGCTGCGCCAGCGCCACACCAAATTTGAAGACACGCCTTACGCACTGGAGCCCAATTGCAAAGAGTCCCCCGGTGGAATACGCGATTTGCAAGCCATCATCTGGGTGGCCAAAGCCGCGCAACTGGGCAGCAACTGGCAAGAGCTGCAAGCCAGCGGTCTGGCCACGGCCCTGGAGATTGCACATCTAGAGCGCAACCAGGCGCTGCTGTTTTTAATCCGGGTGCGCCTGCACCTGGCTGCGCAGCGGCGCGAAGACCGGCTGGTGTTTGACCTGCAAACCGCGGTGGCGCACAGCTTTGGCTACACCCATACCGGCGGCGAGGGCCGGGCCCTGGTGCGCGCCAGCGAAGCGCTGATGAAGCGCTACTACTGGGCCGCCAAAGCCGTCACGCAACTGAACCAGATTTTGCTGATGAATATTGAGGAGCGGCTCAACCCCTCGACCCACAGCCTGCGCCCTATCAACGCGCGCTTTAACGAAAAAGCAGGCATGCTCGATGTGGTCAGCGACGAGGTGTATCACCTCCAGCCCCATGCGATTTTGGAAACCTTTTTGCTCTACCAGCAAACCGTGGGCATCAAAGGCTTGTCCTCGCGTACGCTGCGCGCGCTCTACAACGCGCGCGCCTTGATGGACAGCGGCTTTCGACGCGACCCGGTCAACCGCGCCACCTTCAGCCAAATATTGATGCAGCCCCAAGGCATCACCCACGCCATGCGTTTGATGAACCAGACTTCGGTACTGGGCCGCTACCTTTGGGTGTTTAGGCGCATCGTCGGACAAATGCAGCACGACCTGTTCCATGTCTATACCGTCGATCAGCACATCCTGACGGTGCTGCGCAATGTGCGGCGGTTTTTTGTGGTGGAACATGCACACGAATACCCGCTGTGCTCGCAACTGGCGGCGGGCTGGGACAAGCCGTGGGTGCTGTACATCGCAGCCCTGTTTCACGACATTGCCAAAGGCCGTGGAGGCGACCATTCCGAACTTGGTTGCCTTGAAGCGCGGCGCTTTTGCAAGCTGCACGGCATAGGTGTGGGGGACACAGCCTTGATCGAGTTTTTGGTAGCCCAGCACCTGACCATGAGCCGTGTGGCGCAAAAGTCTGACCTGAGCGATGTGGAGGTGATTGCCCAGTTTGCCAAGCGTGTGGGCAACGAACGTAATCTGACCGCTTTGTATTTGCTGACCGTGGCTGATATACGCGGCACTTCGCCCAAAGTCTGGAATGCCTGGAAAGGCAAATTGCTGGAAGACCTGTACCGCTACAGCGCACGCGTGCTGGGCGGGCGCGCACCTGATGCACAAGCCGAAGTGGAAAGCCGCAAGCGCGAGGCACTGGTCATGCTGGCCTTGCACGCGCTGCCTTTTGAGTCGCACAAAGCGCTTTGGGAAACCTTGGATGTAAGCTACTTCATGCGCCACGACGCAGCCGCCATTGCCTGGCACGCCAAACAGCTTTCGCGCCACGTGGATGCCCAAACCCCGATCGTGCGTGCACGCCGCTCCGCCGTGGGCGAGGGCCTGCAGGTACTGGTCTATACGCGGGACCAGCCGGATTTATTTGCCCGGATTTGCGGCTATTTTGACCAGGCCTCTTTCAGCGTAGTCGATGCCCGCATCCACACCACACAGCGCGCTTATGCGCTGGACACTTTTGAAGTCGTCACCTCGGCGGGCATGGAGGAACACTACCAGGCGCTGACCAATATGATCGAGGCCGATCTGGCGCAAGCCATTGCGCTGGCCGGACCGCTACCTGCGCCCAGAAAAGGGCGCGTGTCGCGCCGAGTCAAAAGCTTTCCAATTGCTCCGCGCGTCACCTTGCGCCCCGATGAAAAGGCGCAAAACTGGTTACTTAATATTTCTGCCAGCGACCGCCTGGGCCTGCTCTACTCCATTGCCCGCGTGCTGGCGCAGCACCATATCGTGGTGCAACTGGCCAAAGTCGCTACATTGGGCGAGCGCGTGGAAGATACTTTTTTGATTCACGGCGCGCCTTTGCAGCACAATAAAACCCAAATTGCCATCGAGACCGAGTTACTCGAAGCGCTGGCGTCCTGACCCTGTACGGACGGGACGGCAAGTAGCAGCGGCTTGGCAAGGCTTGTTTATTTCACAGAAGGCACCGCTATGCAAACCCCTTTTCCAGTTCCACAAGGCGCACTGACCCGCCGCCACCTGATGGCCGCGGGCGCCGCCAGCGCCATCAGCTACAGCCTGCCGGCCCCTGCGCAAAGCAAAACCGTGTTGCGTATTTCATCGCCTGCGGTGCCAGACGACTGGCACGCCAAGATGTGGGGCGTGTTCAAAGACCACTTGGACAAAAGCGCACCGGGCGAGTTTGATGTGCAGATCCATCTGAACGCCAGTTTGTTCAAGCAAGGCGCAGAACCCGCCGCCATGGCACGCGGCAACCTGGAACTGACGACGGTCTCAGCCGCCGATATTGCCAAAATAGTGCCCGAATTTTCCATCTTCACCGCCGGCTATGTGGTGCGTGACCCGGCCCAGCAGCAAAAGATTTTTAACGGGCCCATCGGCGCAGAACTCTTCAAAAGCATGTCCGACAAAATGGACATCAGCGCCTTGTCCACTTGCTACCTGGGTACCCGCCAGCTTAATTTGCGCGAAGTGCGCACGGTGCGTACGCCGTCTGACCTCAAAGGCATCAAGTTACGCATGCCCGGCTCCAAAGACTGGTTGTTTTTGGGCGAAGCCCTAGGCGCTACGGCAACGCCGCTGGCCTTTGGAGAGGTGTATATGGGCCTCAAATCCGGGACGATTGACGCGCAGGACAACCCGCTTCCCACCGTCAAAGCCGCTAAGTTTTATGAAGTCACCAAACAAATCGTGCTGACCAGCCATTTGGTCGATGGGCTGTTTATCGCCATTTCCAACAAAGCCCTGCAAGCACTTAGCCCGGCGCAGCGCAGCAAGGTGCAAGCGGCAGCGCAAGCGGCAGCGGCATTCAACAACGAAAACCGCCTGAAAGAAGAATCGCAATTGGTGGAGTTTTTCAAGAAAGAGGGCTTGCAGGTCAGCACGCCCGACCTCGCTGCCTTTCACAAGACCGTGCAAGCGGCCTACCAGAGCGCCGATTACGGCAAGACCTGGCCGGCCGGTCTTTTGGAGCGCATCAATGCGGTGCGCTAAGGCCTTGGCCGCTTTATGAAGGCTTGGCCGCTGAAGGCCGCTCAGGCGCTGGGCGGCTTCTTGTTTATCGCCCTGTTTGTGGTCTTCGTGGTGCAAATCACCGCGCGCTTTGTTTTTAACAAACCCCTGGCCTGGAGCGACGAGGCTGCGGTCATTTTGTATGTCTGGATTATTTTGTGGGCCGCAGCCACCATGGTGCCGCAAGGCGAGCATGTGGCTTTTGACTTGGTTTGGAATGTGGCCAATGCAAGATCGCGCCGTATCTTGCAAATCCTGGGCAATGCACTGGTAGGCGGCCTGGCGCTAGTCGCGCTACCGGCCAGTTGGGACTATGTGCGCTTTATGGCGCGCGAGGGCACTCCTGTACTGGGCGTGCCGCTGATGGCGGTCTATCTGCCCTTTATCGTCTTGCTGCTGGCCATGGTAGTGCGCAGTCTGGTGCAGATCGTTCAGGCGCTGCGCGGCCCATTGGATGGCGAAAGCGGCGATAAGGGCGATAACGGCGATATAACACCATGAGCCAGCCTTTGACCCTGTTGGTGGCCGTGATGGTAGGCAGCATGCTGATGCGCATGCCCATAGGCTTTGGCATGCTGGCTGGCGGCATCGCCTACCTGCTGGCCAAAGGGCAAGACCTTGGGCTGGTCGCCGAGCAAGTGTGCAACGGCCTGTACAACAACTATGTACTGCTTTCGGTACCCATGTTTGTGTTTGCCGCCAACATCATGAACGCAGGCACGGTGAGTGAACGCATTTTTGATTTCTGCCGCATCCTGGTAGGCCGTATGCGCGGCGGCCTGGCGCAAGTGGACATCGTGGTGAGTGTGATTTTTTCCGGCATGAGTGGCAGCGCGATTGCCGACGCGGCCGGCCCGGGCTTGGTCACCATCCGCGAAATGCTGAAAAAGCCCGAGTACACGCCCGGCTTTGCCGGTGCGGTGGTAATGGCCAGCGCCACATTAGGCCCCATCATCCCGCCCAGCATCCCGATGGTGATTTACGCCCTGGTCTCCGGCACCTCGGTCGGGGCTTTGTTTTTGGGCGGCGTGGTGCCCGGCGTGTGCATGGCTTTGCTGATGATGCTGGTGGTCCACATCATTGCGACGCGGCGCAATATGCCGCGCGAAGCGCCGGTGCCTTTGCGCGCCTGGCCGCAGATTTTTTTTCGGGGCGCCCTGCCCTTATCTATGCCGCTGGTGCTGCTGGGCGGTATTTACAGTGGCGCATTTACACCCACCGAAGCGGCTGCGGTTGCCGCCTTGCACGCGCTGGTGCTAGCGGCGCTGGTATTTCGCGCCTTAAGCTGGCGCAGCTTCTGGGCCGTGGTGCTGGAGTCCACGCGCAGCAGCGCAGTGATCACCCTGATTCTGGCTGGCTCCTTCATCCTGAACTACGCCTTCACCGCAGAAGGCGTGCCCCAGGCGATGGCGCATGGGGTCGAAGGCATGCAACTGTCGTCCCTGCAGTTCTTGCTCTTCGTCAACCTATTGTTTTTAGTGCTGGGCTGTTTTTTAGACGTATCCGTGTTGTTGCTGGTGTTTGTGCCCATGCTGCTGCCGGCGGTCAACTTGTTGGGTATCGACCTGGTGCACTTTGGCGTGCTGGTCGTGCTCAATATGATGATCGGCCTGATTCATCCCCCCTTTGGCATGCTGCTGTTTGTCATCAAAGCGCTCACTGGCATACCGATTAGCGCGATGATGAAAGAAGGCTGGCCGTTTTTACTGATGCTGCTGGCACTACTTTTGGCCATCACCGTCTTCCCGCAAATCGTGCTCTGGCTGCCCCAGACCATGGGCTACGGAGTGCGCTAGGCGCAAGCGCATAGCCAACTTATTTTTTATCCAGCGCCACCTGAACTTTGCGGGTAATGCGCCATACGCTCCACAGCACGATTGGCACTGAGGCCCCCACGGCTACCTCCAGGTTGATGGGCACGCCCGCCGCAATCAGGGCTTTGACGGCGTAGTGCAGCAGGCTCACCACGTAATACGAAATAGCCGCGATCGACAAGCCTTCCACCGTGGTTTGCAAGCGCAGTTGCAATTCCTGCCCGCGGGTCAGCTTTTCCAGCAATTGCTGGTTTTGCAATTCAGTGGCAATGTCCACCCGGGTGCGCAGCAAGGCACTGGTGCGGGACACGCGTTCGGACAAGGTCGCTAAGCGCTGGGCGGTTGCCGCCACGGTCGCCATAGCCGGCGACAGGCGGCGCTGCATAAATTCGCCAATCGTCTGGGTGCCGGGCATGACTTTTTCGCGCAACTCGGCAATGCGCTGCACTACCAGGTTGTTATAAGCCTGGGTCGCCGAAAACCGGTAACTGTGAATGGCCACATACCGCTCCACCCGCGCCGCCAGCGCTACCAATTGGTCCAGCAATTGCTGGTCGCTGGCGGTATTGCCTTCCAGCCGGGCGGTGATGTCGGCCAGTGCGGTCTCGGCCTGTGCCAGTTCCGGCCCTAGGTCTTTGACAACGGGTAAGCCGCGCAGCGCCATCAGGCGGTAGGTTTCTAGCTCCAGCAAGCGCTGCGAAATCCGCCCGGCACGCGCCTGGCTGGTGCCCAGCGGCGCCACCACCAGCATGCGTTCAAAGCCGTCGGCGCCGATCTTGAATTCGGTGTAAGCC
>Ga0209357_1001358_pt1 | contig 9919 bp, 9 predicted proteins | sample LauGreFBDMM110SD_2_FD_187573 | JGI IMG/M metagenome (GOLD analysis project Ga0209357, IMG submission 187573) | Freshwater lake microbial communities from Lake Michigan, USA - Fa13.BD.MM110.SD (SPAdes) (version 3) | ecosystem: Environmental > Aquatic > Freshwater > Lake | place: Lake Michigan, USA... | reverse complement strand
CCAGAGCTGCTGCTTCAAGCGCAAGGCATCAAAGTGGTCTTTTTTGATGTGGATGGTGTTTTAACAGACGGCGGCTTGTACTTTTCTGAGCAGGGTGAAACACTCAAACGTTTCAGCACCCTAGATGGCCATGGTTTAAAACTTTTAAAACAAGCTGGCATCACGCCGGTGATCATCACGGGCCGTGACTCTGCGCCCCTGAGGGTCAGGCTCAAAGCGCTTGGCATTGAGCATGCCAAATTTGGCACGGAAGACAAACTGCCTGCTGCCGAGGACTTTTTAAAAACCCTTGGCTTTGGATGGCACCAAGCTGCCGCCATGGGCGATGATTGGCCCGATCTGCCCATGCTGCAACGTGCTGCCCTTTCGTGTGCACCCATCAATGCCCACGCACAAGCACTGGCCCTTGCACACTTTGTCACAAGCCGCCAAGGCGGCTTTGGCGCCGCCAGAGAATTGTGTGATTTGCTGGTGCTTGCAAGTGGGCAATATGCACCCTTGCTTGCGCGTGTCGGTTCTTCATCGTCTGCATGATGAATTCATTCCGGCGCCTCCTAGATCGTTTGTCTCTTTACTTGCCAGCCATTCTCATGGCCGTATTTGCCTTGGGCAGTTGGTGGCTGGTCCGAAGTCTGCCAAGTTTCTTCAATGAAACGGCTGCCCCATCGGTTCGCCATGAGCCTGATTATTTTTTGCAGATTTTTTCTGTCAAATCTTTTGACAGCCAGGGCCGCCTGATGCGAGAGCTAAGTGGCGAGCACGCTCAACATTTTCCTGACACAGACACGCTTGACATTCAAAAAGTGCAACTGCGCGGACACAGCCAGGAGGGTCAGCATGTCACTGCTGTTGCAGACCAGGCTCTGGCTAAAGGGGACGGTACGCAAGTGACCTTGGTTGGCAACGTGCACATTTCTCAGCCCGCAAGCTCAAGCGCCAATGGTCCTCGGCCTGCAACAGAAATGCGCAGCCAAGAAATCAAAGCGTTCGTCAAGGATGAGCGCTTGGTGAGTGAGGTGCCCGTTGAAGTTCGGCGCGGCAAAGATCTGTTCACAGCTGAAAAAATGCAAATGAACAGCAAGACAGGTGAATATGAATTGAGCGGCAGAGTTCGGGGCCTTGTCCAAGCTGCCAAACCTTAAAGACAACTTCTTTCTCGAAACGAGCATCTCAGAAACACCTCTATGTGCCCCCAACATGAAAAAAGCCCTGCATGCAGGGCTTTTTTGTGTCTCACACCCGAGAGTGTGAGTGCAGATGTAAACAGCGATTAATAACCGCCGCCGCCTTCGCGACGACCGCCACCACCATTGCCACCGCCGCCGCCACGTGGGCCTGAGCCGTACGGGCTACGGAAGCCAGACTCGCCGCCGCCGCCTTCACGACGACCACCGCCGCCGCCGCCGCCATAACCACCACCGCCGCCGCCGTAACCGCCGCCACCGCCGCCGCCGCCATAACCGCCGCCGCCGCCTTCACGACGACCGCCGCCGCCACCAAAGCCACCGCCACCGGAACGGGGGGGACGCTCTTCCATGGGACGTGCTTCGTTAACAACAACACTGCGACCGCCCAAAGGCTGACCGTTCATGCCGTTGATTGCAGATTGAGCTTCTTCATCAGAACCCATTTCCACAAAGCCGAAGCCTTTTGAGCGACCTGTGTCGCGTTCCATCATGACTTTGGCGCTGGTCACTGAACCGAACTGGCCGAAGGCCTGCTCTAAATCGCCGTCACGAACCGAGTACGGCAGATTGCCGACGTATAGTTTTTTGCCCATTGAAAGGGACTCCTCTAAACACAAAAACAAAAGCGATGGAGCCCCAAAAACGCATCAACAAACCTAAAAACCTCGGAAGGAAGCGAAACTGACACCGGTACACCGCGAACAAAGCCCACGCCTTAAGACGTGAGCTAGCCCATTATGGGCCACAAAACAAAGTGTTTGGCAAGTAAATTCTCTGAAAGGCCTTTAAATACTTGGGATTAGACGTGTTTTTCATGAATTACCAGCTTGCTTCGCGGTCTGGCGTGGCGCTGATTTTGTGAACCGTCAGGTCCGCGCCCTCGTATTCTTCTTCTGGCGTCATTTTGAGACCCATGGTCATTTTCAAAATACCGTAAATCAAAACACCCCCAATCAAGGCCCAAGCCACACCCATAGCAGTGCCAATGAGTTGGGCCTGAAAACTCACGCCACCCAAACCGCCAAAGGATTGCAGGCCAAAAATACCAGCAGCAATGCCGCCCCAAGCACCGCAAACGCCGTGCAAGGGCCAAACACCCAAAACATCGTCAATCCGCCATTTGTTTTGAGTCAAGGTGAACATCACCACAAACAGTGCCCCTGCCACAGCGCCCACAGCCAAGGCGCCAAAGGGATGCATCAGGTCAGAGCCTGCGCACACTGCAACCAGCCCGGCCAACGGCCCGTTGTGGACAAAGCCAGGGTCGTTCCTGCCCAAAAGCAAAGCGGCCAATGTGCCGCCGACCATGGCCATCAATGAATTGACGGCCACCAAACCAGAAATTTTGTCGAGTGTTTGAGCACTCATGACGTTAAAACCAAACCAGCCCACGATCAAAATCCATGCGCCTAAGGCCAAAAAAGGAATGTTAGAAGGCGGATGCGCAGACACTGCGCCATCTTTTTTGTAGCGGTTGTAGCGTGCACCTAACAAGATCACTGCAGGCAGTGCGATCCAACCCCCCATGGCATGAACCACCACGGAACCCGCAAAATCGTGAAACTCTTCGCCAGTGGTGGCCTTGATCCAAGCCTGCACGCCAAAGTGCTGGTTCCAAACAATGCCTTCAAAAAATGGATACACAAAACCCACAATACAAGCCGTGGCGATCAGTTGCGGCCAAAATTTAGCACGCTCGGCAATGCCCCCAGAAACAATGGCAGGGATGGCGGCTGCAAAGGTCAATAGAAAGAAGAATTTAACCAAGTCGTAGCCATTTTTTGCAGCCAATTGTTCCGCACCCACAAAGAAATTGGTGCCATACGCAACGCTGTAACCCACAACAAAATAAACCACTGTCGAGACCGAAAAGTCGACCAAGATTTTGACCAAGGCATTGACTTGGTTTTTCTTGCGAACGGTGCCCAACTCCAAAAAGGCAAATCCCGCGTGCATGGCCAGCACCATGATGCCGCCCAACAAAATAAAGAGCGAATCCGCGCCCTGTTTTAGTGCTTCCATATTGATCTCTACTTATTTTTGAATTGATTTGGTGCGCAAATGCCTAGTTTGTGCAGAACGCACCAAAATAAAGCAAAAAACGCGCCAAATTTGGTCTAGCGCGGTCGATATGATGGGTTCATGGAAGCATTTCTCGTCTCTACTGGTATCGTTGCCCTGGCCGAAATGGGCGACAAAACACAACTTTTGTCCTTGGTTTTAGCGGCTCGCTTTCGCAAGCCTTGGCCCATTGTGTGGGGCATTTTGGTCGCCACGCTCATTAACCACGGCTTGGCTGGCGCTCTAGGCAGTTGGGTGACCACTCAGCTTGGGCCTGATGCTTTGCGCTGGGTTTTAGGCGGCTCCTTTTTGGCCATGGCCGTTTGGATTTTGGTACCAGACAAGCTGGACGACGAGGAACAAGAAAAAAGTCCGCGATTTGGCATTTTTGCAACCACAGTTGTAGCCTTCTTCATTGCCGAAATGGGCGACAAAACACAAGTGGCCACCGTGATGTTGGCTGCTCAATTCAACAGCTGGTTTTGGGTGGTGGCAGGCACCACCTTGGGCATGATGCTGGCCAATGCGCCTGTGGTTTGGTTAGGTGATGCCATGACTCGCAGAGTTTCGCTCAAGTGGGTCCACAGAATATCTGCCGTGGTTTTTGCCGTGCTTGGCGGCTTGGCCTTATGGGGGGGCCCTGCAAGCATTGAGAAAAATGAAGCGCCTGTTGAAGCACCCCAAAAAGTCATCGCCAACGACAACGCGCCGGCCAAGCTTTAATGCACCGATAATTCGATGAACCGCTTTTTTGGGTTGACCCCTTCATGCCATTGATCGCTACGTCTCAGTCGATGTTTTTTGAAGCGCCACTTGCTTTGCAAAGTGGCGCCTCTATTCGCGCCTATCACTTGGCCTTCGAGACTTACGGTTCGCTTAACGCCGACAAATCCAATGCGGTTCTGATTTGCCACGCGCTGAATGCGTCGCACCATGTCGCGGGCGTCTACGAAGGCCAAGACAAAAGTGAAGGCTGGTGGGACAACATGATTGGCCCTGGCAAATCTGTCGATACAAACCGTTTCTTTGTCATAGGCGTGAACAATCTGGGCTCCTGCTTTGGCTCTACCGGCCCCATGCATGCGCACCCTGAAACAGGTGACATTTATGGCGCCGATTTTCCGGTCGTCACCGTAGAAGATTGGGTCGACGCGCAAGCCAGACTGCTCGATGCTTTGGGCATCCAAACTTTGGCGGCGGTCATGGGTGGCAGTTTGGGCGGCATGCAAGCTTTGTCTTGGACCCTGCGTTACCCCGAGCGTGTGGCCCATGCGGTGGTGGTCGCAAGCGCTCCCAACCTCACCGCCGAGAACATCGCTTTCAACGAGGTGGCAAGGCGCGCCATCGTCACCGACCCTGACTTTCATGGTGGCCATTTTTACAAGCACAAGGTGGTGCCCGCGCGAGGTCTGCGCATTGCGCGAATGATTGGCCACATCACCTACTTAAGCGACGATGTGATGAATGAAAAGTTTGGCCGTGAACTGCGCGATGCCGTCACGCACAACGCCACAGGCTATCGCTATTCCACACAAGACGTCGAGTTTCAAATCGAAAGTTACTTGCGTCATCAAGGCGATAAGTTCAGTGAGTACTTTGATGCCAACACCTACCTTCTGATTACTCGGGCTCTGGATTATTTTGATCCAGCTCGCACACTGGGTGGCGATCTCACCATCGCTTTGGCCAAAGCCACTTGTAAATTTTTACTGGTCAGTTTCACCACCGACTGGCGCTTCTCTCCCAAACGAAGCCGCGAAATGGTTCGCGCTTTGCTCGATAACAAACGCGATGTGAGCTACGCTGAAATTGATGCGCCACATGGCCATGACGCTTTCTTGTTAAACGACGAGCGCTACCTGAATGTGGTGCGTTCTTACTTTGACAACATGGCACAGGCCCACCCTGCAAGAGGTGCCAATTGAGCGAGCACGTCAACCTGCAAGCCATCGCGCGCTTGGTGCCTGAAGGCTCGCGCGTCTTGGATTTAGGCTGTGGTGATGGCGCGCTGCTAGATTACTTGCAAAAGCATCGCGCTTGCTCAGGCTACGGCGTGGAAATTGACGACCGGAATATTCAAGCTTGTGTCAAACGCGGCGTCAACGTCATTCAATTGAATTTGGACGAAGGTCTCAACATGTTTGCAGACCAATCCTTTGATGTGGTTTTGCAAATTGACACGCTTCAGCATTTGCGCAATGCCGAAGTGATGCTGCGCGAAACGGTTCGTGTGGGGCGCACAGGCATTTTGGCATTCCCTAATTTTGCACACTGGCCCAATCGTTTGAGCATTTTGACGGGCCGCATGCCTGTGACCAAACGACTGCCTTTCCAGTGGTACGACACGCCCAACATTCGCGTTGGCACCTTCGCCGATTTCGAACAATTGGCATTGCAAAATCAATTGAAAATCATCGACAGTTTTGGCTTGCAAGAAGGCCAAGAAGCCAGGTTCTGGCCTAACTTGATGGCGGGCACCGCTGTCTTCAAATTGCATCGCTAGTTCGCCAACCGCACTCACAGCAGAAAGAGTTCCATGTCAAATCCAAGCACCATGCATTTTGTTGACCACGGCACCGGCGGAGGGCCTGAAGTCTTAACGCCCAGCACCTGTGCAACACCCACACCCAAGGCGGGTGAAGTCTTGGTCAAGGTCGCCTATGCAGGCGTTAATCGCCCTGACTGCTTGCAACGCAGCGGTCGTTATCCGCCACCTGCCGGCGCATCCAGCATTGTGGGCTTAGAGGTTTCGGGTGAAGTAGTGGCACTGGGAGAAGGCGTGACCCAGTGGCGTTTGGGCGACAAGCTTTGTGCACTCACCAACGGCGGTGCCTATGCAGAATTTGTCACTGTGCCCGAAGGGCAAGCGCTACCCATTCCCAAAGGTTTCTCGATGCTGCAGGCTGCTGCGCTGCCTGAAAACTTTTTCACCGTTTGGACCAATGTTTTTCAGCGCGGCAAGTTGAAGTCGGGTGAAAGCATTTTGGTTCACGGCGGCTCTTCTGGCATTGGCTTAACCGCCATTCAACTGGCGCATGCTTTTGGCGCCAAGGTATTTTGCACCGTCGGCAATTCCGACAAGGTGGCAGCCTGCTTGAAAGTGGGCGCGCATGCGGCCATCGATTACAAGACCCAAGACTTTGTTGAAGAAGTGCTCAAACTCACCGATCAAGCCGGTGTGAATGCCATTTTGGACATGGTGGGCGGCAGCTACATGCAGCGCAATTTGCGCGCCTTGGCCATTGAAGGCCGCTTGCTTCAAATTGCTTTTTTGCAGCCCTCCAAAGTCGAAGTCGACTGGGTCTCTCTCATGGCCAAACGTCTCACGTTTACTGGCTCAACCTTGCGTCCTCGCAGTGCGCAAGACAAAGCGCAAATTGCAAATGAATTGCATGCGCAAGTTTGGCCCTTGCTCGAGGCTGGCGACGTCGCGCCCGTTATTTACCAAGTTTTCGATTTGAAAGATGCGGCCAAGGCCCATGCACTGATGGAGTCATCGCAGCACATCGGCAAAATCATGCTCACGGTTGCGGGAGAATAAGTTCATGAGCGCCCATTTGTCCGTCGGTGTCATTGGCTTAGGCGCCATGGGCATGGGCATGGCGCAATCATTGCGTCGTGCCGGCCATGTTGTGAACGTCTTTGATGTTCGCGCAGAAGTCGCGCAAAAGTTTGCTGCAGAAGGCGGGGTCGCCTGCGCTTCCTTAGAAGCCATCGCTGCAGCGTCTGACATTTTGGTGTCTGTGGTGGTCAATGCCGCCCAAACCGAATCGGTGTTGTTTGGCGATGGCACGCCAACAGCTGGCTGCGCTAGCCACCTCAAACCTGGCAGCGTCTTTGTCATGTGCTCTACCGTCGAGCCCGCCTTCTCAGTCGGCCTTGAGAAAAAATTAAACGACAAAGGTCTTCTCTACATCGATGCGCCCATCTCTGGTGGTGCTGCCAAAGCAGCCTCAGGTCAAATGACCATGATGACTGCTGGCACGCCTGCGGCCTATGCCAAGGCTGAAACTTTTCTCAATGCCATGGCCGCCAAGGTTTACAAATTAGGCAACAGCGCAGGCGCCGGCAGCAAAGTCAAAATCATCAACCAGCTGCTGGCAGGTGTTCACATTGCCGCGGCCGCAGAGGCCATGGCCTTGGGTTTGCGCGAAGGCGTTGACCCCCATGCACTTTACGAAGTCATTACAAACAGCGCGGGCAACAGCTGGATGTTTGAAAATCGCATGGCACATGTGCTGGCTGCTGACTACACACCTTTGTCTGCTGTCGATATCTTTGTCAAAGACTTAGGTCTCGTGTTAGACATGGCGCGCGCCAGCAAATTTCCACTGCCCCTTTCTAGCACCGCGCATCAAATGTTCATGCAAGCCAGCACGGCTGGTTTTGCCAAAGAAGATGACAGCGCTGTGATCAAAATTTTCCCCGGCATTGAATTGCCCAAAGCCAAATAAACGGCTCGCAAAATTCCACCATTTGCGGCTTGAACTGAGCGAACGATCAAAGGCGAGACAATATGAAATTGGGTTGCATTGCGGACGACTTCACGGGGGCAACAGACTTGGCCAACAATTTGGTTCGCTCCGGGATGCGGGTGATGCAAACTTTTGGTGTGCCTCAAGCTGCGCTTTCTTCAGACGTCGACGCGGTGGTCGTGGCTTTGAAATCTCGCACCCTACCCGCCCAGGAAGCCATTGCACAATCTCTGGAAGCCCTTCAATGGCTTCAAGCGCAAGGGGCAGAACAAATCTATTTCAAATACTGCTCAACGTTTGACAGCACCCCTGCTGGCAACATTGGCCCTGTGACAGAAGCCTTGATGGATGCGCTTGATTGCCAATTCACCATTGCCACACCGGCATTCCCAGACAACGGCAGAACGGTGTTCAAAGGCTATTTGTTTGCTGGGGCCGTGCTCTTGAATGAAAGCGGCATGCAAAACCACCCGCTCACGCCCATGACCGATGCCAATTTGGTTCGCGTGATGCAGGCGCAAACCAAGCGGAAAGTTGGCTTGATCGATCACACCGTGATGGCCAAGGGCAGTGCCGCCATCAGTGAAAAAATCAAACAACTCCAAGCCGATGGCGTGGGTGTGGCCATTGTCGATGCCACCAGCAATGAAGATTTAAAAACGCTTGGCCCCGCCTTGAAAAACATGCCTTTGGTCACTGCGGGCTCGGGCGTGGCCATTGGCTTGCCTGCCAATTGGAACTTGCACGCATCGGCCAGTGCAGCCGCGCTGCCCAAAGCCACCGGCCATCAGGCCATTGTGTCTGGCAGTTGCTCTATTGCGACGCAAGGGCAAGTGGCGCACTACCAAAGTTTGGGCTTGCCTAGCTGGCAGTTCAAGCCCTTAAGCTGGTCTACCCACGATGTGCCTGCACACATCCAATCTCAAGTGGCACAAGCTCTGGCTTGGGCTGAGCCCTTACTTGGCAAAGGGCCTGTTCTCATTTATGCCACCACCGATGCCGACACACTGCAACAAGTGCAGGCCAAGTTTGGACGCGAGCAAGCGGGTGAGTGGATGGAATCTGCCTTGGCGCAAGTCAGCGTGGGCTTGTTGAAATTGGGTGTGAAGCAATGGGTCATTGCGGGCGGAGAAACTTCGGGGGCTTGCGTTCAAGCTTTGACTATTTCGCAAATGCAAATTGGCCCACAAATTGATCCGGGTGTGCCTTGGTGTTATGCGCCACAACATGCGGCAGGGCACCTCACTTTAAAGTCCGGCAATTTTGGAACGCCTGATTTTTTTACCAAGGCCTTGAAGCTTTTGTCGGAGACATGCGCATGAGCAACAGACAAAATCAGACTCTGCATCTCACAGAAGCGCAGGCCCGCGAAGAAATTTGCCGCGTGGGTCAAAGCTTGTTTGACAGGGGCTATGTGCACGCCACTGCAGGCAATATCAGTGTGCGACTTGAAGATGGCTTCTTGATCACGCCTACCGATGCCTGTCTGGGCTTTTTAGAACCCGCCGATCTGGCTTTGCTGGATGCACAAGGCCAGCAATTGAGTGGCAAACGCGCCAGCAAAACGATGGCGCTGCACCGCAAAATTTATGAGGCCAGCGACCATGCACTGGGCAGCTGGCCCGCTCAATGCGTGATTCACACGCACAGCACCCATTGTGTGTCTTTGAGTTTGAGTGCAACAGGTCCTGAGCTTTTACCGCCCATCACGCCTTACTTTGTGATGAAAGTGGGGCATGTGCCCTTGATCCCTTATTTCAGGCCCGGTGATCCCATGGCGGCAGATGCGGTAGCCGACGCCATACTTCATTACGCCCAATTGGACACACCCATTCGCGCTGTGATGTTGTCCAAACTTGGGCCCAACGTTTGGCATCAAGATTTGAGCAGCGCTATGGCCGCACTTGAAGAGTTGGAAGAGACTGCCAAGCTTGTGCAAATGACAAGACCTCAAGCTCTGGAAAATTTGTCGGATGCTCAAATAGAAGAACTGCGGCAGAATTTTGATGCAGCTTGGTAGTTTCTTGCCGAACTTCACATTGACCTTTTTTTCATTGCACCACCCTTCGCCACTTGAAAGCTGAACATGCCTCAATTCGCTGCCAATCTTTCCATGATGTACCCCGACATGGATTTCTTAGACCGCTTTGAAGCTGCGGCCAAAGATGGCTTCAAAGCCGTTGAGTATTTGTTTCC
>Ga0209357_1001352_pt1 | contig 9939 bp, 6 predicted proteins | sample LauGreFBDMM110SD_2_FD_187573 | JGI IMG/M metagenome (GOLD analysis project Ga0209357, IMG submission 187573) | Freshwater lake microbial communities from Lake Michigan, USA - Fa13.BD.MM110.SD (SPAdes) (version 3) | ecosystem: Environmental > Aquatic > Freshwater > Lake | place: Lake Michigan, USA... | reverse complement strand
TGCGCCAGTGGATGCGGCAGCGCCATCTGAACTGCCACCGGGCAGCGAAGTGCTACTTGGGCGCGACGGTTTCGCGTATCTCGTTGGCCCGGTTGCGGCCACTGGGCTGGTGTTTGAAAACAATGCCCAGGCCAGCATTCAAGGTGCTAACTGGTCCGTGGTTGTTCAGCTTCGCAGCGGTGCGGCAGGTGCCGATGTATGGAATGCCCTAACTTCACGCTGCTTTGGTCGCGATGCCTCTTGCCCAACGGCCCAGATTGCCATCGTGCTTGACGGTGAAGTTCTTTCTGCCCCTGTAGTGCAAGAAGCAGTTTTCGCGGGTGGCGAAGTGCAGATTACGGGCAATTTCACCGAACAAGATGCCCGCGACTTGGCCAGAGTGCTCGAGTTTGGTGCCGTGCCTGTGAAGTTTGCCGTATCACAGGTGCAAACCGTGTCACCGACCCTCGGCGGCGACTCGCTGCGTGCAGCAATGATTTCGGGTTTGGTCGGCTTGGTCTTGGTGTTTTTGTTGATGCTTGCGTATTACCGATTCGTAGCAATTGTCGTGTTCGTCGGTCTCGCTGTGTCGATTGGTATTCAGTATTCGATCATCACTTACTTATCCAAGACCAACGGCTTGGCGCTGTCGTTGTCGGGTATCGCGGGCATCATCGTGTCAATCGGTATTGCGGTCGACTCATACATCGTGTTCTTTGAGCGACTGAAAGACGAACTGGGCTCGGGCCGCACGCTGCGCAATTCTGTCCAGCGCAGCTTTGAAGGTGCCTGGCGAACCGTCTTGGCCGCTGACTCGGTGTCGTTCTTGGCTGCTGCTGTGTTGTGGTGGTTGACTGTCGGTTCAGTGCGTGGCTTTGCATTCTTCCTTGGGTTGGCCACGCTGGCCGACGTGATGATCGTGTGGTTCTTTACGCGTCCGGCGATGTTGCTCTTGGCGCGCAGCAAGTTCATGGCAACTCGTTCGATGCTGGGTATCAAGCCACGTAAGGATGCAGAGGCCATCACATGAGCATCGGTGCAGGGTTCGGTCGGCTGTATCGCGGCGAGACCACAGTTGACTATTACGGCAAGCGCAAACCTGCGTTCGTTGTCTCGGGGGCGTTCCTCGTGGTTTCGGTATTGGTGCTCGTTTTCGGTGGCTTGAATCTGGGTATCGACTTCCGTGGTGGTGTCGCCTGGGAATCACCAGTCACCGCCACGTTGAATGCGGATGCAGTGCGCGAAGTGCTGGAAGCGAACGACATCGAAACATCCAATGCAAAATTGCAAACGTTGCAAGGCACCGATGGCGAGCGCATCAGGGTGCAAGTTGGCGATCAGAGCCCTGCTGTGCGTGAAGCCGTACAAACGGCGATTGCCGAAAAAGCCGGGCTGCCGGTGCAGGAAGTGAGCGTGGCTGCGGTGAGCTCGTCATGGGGTCGCAGCATCACCATCAAATCAATTCGCGCGCTGCTGGTGTTCTTCGTGTTGGTGTCGCTGTTCATCGCGTGGCGATTCGAATGGAAGATGGCCGCTGCCGCAATTGCCGCCATGGCACATGACGTGCTGGTGTCGGTCGGGGTCTATGCGATCTTTCGCTTCGAGGTCACACCGGCCACAGTCGTGGCGTTTCTGACAATCCTTGGCTATTCGCTTTACGACACGGTGGTGGTGTTCGACAAAGTACGGGAGAACATCAAACGTTTTTCGTCGTCCGCAATGTCCATGGGCAACATCGTCAACGTGTCATCCAACCAAGTGTTGGCGCGCTCGCTGAACACCACGTTGTCGTCGGCGTTGCCAGTGGTTTCACTGTTGGTTGTCGGCTCAATCATCCTTGGCGCGACCAACCTGCAAGAGTTTGCAATCGCATTGTTGGTGGGCATGTTGACCGGTACGTATTCGTCGATTTTCATCGCCACGCCGCTCGTGGCCGTGCTGAAGAATCGCGAGGCAAAATATGCCGGTTTGGTGAACGAAGTGGCTCAGGGTGCCGAAATGTCTGCTCTCTACGAGCACACCACCACACGCGCAGCACAAAAAGCTGCAGCAGAAGGCACGACTTCGCGCGAGTCAAGTGCGTCAAAAAGCAGCGTTGGCAATGCGTTGACGCATCCGCCTCGCCCACGCAAGCGCCGTCGCCGATAACTCCCGACCCTGCTTCGTAGGCTTGGCCTATGGCTTCTGGTTCGCGAGTGTTGCCGTGGCGGCGACATCAGGCTGCGACATCGCACGAACTTGCCCCACTGCTAGCGGCCTATAAGCGGCGCCACCCCAAGGGTTCGGTTTCGCCGATCAATCGTGCATACGACATGTCGCGTGAAGCGCATCGTCACCAGACCCGCACAACAGGGGAGTCGTACATAACGCATCCGGTTGCCGTGGCCAGCGTGGTTGCCGACATCGGCTTGGATGAGGCCTCGATTATTGCTGCGCTCTTGCACGATGCAGTGGAAGACACCGAACTTACGTTGGCAGAAATCGCCGAGATTTTTGGTGACGAAGTGGCCAGCATCGTCGATGGCGTAACCAAGCTCGACCGCCTGCAGTTCGATTCGCAAGAAGCGCAACAGGCAGCCACCATGCGCAAAATGTTGGTGGCGATGGCGCGTGACCTGCGGGTACTCATCATCAAGTTGGCGGATCGGTTGCACAACATGCGCACGCTGGCATCTAGTTCACCCGACAAACAACAACGCGTCGCCCAAGAGACGCTTGATATTTATGCGCCACTTGCGCACCGGCTGGGAATGCAGGAGATCAAACAGCAACTTGAAGACTTGTCGTTTGCGGCATTATTCCCCAAGCGTTATGCCGAAGTCGAACATCTGGTCTCGACTCGGGCGCCAGAACGCAACGTGTACTTAGCGCGCGTGCTTGGGCAAGTCGACAAGATGTTGGTTGGCGTAAAAATCAAAGCCGAGCTCACGTCTCGCGGCAAGCACTTGTGGAGCATCTACGAAAAGATGGTGCAAAAAGGACGAGAGTTCGATGACATTTTTGACCTGATGGCAATTCGCATCGTGGTTGACGACGTGCGCGATTGTTACGGGGCACTTGGTGTGATTCACGGACACTGGAAGCCTGTGGTCGGGCGCTTCAAGGACTACATCGCGATGCCGAAATTCAACTTGTACCAAAGCCTGCACACCACCGTCATCGGCCCGGACGGCAAGACCATCGAGGTGCAGATTCGCTCGCGCGACATGCACCAACGTGCCGAATGGGGTGTGGCATCACACTGGGCTTACAAAGATGCAGCAACCCCCCAAGAAGTGGAATGGCTGAATCGCATCATCGACTGGCAGGGCGAAGTTTCTGACCCGCGTCAATTCTTGGAGGGTTTGAAGACCGACTTAGAGCAAGACGAGTTGTTCGTCTTTACCCCCAAGGGTCGTGTGGTGTCGTTGCCGCTGCAAGCCACGCCGGTCGACTTTGCCTACGCCGTGCACACCGAGGTGGGCCATTCGTGCGTCGGTGCGCGAGTAAATGGTCGACTCGTTGCACTGAATTATCAGTTGGCTTCGGGCGACACGTGTGAAATTCTTACCTCGAAGGCGCAAGGCACCGGGCCGTCCCAGGGTTGGATGGAGTTCGTCGCATCGACTAAGGCCAAGAACAAAATCAAACAATGGTGGACTCGTGAACAACTCGAGGACATGGTTGACGAGGGTCATGACGAGTTCGTCGAAGAACTGCGTCGCGTCGGGTTGTCGATGCGCCGAGTCGAGGCCGCGCCCGAGTTGGCGGCTGAAGTCGCGGCATTGGGGTATGCCGACCTCAATGGTTTACTGGCAGCAATCGGCCAGAAGAAGGTTCCGGCCCGACCACTCGTGACACGACTGGTCGAAGCCCTGCGTGCGCCAGATTCGTCGGGTGAACTTGCGGCAATGCCGGCCATGCGCACTCGGTCGAGTGCGGCACGAACGAAGAACTCGGTATATGTCGAAGGCCTCGACGACATCTTGGTGCGGCTGTCGAAGTGTTGCACGCCCGTGCCCGGTGACGACATCATGGGTTTCATCACGCGTGGTCGCGGGGTGACAGTGCATCGTGTGGATTGTGCCAACGCATTGTCGTTGATGAGCGAACAGTCAGCACGCATCATCGACGTGGAATGGGCGGGGCTGTCGGCTGACGACACTTTCGTCGCTGCTGTCGAGGTGGTGGCCCTTGACCGCACACGGCTGTTGCGCGATGTCGCCAACGCCCTGTCGGATCAGCGCGTCAACATCGTTTCGTGCACGACCCAAACCGGGTCAGACCGTGTGGCAAGGATGCGATTCGAGTTCGAGTTCTCTGACCCCAACCATCTGCAGGCGATGTTGCGCATGATCAAGAACATTGATGGCGTTTATGACGCATATCGCTTGTTGCCTGGCGCTCCAGACACCGCGGATATCGGTTCTTCGCATCCATCTGCGAACTAACCTTGGCTCGTGCCGTCGTTTGCTACCAGCCCTGGCACCCGTGACATCCTTGCCCCAGATGCGCCGCGATGGCGACAGTTCCAACAAACCTTTGCCGACGTCGTCGAGTCAGCTGGTTTTGCCCACATCATTCCGCCAATGTTCGAAGACCTCGGGGTGTTCTTGCGAGTGGGCGAGACCACTGAAATTGTCACGAAGGAAATGTACGACTTTGAAGACAAAGGTGGCCGCCGAGTGGCATTGCGGCCCGAGCAAACTGCCAGTGTTTGTCGCGCATTCGTAGAACATCGACCGGTCACACCGTGGAAGGTGTGGTACGCCGGCCCGAATTTTCGCTACGAAAAACCACAGCAGGGTCGCTATCGACAGTTCGATCAAGTAGGTATCGAGGTCCTGGGTGTCAACGACCCACAATTGGATGCCGAAGTCATTGGTTTGGCCGTCGAGTTTTATCGTCGCCTGGGTTTGCAGGGAGTGCAGTTGTCGGTGAACTCACTTGGCGATTCGGGTGATCGCGATCGTTACGCAGTCGCCTTGCGCACGCACTTTTCGGCCCACGTCGACGCGCTATCTGCCGAAAGCCGCGCAACGCTCGAGCGCAATCCACTACGAGTGCTCGACAGCAAGCGCGGCGAAGATGCCGCGTTGATTGCCGCAGCCCCAAAGATGGCAGATCACCTGAGCGATGAGGCTGCTGCCCATTTCGTGGATGTGCAATCGTCGCTGCTGTCGGCTGGGGTTGGCTTCATCGTTGACGACCGCTTGGTGCGCGGTTTGGATTACTACCGGCGCACCACTTTTGAATTCGTATCCACGGCGCTGTCGGCAGCCCATACCGCAATCGGCGGCGGTGGTCGTTATGACGGTTTGGTCGCCGAACTTGGGGGGCCTGATACACCAGGCATCGGCTTTGCGCTTGGGCTGGATCGCACTCTCTTGGCTTGTGATGCCGAAGGCGTGTTTGCACCGCCGCCCAGTCGCGTGGATGTATTCGTGGTCGACGCTACGGGTGGTGCACAAGCCAGTGCAGTGTGCGCCGAATTGCGCGCTGCGGGCATCGGCACCGATCGTGCCTACGACGCCCGCAGCATGAAGGCACAAATGAAATCTGCCGATCGCGCCGGGGCCCGCTTGGCAATCATCATCGGTGAAGATGAAGCAGCAGCCAAGACTGCAATCATCCGTACCATGGAGGGTGGTTCGCAACACATCGTGCAACGAGATGCTCTCATTGCACAAGTGCGCCAAGCATTGCACGGCTAACTTGTAAGACCACATCTGTATGACTACATCCACCACCCTGCGCACCCACCTCTGTGGCGAACTCAATGCATCCAATGTCGGTGCCACGGTGACCTTGGCAGGTTGGGTGTCTCGCCGTCGCGAGCATGGCGACAAACTCGCATTCATCGATCTGCGTGACTTTTCAGGTGTTACACAGTGCGTTATTGACGATGGGGCTGATGCTCGCAGCGAGTGGGTTGTGCAGATCACCGGCACGGTGACGGCGCGCCCAGCCGGAACGATAAACGCCAACCTGCCGACTGGTGAAGTAGAGCTCACCAATTGCACGTTGACGGTGTTGAATGCAGCAGAACCGCCGCCGTTTCCCATTGATCAGCGCGCCGATGATGTTGACGAAAACATTCGATTGAAGTTCCGATATCTCGACGTGCGTCGCGAACGTATGCAACGCAACCTGCGCTTGCGAGCCAGTGTCAACTCTGCCATCCGTACCGCGATGGAAACTCAGGGTTTCGTTGAGGTAGAAACTCCGTTGCTCATGCCGTCGACACCTGAAGGTGCGCGCGAGTTTTTGGTGCCGTCGCGCAAGGAACCTGGTTCGTTCTACGCATTGCCGCAATCACCACAGTTGTGGAAACAGCTACTCATGGTCGCGGGCATGGATCGCTACTACCAAATCGCGCGTTGCTTGCGTGACGAAGATCTTCGTGCCGATCGTCAGTATGAGTTCACCCAACTAGACGCCGAGATGAGTTTCGTTGACAAAGAAGACGTTTTGAACGCCATCTCCAAGGCCGTGTTGGCAGCAGCCCATGCAGCCACAGGTGTAACGCCACCGCAGATTGAACAGATCACCTGGCACGATGCCATGAATCGATTCGGTTCAGACAAACCCGACTTGCGGTTTGGGCTCGAGCTCGTCGAACTCACCGCGGTGTTTGCCGCCACCGAATTCAAGGCCTTCGCTACGGCTGGGTCGATCAAGGGATTGTGTGTCGCCGCCGCCACGTATCCCGAGGCTGCCGCGATGGGTCGCAACAAACTCGACCAGCTCACCGAACGCGCCAAGCAAAGTGGGGCCAAGGGCTTGGTGTGGATGAAAGTTGGCGATGGCGGGGCACTCGAGTCGCCGGTGGCCAAGTTTCTCTCCGATGCTGAAAAGTCGGCGCTCGTTGGAGCCCTCGGCGCAACCACCGGTGATCTGTTGTTGCTCGTAGCCGATGAGTGGAGCACCACCTGCAGTGTGTTGGGCACGCTGCGCAACGACATTGCCCGACCACCCGTACACGAAGGCCCGTACCGATACGTGTGGGTGGTGGACTTTCCTCTCTTTGTCGGCGTGAACCCCACGACCAAGAAACCTCAACCTGGTCATCATCCGTTTTGTCACCCGCACCCAGACGACTTGGCCAAGATGGAGACCGACCCGCTCAATGTGCGCGCGCTGGCTTACGACCTCGTGCTCAACGGTTGGGAACTTGGCTCGGGTTCGATTCGAATCCATGAGCCCGAGTTGCAACGTCGCGTGTTTCATCTATTGGGCATTGATGATGAAACAGCCGATCGTAAATTTGGTTTCTTCTTGCAACCCTTCAAATATGGTGCACCGCCGCACGGTGGGTTTGCTTTCGGCATCGATCGTTTGGTGGCGATCTTGGCTGGCGAAGAAAACATTCGCGAAGTCATCGCATTCCCGAAGACTCAATCAGGTCTTGACCCGATGACCAATGCGCCTGGGCCAGTGGAAGCCAATCAGTTGCTTGAACTCGGTTTGCGAACCCTGCCTAAACCAGCGAACTAGAAGCCAGCGGTGGATTTATTCACGCAGGCTGCTCTGCAGGTGTTGCGTGATCAGGCGCCGCTAGCGGCACGGTTGCGCCCGCGCACGCTCGACGACATCGTTGGTCAGACACACCTGCTGGGTGCTGATGGCCCGCTGCGACGCTTGATCGAGTCAGATCGGCTGAGTTCGATCATCTTGTGGGGCCCACCTGGCACCGGCAAAACCACGATTGCCGAAGTAATCGCCACGGTCACCAGTCGTGAGTTTGTGCGTCTCTCAGCGGTGACGTCGGGGGTCAAAGACGTGCGTGAGGTGATTGATGCAGCCCGCGATCGGCTCGGCCAGAACGGTCGACGCACCATCGTGTTCGTCGATGAGATTCATCGCTTCAATGCCACTCAGCAGGATTCGTTACTACCTGCAGTCGAAGCCGGGCTCATCACCCTGATTGGCGCGACGACCGAGAACCCGTTCTTCCAGGTCAATGCACCATTGCGCAGCAGGTCAACTTTGTTACGGCTCGAAGTGCTGGGCGACGACGATCTCGGCAAGTTGTTGCAACGCGGCGCAACAGTCGAATCGGCCACCTTGGCGCCGGAGGCCTGCGCGCTCATCGTGCAACGCTGCGGGGGAGACGGGCGTCAGGCGTTGACGTCACTAGAAGTTGCTATCGCTTTGGCCAAAGACAAACATGTTTCGTTGGCCCATGCCGAGGCAGCACTGTCGACCAGCGCATTGCGTTACGGCCGCGACGACCACTACGACGTGGTGTCGGCACTCATCAAGAGCATGCGTGCCTCTGATGAACAAGCAGCATTGTTTTGGTTGGCCCGCATGATCGAAGCCGGTGACGACCCACGATTCATCGCCCGGCGCTTGATCGTGTTTGCCAGCGAAGATATTGGGCTGGCCGATGCAACTGCACTGAGTGTGGCCATCGCTGCGGCTAGCGCAGTCGAACACGTCGGTTTGCCCGAGGCGCGCTACAACCTGGCACACGCCGTTATGCATCTGGCCGGTGCTCCAAAGAGTCGGGGTGTCGTTGTGGCCATTGATGCAGCGCAAGCAGCGTTGTTGGGTGGTGCTTCAATCGAAGTTCCGCAACATTTACGCGACGGTAGTTCACCGCACGATTCGGTGATAGCGCCGCGCCGATACGATTAGGGCACTCATGTTTCGTCGTCTTTTCTGGTTCGTGCTCGGTGGCCTTGCTGCGTTGTTCGGTTACGGATGGCTGCGTCGCCAAGCCGATCAATTGGCCACCAAAGAATCGGTTGATCAATTCATTGACGGTCTCGTTGACCGGGTTATTACCGTAAAAGACAAGGTCTCTGACACAGTGAACGGCGCGACGGGCAGCAAACGCGACTCGACGAGCGACGACCTCTTCGAGTAAGCCGATGGCCCGCGCCGATATCAAAACGGCCGACGACCTTCGCCAGGCGTTCGTCGGTTTCTTCGCTGATCAACAGCACACGGTGGTGCCGTCGGCGAGTTTGATTCCGTTTGATCCAACGATCATGTTTACGGTGGCGGGTATGGTGCCGTTCAAGCCGTACTTTGTCGGCGAAGAAACCGCCCCATTTAATCGTGCGGTGAGTGTGCAGAAGTGCGTGCGCGCCGGAGGCAAACACAACGACCTCGACGATGTCGGTCGCACCAAGCGACACCTCGTGTTCTTTGAGATGCTTGGCAACTTCAGTTTCGGTGACTATTTCAAAGAGCAAGCCATTCCGTGGGGATGGGAACTTGCCACTGAGGTGTTCGGGTTCGACGGCGATCAGTTGTGGATCACCGTGCACGAAAGCGACGACGAGGCCGAACAAATCTGGCACGAGGTAGTCGGGGTGCCGATGTCTCGTATTCAACGCCTCGGCGACAAAGACAATTTCTGGCAGATGGGCGACGTTGGCCCATGCGGTCCATGTTCTGAAATTCATATCGATCGCGGAAGTGCCTTCGGCCCCGACGGTGGTCCGCTGCACGACCCGGCAGGCGATCGGTTTCTTGAATTTTGGAATCTGGTGTTCATGCAGTACAACCAATCCAAAGACGGCACACGCACCCGCTTGCCACGGCCGTCGATCGACACGGGCGCTGGCTTTGAGCGCATCTTGACTTTGGTGCAGGGTGTTGACTCGGTGTGGGAAACCGATTTGCTGGCACCGCTCGTTGACACGGGTCGGCGCCTCACGGGTGCCGAGTACCGCGTCGGCGACTACGACCATCGACCAAGTTTTAGTTTGCGCGTACTGGCCGAACACGCACGGTCATCAATGATGATGATCAACGACGGCGTGTTTCCGTCGAATGAAGGCCGCGGTTACGTGCTGCGGCGCATCATTCGACGCGCGGTGCGGCATGCCTACTTGTTGGGATGCGAAAAGCTGGTGATGCCTTCTTTGGTCGAGACCTCGCTCGGCATTATGAAAGGCGCGTATCCCGAGTTGGCGACCAACAGCGATTTCATCCTTGGGGTCATCACCCGTGAAGAAGAAAAGT
>Ga0209357_1001350_pt1 | contig 9946 bp, 12 predicted proteins | sample LauGreFBDMM110SD_2_FD_187573 | JGI IMG/M metagenome (GOLD analysis project Ga0209357, IMG submission 187573) | Freshwater lake microbial communities from Lake Michigan, USA - Fa13.BD.MM110.SD (SPAdes) (version 3) | ecosystem: Environmental > Aquatic > Freshwater > Lake | place: Lake Michigan, USA... | reverse complement strand
GAGTGACTCACCTCGCACGCCATTTGGGCCGTCTGACATTTTGATTGCCGGAATCTCGAGGCGCGGTATTGCGTGCGTGCGCCATGTGGATGCTCCACCGAGTAGACGGCACTTTTCTTGCAAGGTGAGCGATGCGAGACGATCCTCAATTCGTTGGCCGATTGGTCGGGCCATACGTTCTTCATTCGTCACACGAGCGACGATAGACGATTACCTGTCCGTAGAATTCAGTTATGTCGGCGCCTGCTAGCACCTTGCACGAGCTGCTGGCCAAGGCTCCTAAGGCACTGCTCCACGACCATCTTGATGGCGGTCTGCGACCCCAAACCGTGATTGAACTGGCGAACGAGTACGGATACAAGCAATTGCCCACCACCGACATCAATGATTTGCAGAGGTGGTTTCACCGTGGCGCCAAGCGCAACGACCTGGTGTTGTATCTCGAAACATTTGCACACACCGTGGCGGTCATGCAGCATCGCGATGCAATCGAACGTGTCGCCTACGAATGCGCGCAAGACTTGGCCGCCGACAATGTGGTGTATGCCGAGGTGCGCTTTGCACCGGAACTCAACACCGATGCTGGGCTAAAGCTCGACGAGGTGGTGCGCGCAGTGTTGGAAGGTTTTCGCCGCGGCGCTGCTGGCACCGACCTCACCATCTACACCATCTTGTGTGCGATGCGCACGGCTGCTCGCAGTCAAGAAATTGCCGAACTCGCAGTTAGCTTCCGCGACGAAGGCGTAGTGGGTTTTGACATCGCCGGTGCCGAGGCGGGATACCCGCCCACACGCCATCTTGATGCATTCCAATACATTCAGCGTTCCAATTTTCACACCACGATTCACGCCGGCGAAGCGTTCGGGCTCCCGTCAATTTGGGAAGCCTTGCAATTCTGTGGTGCTGAGCGACTTGGCCACGGTGTGCGCATCGTGGACGACATCACCGGTGAGCCAGGCCACGAACAGCTTGGTCGCCTAGCTGAGTTCGTGCGCGATCGCCGCGTGCCCCTGGAACTGTGCCCGACTTCCAACGTGAATACAGGTGTGTGCAAGTCGATTGCCGAACATCCCATCGGCATGCTTCGTCGGCTGCGATTCCGCGTAACACTCAACACCGACAATCGACTGATGAGCAATACCTCGATGACACGTGAATTCACCCAATGTGCCGATGCATTCGGCTGGACGCTTGACGACTTTCAATGGCTCACGGTGAACGCCGTCAAGAGTGCCTTCACCCACTTTGACGAGCGGCTGAAGATCATCAACGAAGTGGTAAAGCCCCACTACGCGGCACTCCGCAGTGAACTGACCCGGGTCTAGCCCCGCGTCAATCAACTAGCGTCGGGGCGATGAGCACCGCCACGCCCGCATCCAAGCATGCCGAAATAGCCGAAAAAATTGTCTCGCGACAGATTGGCGCTGCATCACCTGCCGTGTCACCAGACGGCAGTCATGTTGCATACGTCGTCACACGTGTCGACCACAAAGCCAATAAGTACCGCTCGCAAGTGTGGCTCGCACGCGCCGACGGCTCGACCCCACCACGCCCACTCACCGCTGGCGAAAAACGCGATGGAAACCCCAGTTGGTCGCCAGATGGCACATGGCTCGCTTTCACGAGCGGGCGCAGCGAGAAAAAGGGTGAAACCACACTCTGCATCATCCCAATCGGCACGAGTGGCGAGATTCGCACCATAGCCACGATGCCCGACGGTGTGGGAGCCATCAAATGGTCACCATGTGCAAAGTGGATTGCCTTCACCTCACGAACCCAAGACGAGCGATACACCAAAGACGATGAATCATGGATGTCGCCACGCAAGATTGAAACGTTTTATTCACGCCTCAACGGTGAGGACTTTATTTTTGACCGTCCCGAACATGTGTATGTGGTGGCTTGTGACGGCACAGTTGCGCCGCGCAACCTAACGCCCGGTGCGCACGAACATTCGTCGCCCGCTTGGCTGCCTGATTCGAGTGGTGTGGTTACCAGTGCTGCACTGCATGACGGCTGGGATATCGACTTGGCGTCGGATTTGCACATCGTCAAACTCAACGGTGACATCACCACCCTCACCGATCGCAAGGGTGTGTACTTTCAGCCCTCAGTGTCGCCTGATGGTAAGCGCATCGCATTCCTGGGCCACGACGACCCGCTGACTTCGCCACAAAATGTGCACGTTGGCGTACTTGACCTCGCCACCAAGCAACGTCAATGGGTGTCGCGTGCACTTGACCGCACGTTCCAAACCACTGGTGGCAGCGTGCCACCAATTTGGATGAACGACGGTTCGTTGCTCGCATACGCCGAAGATCGCGGCACTGCACACGTGGTGCGAGTCGACCCATCTGGCAAGAAAGCACCCGAATGGTTGTCGAGTGGGCGTCGCATCACCAAAGGTGTGCACGCTGCAGCAAACACGATTGGTTTTGTGGCCAGCGCAGTAAATCAAATGACCGAGGTTTTCGCCATCGTCAACGGGGCTGAGCGACGCCTGAGTGATCTGGGCGCAAACGCACTCGCTGAGATTGCGCCACAACCATGGGAACACTTCACTGTGGCGTGTGGCTCGAGCTACGACGGTGGCCCAACAGAGATTGACGCGTGGGTCATGAAGCCAGTCGGCTTTGACCCGAAGAAAAAATACCCTGTGCTGCTCAACGTGCACGGTGGCCCGCATACGCAATACGGCGAGACGTTCTTTGACGAAGCACAAATGCAGGCCGAAGCAGGTTTCGTGGTGCTGATGAGTAACCCGCGTGGCTCAAGCGGACGCGAACAGGCCTGGGGCCAGGCGATTCTTGGGCGCAAGCATCCCGTTGCACCTGGCACGGGCTGGGGTGATGCCGATGTGAAAGATGTGTTGGCAGTACTCGATGGCGCGCTCGCAAAGTACACATTCTGCGACGCCTCACGAGTGGGCATGCTGGGCGGAAGTTACGGCGGCTATATGGCCACGATGCTGGCTGGTTGCCATGGCGAGAAGTTCAAGGCCATCTGCTCGGAACGTGCGGTCAACAACATGTTGTCGGAAGAGTGGTCAAGTGACATCGGCACGGTGTTTCGCGTGGAGCACGGGCCGAATCATCTTGAAGACGAAGATGAATACAAGCGCATGTCACCTATTCGCCACATGCGCAACATCAACGTGCCGTTTCTCATCATCCACAGCGAAAATGACCTGCGCTGCCCCATCAGCCAGGCCGAGGAATTATTTGTCGGCATGCGACTATTGGGCAAAGATGTGACGTTCTATCGCTTCCCCGGCGAATCACACGAACTATCGCGCAGCGGTTCGCCAGTGCACCGAGTGCAGCGTGCCGAAATCATCCTCGACTTCTTCGCCAAGCACCTCAGCGCATGAAAGTAACGCTCCTCGGTACGGGTAGCCCGATACCTGATGCGAATCGCGCTGGCCCGTCAACACTCGTGCAGGCGGCGGGCCAACACATTTTGGTGGATTGCGGGCGCGGTTGCGTCATGCGGCTTACCGGCGCTGGATTGTTTCCGCCGTTCCTCTCGGCGATTCTGCTTACACACCTGCACAGCGATCACATCAGCGACTTGAACGATCTCGTCACGTCACGCTGGATCATGTCGCCGCAACCCATCGTCACCCATATTTACGGTCCAGTCGGCACCCAGAAAGTTGTCGATGGCCTGCTGCAAATGTTGGCGCTTGATGAGCAATACCGCACTGACCATCACGCAGATTTGCGTTCTGGTCCTGGCATACAAATCGAAGTAACCGAAGTGTCTCCTGGCGACACATTCAACATTGGTGAGGTGCGGGTGATTGTCGGCCACACCGACCACCGCCCTGTTGCCCCAACGGTCGGATTCCGATTTGAGGCCGAAGGCAAAGTTTCCGCACTCGCTGGCGATACCGTGCCGTGCGACGAACTCGATGCACTATGCAAAGATGCCGACATCTACGTGCAAACCGTGCTCCGACCCGACCTCATCGAAATGATGAAACAGATGTTGCCGGCCCAAGCCCCGCGGCTGCATGACATTCTTGACTATCACTCGTCGGTGGAAGATGCTGGGCGCACTGCGGCGCGCTGCAAGGTAAAAACGCTCGTACTCACTCACTATGTGCCGGCGATGCAACCAGGTCAAGAAGCAGAGTGGATCGCTCAAGCCGCCGCGCACTTCACCGGCAACATCATTGCTGGGCCCGACTTAACGAGCATCGAGGCTTAAACGCGTCAGCCGATGACGCGGTGTTCGTCGACGAACATACGCACACGACTAGCAACATTGGCCATCGAATCAGCAACCACTTGCTTGCCGATCTCGGTTGCATAAGCAGCGTCGAAGGCCTCGCGTGAATCAAACCACAATTCGGTGATGCCATCGGGCTCGCCCGCACTGGGGTTTTGCACCACGTTGAACACAGCACGACGTAAACCTGGCAGTTGCTTGGCTAGTGGCACGTGGGTTGTCAGCCACCACTGCTCGTATTGCTGGTGTGTCATGTCGGCACGACGCGTGAGCAAGATCATTGCTTTGAAACTCATGACGGCTTCTTGGTTCGTGCAAACGGGCGCCCGCCAACGGCCAACACGACACTCACCACAATTTCGTTGGCATGCGGCGCGTCGGGAATCCACACATCAATGGCATCCATTTCATCAAACGACCAAATGTCATCTTTGTTGGTGATGGGCAGTGTGATGTGTGCACCAGGGCCACCAATTTTCTTCGTGGATGGAATGATGTCGTCGCCCTTCACCACGGTCTTTCGAACGGGTGCTCCAAAGCGCGGGTGAATGAGGGCTGCGGCGTGCTCAATTTCGCCAGCGGTTCCGACGATGGCCCCTTTGCCGTATGCGGTCACGTCACCGGCTGCAACACCGAGAGCCGCCAAAGCGCGTTCGGCAAGTTGACCCGAAATTTCAGCCCCCATTGCTTCGAGCTCAGCAAGGTCAGCCCCGGGTTTACCAGCGAGTGGGTTAGTGATTACCGCACTGCACACAGCGCGACGCACAAGCCGTCCGACTTCGCGACCGTGCTCTTCACGAATGTCTTCACAGGTCACAACAAACTTACGAATTCGCATTGGGGGAAGGTTAGTGCACGAATCGCTCGGGCTAGTTGGTGGGGCTAGTTGGTGGGGCTAGTAGGTGCGTCTATTCGCGCCAAACATCATCCGACATACCGAGCGAGCGCAGCCGCTTGGAGATCGACAATGGAATCTCGATATCGCGGCCCTCACGCACGGCAGTTGCTAACTCACCGCTTTCTTCCCACATGTGGCAGGTGTTGACGGGGCTGGCAGTCTGTGGGCCCTCACCCACTTGTTCGATCGATACCCCCCGACTGCGAGCCGATGCAACCCGCATCGACCACATGCTCTGCACGGCGACTGGTGCCATTGCCTGCAACAGTGCCGTGGTATGGGTGCATGCCCGTGGGCCGGCAAACAGCTCACGAACTTTGGCGTTGAAGCCACGAGTAATTGACATGCCTTCCAACTTTTTGTAATGGTCAACGATGTTGACACAGTCAAGATGAGGATGCTCGCGAAATGTGACGGTGGCTTTCTGAATCACGAGCGATGGAAAGTGAATCTCGAGATCAAGAATCATGTGATGCATCCAAAGCGGGTCGGGGTCTTTTTCGATATATAACCCGACAGGCTTTTCATCCACCACCACACCGCGCAGCATCAACCGGTCTTCGGCCATGTGAAACGCCCGCACTTCGTAGCGACGGGTATGAATTTGGATGTAGTCAGGATTCGCTGGGAACATTTGTAGGTCGGGCATTCCGACAACGCTAACGATGCCCCCATACACACCCCGATGACCGAATTACCGTACTGTCATGTTTTCACCCAAGGAGCAACACATGGACATCGTCATGATTATCGGTCGAATTCTTTTTAGCTACGTCTTCGTCGCCGCCGGGCTTAACCACCTTGCCAAGGCCAAGCCCTACATTGAATTTGCACAAACCCAAAAAGTGAAGTTTCCACGTGCATCGACCTATCTATCGGGTCTTGTTTTGTTGCTCGGTGGCCTCTCCATCGTCCTCGGTGTGTACGCCGACGTCGGCGCACTGGTGCTCGTCGTTGTGTTGCTTGTGATGGCCGTAAAAATGCACAACTTCTGGAGCAAAACCGACGAGCACGCCCAAGGGGCATTCTGGAAAAACGTCTCGATGGCCGGAGCAGCATTCTTCTTCTTCGCCCTGGTTGCCAATGGTGGCGATTTCGGCCCAGTGCTCAACGATGATTTGCTGAGCTTTTTTAGTAACAAATAGTTACGTCCAGCGCTGCTGGCCCGTATAACGACATGCGGGTCAGTTGACCCGCCTAGGTAGCCCGATTCGTACTGTCACACCACTCGAAAACATCACATTTGGTTCACCATTTTTGGCAACTGTCGGCGCAGCAAAACCTGCCGCAGTGATCAGTGAGTCATCCAGCGAAATGATTTCTGCGCGCTGCAATTGCCAAGGTGCGTGTGAGATCGGTGCATAACGCAATTGACCGCGACGAGTTGTCGTATAAAGCCCCCAACGTGCACTGAGGAAAACCTCAAGCAGTGTTGGTGCCAGAATTCGCTCACCGACTTTCAGCCGAATATGGGTGCTGGCAGAGTCATCACTGCGAGGCCAGCGCCGCTTCACCGTTGTAATCAACTCATCGCCTACTCGCTTATTGCTCGCTCGCCCAAAACAATAAGGCAACGTATAAGTTGTGCGTGCAACAATCGTTGGCAGCAGTCGGTTGATGTCAAGAGAACAGAACCAAACACCAGGCACACCGTTGTGTCGCACATAGGTACGCACATTTACTTCGGGAAACGACCCAAGATATGGAATCGCTGGTAAACCCGGAACACCAATGCCGTGCATCGAAAACGGAACCAACCCGACCCACGCCGAGCCATCACACACATCAATCTCTAACCCCTCTGGTAAGACGCTTGCGACTTCTTCGACACCATAGCGATAGTGGATGTATGCAAGGTCGTGCCAACCTTGCTTCATAATCGCCCGACGCACCGGACTTGGGCAAATTTCGGGGTAATTCACTGTTTTAGGTTATGACCGAACAACCTGCAGCACCATTGTCGTGCAGATGACACCACGCGCGGTCCAAGCAATCGTGCGTGGCCAATTTGTCACAACAAGCCGACGGGCAATATCCGTCGTCGGGTTGGTCGCCAACTTTGCATGCAGTGGAACAGACAACAGCACCGTGCTACCGAGGGCAACAGCCAGCGATAACGCACCGAGCCATGGCAAAACCAAACTGACGGCATCAGGACGACTAATCAAAAGACCGAGTGTAGAAAAACCCTCAATGGCCATTGGCAACGCAACAACTTGTCCGGTGCGTCGCTGATGTTGCCGGGCTACTTCAATTGCGACGTCAACTGAGTTATCGGCTGGCACGGCTGCCAGCAGCGGATAATGCACACACTGTACGAACCAAATTATTCCCACCATGATCGTCGTGGCGATGAAATTTGCCAAGAGCATCACTTCAGCCATGATTCATCACTCTCGCAGAATATTTTGCGGGCTTTCGAACAGGCCGAAGAACTACCAGGCGACTGGCTTCGTTGCACCAACAGCACGACCCTCAGCACGCACACCACGCGATACCAAATCATTTGCTAACTCGCTCCACAATGCTTTCAATTTGTAGTGCGGCACACGTGGATATAGATGGTGTATCGCGTGGTGATCGTGACCCCGTATCAGTAGTCCTGACCCGCGAAAAACGGCGACTCGTGTATGTCGATATCGAGAAGTCTCATTGGCCGGGTGATGCGGAAACCACGCAAAGATGAACATCAACCAACCAAGTTGGATTCGTGCGGGCAACCACCACAACATCAGGGCCTCGAGGCCGTGTCCCGTGGCAAAACAAACAACTAAAGCAATCGTCGAAATCAACCAAAATCGAATCTGCGACTTGCCTTCACCTTTTTCCGACTGACGATTACCAAGTAACCGCTTGACATCTCGGGGAAGAAGAACTCGAAGTGGCTTAATCAGTGCGAAGAACGGCAAGAATGAATAGACCATCGTCATTCCATAGAACTTCAGCGGCAACTCACTGAGACGACCATCAGTAAAGTGATCGGGATCGCGGGCGGGGTCATTTGTGAACGCGTGATGTCGCATATGTCCCTCACGATGCGACGAAAAATTAATGCCAGTGGGGATTGAACAAACTTTGCCAATTGCATCTTCAAACCAACGACCCGTAGCACGCTTGCCCCAGATGTTTTTGTGTGTTGCCTCGTGCATCGGCATGTAGAAAGTTGACGCGAGCACCGAGTTGAGAAGAAGCCCCTGCCAGAGTGTCAAAGATCCGATGACTCCAAGAAAAATGACACTGCACCAACAAATACTGAACACAATGAACGTTGCAATGATGCGCCACTGTATGCCACCCCAATATTTCGCTGCAATGGCAGCTTCGGCCCGCACTATCTGTTGCCGAGATACGGCATCGCTGGATAGCAGTTGCTCAGTTTTTGACATAAGCATTTCTTCAAGGGCTTCTGGGGCAGGCGTATTCGTTTCCATCAGCGAAGTTTACGTTGTGGCAAAGACACAATGCGAACCGGATTGAACCTGCTGTTAAGTTCGTTTTACGTCAGTAACTACGCCACCAGCGATACGCGCAGTTGCGTGCTGTGCCTAAGCGGAGGCACGCCACCGTAGGTTTTGGAAACTTACCCTTCGGATTGTCGGCGGAGTTCGTCACGTAGGGACTCGAGGTATGGCAAAGTCCGCAGATCTTTTGGACGATTTGCTTTCGTCTTCGACTCAATCACATCATCAATTGAAGCAGCGGCAATGATAAGGCCAGGCTCTAGTTGCGCGAAGACCGCATTCTCGTTCCATTGCTCGTAACCAATCAGCGGCCCGGCAGGACTAAAGACCAGATCAACATCACCGAGGTCGGTCGTGAGATTCAACATGTTCGGCATGTTCTTGATGAAACCCGCATCAAGCGTCGTACGAACTGGACCGTCACTAGTACGTATTGCCGCGTTCAGTCGATTTAACGCACGCGCCAAACATTCAAGGTTTTCGTCATCTCGCGACGGGAGAATATCGATGTCCTCTGTAGGCAATGAAGATCCGTGAATAACCGCAGCAAATCCACCAAGAACTACGTACCTGACACATTCGTCGTTCATAATGCGACAAATACCAACGGGATCAAAAATCATCTACCGATAGGCCTGTCCACAATCTGCACACTTTCGCGAATCTTCCTAAATGTATTGGCGACGACGACCATATGATTCACACGTTCTTCAACACTCATTCGGAGTTGGCTGCGAATCTGACTAATGTCTACGCCGTGTGAATCCTCATTTGGGTTCTGCCAGCTGTCCATAGTTTGAGTGTACGCCTCAGGTGTTAGTCGCGTTTCAGGTCGGTGATTACGCCACCGCTCACGCGCACGATGTCCGCAGGCGCGATGGGAAACACGTCGTTCCACGTGCCGGCCGCAGCCCACACGAAATCATTAACACCGTCGTACTGCAACAAATCTGGATCTACGAACACGCGCAACTGTGTGCTGTGACCAAAGGGGGGCACGCCACCAATCGGAAACCCTGTCGCCTCACGCACGGCATCGGCGTCGACCCGTGAGCACTTCGCACCACCAGCGGCAGCAGCAAGTTTCTTTTCATCCAACTGATTGGCACCACTCACATATGCCATCACGATCTCGCCATCAACAGCGAATACCAAACTCTTTACGATCTGCCCTACCGACACCCCAATGGCGTTGGCGGCATCCTGCGCAGTCTTGGTGCCTTCAGGGAATCGCCGCGTGGTGATCTCTAGGCCCAGTGCACGTGCTGCCTCAACCACGCGTACCACATTGGGGTGCAGGTCGCTCATTGCTCGCCCGTCGTGGCGGGCCCAGCCAGCGAGAAGAACATCACAC
>Ga0209357_1001348_pt1 | contig 9957 bp, 8 predicted proteins | sample LauGreFBDMM110SD_2_FD_187573 | JGI IMG/M metagenome (GOLD analysis project Ga0209357, IMG submission 187573) | Freshwater lake microbial communities from Lake Michigan, USA - Fa13.BD.MM110.SD (SPAdes) (version 3) | ecosystem: Environmental > Aquatic > Freshwater > Lake | place: Lake Michigan, USA... | reverse complement strand
TGTTTCTGTCAATGTAGAAGTAGCTTGTGCTAAATCTGAATAGATTGAGAATACAACTGATGATCCTGGCATTGCCTGTTGCACTGGCTTGACGTCAGCAAGAGAACGCATAACTGGAATGGAGCGAAGCGCCATTCTGACATATTGGTCGTATGCGGCCTGTACTAGGGCGCTGATCGTCGAGCTAGAGGTGGGGGTACCTGTTGGGATAGCCATATTGGTCTAGCCTTTCTTGTTTAGGATCGGATGTTAGAGTCCAGACATTCTAATGACTTCATCTAGTTCTTCACGGCTATTGGTATTGAGAAGTTTTTGCATTATATCTGCGTTATGTTCTGGCGATGAGCCAGCATCTGCAGTGTTAGTCATTCTCTTATACGCAGCCGCTTGAGCTGGATCTACATTAGGTTGTGCCTGGGTTTGACCAGATTCATAGCCGAATACATCGGCATAATCATCTAGCCATTTAGACAGTGACTCTTCAGTTGGGTCAATGTCCTGCGGAATAAATGAAGCAATTTTGCTATTTACCCCGCGAGTTGCGAGGACATCCTTAATTGCTCTTTCGCGTTGGCCTTTGCTTAGGTTTTCAAACTGAGAACGAAGTTCTTGCAGTTCTTTATCCTTTTGCTTTGATGCCTTGCGTAGTTGCTTTACAAGGTCATTCGACGAATCGGTTGTGATTTCGTCGTCTTCATCCTCGTACTCGTAATTGGACATAGTCCATCTCCCTATCAGTTAGTTGATTTCGCCAGCCTCATATTCCAATGGGGATTGGGTATGGCTCTGACTACCGGTTTTAGGTTTCGCTCTTTAAGTCCGGTCGGCTTAAAGTAGGTCTATTGTTTAGTAACCGCCTGCGCGGTCTCTTGCTAGCGCTCCGCTAGTTACACCGGTTTGACCACCGAAGGTGGCTTTCTCAAGTCCAGTAACTTTCTGACGTTGCTTGCGTGCTTCTTGCTGTCCTGAAAGTTTGAATATTTCTGATTCTGCAGTTGCTTGGGTATACGGTGATTGACCGTAGATTGCTGCTAGTTCTGATCCACGCTGTAATCCAGCACCGATTGCAGAATAACCAGTAGTAGCTGCTGCCTTATCTACGCCATAACCAGCAAGTTCTCTTGCACGCGCTTCTGAAGTAGTCAATATTGATTTACCCATAGCGTCTGTTTGAGATAGCGCAGCACCGCCAATTTCTGCAGCGGTTACTTTACGTTGGATATCCTTAATAGCGTTCTTAGGATTAAGAGTATATGCCAAAATATCACCATTAGTAATATCAGGATAGAACTGTTTAAGTGCTGCAGTTACCTCTGGATTAGCATTAAGAACTCGATTTTGCGCGGTAGAGATGCGATCTTCTAACTCAACTGCTGACACATCGTTGCTAAGCAATGCATCAAATCCTTCTTGTTTGCCATATAAACCTGTTTTGTAATAAGATTCAGGTAGCCCCGAATCACGCATCACTTTTTGATATGCGTCTTCTTTTGCTAGATATTGTGCAGGAGTAAGGGCTGTCAATCCAGCTTTAATGCGAGCATCATTAGCAGAAAATCTAGTTATATACGCTTTTGTATTACGTAAAGCATCAGGCATTGCTGCTATAGACGTTGCTTTCATAAGAAGATCTTTACCGTCTGCCACAAGAGCACCAAGACCAAGAGCACTGAACTCATCAAAAAGAAGTTGGTAAGCATCTTGCATTTCACCAGATGGTTTCTTAAAGTCAAGCGGTTTACCGCCAGCGGCTACAGCGGCTGCATCGCCTTCAATAACTGCGGCATCTCCTGCTGCAGCGGCTGCAGCACCTTCTGTCATTGCTGCTGTTGATGCGGTTGCTGCATCTGCACTTTGTGCTTCAAGATCGCCAAGCGTTGGTTCGGCATATTCTGGTGCAATATTCTGACCGTATACAAAGTTAGATGGAGTTTTTGTCTTCTTAGGAACTTGTGCCTGATAGCGCATACCCGCTACGTCTAAAGTTTTTGCATCAGGGGTATTACCTGAACGTGGATCGTAAGGTGCCGTTGTCATCATTTACCCCATAAATCCGAAGTCGCGTTTGACTTGATTAACCATATTTCTAACTTCATCGTTAGCTTCTTGTGAATATTTCCATCGGTTGTCTGTACGTATAGCCTTTTTATAATCATAAGTTGACATCTCTTTATCTGGTCCAATAGCCATACGAAGAGTTGGATCATCTAAAGTAATTGTTTCTGGGTTTATCCCAAGACTAGAAGCCATTATTTTTTTATAAGGAGAATAAAGTGTTTCAAGATCTGTTCCGCTTTGCATAAGTTTTTTAATAGAATCTGGTTGCCCAAGTGAGGCTATTGAGCGAATATCATTTTTAATGAGATCAATATCTTCGCCACTCTTAATTCGAGATTTATAAGTATCAAGTTGGTTTTTAGATAAAGATACACCGTTTGAATTAGCCACGCTATTTAGTGAATCTTCTATCTTTAAGACACCTTGTTGATTAATAGTGCCTTGATATTTATTTAATTCTTTTGAAATATTGCTTAGTATTCCAGGTGATGCTTTAGGATTAGCATCATATTTACCAGAAGTTATAAGGTCAACTAAAAACTGTTCTTTATCTAAACCGCCATAAGTTACTCCATTAACGTATTTAGACGGATTCTTTTTCTGAGCATCATTGAGAATGGATGTAACAGCTTTAAGTTCTTTCTCATTTGCCTGACGACCAAGCAAGTCACCAAATATCTTATTAATGTCTCCCTTAGCCTGAGTTGGACTAGAGATATAGGACTGTGGAGGCGAAACGCGTGCTCCACCGCTAGACTTAATTGCTGTATTAAAGTAATCTTCGATCGTTCCAGTTTTAGCTAGAACGTCTGATGAACCCATAATGTTTGTGGCAAGTTTACTTACATATCCACCGACATAACTTGGATCAAGAGTTTTTCTACCAGTTAAACCAGCAACTGCAGCCTTGACTCGTGCATACGCCTTTGGATCTGTTCCAGCAAGGGTTGTTATATAAGCACCAATTTGAATTGGTGGTAAAGCGAGAGGATTTCCCTTGGCGTCAACTAAACCAAATCCAACATCTACTGTGTAAATAGAAGCGCCTGAACCTGCGCTACCGGTTCCCATATCAAACGAAGGAGGTGGGGTTACGTTATCACCGGCTTTATTTGGATTACCCTTTCCATCTGGAGTCCAAACAAAGGTGCCGTTCTTATCTTTAGTCCAAGACATTACTTGTTCACCTCAATTACTTCATAGTTGTCATTTTCAAGATAGCGTGTATATAAATCAGAGAATCCAGTATCATACAATTTAAGTCTAATAATGTATTCATCCCATTTGTCTTTAAGATCTGCATTTGCAGGATTAGTCAAACCTGAAATTCCAAGATACTTTTTGCGTTGAGCAAGTTCGTTGGCAACATAATCTCTGTTAAGAATATAATCTTTAACAGCCAACATTGTTGGAGTGTTACCATATTCTTTCATCCAAGGTTCATTTCCAAGAGTCTTGGTAAGGCCTTTTACATAACGCTTGGTTTTGGTAAAATCACCAACAGAGTTATCATAGGCTTCCGCCCAAGATGGAAGATAAGCCTTGATTGACTCAACTGACGCTTCCCATTTTGCTGTTAATCCCATTTGCTGTGCAGCTTGTGAGTTGATGCTCTTTAATCCATATCTTGTAAGTAAGGCATCGCGCTGTTTTGAAAACTTCTCGTAATAATTCCAGCCAAGGCTTTCTTCACGATCTACAATAACATCTTCAGTTGCACGAGTTTCGGTGTATTTAATTTCTCCACCTGGACGAACATTTTTATTACGGAAATAGTTAGCTGCAGCATCTGAATATTTGTCAGAGTTGCTGCCATAGTTAGCAATAAACCCTACGAGTCCTGGAACATTCAGTTTATCCATCTCACCAAGAAGTGGTCTAAACTTCTTTTCGTTGACCACTGCACCAACGGTTGGGTTAAGGTTAGTTTTATTCTTACTGGTAGGTGCTGTAACTAGGTAACCTAAGTCACCATACTTGTCACGAATATAGTCATCAACTTTGGTCTTGCCAACCTTTGGATCAAGCAGTGCTGCTCGGTAGTCATCCATAATAGGTTGCCATTCAGCGCGGAATGTAAATGTAAAAGGCAAACTTAGGTTAGCCGCAATACGAATCTTCCATAGTTGGTTAGCAAGTTTAATTGCATCTTGGAAGTTAGGTTGTTTGCCAACGCTTCCTTCTGATTGCCATTCGTAACGAAGAGTTTTCATAGCACTTGCCACTGATCGTGCGTAGGTAGCATCATCAAGTCCTGATTGAAGTGATGCAAATTTTTGGCCTGCTGCCGGCAATAGCAATTTCCAAGGATTAGCAGGTGCTCTACCAAATGGAATTAAGCTATTCATAACTGCATTTGATGTTTGTTCACCAAAAAAATCAGTAAGAAATGTTTTTGCATTTTCCACTTTATCTGGTCTGCTATTTGCAAGCATAGATACAGGAACAGTAACTGGTATACCAAACGATGGTGCTAGTGGATTATCTCCGGTTAAGAAAACGTTAAGACTGTTCTTAGGAATAGAAACTTGATAACCCTTTGGGATACCGAATCTTCCTTGCACGCCTTCTGGGATAGTAATAATAATAAATTGATTTTCTGAAGGAGGCGCTCCTGGAGGCACTTCTTTGCCTTCACTGTCAATAACAGTTGCAACTCTGTTTGGAAGGTTCCAGATCTGGTTTGCTCGTGCTATGCGTGAAGGATCCTCAATGAAAAACTTTCCGTATACTTTAACAGCGTTATATTGAGCATTAAAGAATGGAACCAAGAAACGCATAAAGTTGGATAAACCAGTATTATTAGAAATACGGTATAAAACATCTTTAAGCGTGCTTTGAGAAGCAGCGTGAGCAGTGCGTTGCATCTGAATAATTAAATCTGGGTCTTGAATATTTTTACCCATACCTTCAGCAAGGTTAATTTCTTGCTGCAGGTTCTTCTTGTATAGATTATTATAGAAGGGCCAAGCTACCAGATTGTCTTCTGGAGTTGAACCAATCATCTTAAAGATTCCAGAGATAGCATCATTAACGGTTGTTTTAATAACACCCTTATTATAACGAAGCGTGTCTTCTACAAGAGAACGTCCTGCAATAGGAATCAAATTAGGAGTTCCGCGCATAAGTAAATCAAATTGTTCAGGTGATAATTCTTCACGTGCTGCCAATGAACGCACTTGTTGATCTGGTAATAATTTAGAAATTCTAGAACGAGCTTCTAGTACGTGTGCAGGAATATCAACCTTGCTTATATCTGCATTAATTTCTTTTAAGTAAAAAGCCCCTTTTGGACTTCTTAACCATTCAATAATCTTTTGATCGGGCAATCCTTCAAGAATCCGCATAGCAAGTTGGTCGTTGCGTAGTCTTTGATTTACAAATACAGCCAATTCATTAAAATACTGTGGGTCTCCAGGATTAACAGCAATTCTAGATTCGCTTAAATTCATTCCAGAGGTAAGAGTCTTTGAACCCTTTGAAGCATCGAAACTAAGATAGGCTTGGCCTTCTGTCATCCAGTTAAGGGAACCCTTGCTTGAAGCCTCAGCTCTAGTAAGAGAACCATTAGGTCCAGCAAATGCACCATCTGCTACGATTTTTTTGCCATTAGGTGAAACAAATATTTCTTCACCTTCGCCAGATCTAATGATCTTAAGATCTGCACGACGTTTAGCTAGAAATTGAGATTGCTCAACCTTCTCAAGGATTTCATTATCAATTTTATTTGCAAGATCCTGGTACGTACGAATACGCATTACATTATCTTCACCAATAAGACTTGCTATTTCGTCAAAGTTTTCGGCACGTGATGCCTCATAAGAAGTAATGACTCTAATATTTGGATATTCCACTGGGCCTTTGCCTCGCAAGTTAAGCGAGCCGACTGATTCAATTTCATCGGCAAGCATACCTGAAGGAACACCACGACGCGCTTCAATCTCAGGCACTGAACCTTTAGGTAAACGACCTTGCTTACCGGGAATTTTATAAAACACTTTACCGCTTAGATAATCAGCGTATACAAGTGTAGTGCCTTTAGGAAGGGAAGGAACTATTTCTTCTCTTACATATTTAGAAAAAGCCTTACCCTGTAAGGATTCAAATTTAGTTTTATCTTTAGCAAAAAGAAGACCTTTTTGTTCTTTGCGTTTTGACATTAATTCAAAATAAGCAATGCGGTCCGATTCCTTTAGAAGCGGTTTAGATTTAGAGGTAATTGCAAGTTCAACCATTTCTGGTGTTACCTGTTTTCCAAAAGTACCAGAAGCATTTGCGTAATATGCTTGCGGAGTAAGTTCATTAAGAATTGATTCACGCACATTAATTACATCTTGACGCTGTTGAATTAACTTGCCAATTTGTGTATTTAATTGTGATGGTCGTGTGGCAGATAGGGTTTCATCAACAAAATTTTCCGCTTGCTTGGTACGCGTACCAAGGTTTTGCTTAAATGTTTTGAATACTTCATCTGTTTTAGCAATAGAACCTAGGGCTAAAGCTGCGCGTAACTGTCCATCAATAGTATTACGAATAGGATAACCCATACGGGTAAGAACAGATGCCTTAAATAGAGAGTTAGCAAAGTCAAAAATACCTTCAATTTCTTGACCGATTAACCGGCCCTGTAAGCCGGTCTTGGCAACACCCTCACCTAATGGTATAAGTCGTTTATACAATACAAGAAAGTCTCTAAAATCCTTGAAGTCCATCATTGGTACTACGTTAGGCATTTCAGATTTCCAAAATGGTGAAGTAAGAAGCGTACCGTTGTCATCAACCCAAAAACCTTTTTCGCCAAGTCCGTTCATAATACCACGACGAACTGAACCAAATGCCTTATACCACATAGTGGCTTCTTCGATGGATACTCCAACTTCAAGAGCAATAATATTTGCTACTTCTTGTTCAATATTTTCTACCTGAGCAAAGCGTTCTGTAGCGTTTCTAGCAAGTGCATAATCTGAAAACAGTTGTGTTTTTACTGCAAGATATTCAGGGTTGCGTAATTCCGGTACTGAGTTGAGAGCATATTTAATTTCGTTAGCAGAATCAGCCATAGGGCCACCATCAATGCGAACGATTCCATTAGGAAGTTTATTAAACGCTGCCTGAATAACTGCAACAGGTCGTGAAAATGCAGTCTTTTGAAATACCTCTGTGTAGAAAGAAAAATCTTGTCTTAACTCAGAAGCTCTAGCACGAGCCTTTTCAATAGAAACGCCAATATTTTTATTAAACAGATTAACATCAGCAGCAGAGGTATAGTTATTAAGAACTCGATAATCACCAAGGCGCTCATCCATTGCACGAGCAAGGTTTGTGTCGCGTAATTTCAAATCTTCAAGAACTCTGCTTAGACGATCATACTCTTGAATAGTAGGTTCTAAATTTTTAATATTAGCACCAGCACCCCATTCAATATTGGCATATTTTTTAGCCACAGGGTCTAGTAAATCTTGTGCGCGTTCGATTTCATCGGCAATAGATGCACGAGTTGTTGCAATTTTTGCAAGTGATGCCCTATCGCCAGAGGCTGCTGCAATAAAATTAGCAGCATCTTCATAAGTATTTGCTTCACCCATAAGAGCCGTCATTAAACGCGGGTTTGTGCTTTTGGTAATAAGTGGATGAGTAGAAACTTCTGCCACATTTTTACCGACAAGAGAAGCCACTGCTGTTCCAATAGGAGTTTCACGTCCTGCTTGTCCACCTGTTTCCACAAAGATACCGTGTTGATCTAAATCCTTGCGTATACGTACAATATCATCTGCAGTTTCAATAGGGTTAATAAGCAAAGTTTTGCGTGTTGCTGCAATACCCTTACCTGCTATAAATAGTGGATCTGCATACCAATTTACAAAACCATCTACTGCACCTGAAGCAGTCTTACCAAATACATTGTCTTTGAAAGTTTCTTTACGATCTGTAGGATCTGCAATATTAAAATATTTATTAAAAATTGGAACATACTGAGCAATTACTGCCTGTCCTGGACTTACATTATCAGGCACTCCTGCTTTTTTTTGTTCTTCAGTAAGTGGTCTGGCTAACTTCCAATTTTCTACAACATTTGGAATACGACCTTGCGCCAGTTCTGCGTTTGAAAGAATTGCAGTTGTTAAAGGTTGAGTGACTTTTGGATATAAAAATTGGTATGCTTTATTAGCTTCTTCCATACCAAGGTTAAATGCTACGTCAGCCTTAATTGTTTCTGCTGGCTTAACAAGAGTGCCAACTGCAGCTTTTCCAACTTTTTGTCCGGCTGCTTTAATTGGTGCTGCTGCAGCTTCTGCTACCTGAGTTGTATCTACACCAGGAGCAATCTTTCCTGCAAATGAGCCAGCAAAACCTGCAGCTACATTTGATCCAACTGCGGATATACCTTCACCTATTTTGGAGGCAATGGCATTTTTAATGGTATCCCAATAATTAGCCAATTACTGAACCTCTCGTGTAATAGTTTTAATAAAGTCGTCTCTATCTTGTTCTGATTCCCAAGGAATATTTGCTAGCGAAAGGACTACACCGGGATAGTCATATCCAAGTGCGTCAACAAAAGCTGTAACATCTTTAACAAATTGGTTCATAATGAACCTTGGAGGAAACTCACAAACGCTCTAAATGATTGTGGTGTATCTTGCATTGATGCCATAGAACTTAATGATGGCAAATATTTTGCAACAATATCTTGATCGTCCTGTTTAATCTGATTTATCATAAGAGCATCTGAACCAACGCCCGCACCACTGTCAATACCAGAAGTAATTGGTTCATCAGGGCGCTGTGTAGGTGCATATAATTCTGTTACTGGCGCTGGCTGAGCGCCAGGTGTTGTAGCAAGCGGAGCGCCAGACTTAATAGCGGCTGTCTCTACGCCTTCGCCGTAGGCGATAGATCCCATTTGTAGATTATCGGTACGTGTGGAGTATTTTCCTGGACCGGCAGGGCCAGCAAGTGGATTCATTGGTGCTGTAGTCACTTGTCTTCCCCTAACGTTTCTAAGTCTTGTGCCATTGCTTCCCACACTTGGGAAGTCTCGGTCTTACGGTTTGCGTGATAAATAGATAATTCAAATAATTCTGCACTGAGTGTTTCAAATGTTTGCATTAAGTTATGAAAGAAACCTGCAAGGATTACTAGGAAATCAGAACGGTGTACTGGACGTGGTATTTTATTGTTACTCATAGTCCAGTACACCTTCCCAAATAATAATTAACCCTTTGTTGTCTTCTTGCCTGGGCGACCTGCTGGCATCATTCCGAAGAATACCTTGCCACCTGCTGGCTTTGAAGTATCCATCTTGCCTTCCTTTGGCTGTGCCATTGGTGCGGCTGCGCGTGATCCTTTGTTCATATTTACACCTCCCCTGCTTATGCTGCGCCGGTGATGCCGGCTAGTAGTTGTGCTATATCTGGACGTTGACCAGCAGCAGGGGCCGTCCCACCTTGTATTTGTGGAGGTTGCGCTGAGGCTGTGGTAGGGGCCACACCTGCCGCTGGAATCTGTTGCTCCATACCTGGTGCCATTGGTGGCATCTCTGGGGTTGGTGCTGGTTCTGGTGCAAATGCTTTTTCGATAACGTTCTCTAACGCTTGCCCCTTTTGGCGGCCTTGGATAACAGCAGCGATACGCCCGATAATCTCTGAAGGGTCTTGGCCTTGCGCTGCGAGAGCAGGTATTGCTTGTGCATACTGGGCAACAGCAACGCGCAAAGAATCGCGCATCTCTTCAATATCAACACGTTGTTCCTCTTGTGTAACGTTAAGGTCCATTGGAATCTCACGACGGACATAGTCGCGTGAGACGAGTTTGTCTGAACGCATTTGTAGCAAAGCAATGATGGCACGGTTAGGATCCATACCAGACATAATTCCGTAACGTACATCTACGCCGTAC
>Ga0209357_1001345_pt1 | contig 9960 bp, 9 predicted proteins | sample LauGreFBDMM110SD_2_FD_187573 | JGI IMG/M metagenome (GOLD analysis project Ga0209357, IMG submission 187573) | Freshwater lake microbial communities from Lake Michigan, USA - Fa13.BD.MM110.SD (SPAdes) (version 3) | ecosystem: Environmental > Aquatic > Freshwater > Lake | place: Lake Michigan, USA... | reverse complement strand
GGCGTTACCCTGCGGCTACCAGTTTTGTGCAACAGGAGCCGCCACAAGCCTTGGCGCTGGCCCGCGCAGCCCTGCGCCCGCCCTGGTGGTCGGCCCAGCGATGGAGAAACCCGACGCGCTTTGAGGCGCCCGCCGCGCCCGTGGACTTGCTCTGGGCCAATATGGCTTTGCACATGAGCCCGGACCCGCAAGCCTTGATCCAGCGCTGGCACGACCTGGTGCAAACCGATGGTTTTTTGATGTTTTCCTGCCTGGGCCCGGACACCTTGCGTGAATTGCGGGACCTGTATGCCCTCCGGGGCTGGCCTGCCCCGGCCCATGCATTTACCGATATGCACGATTGGGGCGATATGTTGGTGCAGGCCGGTTTTGCAGAGCCGGTGATGGATATGGAGCGCATTACCCTGTCTTTTTCCTCGCCTGCGACGCTTTTGGCCGAATTGCGCGGTCTGGGCCGCAATTTGCACCCCCAGCGCTTTGTCGCTTTGCGGGGGCATGCCTGGCGCGCCGCTTTGCACCATGCCATTGCCGCCGGGCTTGCTGACCCCGCCCAGAGTGGGCGATTAAGCCTGACTTTTGAAATTATTTACGGCCATGCCTTTAAACCTGCGCCGCGCATGGCGGTTCAGGCGCGAACCCTGATCCCCTTGGAGCAGATGCGGGAAAGCTTGCGCGCCCAAAAGCTCCAATGAGCCAGGGAAGGCCTCGGGAAGTCCTTTGGGCACTCGGTTGCATGGGGGGCCACAAGTCTTGCGTCACAGAGGCATGGAATACAATTAAAAGGTTTGATTGACCCTATTTTTATCCTCTTGCGGCCCTGCTGTGGGTGCCGCGCCAACAACTTCTAAATGGTGTGAGCTTCAGTTATTCCCTCGATGCCGATGCGAAAAATCCTCGTTTTGAGTGGGTTTTGCGGCGCCATGCGCCCTTATCGCCAGCGCAAATGCTGGTAGTTTTTGCTTCGCTGAGTCTGGTTTCTTTGTGCATCGGCTTGTTCTTTTGGCTGCAGGGGGCCTTGCTGGTGCTGCCTTTCGCGGCCTTGGAGACGGTGGCAGTCGGTATTTGTTTTTTGATTTTTTCCAGGCATGTGCTCGATCAGGAGCGCATTGTGGTGGACGGATCTCAGGTGGTGGTGGAGCATGAAGCTGCTGGCGTGCGTGAGCGGGCACAGTTCCACCGGCAATGGGTCAGGATCGAGCCACTGGGTGGTGAGCACTCGCTTATCGCAGTGTCGGGCCAGGGCAAGTCCATACAGGTGGGGCGCTATGTGCGTCCCGAGCGGCGTGAGGCGCTAGCGCAAGAATTGCGCCGCGCTGTCCGCATGGGCCAAAGCGCCGTGTAAGCCCCGTGACATAGTAATTTTGCAAACTTAGAGGCATTGAAAGTGAAAACGATGAAGAGTATTTGGAATAAAGCAGCCTCACCGTTGGCGATAGCAGGCGGGTGGTTTGGTACGGGCTCCCTGAGCCTGGCCGCAACCGTCAATGACCTGCCCGGTGGACCCGCGGTACTTCAGTTGAACCTGCCTCCCGCGGTGACTGCCATCGCGCGTGAGCAGCAATGGTTGCACTGGTTCATGCTGATTCTTTGCTCAGTGATTTTTGTCGCGGTGTTTGCGGTGATGTTTTATTCCATCTGGAAACACCGCAAATCGCGGGGCCACAAGCCGGCCGCGTTCCATGAGTCGGTTACTGTCGAAATTATCTGGACCGTTATTCCCTTCATCATTGTGATTTTGATGGCCTTGCCGGCAACCAAGGTAGTGGTCGCGATGAAGGACACCAGCAATGCGGACGTGACGATTAAAGCCACCGGCATGCAATGGAAATGGGGCTATGACTACATCAAAGGGGAAGGCGAGGGCATTGGCTTTGTTTCTACTTTGGATGCCGATCAGCGTGAAATGTCCAATAACGGTGGCCCTAAAAAGGGCGAGATAGTGGATGACTATTTGTTTAAAGTGGACAACCCGCTGGTGGTGCCGGTGGACAAAAAAGTCCGCATCATCACCACTGCCAATGACGTGATCCATGCTTTTGCGGTGCCGGCCTTCGGTATCAAGCAAGACGCGATACCCGGATTTGTGCGTGATACCTGGTTCCGCGCCGAAAAAATCGGTGACTACCATGGCCAATGCCAGGAGTTGTGCGGTAAAGAGCATGCCTATATGCCCATCCATGTGAAAGTGGTATCGGCCGAGGACTACAGCAAATGGGTTGATGGCGAGAGGAAAAAGATGGCTGCTTTGGCGGACGATCCTTCCAAAGTCTGGACGCTGGCTGAAATCACCCAGCGCGGTGAAAAAGTCTACGCGCAAAACTGCGTGGCCTGCCACCAGACGCATGGCAAAGCCGCGGGCGCCATCAAGGCACTCGATGGCGCAGCGGTGATACGCGATGCCGATAAGGCCAAGCAAATTATGGTTTTACTCAACGGCCAGAATAATGGGGCTATGCCGGCCTGGAAGTCTCTGAGCGACACCGATATCGCAGCGGTTATCAGCTACACCAAAAATCACTGGTCCAACCAGACCGGTCAAGTGGTGCAACCGGCGGACGTAGCCGCTTTGCGCAAATAAGCGCAGACCCGCTTGGTGCTATTGAATTTAACTCTTGAAGTATTGAGAAGGAAACCCGTATGAGCGCAGTTTTAGACCACCACGATCACGCCCATGACGACCACCACGGTCACGCACCTACCGGTTGGCGGCGCTGGGTTTATGCGACCAACCACAAAGACATCGGCACGCTGTACCTGCTGTTTAGTTTCACCATGTTTATCGTGGGCGGCATTTTGGCCCTAGCGATCCGCGCTGAACTGTTCCAGCCCGGTTTGCAACTTGTCAACCCCGAGTTGTTCAACTCGTTAACCACGATGCACGGTTTGATCATGGTGTTCGGCGCCATCATGCCGGGCTTTGTGGGCTTTGCCAACTGGATGATTCCGCTGCAAATCGGCGCAGCGGACATGGCTTTTGCGCGAATGAACAACTTCAGTTTCTGGCTGCTGATTCCCGCAGGCCTTACGCTGGTCGGTTCTTTCTGGATGCCCGGCGGCGCGCCTGCGGCCGGTTGGACGCTGTATGCGCCCCTGACCTTGCAGCAAGGCCCGAGCATGGATGCCGGTATTTTTGCCATGCACCTCTTGGGCGCTTCTTCCATCATGGGCTCGATCAACATCATCGTGACCATTTTGAACATGCGCGCACCCGGCATGACCTTGATGAAGATGCCCATGTTCGCGTGGACATGGTTGATTACCGCGTACTTGCTCATTGCTGTGATGCCCGTGCTGGCCGGCGCGATTACCATGACGCTTACCGACCGCCACTTTGGCACCACCTTCTTCAACCCCGCTGGTGGCGGTGACCCGGTGCTCTACCAGCATATTTTCTGGTTCTTCGGTCACCCTGAGGTCTACATCATGATCTTGCCGGCCTTCGGCATCATCAGCCAGATCGTGCCGGCCTTTGCTCGCAAGCGCTTGTTTGGCTACACCTCCATGGTGTACGCCACCTCGTCGATCGCGATTTTGTCCTTCATCGTCTGGGCGCACCATATGTTTACCACCGGTATGCCGGTGACCGGTCAGTTGTTCTTTATGTACGCGACGATGTTGATCGCGGTGCCTACGGCGGTGAAGGTGTTCAACTGGATTGCCACCATGTGGCAGGGTTCCATGACTTTTGAAACTCCCATGCTGTTTGCTGTGGGCTTTATCTTTGTGTTCACCATGGGCGGCTTTACGGGCCTGATTCTGGCCATGGCACCGATTGACATTCAGTTGCAGGACACCTACTACGTGGTGGCCCACTTCCACTATGTGCTGGTGGCTGGTTCTTTGTATGCCATGTTTGCCGGGTATTACTACTGGGCGCCTAAGTGGACGGGTGTGATGTACAACGAAACACGCGGCAAGATCCATTTCTGGTGGTCGCTGATTGCGTTTAATGTCACCTTCTTCCCTATGCATTTCTTGGGTCTGGCCGGTATGCCGCGCCGCTACGCCGATTACCCCATGCAGTTTGCGGACTTCAACGCGCTCGCCTCGGTGGGTGGTTTTGCCTTTGGCTTGGCGCAGGTGTATTTCTTCCTCTTTGTTGTCTTACCCGCTATGCTTGGGCACGGTGAAAAAGCGCCCCAGCGCCCCTGGGAAGGTGCAGAAGGCCTGGAGTGGGAAGTTCCTTCGCCCGCGCCCTTCCACACCTTCGAGACGCCACCTAAGCTCAATGCTGCGGCCAACAAAATCCTCGCTTAAGCCATAAATCATCGACTGACCGTATGACGCCTGAACAGAAAAAAGCCAACCTGCGTATGGCCTTGAGCCTTGCCTCAGTGGCAGTGGTTTTTTTCATTGGCATCTTTGTCAAAATGGTTTTGCTGAGCCAATAAGTTGCGCATGAACCCGCGTTTTCATAACTCCACCATGCTGCGCAAACTGGCTGTGGTGGTGTTGGCCATGTTTGGCTTTGGCTATGCCTTGGTCCCGATCTACGACGCCATCTGCCGGATGACCGGAGTGAACGTCCTCGCATTGGCCGAGTTAGTCGTTCCTGGCGAAAAGGCCAAAGTTCCCGCCAACACACAGGTCGATACCAGCCGCACCATCACGGTGGAATTTGACGCCAATAGCCGAGGCCCCTGGCAGTTCAAGCCGGCGCAAAGTTCTTTGGAAGTGCATCCCGGTGAAATGATGACGGTGATGTACGAATTCCAGAACACGCAGAACCGACGCATGGCAGCGCAGGCTATCCCCAGTTATGCGCCGCAACAAGCGGCAGCGCATTTCAATAAATTAGAGTGTTTCTGTTTTAACGAATACACGCTGGAAGCGGGTGAAAAAAAATCCTGGCCAGTCGTATTTGTGATTGATCCCAGGCTGTCCAAAGATGTGCGAACCATCACGCTGTCCTACACATTCTTTGAGGTGGGTGGCAAGATTCCGCCTGCGCCGATTGCGACTGTTACAACAAAGGTCTTGGGCTCGTGAGTGAAGCCGAGCCCATGACTGGCAATGGTGCGCGCCCATCGCTGTTGCGCAGTCTCAAAACTGTGGCTTGGTCATTTATTGGTATTCGCAGTCGTGCCGGCTTTGAGGAGGATGCGGCCAAGGTAAACCCGCTGCATGTCTTGTTGGCGGGCGTTATTTCGGTATTGTTGTTGGTAGTCAGTCTGATCGGCTTGGCAACTTGGGTGGTTGGGAAATAAGCGCAGGCGTTAGCACTGCGTCCTTAGAATCGTATTTGGAAAAATGGAGCTGAAATGAGTAGCACTGCACACGGCGCAAAACCGTATTATTTTGTTCCCCAACCTTCGCGCCACCCCTTCATGGCGTCGCTGGCTTTGTTCTTCGTGATCTTGGGTGCGGGTCAGTGGATTAACGGCGTGGGCTGGGGCAGCTACTCCTTTGCCTTTGGCATGGTGTTTTTGAGTTACGTGCTTTTCCAGTGGTTTGCCGAGGCGGTGAGCGAAAGCGAAAGCGGCCAGTACGGACGCAAAATTGACCTGTCTTTCCGCTGGAGCATGAGTTGGTTCATCTTCTCTGAAGTGATGTTCTTTGGCGCTTTCTTCAGCGCCTTGTGGTGGGCTCGTTCGCACTCCATACCTGCACTGGGCAGCTTGGATAACGCCTTGTTGTGGCCGGGTTTCAAAGCGGTCTGGCCCAGCTTGGCTGCCGGTGTAACCGCATCGCCGGCCGGCATTATTGAGCCCTTCACCACCATGGGCCCGTTCTGGTTGCCCACCATCAACACGGCTTTGTTGTTGAGCTCGGGCGTCACCTTGACCATCGCGCACCACGCGCTAATCGACGGCAATCGTAGCAAAACTATCAGCTTTATGTGGCTGACCGTGCTTTTGGGAACTACCTTTTTGGTCGTTCAGGGCTATGAGTACTACCATGCTTATACGGCGCTCAACCTGAAGCTTAACTCGGGCATTTATGGCTCGACCTTTTATATGCTGACCGGCTTTCATGGCTTTCACGTGTTCGTGGGCATGTTGATGCTCTTGTTCATCACCCTGCGTTTGCAAAAAGGCCATTTCAGCCCGGAGCGCCATTTCGGCTTTGAAGGCGCTGCCTGGTATTGGCACTTTGTGGACGTGGTCTGGCTGGGCTTGTACATCTTGGTGTACTGGTTGTAAGCCTATTCATACGCAAAAAAGGCACCATGGGGTGCCTTTTTGTTTGCCGGCTAGCTGCGTGCTCGTTAAGCGCCCGGGGGTATGCCGGTAGGCTGAATCCAGCCGGCTTGCCAAGATAAAAGGACACAGACGAAGAGCAAAATAGAAACGCCCACCCGTACCGCTAATGCGCGTGCCATCCGGCGCGATTTGGTGGGTTCCCCGCTGCCTCCACGCAACATGAAAAATAAGGCGGTGGCCAAGCTGGCAATCACGGCTAAAAAGCCCAGGGCAACAAAGTAACTCATGCACAGGATTATCTTTTGAATCACGACCCGAAGTTCTACCGCGTGACGGCTGCGGCTGTTTTTTTCAGCCTATTGGGGCTGGCGCTGGGTTTTTGGCAGTTGGACCGCGCCGCGCAAAAAGAAGCTTTGCAGGCCTCCATCCAGGCGCAAGCCGGTAAGGCTCCGTTAGACAACGCCCAAGTCCTCGCTTTAGCGGCCCAAGGCCGTATGCAAGAGAGCGGCGTGCTGTACCACCCAGCGCGCCTAAAAGGTATTTGGTTACCTGACCAAACGGTGTATTTGGACAATCGGCAAATGGACGCCAAAGTGGGCTTTTTCGTGTTCACCCCTTTGCGTTTGGAGCCGCAAGGCCAGGTGCTGATGGTGCAACGCGGTTGGGTGCCGCGCAATTTTGAAGCGCGCGAGCGCTTGCCCGAGGTGCAAACGCCGGCCGGCATGGTCGCGGTCGATGGTGACATTGCCCTTGCGCCCTCCAAGCTCTATGCCCCTGGTGCACCCGGTGAAGGGCCGATACGGCAAAATCTCGACTTGGAACAGTACCGCAGTCAAACCGGCTTGCCGCTGGAAGCATTCACGGTGCGCGAGTCGGGCCCGCCCAGCCAGGGACTGCGTAGGCAATGGCCGGTGGTCAACTTCGGTATTGAAAAGCACTACGGCTACGCATTCCAATGGTTTGCGTTGTCATTGCTGATAGCGGGTTTGTACCTTTGGTTTCAGTTTTTTCGCCGCCCCGCGGCCACTTCCCTGGATATTGCAAACCATGGCCCCCTCTGACAGTTCAAGCGACCAGCCGCTGGGTTTGACCGTGCATTCCATGCCCGCACCGCAGGACATCGCTGCAAACGCCGTCCATACCCGCATGGGCCGATGGAAGATGCTCTTGGTATTGCTGGTGTGTGCCGCACCCGTGGTGGCTTCTTATGTCACCTATTACTGGGTGCGCCCTGAGGGACGCCAAAATTTTGGTACGCTGATCGACCCCCAGCGCGCATTGCCGGACATGCAGGCGCTGGAGATGGGCGGTAAGCAGACCAATTTGCGTGCCCTCAAAGGCCAGTGGCTCTTGATTAGCGTGGCCGGCGGTGACTGCCAGGCGCAGTGCCAGCACCATTTGTACATGCAGCGCCAATTGCGCGAGGGTGTGGGCAAAGAAAAAGACCGTGTCGATTGGGTGTGGCTGGTCAGTGATGAGGTGGCTATTGCGCCAAGTTTGTTGCCCGCGCTGGGTACCGCCACCGTGTTGCGCGTGCCCACTGCGCAACTGCAAACCTGGCTGCAGCCTGAGCCAGGGTTGGCTTTAGAAGACCATTTGTATGTGGTCGATCCGCTGGGCAACTGGATGATGCGTTTTCCCGCCCGCATCGAGGTGAACAAGGCACCCAAAGCTAAGCGTGATATGGAGCGCCTGCTACGCGCTTCCGCATTTTGGGATACGCCCGGGCGCTAAGCCTTGACAGCGAACACTATGGACAGCGCGCTCTGGAACCTCTCGCCACTGGGCCAACTTGTGCTCATCGGCATGGCCGTAGCTGCCATGCCCCTGACCTACCTGCTATGGAGCGGGCGCCACCGCCAGGCCGGAGGCTGGCACTATGCCTTGACCCTGACCACCTTGTTCCTGACTTTTGATCTGGTTTTGTTCGGCGCATTTACCCGCTTGACCGACAGCGGTTTGGGCTGCCCGGATTGGCCTGGATGCTACGGCCATGCCAGCCCAGTGGGCGCCAAGGGTGCTATCGCCTTGGCGCAGACGGTTAACCCTGAAGGCCCTGTCACGCATAGCAAGGCCTGGATCGAAATGCTGCACCGTTACCTGGCTTCGGGCGTGGGTATGTTGATCGTGTTGTTGGCCATAAGCGCTTGGCGCGAGCACCGAAAGGCCAGGGTTGTGCAACAGCGCGCAGCCATCCATCCCGCTTGGGCTATAGCGACTTTGGTTTGGGTGTGTGTGCAGGGTGGCTTTGGCGCGTTGACGGTCACGATGAAACTATTTCCGGCCATTGTCACGATGCACTTACTAGGCGGCTATGTGTTGCTGGGCTTGCTGACATTGCAGGCCGCGCAGCTGTGGCTGCAGGCCGGTGCGCGGCAAGTGCAGGCTATCGCGCCATCCATGCGAGTCGGCCTGTGGCTGGCCCTGGCGGCACTGCTGCTACAGGCCGCGCTGGGCGGCTGGGTGAGTACCAACTACGCGGTGCTGGCCTGCATGGAATTCCCCACCTGCCAAGGCAGCCATTGGCCGGCGATGGATTTCGCGCAAGGCTTCACGCTGTGGCGCCCCTTGGGCTTGCAGCCCGATGGCCAGCCCCTCAGCTTTGAGGCCCTAACCGCTATCCATATGGTACATCGCTGGATGGCAGCGGGCCTCGTTTTGGTGATTGGGCTGGTGCTTTGGCAATTACGTGCCTACCCGGCGCTGCGCCGCCCGATGCAGTTCTTGGGATTGCTGTTAGCCTTGCAATTGCTAACCGGCCTGAGCAATGTGGTGCTGGGTTGGCCGCTGCTGGCAGCCGTGCTGCACACCGGCGGCGCTGGCGCCATGCTGGTCTGCCTGGTCTGGTTGCTGACCGTAAGCCGGGTGCCAGTGGACAGCCCCGTGGTTTTGCCAACAACATTGAGACCAGCAACGTGACCCCACAGGCCAGCATCACCTCTTGGCTACCCACCATGTCCGTGGTGCGGCAGTTCAACGCCTTGACCAAGCCACGGGTGATTCAGCTCATTGTGTTTTGTGCGCTCATCGGCATGGTGCTGGCCGTACCTGGCGCGCCGGATTGGACGCAAGTGCGACTGGCGGCGATCGCATGTTTGGGCATCTGGCTGGTGTCGGCCGCGGCTGCTGCCTTCAATTGCATCGTGGAGCAGCAGATTGACGCCAAGATGAAGCGTACCGCTTGGCGGCCCACCGCGCGCGGTGAACTGAGCAACACCCAAACCCTGATTTTTTCTGCGCTCTTGTGTATTGCCGGTTCGGCGATTTTGTTCTTCTGGGTCAACCCGCTGACCATGTGGCTGACCTTTGCCACTTTCGTTGGTTATGCGGTGATTTACACCGTCATCCTCAAGCCTCTGACGCCGCAAAACATTGTCATCGGCGGCGCCTCCGGCGCTATGCCACCGGTGCTCGGCTGGGCCGCGATGACGGGCGATGTAGGGCCCGAGGCGCTGATTTTGTTTCTGATTATTTTCTTGTGGACGCCACCGCATTTCTGGGCCTTGGCCTTGTACCGGGTGGAGGACTACCGAAAGTCCGGCCTGCCCATGCTGCCTGTCACCCATGGCAGTGAGTTCACCCGCTTGCATATCTTGCTTTACACCTGGGTTTTGTTTGCCGCCTGCCTACTGCCCTTTATGTACGGCATGAGTTCCTGGCTGTACCTGGCGGCCGCCGTAGTGTTGAGCGTTTGGTTTTGTGTCTATGCTTGGCGCTTGCTGCGCAATTACTCGGACACGCTGGCGCGCGCTACCTTTCGCTTTTCGCTAATTCACCTCAGCGCCTTGTTTGCCGCCTTATTGCTAGACCATTACCT
>Ga0209357_1001343_pt1 | contig 9969 bp, 8 predicted proteins | sample LauGreFBDMM110SD_2_FD_187573 | JGI IMG/M metagenome (GOLD analysis project Ga0209357, IMG submission 187573) | Freshwater lake microbial communities from Lake Michigan, USA - Fa13.BD.MM110.SD (SPAdes) (version 3) | ecosystem: Environmental > Aquatic > Freshwater > Lake | place: Lake Michigan, USA... | reverse complement strand
GATCTGGAAGTGTGCGCTGAACTTGGCATGGAACCAACAAAGACTTGGGCGACTACCCGCGTGGGCGCCCTTGCGCAATTAGCCCACTTTATAAAAACAAGTTTGGTGGATTTTGGTCCTTACGAAGATGCGGTGTCAGCAGACAGCTGGGCGCTTCATCACTCGCTACTTAGTCCCTATCTAAACAACGGGTTGCTTCATGCCTCCGAGGTTATTGATGCAGTATTACTGGAATACCACGCAGGCCACGCCCCAATTGGTTCTGTCGAAGCTTTCGTTCGACAAATCATCGGCTGGCGCGAATATTTGAATGGCATGTATTGGCACCTGGGTGCTGAGTATCGAGATAACAACCAACTGGGTGCAGAACGAAAATTACTTCCGTTGTTTCAGGATTCAAGCAAGACCAAGATGAATTGCCTTAAGTCGATCGTTTCCGACATTGAAGCTCGAGCTTGGACTCATCACATTCCGCGGCTGATGATTTTGAGTAATTTAGCGCTGATTACCGGAACTAAGCCGCTGGAATTTCTTGATTGGATGCGCGAGCAGTTCATTGATGCAACTGAATGGGTGATGGTTCCAAATGTGATCGGAATGGGTCTGCATGCTGATGGTGGGAAGTTAATGACAAAGCCATATGCCGCCGGCGGTGCTTACATAAATCGGATGACTCAGTCTTGTAAAGGTTGCGATTACGATCCAAAGCTGCGCGTTGGCGACAATGCCTGCCCGTTTACAACTTTGTATTGGGACTTCCTTGACAGAAACAAAGATGCGTTTGCAAAGAACCATCGCATGGGCCAACAAGTAAACGGATTGAAACGTTTGAGCGATTTACCCGAACTGCGAGTCAGAGCTCAAGAAGTATTAAAGGGTCTTGATAACGGAACTATTTAACGGCCATCAAGGATTGGTTGACCTGGATTCCAAGTCGTGCCATCGCGAGCATCTTTACGACGCCGTGCCATTCCCGAAAGTACTTCAAGGACAACTCGGTTACCAAGTAGTGCCGTGATGTCCGCGTGATCATAAGGTGGGCTGACTTCAACGACATCAACGCCAACAATCGGAAGTTGGTAAGCCATTCTGCGAACTGTGTCGAGAAGCTCTCGCGAAGTTAGGCCACCTGGTTCTGGTGTTCCCGTTCCCGGCGCGGAACCTGGGTCAACGACATCGATATCAACGCTGAGGTAAATCGCATCGCATTCTTGTAATGCAAGCTCAATTGCTTCATCAATACATTCTTTAAGGCCGCGATGCACAATCTCGGTCATTTCATAAGAACGCATACCTTGGGCTGCCATCCAGTCAAGAATGTCTGGTGGTGGCCAATAGCCACGAAGTCCAACTTGAATAAAGCGATCGCCTCGCACTGCACCACTATCAATCAGCAGGCGCATTGGTTGCCCGTGGCCAACTAAAGATCCAAAGGCAATGTCACCAGTGTCAGCATGAGCATCGAAGTGAATAACTCCAACTCGTCCCCACATGTCTGCGCCGCGAGCAACACCAGTGACGTTTGGCCAAGTAACGGTGTGATCGCCACCAAGTACTAACGGAATTGCGCCGGAAGCAGCAATCTTTTCAATGACTTTTTCTAAGTTTTCACAAGACTTGACTGCATCACCGGAATACATCTCGACGTCGCCCATGTCATAAACCCGAAGATCTTTAAGGCCATTGACGCGAAGTGCCATACTCTCGCGAGAACCGTTGTGTTCTTCATTGCAAACTTCACGCATAGCCTTAGGGCCAAAGCGAGCTCCAGAACGGTAGCTGGTGCCACCATCAAACGGTGCACCCACAATTACAACATCAGCATCAGCAAATGAAGCTGGGACTTCGATGTCACATTCATCGACACCTAAGAAAGTGATATTTGGGCCATACATGGATCCGTAGCGCGTCATAGTTATGAGTTTAACTGCTGCAAAAACAGTTAGGTGGGAACTTACTTAAGTCGGCCCTTGATAAAAGTTGCAATTCCCAGCATTCCGCCAGCCAGAAACAATAACCATGCGATCGGAATCAAAAAGAATGGTTCAACGAGGGTGCCATCATCCGCTACGGACGATCCAATCGCTTGAAAGGCAATAACGCATCCAAGTCCAGCAAGCATTAAGGCGATGGCGGCACGTTTCATATCTTTGACTCTATGGCATTGTCTTACCTTGCCCCCACACCCAATCGCCCTAGATGTTCTCTAATACCCTTAGGGAATGAGCGAAACGAATGAAACTGACCGCATCGTCTGGATCGATTGTGAGATGACGGGATTAGATTTCAAAAATGACCTGCTAGTTGAAATTGCTTGTGTCATTACTAATGCTCAACTCGAAGTTGTCACCGAAGGGCTAAACCTTGTTATTACCGCTCCAGCAGAACGACTGGAAACAATGGACCCGTTTGTAATCAACATGCATACCGAATCTGGGCTACTACCTGAAATTCCAAACGGCATTTCACTTGATGCGGCCGAAGAATTACTTTTTAACTATATTTCTACGCACATTCCAGAAGCCAGCAAGGCTCCATTGGCGGGATCAAGCGTCCACGTTGATCGAATATTTTTGCAGCGAGATATGCCAAGAGTTGATTCTTACCTGCACTATCGAATCATTGATGTATCCAGCATTAAAGAACTAGCGCGCCGTTGGTATCCCCGTGCCTACTTTGCCAGTCCGACAAAGACTGGAAATCATCGAGCACTTGGCGATATCTTGGATTCCATTAACGAATTGAAGTACTACCGCGAGGCAATCTTTGTAGAGCTTCCTGGTCCAGATACTTCAAAGGCCAAAGAGATCGCAGCCAAGCACGCATCAAATTAGCCCAACTGAACTTACCTCAATAGAATGGGGAACGTTCGCTCCAGAGCAATCTGTTGCAACATGGTGGGTGTAGCTCAGCTGGTAGAGCACCTGGTTGTGGTCCAGGACGTCGCGGGTTCAAGTCCCGTCACTCACCCCATCCAGTTACGGCGCAGGCGAATACTTCGTGGCTGAATCTTCTCGAGTAAATCCATAAAGCGTTAGTCCAAACTCCCGTGCCGTCTCAACTGCTAACGAAGTTGGCGCTGAAACTGCAACGACTGCAGAAATTCTTGCGGCAATAGCTTTCTGGATAATCTCAAATCCACCACGACTGGAGATGGCCAAGGAATACCCATCAAGTGGCAGCAAATCATTCATCAACGCATAACCAATGACTTTATCTACTGCGTTATGTCTGCCCACGTCTTCCCGAACTACAACCAGTGTTCCTTGCGGATCAAAAAGTCCAGCAGCGTGCAGTCCCCCAGTTTTATCAAAAATCTTTTGCTTAGGGCGCATCAGTTCTGGCAGCTTCAGTAATTCTGATTCAGAAATTCCAGGCGCACTTACATTAGAGTAACCTCGAGTGCGCAAATCATCAATATGACTTGATCCACAAACACCACACGCACTTGAAATCATAAATCGACGCTCTAGCGTGCGCGTAACTGCTGGCGCATCTGCGACCACCCTCGCCACGATCACATTTTCCTGTTCGCGAGGTGTTAGTTCTTTGTCTTTACAAGTCGTGATGCCAATCAAATCTTCCCGAGTTCGCAAGAGACCTTCAGTCCAAAGAAATCCCGCACCCAATTCAATGTCAGCTCCAGGCGTTCGCATAGTGATTGCCAATTGCTGCAAACCTGCGCCGCCATCAATGCGAATTTCAAGCGGCTCTTCCCCGACTACATGATCACTAACACTGGTGTTGGATTTAGTTTTTAAAACTTGAATCCGCTGAGTAGGGCTGATCGGCTCCTGGCTAGTCAACGATTTGCCATTCTGCCACCGCGTTTGAAACCGTCTCAATCAACTTGCGTACCTCGTCAGGATTTAAGGATTCTTTTCCTGCTGCATATCCGATTAGGAAAGTTGTCAGCGGCGCAGACTTTCGTTCCACACCGTGGGCGACTTCGCGCGTTAAGTCCAATAATTCAGATGTCAACACATCATGCGAATCGACGTTAAGTAAGGTTGCTACCCGAGCCATCCACATTTGAGTTATCTGATCCATTGCATCACTTTCCTTAACTGCCTTAGCAACATCTTGCCACGTATCAAAGTCAACTACTTGATTCGGATTCACAGTTACTCCAACCATATTTAGACTTGAAAGCAAGCGAAGTGGGGACTGGTTTATCCCTTGAGTTGATTCGAGCAATCCCCGCAACAATGCGGTTCGAACGCAGGCGCATAATGGCTGCCCATTGCCATCAGCTCGGATAGCCCAAGCCCCGTCATTTCCTTGAGCTGCCGAAACAATTCTTGTTACCGTTTCATCGGTTAAAGTTTGATCCGCGGCCGAGATGAATACGTATTCCGTGGAAATGCTGCCTAGTCCTGACCAAATTCCAGCAGCTGGTCCCCCACCTGGATTCAAGTCAGGAACCCAATTCACTAATTCCTGGCATTCAGCGTCAATCTCGCGTGGAGAACCAACTATAAAAACTTTTCCTTGGCAGGACTTTATGACGTCCACTATTAACGCCTTGCCACTTAGACCTAACGGGAGCATTGCTTTATCTAAGCCACCCATTCGGGTTGCTTTACCACCGGCAACAACTATCGAATCGGGCATAGGTACGTTCACGGCACTCATAGTTCTCAAGCATGACATGGGTTCGGTAGATTATGTCTATGTCAGCGGAGATTAATCACAATGTGGAATGGGACTTAGCTGTATCGCTGAGTTTTGAATCCGTTGCACTGAAAGCCGCTACCAAGTTGCCAATTGCGCAAGCCATAAATTTAGTCCTCGCTCAAGATTTAACTGCAGAAATCGATCTGCCACCAGCGCACACCGCCATGATGGATGGCTATGCAGTATTTGGGCAAGGTCCGTGGCGAATAGTTGGTGAACTACATGCTGGTGATTTTTTGCCATACCTGGAAACTGGTTGCGCATTAAAGGTCAGCACTGGTGCGCATTTACCTCCCCATGCATCTTTTGTAATTCCGCAAGAACTTGCAACACTATTTGACGGTGATGTGGCAAGTAAGAGTTCGTTTACACCTGGCCAACACATTCGCCAACCCGGTGATGAAGCGCTAGCCGGTGAAAGTATCGCCGCAGCCGGAAACATTCTCACACCAGCGATTGCTGGTCTGGCTGCAAGTTCAGGTATCGATGAAGTTTTGGTCCATCAGGCTCCAACGGTTGCAATTGTTGTAAGCGGAAGTGAACTAACCACATCTGGAACACCTGGTTCGGGGCAAATTCGCGATTCACTTTCGGTGCAAGTCACACCATGGGCGCAATACCTAGGCGCAGTTGTTAACTCAAGTATTAATTGTGCTGACGATTTAAATGAACTGCGTGAAGCGATCAAAAATGCTGACGGTGACCTAGTGGTAGTCACCGGTGGAAGTTCATTTGGTGAACGGGATTACTTGCGACCTGCCCTAGAGCAATTAGGCGCTGTTTATGTCATCAGCGAAATCTGGATGCGCCCTGGACACCCTTCGATTTTAGCGAAACTTCCAGACGGAAAACTTGTTGCAGGATTACCAGGTAATCCCTTAGCTGCGCTCGTAACTTTTATGACCATAGTTGCACCCGTATTGCGTGGACTTTCTGGTCACAGCGAATATCGAATGGCAAAAGTGCCGCTAGCTAAAAAGTTTTCTTGCGACCGCACTCGAGTAGTTCCAATAGTTTTGTCATCAGGTACTGCCGAACTGACTGAATTTCGTGGCTCGGCCATGTTGCGCGGACTCTCTCTTGCCGATGGGCTCGGAGTGATTTCACCTGGTGATAATCCAGCAGGGACCTTAATTCGAATCCTGCCGCTACCTTGGCGAGTGAACTAAGCGTTTGCCTTAGCGCGAAGTTCGTCAACGACTTTATTCATCGTCTCACTAAACATGTCACGATTGCTTGTGACGTGTTTGTAGAAATCTGATCTCATCTGCGGTGTCCAGAACTTTACAAGATGCTCAGAAATTCGCTGGTAAGTTTCTTCGTGAACTGGGATATTATTTTCGATGTCGTGCGCCATTCGACTCAGGATTGAAATGTCCACAACTAAGCCTTAGTTAGAACAGATTCGAGTGTGTTGGTTGGTGCGGCACTTGAATCTGCTGGGCGAATCTCAACAGCTGTTACTTTGAACTCTGGGCAGTTGGTTGCCCAGTCTGAAAATTCAGTAGTGATCACATTGGCGCCACTGGATGGATGGTGGAAAGTAGTGTGAACCACTCCAGCCGGAACTCGCTCACTAACTTCGGCAGTCAAAATAGTTTCGCCAATTCGACTTGATACAGCAATCTTTTGACCATTGACAATTCCACGCATTGCTGCATCTGACTCGTGAATTTCCAAAACATCTTCAGGATGCCAAGTTACATTCGCAGTTCTGCGGGTTTGGGCGCCAACGTTGTACTGGCTCAAGATTCGGCCAGTAGTAAGTAGCAGTGGGAATTTACGATTTGAACGCTCTTCAGTTGGAACAAATGGTGTCTCCATGAATTGGCCCTGGCCACGAACAAAACCATCTACGTGCATGATTGGAGTTCCAGTTGGCGCTGCATCGTTACATGGCCACTGCACACTTCCAACTTCATCGAGCATCGCAAAGCTCACGCCCTTGAAGGTAGGGGTGATTTCGGCAATTTCATCCATAATCTGAGCCGCATTTTCATAATGCATGTCATAACCCATGGCCTGGGAAAGTTCACAAACAATTTGCCACTCTTGCTTACCGTTCTTGGCAGCCATAACCGGACGGACGCGATTAATTCGACGTTCTGCGTTAGTAAACGTTCCATCTTTTTCCAAGAATGAGGTGCCTGGCAAAAATACGTGAGCAAACTTTGAAGTCTCATTTAAGAATAGATCCTGAACAATTACAAGGTCCATAGCCTTTAGGGACTTTTCTACGTGCATAGTGTTTGGATCAGATTGGGCGATGTCTTCGCCGTGGACAAATAGTCCGCGGAATTCGCCAGAGATTGCATTGTCAAACATGTTTGGAATTCTCATTCCTGGATCTGACATGAGCTTTACATCCCAAAGCATTTCAAACTGTTCCCGAACTGCATTATCCGAAACATGTCGGTAACCCGAAAGCTCATGCGGGAATGAACCCATATCGCAGGCACCCTGAACATTGTTTTGCCCGCGAAGTGGATTGATACCTACGCCATCGCGACCAATGTTGCCCGTGGCCATTGCCAGGTTTGCCATACCCATAACCATGGTTGAGCCCTGAGAGTGTTCAGTTACACCCAAGCCGTAATAAATTGCAGAGTTCTTGCCAGTTGCATACATCCGAGCTGCTTGGCGAATTGTTTCAGCCGGCACACCAGATTGGGCTTCAACAACTTCTGGACTATTCTCTGGCAGTTCAATAAATTTCCGCCAGCGATTAAATGGTCCTGGATCGCACCGCTGGGCTACAAACTCTTCATCAATTAGGCCTTCAGTTGCGATCACGTGAGCAATGGCATTGATAACAGCCACATTTGTACCTGGCTGCAGTTGCAAGTGATGGTCGGCCTTGATGTGCGCTGATTCAACTAGATCAATCTTGCGCGGATCAATAACAATGAGGTTTGCGCCATCCCGAATTCGACGCTTCATACGTGAGGCGAATACTGGGTGCGCATCCGTTGGGTTAGCTCCAATAACAACGATGACATCAGAGTGGGCAACTGACTTAAAGTCTTGGGTACCGGCTGAGGTGCCGTAAGTTGTGCTCAGTCCATAGCCAGTTGGCGAGTGGCATACGCGTGCGCAAGTATCAATATTGTTGTTACCAAATGCAGCTCGAACCATTTTTTGAACAACAAAGATTTCTTCATTGGTGCATCTTGAGGAAGATATTCCACCGATGCTGTTATCGCCGTACTTTTCTTGAATCGCTTTCAACTTAGTGGCGGTGTACTGGATCGCCTCATCCCAAGAAACTTCGCGCCATTCATCCGTAATCTTCTCGCGCAGCATTGGCTTTGTAATTCGATCGGAGTGCGAGGCATAACCCCAAGCAAAGCGACCCTTTACGCAACTATGGCCTTCGTTGGCTCCACCAGTTTTCGCCGGAACCATTCGTATCAATTCATCACCACGAAGTTCGGCATTGAACGAGCAACCTACGCCACAGTACGCGCAAGTTGTTTGAACTGTGCGCGTTGGCATGCCAAGGTCAATTACTGATTTTTCCTGCAAAGTTGCAGTTGGGCAGGCCTGGACGCAAGCGCCACAAGAAACACATTCACTCGAAAGGAAATTCAATCCGCCTGGACTCACTTTTGAATTAAAGCCACGGCCTTCGATTGTTAGGGCAAGAGTTCCTTGAACCTCATCACAAGCTCGAACGCAGCGATTACAAACGATGCATTTACTTTCATCAAATGAGAAGTATGGATTTGAAGAATCCGTAGGTGCATCCAAGTGATTCTTGCCATCCATGCCGTAGCGAACTTCTCGCAATCCAGCTACGCCAGCCATGTCTTGGAGTTCACAGTCACCATTTGCCGAACAAGTTAAGCAATCAAGTGGGTGGTCGGAAATGTAAAGCTCCATGACACTCTTGCGCAGCTTGGCAACTTTAGTTGTTTGAGTGCGAACCACCATGCCATCTTCAACTGGTGTTGTGCAGGATGCTGGGGTTCCTTTACGGCCATCAATTTCGACAATGCACATTCGGCAAGATCCAAAAGGTTGCAATGAATCAGTAGCACAAAGCTTTGGAATGTCACAGCCATTTTCACCTGCTGCGCGCATTACTGAAGTGCCTTCGGAAACTAAATGTGTTTCACCATCAATTGTTACCGAAATCATTACTTCCGAATTGGACTTGGGAGTTCCGAAATCAGCTTCACCGATTCCAGATCGCATTGGCATAGTCCCACGTGGATCAGAAAGGATAGTCATGACTTAACTCCTGACTTAATGCCAAAGTCGGCCGGAAAAAGTTTAAGCGCGCTTCGAACTGGCAACGGTGTAAGTCCACCCATGGCGCAAAGCGATCCATCTGTCATAACCTCACAAAGGTCTTCGAGAAGTTCTAAGTTCTTTGATTGTTCCTCGCCAGCAACGATTCGGTCAATGACCTCAACTCCCCGCGTTGACCCAATTCGGCAAGGAGTGCACTTGCCACAGGATTCTTCGGCACAAAATTCCATTGCAAATCGGGCTTGTTTGGCCATATTCGCGGTGTCATCAAAGACCACAACGCCACCGTGGCCAAGCATGCCGCCTACTTCAGCTAAGGATTCGTAACCCATCGGAACATCCCATGATTCAGTTCCAAGGTAGGCACCAAGCGGTCCACCGATTTGAACTGTCTTGATTGGGCGGCCACTATGAGTTCCCCCACCAACTTTGTTGACTAAGTCACCAAGTGTGATGCCAAATGGAAGTTCAACAATTCCACCTCGCAAAATGTTGCCAGCAAGTTGGAAAACTTGGGTGCCGCGGGATCGATCCACACCAAAGGATTGATATGACGATGCGCCATCGGCCAAAATCATTGGCACCGCAGCCAACGTCATCACATTGTTAATGACGGTTGGCTTACCAAACAATCCAACAAGCGCGGGAATCGGTGGCTTAGCGCGCACCATGCCGCGCTTACCTTCCAGGCTTTCTAACATGGCGGTTTCTTCACCGCAAACATAACTGCCCGCGCCAACTCGCACTTCAAGATTGAACTTAAACTCAGAACCTAATACCGAAGCACCCAGCACTTTGCTTTCATTTGCAATTGCAATTGCCTGATTCAGAACATCAATAGCATGCGGGTATTCAGAGCGAACATAAATCAAACCTTGCGTTGCACCAACTGCAATTCCAGCAATGATCATGCCTTCGATCAGTGTGAACGGGTCACCTTCCATCAGCATTCGGTCAGCAAAAGTTCCGCTATCACCCTCATCGGCATTGCAGCAGATGTACTTTTGATCAGACTCAGTGTTTAGGACTGTGTTCCAT
>Ga0209357_1001341_pt1 | contig 9988 bp, 9 predicted proteins | sample LauGreFBDMM110SD_2_FD_187573 | JGI IMG/M metagenome (GOLD analysis project Ga0209357, IMG submission 187573) | Freshwater lake microbial communities from Lake Michigan, USA - Fa13.BD.MM110.SD (SPAdes) (version 3) | ecosystem: Environmental > Aquatic > Freshwater > Lake | place: Lake Michigan, USA... | reverse complement strand
TCGGTCACGTTTCCAGCAGATTTATTATGCCTGATTCTGCTCTAAGTCAAAGGCTTTATGCAGGGCACGCACCGCTAACTCTAGGTATTTCTCGTCAATTACCACGGAAGTTTTGATTTCGCTGGTGGAAATCATCTGAATATTGATGCCCTCGGCGCTCAAAGATTCAAACATGCGGCTCGCCACACCCACATGGCTGCGCATACCAATGCCCACAATGGACACCTTGCAAATCTTGGCGTCGCCTATGACCTCGGGCGCACCTAAGTCAGCCATGACCTTGGTTTTGAGCAACTCCATGGCTCGGGCATGGTCGTTGCGGTTGACTGTGAAGCTGAAATCAGTCAAACCCCCTTTGCTGATGTTTTGAATGATCATGTCCACTTCAATATTGGCCTGCGCCACTGCACCCAAAATCTTGTAGGCAATACCAGGTTTGTCAGGCACGCCGATGATGGAAATTTTGGCTTCATCACGGGTGAAGGCAATGCCCGATACGATGGCTTGTTCCATTTGTTCGTCTTCCTCAAAAGTAATCAAAGTGCCAGACTTGGCTTCCTCATGAATATCGATATCCCATGGCGTGAAGCTTGACAACACACGCAGGGGTACTTTGTATTTACCAGCAAACTCCACCGAACGGATTTGCAGCACCTTGCTGCCAAGGGATGCCATCTCCAACATTTCTTCAAAGCTGACTGTATGCAAGCGACGTGCTTCAGGCACCACACGGGGGTCGGTGGTGTAAACACCATCCACATCGGTGTAGATCAAGCATTCTGCGGCCTTCATGGCAGCTGCCACCGCCACCGCCGAGGTGTCTGAACCACCGCGACCCAAGGTGGTGATGTGGCCTTCTGGGTCGACCCCTTGAAAGCCGGTGATGATGACCACCTTGCCTGCGTTCAAATCTGCACGCACACGGGCATCATCAATAGACGCTATACGCGCCTTGGTGAAGGCGCTGTCGGTGCGAATAGGCACTTGCCAACCGGCATAGCTGACCGACGGCATACCCTCGGCCTGCAAAGCAATGGCCAGTAAAGCAGACGAGGCTTGCTCACCAGTGGCAGCCAATGCGTCGAGTTCTCTGAAGTGTTCGGCGTCGCTTGACTGTGGCGCCAACTCTTTGGCTAAACCTAACAAACGGTTGGTCTCGCCACTCATGGCGGAAGGGACCACCACCATCTGGTGTCCCGCTCTGGCCCATTTGGCCACGCGCTTGGCCACATTGCGTATGCGTTCGGTCGAGCCCATGGAGGTGCCGCCGTATTTATGAACGATCAATGCCATCGTAGTAGAAAGTATCTCTATGCGAAAGCTACAAATTGTACCAATCGATGTTATCGCCCACCCTGCGCACAAAGCCATCGCCTACTTTGATGTCAATTTGGTGCCCACGCGTTCGACAAGCGTCGATTTGGTGTATCAGTTGATCTAGTTGCGCAGTGCTGCAAGCTACTTTCCTCTGCAGCAACCAAGCCCGCAAGACATTGGCTTGGCGAGCAACGCTGAGTTGCTGCAAAGCCGCCAACTGAGGGGGCACCCCAGTGCGCTGTAAATCAAGCAAGGCCATGTCATCCAAAATGGTTTGCGCTTGCGCCGCATGACGAGCACTGCGGCCAAAGGTTTGCCGAAAAGAGGGGAACGCTTCTTCAAGAACAGGCAGTAATTGGTGTCGAATGCGGTTGCGGGTATAGCGTTCATCTTGGTTGGTGGGGTCATCAACCCAGGACACCCCTTCTTCCACCAGCCAGTCACGCAACAGCTGCGCCGGTACATCTAACCAAGGGCGGTGAATACGTAAGCCTCCACGCTCAACCGATGCTGGCATGGCCGACAAGCCTGGCAAGCCTGCGCCGCGCGTTAACGCCAGCAAGACCGTTTCAACTTGGTCGTCAGCGTGTTGCGCCAAGGCAATGTCTTGAATGGTGCCGCCCCAATGCGTTTTCAACACCTGCGCATAGGCTTGGTAACGCGCTTGACGTGCAGCGTCTTCAGGGCTTTCACCACTGTTCGGGTGTGCGTTGACATGGGTCACCACCAAAGGCACAGACCACAGGTCACACCACGTTTGGCAATGGGAGGCGAAGTCGTCAGCCGCAGCCTGCAAACCGTGATGCACATGTACCGCCCGCACTTTCCCAGGCCACTGCTTGGTACAGGCCAATAGCAAAGCACAAGAATCTGCGCCGCCACTCAAGGCAACCGCAAAAGGCAAAGAAGGTGAAAAGTGCGCTAAGGAAGGGGGAGCCAAGTTAACGCGCGTCGGCTTTTGTGTCGGTGAAGCGCCCATAGCTTTGCAAGCGCTCGTAACGTCTGTCGAGCAACTCTTTGAGTTTGAGGTCGGTGACTTGACGCCATGCATCGTTGAGGCCACGCTTGAGTTGCGACGCCATGAGTTTGGTATCGCGGTGAGCACCACCCACAGGTTCGTTGACAATCTTGTCAACCAAACCCAAGGCTTTCAAGCGGTGCGCTGTGATGCCCAAGGCATCTGCTGCGTCCGATGCGCGTTCCGAGGTTTTCCACAAAATGGAAGCACAGCCTTCAGGGCTGATAACAGAGTAAATCGAGTACTGCAACATCAAAAGCTGGTCTGAAACGCTGATGGCCAATGCACCACCAGAACCACCCTCGCCGATGATGGTAGTGATGATGGGTACTTGCAGTTGTGCCATCTCGAAAATATTGCGGCCAATGGCCTCAGACTGGCTGCGCTCTTCTGCGTCAATGCCCGGAAAAGCACCAGGCGTATCGACAAAGGTAAACACCGGTAGCTTGAACTTCTCTGCGGTCTTCATCAAACGCAAGGCTTTGCGGTAACCCTCGGGGCGGGTCATGCCGAAGTTGCGGGCGGTGCGTTCTTTGGTGTCACGCCCTTTTTGCTGACCCATGACCATGCAAGCGTTGCCATTGAAACGAGCCAAACCGCCCACAATGCTCAAGTCGTCAGAAAAATGCCTATCGCCGTGCATCTCTACAAAGTCGGTGAAGATTTCGTTGATGTAATCAAGGGTGTAAGGGCGCTCTGGGTGACGCGCAATCTTGGTGATTTGCCAAGGCGTGAGGTCACTGTAGATGTCTTTGGTGAGTTGCTGGCTTTTTTTGGCGAGTTGTTCTATTTCATCTGAAATATCCACAGCAGACTCGGTTTGAACATACCTGAGCTCTTCAATCTTGCCCTCGAGTTCGGCAATCGGTTGCTCGAAATCGAGAAAAGTTTTTTTCGCCAATCGTCTCTCCTTGCGCTGTTTTCGCTTTAGGTACCTAGTAGGCCACCGGTTGCGGGTCTAGCGAGCGCCAAATATACCAAGTTGCCACGCTGCAATAGGGCGCCCAAGCGGCAGCCACTTCACGAGCGTCGCTTCGACTGACCAATTCGCCAGAAAAATAGTTGTGGCTGATACCGTTAATGAGGCCCACATCATCCAGCGGCAGCACATTGGGACGCATCAAATAAAAGATGAGAAACATCTCTGCGGTCCAACGGCCTATGCCGCGTATGGAGACAAGCTCTTCGATGATGGCATCATCATCCATGCCGGCCCATTGACGAGCGTTGACTGAGCCATTAGCGAAATGCAAAGCCAAATCGACCAAGTACTCAACCTTGCGAGCGGACAGCCCTGCTGCCCGCATGTCGTCCACTTTGAGTTTCAAAACATACGCAGGCGTGATCTTTTTAGGCAAAGCTGAAAACCTGTCCCACACAGCTTGCGCTGCCTTGACTGAAATTTGCTGCCCCACAATGCTTCTGGCGAGGGTGACAAAAGCATCGCCACGGGACTCTAGGCAGGCGTCGCCAAACTGCGGGATGAGTCGGCGCATGACGCGGTCTTTTTTGGCCAAGTGCTTGCAAGCCTCTTCCCAATAAGGTGGGACCGCACTTTTGACAGGCAGACTGGCCACCATCAGGCACGCTCCCATTGTGTGCCTTGTGCCGAGTCTTTCAGCATAACGCCCATGTCACTCAAGGTTTGTCGGAGGCGATCAGCCTCAGCAAAGTCTTTACTGGCCTTTGCTTGTGCGCGGGCATCAATCAAGGCCTGAATCTGGGCCTCATCGACTTCGTTGCCTGCCTGCAAAAAATCTTGCGGGTGAATTTGCAACAAACCCAGCACACCACCCAAACTTTTAAGCAAACCCGACAACTGCATTGAATGTGTACGGTTAACTTCTGCAGCCAATTCAAACAAGACCGCCACCGCTTCTGGGGTGCCGAAGTCCTCGTCCATGGCGACCTTGAAGCGCGCTGCGTATGCGTCTTGCCAATCGATGGACACATCAGCGGGCGCCACCGCATGCAAAGCTGTGTACAAGCGCTTGAGGGAAGCACGTGCATCGTCTAAATGCACATCGCTGAAATTCAAAGCACTGCGGTAATGGCTGCGCACCACAAAGAAACGCACCACCTCTGGGTCGTACAGTTTCAGTACTTCGCGGATGGTGAAGAAGTTGTCCAAGCTTTTGGACATCTTCACGTTATCAACGTTGATAAAGCCGTTGTGCATCCAAATACTGGCCATGGGCTGGCCATTGGCACCCTCGCTTTGGGCAATTTCATTTTCATGATGGGGGAACTGCAAATCAGCACCACCCCCATGGATATCGAAACTTTGGCCCAACAACTCGCAAGCCATAGCCGAGCATTCAATATGCCAACCAGGGCGTCCCGTACCAAAAGGGCTATTCCATTTCACTTCTTGGGGCTCTTCGGGTTTGGCAGATTTCCACAGCACGAAGTCCAGCGGGTCTTCCTTGCCATCAAGCACCGCCACACGCTCGCCTGCATGCAACTCGTCCAATGATTTACCGGAAAGTTTGCCGTAGCCAGTGAATTTACGAACAGCGTAATTGACGTCGCCACTGGGTGCGCGGTAGGCCAAGCCTTTGTCTTCAAGCTGGCCAATGAGGGAGAGCATTTGTGGCACGTAATCGGTGGCACGAGGCTCGAGTGTGGGCCGCTCAATTCCTAGGGCATCTGCATCTTGGTGCAATGCGGCAATCATGCGGTCCGTTAAAGCACGAATACTTTCACCGTTTTCGGTAGCTCTGCGAATGATTTTGTCGTCTATGTCGGTGACGTTGCGCACATAAGTAACCTGCAAGCCGCTGTGGCGCAACCAACGCTGAACCACATCGAACGCCACCATGGAACGTGCGTGACCAAGGTGGCACAAGTCATAAACCGTCATACCGCAAACATACATGCGCACCTGTCCGGGTGTTAGCGGCGTCAAGTTTTCCAACGCACGGGTTAGGGTGCTGTAAATGCGGATGGTCATGGTGAAATAAACGGCGCTTGCGGCAAGGCAAGACTGACAAAAGACTTAGAAAAACTCTCTACTACAATGACTGCAGTATATCGATCCATCACTGTGTATGCCACGATCCTCCCTGCGTTTCTTTGTTTCACTTTGTCCAGCTTGGGGCGCAGGCTTGCTTTGTCTGTTGCTGACAGCCACTGTGGGTGTGCAGGCGCAAACTTCGAGTACCTTGCAACTCAAAGGCACACCCCATGTTGAAGTGCAAAAAGCCATGGGTCAACGTAAATGGGACCAAGCCTTAGAGGAGATCGACGCGTATTTGCAAGAGCGGCCACGCGACCCACAAATGCGTTTTTGGCGTGCCCGCTTGCTAGAACAACTCCAACGAGGAGACGAAGCCTTCGTGGTTTATGAGGGCTTGGCGCAAGACTACCCAGAGCTTGCCGAAGTACAAAACAACCTTGGCGTGATGTACGCCGCCCGCGGTAACTTGGGGCAAGCCAAATTGGCTTTTGAGAACGCCTTGCGCAACAACCCCAGCTACGCCACTGCCCATGAAAACATGGGCGATATATTGCTGCACTTGGCACGTCAGTCCTTCGCCAAATCTGCAGAACTCGACCCAGCAGCCGCCAAATCCCCTCAGCAAAAAATGCTGGCCCTCGACCCTGTTCTTCAACCAACCCTCAACACCTCCCCATGATTCTTCGTCGCTACTTGCTAGGCTTGGCCCTAGCGCTTACCTGCATTGGTTTTGCACAAGCACAAACGCCCGCTCCTCAAGTCAAATTCACCACCAGTGCGGGAGAGTTTGTGATTGAGTTGTACCCCGACAAAGCACCCAACACTGTAGAGAATTTTTTAACTTATGTGCGAGACGGCCATTACAACGGCTTGATTTTTCACCGTGTCATCAATAACTTCATGATCCAAGGTGGCGGCTATGACGCTCGCTACATGGAAAAACCTACCCGACCATCTATCAAGCACGAGGGTGCCGAGGTCAAAGCCAAGAATGGCCCGACCAACACCGTCGGCACTATCGCCATGGCTCGCACCAACAACCCACACTCGGCCAGTTCGCAGTTTTTCATCAACGTCAACAACAACGACTTTCTCAACCATTCAAACCCTTCTGGACAAGGCTGGGGCTATGTGGCCTTTGGCAAAGTGGTCAGTGGCATGGAAGTGGTCAACAAAATCAAACTGAGCCCTACGGGCGCGGGTGGCCCCTTCCCCAGCGATGTTCCTCAAACCCAGGTGGTGATTCAATCTGCCTCTTTAGTTAAATAGATCCATGTCAAATCCTCAAGTTGAACTGCACATACAAGACCATGGTGTCATCACGTTGGAGCTTGATGTGGACAAAGCACCAAAGTCAGTTGCTAATTTTTTGGCTTATGTGGAAAGCGGGCATTACGACCAAACTATTTTTCACCGTGTCATTCCAGGCTTTATGGTGCAAGGCGGTGGCATGTCGGCAGGCATGAAAGAAAAAAAGACCGGTGAAAAGTTGGAAAACGAAGCCAACAATGGCCTGACCAATGCCTGCTACACCGTCGCCATGGCGCGCACCAGCGACCCCCACTCGGCCACTTCGCAGTTCTTCATCAATGTGAAAGACAACGACTTCCTTAACCACTCAGCACCCACTGGCAGCGGTTGGGGCTATGCGGTGTTTGCCAAAGTTGTTGCAGGCACCGAGGTGGTGGACGCTATTTGCAAAGTCAAAACGGGCCGTAAAGGTTTTCATGACGATGTACCTAAAGAAGATGTAATCCTCGACAAGGCTGTGCTTTTGCCATGATCTTGGCAATTGGGCTAGCGCTAACAACTTGATGAAGCCTGCCCTCTCCCATTTGCCAAGCGTTGACGCCAGCGCTTGGCAACACCTGACCTTTATTTCCGATTTGCATCTGCAAGCAAGTCAGCAAACTACCTTCCAAGTATGGCGACAAGCCATGCAAAGCTTGCAAACCAACGCTTTATTCATCTTGGGCGACCTGTTTGAAGTGTGGGTGGGTGACGATATTTTGGAGGCCCCCGAAGGCGATTTCGAGCGCCAATGTTGCGCTGTCTTGCGCCAGATGGCTGACCGGTGCCCTGTGTATTGGTTGGTTGGCAACCGAGATTTTTTATGGGGCGTCAAGGCGGCACAAGAAAGCGGTATGCAAACCCTGCAAGACCCTTGCGTTGTACAAACCAAGCAGGGGCGATGGCTCTTAAGCCATGGAGATGCCTTGTGCATCGCCGATACCGCTTACCAAGCGTTTCGTCAGCAAGTCAGGGCCAGCCAGTGGCAAAGTGATTTTTTGTCGAAACCTTTGGCTCAAAGACTGCAAATTGCGCGTGAACTCAGAACGCAAAGTCAGGCTTTGAAACAAACGCAAACGGTTTGGATCGATGTCGACAACGCGGCTGCTTTGGCCAGTCTGCAGCAATATGGGGCCAGTACGTTGATTCACGGCCACACCCACCAACCAGCGCTTCATACTTTGTCTGCCACTCACCAACGTTTAGTACTGAGCGACTGGGATGCCAGTGCCACCCCTGCCCGCGCCGAATGGCTGACATGGCAAATGGGGCAAGGCTTTTCGCGGCAAGAAGTCGCCGCCGCATAACGACCCACCAAGACCCGCTATTTTTTTAGCAACACCTTAAGGGCTGCCTGCACACGTTTGGCGTTTTCTTCCTCATAGCTGCTGCCCAGCACTTGAGCAACATCTTGCGCCCAAGTTTGTGCAGGTCCGGCGTCGTTACGCTTGGTAAGCAACTGCAGTTGCAGCATACGTCGCGCGTCCACATGAGAAGCAGGGGTAGGCACCTCGGCGGCAATTTCCAAGCGCAATAAGGCTTGGTCTGGGGAACCCTGAGGCGCAGCTTGCAAAGCTTTGGCCCAGTCTTGCCGTTGCTGAGCGCTCAAACGAGCGCCCAACTCCTTGGCCGCAGGCAATTGCTCTGACTGACGTTGCTGCCATGCACCTAGCAAGAGAACCAAGGTTTCACCATGGGCTTGCATGGCCAGTTTGCGCAATGCGGTATCGGCCAGTTCCAGCGCTTGACGTTGCGCACGAAAGGCAGCGTCCCCCAAGCGGGGGCCGCGCGTTTCATAAGCGGGCTTGTCGCGCAATCCGCCGCGTCCAGCATCAGGGCCACGACGGTTACCTGTATCGCGCTCGGGGCGACGTGTACCAGACTTATCGCCAAAACGCCCTGCAGAGGCGGGTTCGGTTTTCTTTTGACCGGGTCTGTCGTCTCCTCGAACTGCCACCACTTTTTTAACCACCACCGCTTTAGGTGGTGGTGCGAGAGCCTCTTCAGGCTGGGCAGTTGGTTCACCTTCAGGTGGGTCGAAACTAGGCGGTAAAGCATCTTCCTCAGGCGGGGTCGCGACTGGCGCAGGGGATGTCGCAACTGGCGCAGCAGGCTGACCAGCAGAAACAGCATTCACATGGGCCATGGCTTGGCGTATCTGTGCAGCATCGCCTTGGGCAATGGCTTTTTCAAGCTCTTCAGTGGCGGCCATCACTGCCTTGTCATGCTCGGAGAGGTTTTGAGCAGGTGCTGCCGCACGGGACTGGGTTTTGCGGCTGAAGGCTTCATCCAAAGGTTGACGAAACGCATCCCACAGCTTTTGCGCCAGCTTACGGTCAACTGGAACGGCTTGGGATTCGATTTGCCAGCGTTGTTGCAAAGCCTTTACTGCATCTATGCGCAACTGCGGCGCTTCGCCCAAGGCCTTGGCTTCCTCGATCATGGCGCGGCGCAAGCTGATACTTTGCGTTTGAGCGGCCTCTAAGCCCACATGGGCTGCTTTGATGGCGGCCTTCCACTGGGTTTGCATATCGGCAAACGCTTTTTCACTCAGGTGCCCACTGTTGCGCCAGCGTTCGGAAAACTGGTGCAACTCGCGCGCTTGGGTTTTCCAGTCGCTATTGCTTTGATGGGCTTCGGTCCAAGCCGCCAGTTCGGCCAACAAGGCCAAACGCCCTTCGCGGTGCGCTGCGCTTTCGGCCTTGGCTTTGCCAAGCCACGCTTGCACAAAGGGATAAGCGCGGTTGCAGGCTTGATCAAAGCGCTTCCACAAACCATGGTTGGGCAAGCCACCTTGGTCGGTTTTTTTCCATTCATCCCGCAGTTGACGCAAGGTGTCTTGTAATTTACGCCCGCCCATGGCTGGCACCCATTGGCTGTAATCGACAGCAGCAGCAGAAGCAAATTCAGGGATCACTTCAGGCGCGGTTGATACTGCATCAGCAGAGACTTCAGTCTCTGCTTCAGGGCTTGTCTCGGCAACTGCCTGCGCAACATCGGGGGCGGCAACTTCAGTGGCTGCTGGCGCAGCAGCAGGTGCTTGCAACAGTGCTTCTGCTTTAGTGACGAGTTGAAGGCGAATTTCGTCAGCGCGCTTGCGTTGCCAACCTTCGAGTTCAGCGGCAGCGGCCAAGGCGGTTTGCACCTGCTGGGCAAGCTCAGTATCAAGTTGTAGACCTTTGGTTTTGAGCGCGGCGCGCAACAAAGAGGCTGCGCTTGACATGGCTTTGCTGTGCCCCAAAGCCACTTCTTTTTCAAGTTGCAACAACATGCTGGGGACTTGCAAAGCGACTTGGCTGGCTTGAGGCGCCGTATCTGGTTTGGCTTTACTTGCTGTGACAACGGGTGCTACGGCCACGCTTTCATTTCTGGATTGACGCAATTGGTCAGCCCATGCGGGTACC
>Ga0209357_1001334_pt1 | contig 10018 bp, 9 predicted proteins | sample LauGreFBDMM110SD_2_FD_187573 | JGI IMG/M metagenome (GOLD analysis project Ga0209357, IMG submission 187573) | Freshwater lake microbial communities from Lake Michigan, USA - Fa13.BD.MM110.SD (SPAdes) (version 3) | ecosystem: Environmental > Aquatic > Freshwater > Lake | place: Lake Michigan, USA... | reverse complement strand
ATAAAAAATAATTCTCGACAGGTTTTGAACTTTTCTATCCACCTCTTTTTTTTTGTTTTTTAAAAAATTTGAATATTTTGAAAAATAATAATGTTGGATAGTAGTAGAGGATGAAACAAGAAATTGTTCGCGAAAATTATACCTGCGTTGATACAGTCAACACGATCTGCGGTACTCAAAAATTCTTTAATGGAAAGGACAAAACCAAAATCGTATCTAATGCCGAAGCATTAAATACCTTTAGCCACAAGGCTGTTGACTACGCTTCTACCGCGTTGATTAACGGTGGTGTGTGCCCTGTTTTCCCTCGTGGTGGCAACCCTCTCTACAGTGCCAATAACGGCTCCTCGGGTGGTATCGGCTCTAACCGCTACTTTGTCCCCTACGGAAGCGGCAAATCTGCTAGCGCCTATAATGTCAGCATTTCCCCCAACGCTTTCGGTGTTACTAAATTCTAGATAGAATACTAGCGTCGCAAATCATATTGTTAAAAGGGAAACGGTGAAATCGTTTCGAAACTTCCATGGCGTCTTTTTCTCTAAAAAACGCCAAAAACGCAAATGCGCACGACTCTGGAACAAAACAAAAGTAGGATTCTTCTTTTATATATTTTTTGATGAGTATAAAAATTTCGGAACGATGATCTACCCCATGGATATTAGAAATCCTTACATAAAAATAGTTGGATTTTTCCTTGATTGGGGTTGGCTCTGATTCGATTTCTGTTTTAGGCATCAAAAGAGAGCGTCTGGTGGAAGCATTTTGTGGTTGTGGAGGTGGACTTTGTGGTGGTCGGGAATTAATTAATAGAGGTCTTGGTGGGGTTTCTTCTTTAATTTTTTCTATTTTCCCCTCCACGTAGGGATACATGATAATTTTTACATCGTATTCAATCGTGGCCGATGATAAAAAACCTTTACCAAAAGGTTTGTAATTTTTTTTCCGTTCCTCGATTCGTTGTTGTCGTTTGCTCATCGTTTTCTAAAACAATTCCTCCAACAAGAAAAAACCATCAATTTTTCAAAATCAAATTCACTTGCCCACAATGCCCACGCCTTAGAGGAGTCTTTCTTGGCGTGGTGTAAAAAAAATAAAAATTGATCTTGGAAAAAAAAATTTCTATACCAATCAAAAAAATATCAATGTCTCCCTCACCTGAAAAGAAGCCTTTTGAAGCCAATATTTCCGAGTTGATGAATATTATCATCAATTCTTTCTATAGTAATAAGGATGTTTTCCTCCGTGAACTAATCAGCAACAGTTCCGACGCGATTGATAAGCAGAGACACTTTGATCTACAAAAGTCTCTTGTGGACAAGGAGTATCAAATTAAGATCAACCCTTTTAGCTACGAAAAGTGTCTTGTGATTGAGGATAATGGTGTGGGAATGAATGAGGAGGAAATTGTGAATAATCTTTCTACGATTGCCAGCTCGGGTACCAAGGAATTTGTAAAATCACTATCGACCAAATCAGATCAGATTGGTCAGTTTGGTGTAGGATTCTATTCCGCGTTCCTTGTCGCCGATCAGGTAGACGTCTACACCCGAAAGGAGGGCGAGAACCTTTTCAAGTGGTCTTCTGACGCCAACCAGTTTTATACGATTGAAAAGGTGGACGCGCCCGAGGATTTCCCCATCCACGGAACCAGGATCGTCCTTCACCTCAAGGAAGATAGTCTCACCTATTCGGAAGAGCAGACCATCCGCCGTATCGTGTCCCAACATAGCTCCTTTATTCTCTATCCGATTTACCTTCATATTGAAAAGACGATCGAGGTTGAGGAGCCCGAGGAAGAAATTGTGGAGGAGGAGGGCGAGACAAAGGAGGAGGTTGTCGTCGAGGAGGTGGACGTCGAGGACGCGGAGGGCAAGAAACCTGAGGAGGAACCCGCAAAGAAACCCAAAAAGACAGAAAAGGTACGAGAGTGGGAGAAGGTGAATGGAGACCGTCCCATCTGGTACAATTCTTCATCGGACGTGTCCGCCGAGTCTTACGAAAGCCTCTACAAGACACTTTCCAAGGACTATGAAAAGCCACTCTATTGGCGCCACTTTCAAACCGAAGGTAACTATGAGTTCCGCGGGATTCTGTACATCCCCTCCAAGGTTCCTTTTGACATGCTGGGAGATCGTAATCGTGACAAGCGTAGTATTAAGCTCTATGTGAAAAAGGTTCTTGTTCTCAACGAGCTCGAAAAGGAAATGCTCCCCGATTGGATGAATTTTGTGGTAGGTGTCATTGACAGCGCGGATCTACCCCTCAATGTATCGAGGGAGATGCTTCAGCAGAACAAGATTGTCAAGGCGATGAAGACACAGCTTAAGAAGCAGGTGATGAATATGATGAATGATCTTTTTGCGAATGATGAAAAGTATACTCAATTTTATCAGAACTTTCACCGTCACATCAAGCTTGGTATTCATGAGGGAGATGAGACACTCATGTCCTTCCTCAAGATTAAGAATAACAAGAACGATCAGTTACTTTCCCTCGAACAGTATGTGGAAGAACATCTTCACGACGAGCACCAAAAGTCCATCTACTATGTGACGGGAACCGAACCTTCCGATAATCTTTTTGCCAAGCTCTATACCCAAAAGGGTTATTGCGTCCTCTACTTTGATGAACCCATTGACGAGTTTATGCTTCAAAGGGCAAGCAAGTTCAAGGAGTACGAGCTGGTGAATATCTGCAAGGACCACACGACTCCTTGGCAGACTGAGTCTTCGTCACCTGAAGAGAGCGAGGCCATCAAGTCCTTTATGGAGTGGACCAAGACAACCATTAATGATTCCAATGTCGATTCCGTCAAGCCATCTACCAAGCTTGTGGAGGAGACCGATGTACCTATCTATGTCCTTTCTTCCAAGTGGGGTTGGACAGGAAATATGGAAAAGATTATGGCGGCGCAGCCATTGGGAGATAATAAGCAAATGTCTTTTATGAAGGGTAAGCGCGTGGTAGAGCTCAATCTGGCCCACCCTATTGTCAAGAATCTCCGCTCCACTTTTGAGACGGACGAGACCAAGGCCAAGAGTGATCTCAAGATTTTGTATCAATGTGGTTTGTTGGCGGCGGGCTATCCTGTGGAGAATACCGTTTCTTTTGTGAATGATATTTATTCCTCGTTGGGAAGCGCGGTAACGGGGAATCCTACCGAGGCCATTTAAAATAATTTCCCTAGTCTAAATAATATTTTTCTTTTGCCCCCATGGATTCTAAACTTTTCAAATCTATAAAAGTTTAGAATCAAAGTTTTTTTATTTTTTAGGATGCTAGTGGTTTGCGTTCTCCCCTTGAAGATCAATGGTTGCGCTAAAATTTTCAATCCTATTCTCTCCAGGGTATCGGGATTCCATTCATGGTTTGGAGGATGGGTTTGTGAGTGTGTCCAAAAAACCAACACACAATCGGAGGTCGGATTAGATCATCACACGAGCTGGAATAACACTGCTGGTATTTCTCGTATTTTTGGTAATAGTGATGTGTGAGTACGTGGGAGGGAAGATAATGAGTAATCATGACAATCTTCTTATCGGTCTCGAGCGAATTCCCTAGAAAAATCAAAGATTGTTGATGGAGCTGATTATACTTTTCAATCGTGAGATTAGGTATTTTATAAAAATCATTATTCAAATATTCTCTATTCTGAATATGACTCCATAATGTGCTTCCAACGAATCGATGGTTATTGTAATCCTCGTACGAATTATCGAGAAGGCTGACGTTTGTCAGGTTTTTGCTAGAGAGAATGTTTTGAACAGAGGAGATGGGATTGGAACAATTATAATATTCATGATTCCCCATTATCAAAAAAACTTTTTCAAACTGGTCCGACATTTTTTGTAAAAACTCTGAATACAACGAAGAGAGGGGATGCCCAATGTCACCGGCGAGGACAAGTACGGGAGCGACACGTGGTATGAATCTAGGTATTTTTTTACGAAATTCCAAGTGTACATCAGAAAAATATTGTATTTTCATCTTTTGATTTTTTTGATTTTTTGATAACAATATTTACCAAAAAAATAATTGCTACCAAAAAATGGAAAAACAAAAAAGTCGATCATTATCTCAACTCCAGATTCAAAAATCTTTATCGGCAACGTGCTTTTTGATTGAAAATCTCCGTAATGGCAAAATTAATATGGCCCGATTTATTCTGCTTCAAAGTCGACAAGAACGATACAAGATCCACTTGTCGGAAGAACTCGCAAATCTTTTAGCCAATTATTCAGACTTGTGGAGTGAAAATATTGATTTTTTGATAGAGGAATCAGACACAATAACGCTTGAAAAAATCTATACCAAAAACTATTTTTTTCGAAACAAGATTCAACAAGAACTCAAAAAAAGATACAAGAAGGAAATTTTTCATATGGATAATCCTAAAAAATATTTACAACTATTAATGTTGAACCCCGTAGAAATTTGGAAAGAAAAGTTTACTCTTGATGAAAATTCACCTCAACTTTTTCAATATTTTGTAACATTGGGAAAGATTGATTCCAAGGAACCTAAAATATTGGATATTCTAGTCTTCCAAACTCTTCGAATACTTGTAGTGAATACGATTCCTATCCATCCTGATATTTTTACACTTCAGGACAAGTTTGGAAATAATCTCCTTCATTACTCGGTTATGGAAAAAGACTTTGATTGTGTTGATTTTTTAATTCAAAATACCAAACATTTGATTCATTCAAAAAACATTTGGAATCTTACTCCTCTGAATGAAGCGGTACGTATGGGTTTCCAATCCATTGCGAATCTTTTGAGAGAAGGTGGTGCGTCTCTCCATACGAATTTTGATGTTCAACAATCCATTATTGGTAATCGTAAAGAATATTTTTCACTCTTGGAAACACTCATGACTATTTTGAAACATTTGGGGAATTCACAACTCGTACAATTATTTCATAGTGTTCCCCATAATTCTAATCTCTATTCATGTTCTATTGCGAGTGTATCCACGTCTTTGAAAGATTTTTATGAAGCTAGTTCTCATCTTGTATTCGATAGAAAGAATACAACTTTTTTTAAAAAAGAAATTCACGTGTTGGAAAATTGTCATCAGAGGAGTCAGGAATATTTTTTCCTCGCCCCTCTTTGTCATGATCACCAGGTAAGATTTTTTGCCTCCTATCCTTTTTATCATGGACCTACCTTTTTAGGATATTTTGTCATTTGGTCTCAAAAAGATCTTTTGGATTCCCAATTAGTGTCTATTTTTTCATTTATCCAAGAGTTTATGGATAAAAAGTTTGGAAAAGCGCTTGAATATTTTCCCGAGTGGTGGGAAATTATTTCTCGTCAAGAGTTATGTTCGGAGATTTTGCGTCAACAAATTCAAAACCTTCAACAACCAGATTCAAGGGTTTTTTTACCTAGCCTAGTTGATTTGGCTCCCCTCATGGAACTCCTTGTGAAAGAACAATGGGTATCTGAATCCGTTCTGAGGACGCTTTTTGAAACTCACCAACCCTACCATAAAAAATCCATCTTGGGGTATGATCTATTGAGACGCTTTTCAGGGTTAAGGTCGTCGGTTTGTCTTTCCAATGTCTCTCATATGTATCAACAAACCATGGCAATTGTTTCTCCTCCTGAAATGCTGAAAACTATTCAGGGAAAACCTATCCTCATGACGGGGATTGAACTTTTTGAATTAATTGGGCCACATTCTTCAAAACCCCCTCTCGACAAAGTCAATGAGCTTTTGGAAGAGGCTTCTGACCATTGTATCCGACATGCCCCTCGTCAACTGTTTGATCGTTGTGCCCATCTTGTATTAGAACAATCCTATCGTACGTCGGCGGTGATTGGATTAGATCGATTCGAGTATCGTTTGTTCCTCCCTCATTATGAGATTCCACAAGCCATGGACGCGGTTTTTTCCACGTGCGTGGGAAATGACATGTCGTCTTTGTATAAAATTTATGTACAAATAGTGGAGTGGATACATCCTTTTATGGATGGCAACGGTCGATCGGCGAGACTATTTTTGACGATTTCGCTACGTGCCCATGGTATCCCCATGACTATTTATTCTAAAATGTCCAAGGAACAAATCCTTCATCAACTGAAACACTATGCTAAAAAGTGATGATTTTTATTTTTTACCATCAAAAAAGTGAGAAATTGGATCCTAACGAAATTAAAAAACAAAATCTAACTCTTTTGTTTTTTAATTTTTTATCCAGTTCAAAACCACACAATCCACAGGACCCAAACCAATCCAGGCCCATCACCATGAATCAGCAGCAGTTCCAGCACCCAGACACCGAGTTTATGGAGGATCCTGTGGCGATGCCCATTGTGATGCTAAAACGAGAGCTCATGATGGATATAGTACTCGCCTGGAGAATGGGAGAAATGGAAAGTCGCTACGAGCGCTATGAGACACTAATGAGACAATCGTATCGTCATGAGGACGACTGGGCCCCCTTTGACATGAATGAAGAGTATTACTAGAAGGAGATTCAAAATATGTCTTTTAGGTAGGTCCTAATAATTTATCCTAATGGACTAATATGAACCCAGATTTATTCTCCATCTTTTTTGGAAGGAGGTGGAGTGCTCGACAAGAGCACCAATAAGAAAAAAAACAAGACCACGAGAACGAGCAACGCGATGAAAAAATAAATCACATCTTGTTTTTCTCCTGGAGCGCCCGAAGGGGATTCATACCCTTCTTTTACAATTATTGCCTTTCCCATACTTTGCATTATTTTATTGGGATTTGAGTAGCCATAATAAAACGCCTTGAATAATACTATACCCCCCGTCACCACATCTTCGTAGTGATACAAACCCGTTTTGGGGTTCATGACCGAGGCTCGTACAATCGTACTCACATCGAATTGAGATTGTTTATTAAAGGGGAACTGGGCCATGTGAAAATATCCATCCAAGCTACCCCACTCTTTTCCCCATGAATTTCGTACGATCCAGTAGGGAACTTTTATTTTTCTAGTCGAATTGGGCTGTGAAGGTTTCAAAAGACTCTCTTCCACCTCCCCCTCGCCCCATCCGATAATGGATACCGCGTGAGAACCAATACTCTTTTCTCTTAAAAGATTGTAGGTCTGTGTTTTATAGTCTACATTCTCCAAATAGATATTGGATGAATTTTTTCCTTCACACTCGAAAGATCCGGAAGCAAAATTGGGAAAGACTACAAATCCTCCGACGATCGGTCCATAGGTCATAATGTGTTGTTTGACACTTAATATAGAAGCGGCAAGTGCGTCGGGGCGTTTATTATATTCTTCAATCGTCAGGGGAACGCCTTGAACGTCCTTTACAAAAAAAGTAACATTTCTTTCGGAAACAAAATTACATGGTGGAACCTGCTCGCTCAACTGTTGTTCGTCGACACGTGGTTTGGTGGAACTGGAACTATTGAGTGTAGGATTACAATCCGAGCTATGGGAACACCATCTAAAATTGGACGCGTATATTTTACCAGTACCAATACCAAATTGACTAATCCACTCCAAGGCGAGACCCGGATTCGACCCCTGACACTTATTATTGATGGGATCACTCCAGCAAGACATTAAATAGGTTAGGCTAACATCTGGATTAAAATCTAAAATATTCTGAGCCACAAATTGATCGGAAATACAGGTCGCGGTAGAATACGCCCAACAACATCCACATAGATACTGGTTACCTACGGGGGTGATATTCTTGTTTTTTTCTTTCCAATTAAAGTACATAGGAATTGGAGGAGGCGCACCGGCAGCTGTGGCGCTCATAACACTCGAAAACGTCGCAAGACGCTCCTCCAAAGATAGGGTTTGAAGAGAGCTCAAATTCATGTTGGCGGTGTTGGGAGGCAATAGTTTTTGAACGGGTCGGGAAGCGGCCGTCAGTACCCCATTCTCAAAAACGGGTTTTGGGGTTTCCGTATATTCAAAGGGTTTTTGAGACAATAAAAATTCATGATAACTTTTAGGAATCGTAATAATTGTCATTTTATTGATGAAAAAAAAATCTCTTGTATATTTTTTTTTTACTAGAGAGTTTTAAATAATTAATCTATTAAAAAAAAATGAATAGTTTTTTTGCGGGCGCTATGGCAGGATTTATAGAAACGAGTATCTGTCATCCCCTTGACACCCTCAAAACCCGTAGTCAAAACAGCAGGGGTAATCGTCGAATCATGGAAACATTCCACAGTATTTATAAAAAAGAAGGTGTACGAGGGTTTTATCATGGTTTGAGTTCTGTCTATATGGGCGTCATTCCAAAAAACGCGGTACGATTTTCTTCTTTCGAGTTTTACAAGGAAAAAATGGGAGGTGGCTTGCTTTTATCGGGAATCTTGGCAGGAGCGACCGAGGCCGTACTTGTGGTCCAACCCACCGATGTCATCAAGATTCGTATTCAGAGTCAGTTTAGTTCGATCGTAGACCCCAATTCTTCCCAAAAACAAGGATTCGCAAAGACGGTTTCCAAGATTTTTAGGGAAGAAGGTGTATTGGGTTTTTATAGAGGTGTTTTTTTTACGGTTGCGAGGCAGTCCATCAATCAGGGGAGTAATTTTTTCACCTTTTATAGTCTACGAGATCGATTGGATTGGAATCCTCTCGTGTGTGGCGCCATTAGCGGATCGGTGGGACCTATTTTGAATAACCCTTTGGACGTGATCAAAACCCGGATTCAATCTTCAAAAAAACACTGGTTAGTGGTTGCACGAGAAATATACGGGAATTTTGGTCTAGGAGGATTTTACAAAGGAATCAAACCCCGCCTTTTAAGAATCATACCCGGTCAGGCCATTACCTTTGGGGTTTATGACGTCGTAAAATATAAAAAATAAGATTTTAACTCTCACAGCAATTTTCCAAATGTCGTGGAGAAAATTTTTCGGTTAGAATGGCTTCTCCAATTTTGATGGGTAAAATCAATCGAATGACTTGTTGACGATTTTTTTTATCCAGTTTCATAGTTTCGATCATGTCGCGTCCAGAAATTTTATAATGGACGGGTAATCCAGCCCTTTCTAATAATTTACGTATTCTTTGATAATGGGTTGGATGCAAATGTCCTTCCCAAAACGCCAGACGACTCGCTTTCTCGATCCCAATTGACACCGCTTCTCCATGTAGAAAGGTTCCGTAACCCGTCCTGGTTTCAATAGCGTGACCAAACGTATGTCCTAGATTAAGGAGCGCGCGTAAACCTAAAAGATCATAGGGGTCCGCGTGGACAATATCCATCTTGATTCGACACGTACGTTCAATTGCAAAAAATAGCGCCGAGTCGTGACGCGCACGTAGTTTTTCCATATTTTGTTCCAACCACTCAAAAAAAGAAGCATCCCAAATAATAGCACACTTGATGATTTCTGCCAACCCCGATCGGAACTCACGATCAGGAAGTGTGTCCAAAAAATCAAGATCGATACAGATCCGTTGGGGATTATAAAAGGTTCCCAACATATTCTTTGCGCTACGTGTATTCACCCCGTTTTTTCCTCCTATACTTGAATCGACCATGGACATGAGCGTCGTAGGAACACTCGCAAAACGGATTCCTCTCATGTAGAGATTGGCCGATAAACCTGTCAGATCACCAATTACTCCACCTCCCAGCGCGATCAAACAAGAATCCTTGTCACATCCGAGTGCCGTCGCATCTTGGATAATGCTTTCCACAGTATGGAGGGTTTTGTAGTTCTCACCATCAGGAACCACTATCCGAGATCCCCATGCTGAAAATTTGTCTCTATATAAATTTTCCAAGGTTGGGTTGGTGACAATAATCGAACCCGGATAGTCTTTTAAAAAAGAATCGGTAATATTACGTCCAATCAAAATATTATAGGGCGTATGATGTCTAACCAACATTGAAGAATGCAAAGTAGAATGTAAAAAAGCGATCCATTTCATTTTTGTGTTTTTTTAACGCGATTCAATTTTTTTAATTAACATTATATTGACGATGAAAAAAAAAATGATTTGCCCCAAAAAACCAAATTTATAGAATTGGAGGTTTTTAAAAT
>Ga0209357_1001330_pt1 | contig 10035 bp, 22 predicted proteins | sample LauGreFBDMM110SD_2_FD_187573 | JGI IMG/M metagenome (GOLD analysis project Ga0209357, IMG submission 187573) | Freshwater lake microbial communities from Lake Michigan, USA - Fa13.BD.MM110.SD (SPAdes) (version 3) | ecosystem: Environmental > Aquatic > Freshwater > Lake | place: Lake Michigan... | reverse complement strand
GAACTCACCTGTATCAGTCTTGATCAATTTGATCTCTATCATACTAGAATGCATACCTTTCATATCGCTCCAGCAGTGCGTCTGCCAGCGGTTTACGATCCAATGCATAGCACAGTGCCATCATGTAGCCCAAGTCATAGGCCACATCTGTTTCTGTCAACTGATGGTGAGCATACCTCATGTCTCTGATCACCTGTGCCAAAGTTGTTCTCAATTTAGATTGATCCATATTAGTCTGCTCTCGATTGTGCCACAGCATTGATGCCATGTGCGGTTAATACCTTTGCGAATGCTTCACAAGCTTCTTCCTTGATGCTCATGCTCTGAGTGCCACACAAGTCATGACCTCTCATCACATCATATGAACTGATGCTGTAGCCTGATTGCCAGTGCTTGGATCCCAACTGATTGTCTTTTAAAAATTTCACAAATGGGCCTCTAGCTGGTCTGATCACCACTGTGCCAAATCCACAGTACAAGGGTTCACCATGTGCGGCATGGAATGTGTCCACTGCTTCACAAGCTGTGTCACAGGCTTCCTTGAATATAGTTTGCATTGTTTTCATCATCTACCTCTGTTTGTTATTGTTATATTAATAATAACATCTGACTACCAAAAAATCAACATCTAAATACCAAAATAGATGTTCTATTTCAACGAGTTAATGTGGGCCAAATATTCCTTCAGTTCCTGCTCTCTCTGCTGCTGCTGCAGGATGTATTGTTCTGCTTCAATCACATCATCCTGATGAAACTCCAATCTGTTGTCGGGATATTCATATTCTGAATGCTCATCCTCAATGATCACATGACGGCCCACTATTTCATCCACCACTCCCCAAATGTCCTGATCTCTCAGTCTCACTCTTGTGCCCACTGTTATACTGCTGCTCATGCTGCTCTCCTTTGTTTGATTGATTGTAAATGTCTCTTTAGACTGTCAATGTGCTCCTGTATGGCCACTGCCTCCAATGGTTGAAATACCACTGCTGCATCATAGTCCTTCTTGGCATCACTCCAAACTCTTGTGGCATAGAACCATTCACCCTGAGGCTTGCCCCATGCATCCTTCACACCTGTGTCCTTCAATAGGTAGATGTACTCCTCACCTGAACGGAATCCATTCTCTAGGTATTCCTGCTCTGATTTATATGTGTGGGCTCCTTGATCCTTCTCGCCACGGTCTCTGCTGTAGTAGACATTTTGCACATCGTGCAGCTCATTGTTCCTGTCATCAAAATCAGTCTTGTCACCTATGATCTGATTCCATACCGAAGCATTTCCCAACTCAATGGCTGATTTAACTTTGGTCATGTCAGTCCAATGGTCGCACAGTTTGTAACCCAATCCACCTGGATAACCATCCCAATGCTGATAGGCAGCTGTGATCTCACCAGTGCTGGATTTTATTCCTATTCTTGCTCTTGTTGCCATGTGTGTCTCCTTTTGTTGCTATTATTATAATGCCTTACTACCAAAAAGTCAATACCAAAATAAGTGTTCTGTTTCAATCACTTATTAGGCGTGTTCTTGCTCTTCACTTTTCACCAGTGTGATGATCTCTTCTTCCACACTCATGTCATCTTCCGCCAATTCGAAATCACAGTCCAAATCATCCTGGGACAACTTCTCTTCTGCTTCTTCTTCATCCCTGGCAGTGACATAGGCCACTTCTGTGATTGAGCCTGTGCTGACTCTGACCACTCGGTATCTGTTGATTGCTCCTTCTGGTGCTGTATGCTCAGTCATTGTGTTCTCCTGGTTATTGTTATTCAAAGTATTCATCAAACACTATCTCCACCTTGGCGATCCTGCCATCCTTATTATAATGTGCTGTGACTGGATACACTCCATCACCCCAACCTGTCTGCACAGTCATCGCTATGGGTATCTTGATTGTGTTCTTGGTCTTCTTGGTGCTGATCTGTCTATGTCTATCCTTGTCTGGATAGATGTCATAGATGTCGTCGCCCTCAATGCTGAAGTGATCGTTGATATAGCAGGGATCTGATATCAACAAGGATCCTGAATCCACACCCACTTGTCCTATTATTTTCTTTTTCATCCGAACATCCTTTCTATTTCTTTTCTCTCAGCTATGGCCTCATTCAACTCTCTATCTGTGTAATTGCCATATCCCTTGAATCCACTGTCCAATATGCTGTCCAGCAATTCTAAACCTGCTCCGTTGTTCTCATTGATGATAAAGTCAAAGTCCTTTTGGCACAGCCACTTTATGGCCACTTCTCTGTCCATTTTCTTCTTGCTGTTCTTTTTCATACAGTCTCCTTCTCTGTTTCGTCTGCATAAGCATCCAACACCACATCACCATCTTCGAAAGCGAAGCTGTTGTCAGGATTCAATACCACCTTGCCTAGGTATTCTGTGTTGCCTGTGTCTGAGGTATAGTTCGCATCCACTACCACAGTCTCCACACCTTTGTCTTCCAATGCAAGATCTGCTGTGATCCTGTCATAATTGATGCCACCACCATCTCTGAATAGCTCGTCAGCTTCATCCTTATTGCGAGCCAACACATCCTGCTCCACCAACAAGGTGTAGTAGGTTCTTTTTCTGTAAGCATTGAACCCTAGGTTTTCTGCCCTAGGGTATAATTTTGTTTTAGTACTCATTAAGCCATCACTTTCTGTGGAATCAGTCTCAACATTCCACCGGGTATGTTCCATCTTTGGTTATTGTCACTGTGGACTAAAATGTATTTGATCTTGGCTTTGATCACAGAGCCAGTAATAACTCGACCACTTCTGCTGGAAGTGAATTGCACTCTGTCACCAGCTTTGAAGTTCTGAGTGCTCTTGAAATGCAATTGATCTCTTCTCATCTTCACAGCTTCAACGATTTTATTAATGTCTGAACTGTCCATAGTTAGGATTTGATTCAGTATGTCTACCAACGGAGTTTTCATCATCACCTCTTTGTTTGTTTATAATACTAGTATAACACCACCACTACCAAAAAGTCTACCAAAAAAGAACCAAAATAGGTCTTCAAATTCAATAGCTTAGTTAGGCCACTACCTTGGGTTGTGTGCTCATCAGCTGTTGCAACCTGTCCCATTTATCTCGGGCTTCCTGCACAGTTTCAGCAATCAAGCCATGATCATCCTGAGTGAGGCTGAGTTCCAGCTCTTCCCAAGAGTCCATCAGCATGCCACCTAGGTTGTTGTCAGCCAACTGTACTCCATCCAGGAACACCTTGGCTCTCACCACCACATAGGGCATGTCACTTCGCTCCACCTTGCGAGCTGTTTCTTTATACCACTCTGCGGATTCTTCTGGGAATAGACTCTCCAGAGGCTCCTCCTCATAGGTGTAGTCCACCTTCACTTCAAATGGTGCATGTTCAGTCTTGAATTCTATCAGATCGTGCCAGTATGTGGATAGGCTCATTATTCCATGCCTTTCATCTGTGCCATCATGTGTCTCATCAAGCCCATGGCCTTGTCAATCTCCTTTTGTATTTCTTTATCAGTGTGTTGAGTCTTGGGCACACACACAGCCTTCACTGCCTGCTCCTTGAGCAACAGTGCCTGTTTCATGCACACATCTCTGTCTTGGAACTGTGCCAGATCAGTCATGCCTGTCTGAGTCACCAGCGCCAATGTATAAATCAAGTTCATCTCATCTCCTTCTGTTGTTTATATTTCCTGCTTCTCCGCCAGCACCACCTCGGCGCTGATGGCCGTCACACCCAGGGCCTTATGATCCTGGTCGAACTCATACTTGGCTGCCTCCAATGCTCTCCCTTGATGGGAGTCCTGGATGTAATAACTGTTCTCCAGGGCCGCTGATCGGAGTCTAAAGTGCCATTGTGTCATAATTCATTATAGCACACCCACTACCAAAAAGTCAACCAAAATTGAACCAAAATCAGTGAGCATATTCAATGGGTTAATCAGCCTATGATGTTCTGGGCCTTTCTATCCACAATCAATTCTCGCACCTTCTGTTCTGCCTCAGTCTCCTGTGTGGCTTCGTACTCCTGCATGGATTCCACCATGCCGAATGTCTCATCCAGCAATCTGCCATCCGCATGCTGAGTCCAGAATGGGTCGTTAGATTTTGGAAATTGTTCGGTCTCATAGCATCTGTCAGACCCATCTGTCCACACACCAAAGAACCCCACGCCGGGCTCATGATATCTGCACTCAATGCTGAGCTCAGGATGGGTTTCCATCAGCTTCTCCAGCACGCCCAAAGGGGGTGCCCATGCTGTGTCAAACTGAAACAGAGCAATGCCCTGATTGCCCACATCCTCATCGTAGTCCACCTGCATGGCATCATTGTCACCACCTGCGTTCCATTTGGTACCCCAGTTGTTCACACACCAGTCATACCAGTTCTTATAGCCGTATTTTTTTAAATTGCTCTCTTCTGCTGCCACCAAAGCCTTCTGTTCGGGTGAATCATCTGCACCCTCACGGCCTGCTGTGATGTCCAACTCCTTGGGGTATGGATGTATTTTCATAAAATCCAATCTGTGCTCCACTAGGGTCTTGAGGATGTGCTGGGGACCTTGTATCTCCACCACATTACTGCAATAATTTGGCATATTTGTCTCCTGTTAGTTTCTTTCAGTATAGCATCACCGCCTACCAAAAAGCAACCAAAAAATTACCAAAATAGATGAGTGTATTCAATGGGTTATTGGGAGGTCCAGTAAACTGCCCACAATTGCGCACCACACACGTGTGCCCATGCTGTGCCGTAACTGTGCCAAAAGTTCACCAGAAGTTAGAGGGGGTGTTGACCAGCCTTATAGTAATATTAATTATATTATTATATTATACACGAATACCCCTGGGGGTCACAGCGCTGTCGGGGGGGTCCAAAACTGACCCTTATAGTAATATATTATATTATATTATATCTCACAGAATTCGGTGGGGTGTCTGAAAAAGGGGTGAAACTAGTACTTGGGGATCCTGAGACCCCCAAGTGTAATCCGGGTGATTATGCCGTCACTGATTGTGTGGCTTCAGTTTTTTGAACTGATTGACAATTTCTATTGATGAAACCATCTGCCAGCAATTTCACTTCTGGTTTATTAAAATCTGCCTGAGTGATCATCCATTGAATTGAGGCTTCTTTGCTCATGGCTGATGGTGTCTCTCTCAATAAGATATTGGTGTGTTTTCTCATCACCAAAGTTTTGATTCTGCTCACTAGATCCTGAGCAAATCTGATTTTTGTTTCGCCTTGCGGTGATGTGCTGATGCCCACCACTTTGTATGTTTTTGTGTCCATTTTACTATTGGCTCTTCTTTCTTTTGTTGTGGCATTAATGATTCATTAACACCTGTTGTTTATGGTGCATGCCGTAGCACACACTGTTAATGTACATTATAGCATCTATGACCAAACAGTCAAGCAAAATGGTATTGGCACTGTTCAAATAAAAGTGTGCATATTCAATGGGTTACAGAGGGTGGTGTACCAAAACTGTATTGGCTCGAACCTGAGCAGTGTGCGGCTGGGGGCTGAGTAGTAGTAGCATGGGTGATGGTGTGCCCACGGTGAGCCAGATTTGGGTGGTGTGAGCATCTTTTGAACCGTGAGACATGGTATTCCTGAGGAATACTGTGCAAAAAAATTTGGAGACGGTAGGTGCCGACAGGCATAGTTAAAATACTCTATGCCCACGCACACACCACAGTTGCACTCCACTGTCAATCACTGTCATTCTGCCAAATCCAAATACTCTCAGTTAATCCTTCACAGCTCGCAGCGAGGCCTACAGTCAAATCTGGTTTAGTCGCAGCGAGGCCTACCCTTGGTTTAGGGTGTCACACGCAAATCGCAGCGAGCTCTACTCAGCCCCACCCTTGGAGTAGTAGCACTACCATAAAGGCATTGTTAGAATATCATTCACAGTCATGCCCCACCCTTGCAACTATAGGCACACCATAAGCCAACGCACACCATCATACTCACAGCTCGCACACACCATGGGAGATCATATCAATAGTAAAGAAGTCAAAAGGCGCCACCGCAGGCAACTGTGTTGCTACTGCCTATTAAGATTAGAATTTTCTGGCGTCCGCACTTCGTGCGTGTAGGGCCACTGGGCTGTGCCAAAATCTGCGCTGCCGCCCTATGGGCTTGAGGGGCCTATGCTCTGACATTTTGGTAGTGGGTTCACTGAGGGGGTTGACACAGCCATGATTGTCTGTTATAAATAGTCACATGACTGTGATCATCATCATACTGTGTGCTGTGGCCCTATGTATTCTGTGGGCTGTGATTGTGAACAGTGTGGGCAAAAATTCACTGCAGTTTCCCACTTCATACACCCTATTAAAAAACTCCCCTTCTATTGTACACAGAGAGATGTGGGCACTGAGAGTGATTGTGGTGTTGATGGCAGTGTTCCTACTACTGTTATTAACCCAAGCACTATAATGGATCCCATCATTGTGATTGTGGCACTTATCATCATCACTGTGGAAATTTATATTCGTCTACTCTAATTCTCTACCCTTTTAATTCTTCGTCTGATTCAGTGGGTATGTGATAGCGATTCTGTGGATCATGGGGTGAAAAATCTGGCACCACAAAATGAAATGTGATCTCAGCTCCGGCACCATATTTGTCCTGCAATGCCTGCTGGGCCTGCTCAATGCTGTCTCCCAGTTGTATATCCACATGCCCGGGCAGATGACCGTCAATCACCACCAGGAATTCATAACTCTTTTGGGCCAAGGGTGGCGGGCTGATTTCAGCATGTGGGGCTCTGGCTCTCTTCAGCACAGCCTCATAGCTGGGCAACACATTCTTGGGCAGGTGATCACCTCTCAGCTCATCTGGATTCTGCAGCACATCACGACGATAGCCATAGCCTGTGCCTCCCTTGCCTCTGTGATGCAGATCTCTGTCATAGGTGCTGTGATTCTGGCGAGCTTGGTGCAGTTGGGTGCCTTCTGTCACTGGGGGTCTATCTTCCTGGGTGTTCACCGGAGCAGTGTGGGGTCTATTGTGATTGCGTTTACGGTTACGATTGCGATTGCGATTGCGATTGCGTGCTCGTCGCTGTGGCTGTGAGCCTGTGTGTGAGTTGCTGGGCTGTACACCCTCTGGGGTGGTGACCACTGCCACGCCTGGGGGCGGAGCGGTCTGCTCTTCTGAATTCATTGTCTACTGTACTTATGTGTGCTCACAGTTAAATACACACATTATGACAGGTAGATTGATTGTGGTGGGAGACAGCTTTTGCCAATTGCCAGGACCTCAAGACCCTTTTCGCAATTGGTGTCAGCAGGCAGCGGTGCTGCAGGGCAGGGAATTGTTGGTGGTGGCAGGAGCTGGAGTCAGTCAGGATTGGCAGTGGGATCAGCTGCAGATCATTTTTGAACACATCACTCCCGAAGATCGCATGTTGGTGATTCCCACCCACTGTGAACGCCAATGGTTTGTGGCAGATCAGCCCGCATTCACTCATGTGAACTGTGCCAACCTACCTGAACAATTGGGTGAATCTGTGGCCACTGCCATACAACACTACTGTGTGCATCTGCAGAGACCCGAATTGGATCTACAGCATCAAGCACATCGCTTGGGGTGGTTGCATGCCCAAGTGGATCGTGTGGGAGCTCACCCTGTGTGGATACTGCCCGCATTCAGTCTGCACTGGATAATCCGAGGCATCAGCACCAGCACCCAGGACTATTGGCAACATTTCCGACTGAAAGGCCTGCACAATCTCATACTGAGCGATCACAATCTCTATGACCACATACAGGAGCGTGAGATGCAGCCAGGTGAGACCACCAACACAGTGTTTCAAGGAGTGGATGTGAGATACAATCATCTGTTGAAACACAATCATGAAATTCTAGCTCAGTGTGTACACAGAGCTCTACAGTCAGGTGATGCGGTGGATCTGCAGGATCCCCGCTGGATGACTCACAAGTTGCATGCCCGCATCTGGCAGGACACACAGTTCTGTCAAACACAAATGGACACCCATCAATTTCAACGCCGCGAAGAGATACTGCAGAGACACAGCGGCACCCTCATAGACAAAGCCTGGTATCGCAACTGGCTGCAATGAAGCCCCTGCACCGCATACCCACACATTATGCAGCCCAATGGGATCCAGACGACAGAGATCTCTCCACCAGTGAATGGGGTTTCATTCTGCTGTTGTTGCTGGGAGTGTGGGGCATCTATTGGACCGTCATTCACTGGGTGGATTATTTTGTGGGCGACTGGTTGGTGTGGTATGTGGAACTGCTGAGCCCCCTGATGGCAGTGCCTTTCATATGGCTGTACACACGCTATGGTCACAATCCCCTGCACTGGTGGCCCATGGTGTGGGGACATCCGGTGCAACTGGATCAGAACAATGCGGATCTGGTGCTGATGGATTCAGCAGAGATAGTGGACAGCATGGGTGGACCCATGAGAGTGTGGTGTGATGTGCGAGATCACGGAGTGGTGTATCTCAAGTTTAGACGCAGACGTGATGCTGTGTGGTTCAGCTTGTTTCCTATATTTGGTTCACAGAGACAGAAGAAGAAAAAACGCTGATCTATATCACAGTGACCATGTGATGCAGATTGGGGCGGGCATCGCGATTCCAATGTGGTGCACCTGGTGGAGTATTGGGCACACTGAACCCCACAGTATGACCATCCACATTCAGCACAGGTTGATCCAAATTGTCGCTCACTGGTTGAGGATAACCCATGCCCAACACCACCACTGCATGATAACCAGACATGTTCACACGCTCAGCCACGGTGCGTGAATCATGACACACTCCATAACCGGTGTTGAGTCCCAGTTCTTCAGCAGCCAACATGGCTGCAGTGGCACTGATGTAGATGTCGCTGCGTTGTTGATCAGCATCTGGCACAGTCACATGGTATTGAATCTTTTGATCCTTGATCTGAGTGTGCACCTGCACACGCCCACCATCTTTCAGCTCGCTCAACCAAACCAACAGCACTGGTGCACGATACTGTCCGTTGTAGTCACGCTGTTCTGCACTCACATGATCCTTGGGCACTTTGTATGCAGGATAACCGTCCCAACTCCAAGTGTGTTCATAGAACAACCAATCTTTGATGGCCTTGCCCTCCACGCTGTCGGTCAGTGCCACAATTTTATGACTGTGATGTGCCATTTTGCTGGGAGCCAGATAAGCACACTGTAACACATAATCCAACTGAGCATCAGTGACAGGTTTGTCCTGCCACAGTTTGGTGGTGTAGCGTTGTTGCAAGAGAGTTAGTATGTTATTCATCTATCTGTTGGCCACCACATTGCCACTGATGGATATGCGATAGTCTTGGCTGGTGTAAAATGGATACACACAATGCGTCATGCGGGCAGGAAATATCAACATCTGTCCTTCCCATGTGCGATCAGCTGGAAACACAGTGGTGGCCAAATCACCTATGGTGGTGTTGTAGATCAATTCAAAACAGCCTGCATTGTTTTTGTTGCTAAGACGGCCAGGAGATGCAGACTGTTCCTCATCTATGAGATAGGGCACCTGCACCCAAATCACAAAACTCAACAGTCCAGTGTGTGAATGATTGGGATTGAACTCTGTGGCTTTTTGAAAATTGCACCACACATTGTCCAGCCGCAACTGAGCACCGCCGCTGGTGTTGGCCTGACCGTCACCATGATTGTCCTGCACACGCACAGGGTGACGCTGTTGAAACATGTCAGTGGCAGCCATGATGAATGGATCCAATTGATATCTACTCTGCACAATTTTGTATTCTCGTTCCATGTTGCCAGCCAAATTGTGATTCACTGCCACAGCACTGCTGAAATCTGTCTGTATTTGATCCACTTCGGTCTTGATAGCTGCCATCACCATTTGAGGTACTTTGATGTGCAATACTCCCACATTGGTCAGTTCCACTGATCGGTATTCTATGTTCATTGCATTCATATGTGATACTTATAGTGATAAAATAGCTCAACCCACGCAAACAGGACCATGCATGACCATGGGCCCACAGCATAAATATTGGCATGAGATTCAAAGAATTCAAAA
>Ga0209357_1001328_pt1 | contig 10052 bp, 5 predicted proteins | sample LauGreFBDMM110SD_2_FD_187573 | JGI IMG/M metagenome (GOLD analysis project Ga0209357, IMG submission 187573) | Freshwater lake microbial communities from Lake Michigan, USA - Fa13.BD.MM110.SD (SPAdes) (version 3) | ecosystem: Environmental > Aquatic > Freshwater > Lake | place: Lake Michigan, USA... | reverse complement strand
GCTCAGGCGGCCACGCGTGCCGAAGTGGTGGTTTCTGCCCCTGTAGAGCTAGCCCCGTACCCCTTTGCGTTGGTGGCAGTGGGTCAAAAAGACGGAAACGACACCGCGGTGATTCAGCTGCGGCTTTCCGACCTGGGGTTTTGGGTGAAAAGCGTTAATGGCAAGTTCGATTTCACTACTAAGCAAGCGGTGATGGCGTATCAGAAGTATGTGGGCATGACGGCTACGGGAAGTGTTGATGCGAAAACAGCGGCGGCTTTGGCAATGGCGCAGTTTCCTGCAGCGGGCCTGGCAAGCAGAGGCGATGTTGTTCAGGTAGATAAAAAACGACAGTTGACCTTTGTGATGCGCGAAGGCATCACGGTGATGGCACTCAATGTTTCCACCGGAAATGACAAGCCCTATGAAGAGCCCGATGCGAATTCGCCCGATGAGATGTTGAAGGGCGTTGCCTTAACACGTGAAGGAAAGTTTCGCGTGCAGCGCCGCCGCACCGATGGCTGGTGGGCAGGCGACATGGGCCCCATTTACCGTCCCATCTATTTCGATGGTGGCATTGCCTTTCATGGCAGCGCAGTTGTGCCGGCATACCCCGCATCGCACGGATGCATTCGGGTAAGTGTTCCTGCAATGGACATGTTGTGGGAAATAGGCGTTCTTGAATTCGATGCACGGGTTTGGGTGTACTAGAGAACGTGGCTCGACGCTTAACGCATAATGGGGCACTCGACGGCTTACGCGGGGTTGCCGTGCTGTTGGTGCTCATGCGCCACTCTTTTGAATTAGTGCCAGGTGGTTTTGGGCCGCAGTGGCTTGATGATTTTTTAGGTGGCGGCTATTTCGGTGTCGACATCTTTTTTGTATTGAGTGGTTTTCTTATTACATCGCTGTTGCTCGATGAGCGTGAGTCGAGTGGTGTGGTGGGTATGCGTTCGTTTTACGGACGTCGCGCATTACGGCTGATGCCAGCGCTGGTAGTGATGCTTGGTGTGGTGAGCATTGTGTTGGTGCTTGATGGAGAAACCTGGTCGTCGTTGTGGCCAACAGTGCGTTCGTCTCTTTTCTATTATCAAAACTGGCACAGCGTGTGGGACCCAGACAATCTGGCTGGTCAATGGTTTGGACATTTGTGGTCGCTTTCTATTGAAGAACAGTTTTACTTTGTATGGCCAGTGGTGTTCTTGGTGTTGGTGGCACTAACGAAAAAACATGCGGTGCGCGTTGCGGTGTTAGCACTCGGCGTGTTGTGGGTGGTGTGGTACCGCTTGCACGTGTGGAATGCCGGCGATGGCTGGGCCTTCGTGATGGTGCGCACCGACACGCGAGCAGATGCGCTACTTATTGGGTGTTTGGTGGCTTTTTTGTATCAGTGGCAAATAGTGCGCACGCGTGTTGTGCAAGTAATTGGTTGGTGCGGGGCAGTTGTTGTTTTTGCCACCGTTGCATTTACAAGCCCGCCCGATGAATATTTGTATGTTGGTGGGCTCACAGTTGGCGCACTTGGTGTGGGGTGCATGGTGTGGGCCATTGCCGAGGGTTCGTGGCAAGGTGCGCGGTTCCTCAGTCTGAAGCCGTTACGTATTGTGGGCAAAGTTTCATATGGCTTATACCTGTGGCACTTTCCTATTTTCTGGTTTGTTGTTCAGCACAGTGCGTCGGTGAACGCTGGCGTGCGGCTGGTTATTGCACTTGTTGCGTCGGCACTCTTTACTGCCCTTTCGTGGTACTTGGTTGAGCGCCCAGCACTGCGGCTGAAGGATAAGTGGTTTGCACGTTCGAGAGCAGTAGTACCTGCGTTGGAGTTGGCGCCCGTTACTTCGCGCATTGTGCTGGTGCGTCAACGTGCGATGCGTTTGTTGATTGCAGTGTTGGCGGGAGCCGGCGTGACCACATTGTTTGTCAATATATGGCCAGAGAAGCCATTGCCTATGACTGACCGCATGGGCTATGCGTTGGTGAATAATTTTCCACTCGATAGGTACTGGCAAGTCTTTTTATTGTGGATGTTTCTTTTTCCTGCGTTGGTGTTGGCGGTGTACATCGTTTTGCCGAAATTATTCCCGCAGAGCGTGCGGATGCGCGAACTAGTGGGTACAAACGAGCACATTGCGCTAGATGTAGTTGAAGAAGAATTACCACCAGTCACAGGGGCTCTGCATTTTTGGCGAGTGGCACTGGTGGCGGGAGTATTTGGTTACGAATGTGCAGTAGCTGCTGGGCGACAAAATGTGAATGGCTGGTGGATACTTGCCGCTGGTGGCGCTGCATACATGGCGCTTATTTACGGGGTATCGCATTTCTGGAAGCGCACGTTGAGCGCGGCGAACTTGTTTGGTACCGCATTTGTTCTTGTTGGCGCATGGTGGGTGTCGAGCACTACGGAAATATTGGTGGCCTCTACTGGTGAACGACGTGAGTTTGCTTGGTTGCCGTTGCCCCTCGTGTTGGTTGTAGTAGTTGCACTTGTGGTGAGCGATGTGGTGTGGGGCAAGCGCAACTTTGTGCGGCGCGAACGCCAGAGGTTGGCCTTTGTAGTAGTACCAGTGTTTTTGTTTATATGGACGAGCCATTTGCCGAACAGCGTTGGATACATCGATATTTTTCACCACGGTGAATCGTTAAATGGTGGTTGGCTGCTGAAGAGCGGCTGGGTGCCCTGGCGCGACTTCTTCTTCAATATTGGGTTTTATGGTGCTGCCGTTGTGCCGCGTGTGAGCTTTGGGCTCTTTGGTACGTCGTACTGGGGCTTTAGTGCAGGTACTGAAATATTATTCATACCGCTGTTGGTGGTGGCCATATACGTGGGGTGCGCTTCGTTGGCATCGCGCTATTGGATGGCGTTGGTGGGCTTGGCACTTACTTTGATGTTCCCGTTCACCGCGATGGGTGGGTTCACCAAAATACTTGCTGGTGACTCCATGTTGTTTGTGTATCGCTTCGCATCGATTGCAGTGGTCACTTTGGGTGTGCTGCTCTTTGTACGTAAAACGACTTGGCTGCGTGCACTGTTCTTTGGTGGGGCACTCACGTATGCCGTTATTGCAGGTTCTGAAATGGTGGTGTTTGCAGCAGCAGCATGTTTCACGGTGTTCTTGCGCGACGCAATTAACTTGAGGCGCCGGCATTATTCACTGCGCGACCTTGTGGCACTTTTTCATTCCACTTTGTATGCAGCAGGTGGAGTAATCATTGCGCTCATTGCAAGTGCAGTCGTGATGTGGCGTTATGGCGCATTAAAGGGGTATATCAATTGGTGGCGTACGTTTCCTTTTACATGGCACATTGAAACAGGGATACCGCTGAATAGATGGCCAACGTTGGCTGAGTTTGGTTGGGGTACCGAATGGACCGTGCTCTTTGCTATTGGTATTTCCATTCTTCTTGTTGTTTGGTTTGCGGTGTGGCGCATTCGTTCACACCGAGCACTACGCAACGAAGACTGGGTTGCCGTTGCATTAGCAATTGGGAATTTGCTCTTTATGAAAAAGACGCTGAATAGGCCCGACTCGCATTTTTTCCAGTCGCTGATTGTGGCTATGCCGTTGCTCTTTTATGTGGTGACGCGAGTGGTGGGAACTATTAGCGATTCTGTGCAGGTAGCGTTCGCGAATTCGCGCCGCAAAACTGCATTGCATACCGTTGCTTTCGGTGTGCTCACTGTGGCGTTGCTGTTTCCCTTTATGACCACGGCCGAGGTGTTGAATGCTCGGATGCACAATGCAGGTGCACAGATACAGCCCGTGACTGCGCAAAAACCAGAGTTCCCGCGGGTGGGCTATTCGCAAGAATACGAGTTCTTAGATAATTATCGCCAGTTGCGCACGTTCCTGGAAAGCAATATTGGCATGAAAGCAAAAATTTATGATTTCAGCAATATGACAACGGTGTACAACTTTTTGTTGAACAAAAAACCACTCACGCGATACAGCTATGTCCTGCAGGCTTCGTCGGTGGGTGCACAAAATGAAGTGGTTACTGTGTTGCGCAAGAAGAAACCTGAAGTGGTGTCGTATGGCTGGGATAGCGCAATTGATACGTGGGACGACTTGTCGAACTCGGTACGACACTGGGCCATTAGTGAGTACTTGTTGCGCAACTATTCACCGTGGACCACTATTGGTGGCAAGAACTTTGGCAACGTACTCTTCTTACGTAATGACTTAGCGCCAGGCAAGGGGTTGCCGCTTGATGCCGTTCCTGCTCAAAGTGGGGCCGAAAAACTTTCCTCGTTACGTTCTTTGAACACTTGCAATTGGGGTTCTGCGTCGAAGTTCCTTACATTTGCTCCTACCAAGCCCGGAGTGCCAATAGCAAGCGAACCCGTGAAGGGAATGCTCACCGTATTTGGATGGGCACATACCACTGATGATGGAGCGGTCACCATTGAAGTGAAGTACAACAATGCACTTCTCATTTCTGGCCCGAGTTCAAGTGAGCGACCCGACTTAGCTATTCGTGGTGTCACGACGGGCAAAAAGTCGGGTTTCCGTTTTGATATTCCTGTTGCAGGAAACATTACCGACACGAGTTTGGTGACAGTTGAACAAGTAAATGCTGCCGGTATTCGTGCTGCTGTTCCTTATGTTGCACCGGCAGGAGTAAATGACACCGTCGGTGAATATGGCGTGCAACTCGACACTTCGCCTGATGGCAAATTGCAAGTGGGGGCGGCGCGAAAATATGTGGAAAAGGTAACGCTCCCAGAGAATTACCGTGGGTACAACTGGATCGTTGCGCAATCCGACTTTGGGTTTAGCAACGACCATTTCTCGTTGTACGACGTAGGAAGTGACAACAACCGGGCCATTGAGTTTTCGAGCTTGCGACCCGAGCATATTGCCGCTGCGCGAGCAGGTTCATGCCCCACTTGGTACGGCTGGGAGAGCAATGTGGTCTATCTGCAGCACGACAAAGAGCAGGTAAACGTTCAACTTTCGTTAGTGAAGTAGTAACCTAATTGCAGTGTCAGAGCTTTTTGGTGGTCTTCGCATTGGCGTCGTGGTCGTTGCCTACAACGCCGAAACCACTTTAGAGAAGGTTCTTGACCGCATTCCTGCTTCTGTTGCTGCTGAAATTGCTGCAGTTTTGGTGTGCGACGATGCCAGTGCCGATGCCACACACGAGGTTGCACTTGCCTACCAGCGGTTGAACGACCGTTTGCCATTGCATATTGTGCGCCACCCGGTGAACTTGGGTTACGGGGGTAACCAGAAGGCTGGTTACCAACTCGCTGCCGAGATGGGTCTCGACGTTGTGGTGCTGTTGCACGGCGATGGCCAGTACGCCCCCGAGATGATGGCCGAGATGGTGAAGCCCATTGTGGAAGACGGTGCCGATGCCGTTTTTGGTTCACGAATGATGAACAGCGGTGCTGCGCGCGAAGGCGGCATGCCGCTCTACAAATATGTGGGCAACAAAATTCTGACGCGTTATGAGAATGCAATGACGGGTGCAAGCCTTACCGAGTGGCACAGTGGCTACCGCGCCTATCGCGTATCGACCCTGCAGAAAATTGCACTGGCGAAAAACTCAGATGGTTTTGACTTTGATACACAAATTATTTTGCAGTTGCTCGATATCAACTCAAAAATCGTGGAGATAGCTATTCCCACGTATTACGGCGACGAAATTTGCTACGTCGATGGCATGAAGTACGCCAAAGACTTGTTTAAGCACTCCACGCAATATCGGTTGCGCAAAATGGGCTTTGGGCACGACGAGAAACTGCAGGGCGATGTTGCCTATGAATACAAGAGCGACCCGTTGTCGTCGCATGGGCAAATTGTGAAGTATTTGTCGGGTCGCAGTTCTGGTGAAGTTCTCGACCTCGGTTGCTCTGACGGTTTGTTGTCGTTGCAAATGAAAAGCTTGGGCTACACCGTTACTGGCGTGGACCTAGAAGAGCACCCGCAGGTATTTGGCCGTGTCGATAAGTTCATTCAAGCAAACCTCGATGCTGGATTACCTGAAGGTTTGTCTGACGCCATCGACGTAGTGGTGTGTGCCGATGTGCTGGAACATGTGCGTCAGCCAGAGTTGCTGCTCGCCGCACTCGCACCGCGTTTAGCGCCAGGTGGTGCAGTACTTGCCAGCATTCCCAACTTTGGGCATTGGTACCCACGCATCCGCACACTTTTTGGCAGATTCGATTATGACAATCGCGGCATTCTCGATCGCACACATGTGCGGTTCTTTACACGTCGCAGTTTTGAGCGTTTAGCCAAACAAGCCGGTTACACCGTGTACCGCGTGGGTGCCACTGGTTTGCCTTTTGATGTTGCCGACCGCGGGGGTGCGGGCAAGCTGTCAAACAAGTTGAAGCCCATTCGGGCAATTGACCGTGCGTTGGTGAAAGTACGGCCACAATTGTTTGCATACCAATTTTTGTATGAACTGAAGCGTTAAACCGATCTGGGGGGATCCAAAATTTTACTGAATGATCTTGAATCAGTTGTTAATGCGCCTGCGCTGGAAAGCGCATTGCATGAGCATTCATATGCAACTGCTGCGCCCTTCGCACACACGATTATTGAAAATTTTTTACAACCAGATATTTTTGCCGCAGTACTCACTGAATTTCCCGCAGTAGACCCCAGTAAGTGGACCAACTACGCACATGTGAATGAGCGTAAATTTGCCAATTCACACAGTGAAACATGGGGCGCCACTATTCAACAGGTAACAGAGGTGTTGAACTCGCCTGCATTCATTGCGTATTTGGAGAACCTCACCGGCATTAGTGGCCTCATTGCCGACCCTTCGTTTGAAGGTGGGGGCATGCACCAAACCATTACGGGTGGCTTCTTAAATATGCACTCCGATTTTTCGGTGCACCCTCACAAGCGGCACTGGAGCCGGCGGGTGAATGTTCTGTTGTATTGCAATGAGAACTGGTTGCCTGAATATGGTGGTGATCTTGAGTTATGGACACGCGATATGAAACGTTGCGACAAGCGTGTAGCGCCCGTTGGCAACCGCGTGCTCATTTTCAATACCGACGCCGACTCATTTCATGGTCACCCCGACCCACTCACATCACCGGTGGGCGTGGCGCGGCAGTCATTAGCGTTGTATTACTTCACTGAAGAAGAAGCACCGGCCGTGCATTCCACGAATTACAAAGCACGCCCAGACGATGGCGCAAAACGCGTGCTCATTTACGCCGACAAGAAAGCATTGCAAGCGTTCGACTGGGCAAAGCGCCGATTCAATTTGTCAAATGATGTTGCTGGCAAAGTTTTGAATATTGTCGACAAGTTCCGCCGCAAGCGGAAATAAAGCGTGCGCTAAGCGCGCTTACGAATGCTGATGCTTTTACCAACAGAGCTATTGCAGTTGCCAGTAGCAAGGTCGAAGCGCCAGCCGTGCAGTGAGCACACCAGTTCATCGCCTTCAATGGATCCGAAGGTAGACAGGTCTGCTTGGCGATGTGGGCAGAAACGCTGCACAATATAGTCGCCTACTTGTACTTCATCTGTTGACATGATGGGCTCTGTTGCTCGTCGGTACGCTTCTATTTCGGTGCGGCTCATCCGTTCAACAGACAAACTCTTGAAGAAGTTATAAAGGTTTTCGTTGAAATCGCCATCGCGCCAAGCGCGGAATCGTGCCGACAAGAAAAGCGCATTCGACCAGTCGACAGCCTTTGTGGCAACAATGGTTTCTAACAGTTCACGCTGAACAATGAAGCGGTACTTGTAGGGCTGGTTGGTGTACTTCTGTACATCGCCATATTCGAAGTGAATGTAAATGCCTAGGTCGTCGGCAGTGGGCTCGGCACCTGGTGCACTCACCGTTTGAATGAGGCAGTTGCCGCCAGCACCCATAGACACCGTGGGGCACATGGCAAGAAGCGGGCGGAACCAACTTTGAATGTTGGCCAGTAGCTTTTCGGTGGGTGCAAGCCACGTGGCCTTATGCGCGGCGAGCCAAGGCAGCCAGTCTTTTTGATACTCGGCTAGGTACTCGCCAATTGTGTTCCAAATGTTGTGCAGTGTTTCATCGCTTACCGGGTGAGTAACAGCAATGTCGCTCGGGGTCACATCAATAACAGTGCCGGGCATATTGAGAATGCCCGTGCGGTTGTGTGTAGCGAGGCGTGCAACGAATTCTGGTTGATGCGGGAAGATAGACACTTCATTGCCCGTCACCATGTTGAGGTGAAACAACTCGGGGTCTAAGAAACATGGTGGTCCGGCACTTGGCACCACTACGCGTGCATCAACTTTGTCGACATAAGCAAGAGCGCGTGCAAATTGTGATTCCACTTTGGCAGCAGCAAGCGCACGCTTTTCTTCTTCGGGCATCTCGTAAACCATGGGATACCAAATGGCGCCGCTGAATTGCACGAAGTGTGCATCGACCTTGCCGTGTGAAGCAAGCGCGGTGAGGTCGTGTGTGCGGCAGTCGTTTTGATTCACCACAATGGTGTCGCCGTCTTTGACGACGAGTGCTGAGTCGCCACCGGGGCCGTCGCTAATGCTCGACTCAATATGAATGGCAACACTGACACCATTGACCAGAGGTGCAGCAATGCCATTTTGTGTGCGCACGAAATTGCGAAAGCCGAGTTTTCCTAATGTGCGTTCCAGCTCGCGTGTGGGGAAGTCGGGCAACAGTACAAGTGTTTCTTTGTTGACGTGGTTCGTAAGAAACGCTTCGTCAAGGTGGTCGCCGTGAATATGAGAGATGTAGAGATAGTTGGGGTTCTCTATTGCTGTAGTGATGTCACTTGCAAGCTGGTCATTGCGTGGGAAGGGAAACCACGAGCCGAAAAATGCAGGCTCAAACCACGGGTCACACAAGATGGTGATGTCGCGTGTGGCAATGAGCATGCCAGCGTGGCCAAGTGAAGTGATGCGCATGTTGAGTGAAGAGACTTTCGAAATACGTGTGTGGGGTTAGGCAACAGGGGGGTCGACGGACTGCTGACCATTGCGTGACACGTGTTCGGTCCACGCGGAGCCATTCCAGTAGCGAAGTTCAAAACGACCTGCTGGGTCGGCGTACCAGTTGGCAGGAGCAGCGGCATCGCCCACGCTTGAGGCAACTGATGTGTTGACTGCACTAGTGACAACAGGTGTGCTTGCCGACGTAGAGGCGGTTGAACTCCAAGTAGCCGAGGTAGCAGGTGCAGTTGCGGCAGGTGTTGCTACTTGTGCAGTAACTGCGGCGCGGCGTGCGAAGGCGGTGATGGCGGTGCCACTTGTGACAATTTGCAGAATTTCCCAACCCTGAGCAGAACGCTCGGTCATTTGGCGAGCAAGGTCGGCGGGGTCACTGCTGGTGAGGGCTGCATATTCAAGCATGTGGGCAGGCTACCGCTCGGTGCTGCCCGACGGGTATCTGTGCCCCTATTCGTTGGTGGTGGCGTCGGCGCGAACCAGGGCATCAACGTCGGTATCGCCAGCTGGGCCGTCGTGAATAACCGCCCCATCGCGCAGGGCAATAATGCGTTCGACCTTGTTCACAAAAGAAAGCTCGTGGGTGGCCACCACCAAAGTGGCGCCCTCGGCTGCGGCCTGGTCGAAGAGGGAAAGGAGTGCTTCTTTACCCGAGGCGTCGAGACCCACAAATGGCTCGTCGACCAAGAGCAATTCGAAGGGACGAATGAAGGCAATGGCAATGGCGGCTTTTTGACGCAACCCTCGCGAGAAACGGTTGGGCAATTCATCGGCACGTTCATACAAACCCAAATGGTCGAGCAGGTCGGCTGCGAGTTGGTCCCACTCTTCAACGCCGTGCAAGCGTGCAATGAACTCGAGGTGTTCCCACAACGACAAGTCGTCGTAAAAAGTTGGAGTGTCGGCTAGGTAACTAGTGAACGCACGAGCTTCTAACGACTGTGGTGCATGGCCGCTGAGTGTGACCTTCCCACTTGATGCATCGAGCAGACCCGATGCAATACGCATAAGTGTTGTTTTGCCTGAACCGTTGTGGCCAAGAAGTGCAACGCGTTGACCATGTTCAATGCGCAAGGTAAGTGGGTGCAGTGCAGGTGCATCCCCATAATCTTTTGCAACGCTGTGCGCTTCAAGAGCTGCGGGCGGCAA
>Ga0209357_1001326_pt1 | contig 10061 bp, 9 predicted proteins | sample LauGreFBDMM110SD_2_FD_187573 | JGI IMG/M metagenome (GOLD analysis project Ga0209357, IMG submission 187573) | Freshwater lake microbial communities from Lake Michigan, USA - Fa13.BD.MM110.SD (SPAdes) (version 3) | ecosystem: Environmental > Aquatic > Freshwater > Lake | place: Lake Michigan, USA... | reverse complement strand
GCTCTGGGCACGTGCTCAGGGGATTGGTGACAGCACTTTGACTGTAGTGGATGTGGCAATTGTGACGATCTCGACGTTTGAGCGTGGTGCGGCAGCGGAATCCCCTGTCTGCCAGGATGCCATCGCGCTGCCGGCCCAGGAGATCTGCACACCATGACCCGTCCACTCGCCTCATCGACGCCCACCCGCACCCACACCGCGTCCACTGCTCCTGAATGCGGCACCGATGCCGGCAGCTTCCTGCCCGCCGTGCCTCTGCTGGCACTCGATCGTCAGTATGCCGTGCTCCGCGACGAGATCCGCGGTGCACTCGACCGCGTCTGCGACTCCGGGAAGTTTGTGCTTGGCCCCGATGTTCACGATCTGGAGGCCGAACTTGCACGGTCGCTCTGCGTGCCGCACGTGATTTCGTGCGCCTCCGGCAGCGACGCTCTGCTCTTGGCGCTGATGGCCATCGACATCAAGCCGGGCGACGAGGTGATCCTCCCCAGCTACACCTTCTTTGCCACCGCCAGTGCCGTCACGCGACTCGGCGCGGTACCGATCTTCGCCGACATCGATCCGATCACCTACCTGATCGACCCCGCCGACGTGAAGAAAAAGATCAGCAAGCGGACGAAGGCGGTCGTCCCCGTCCATCTCTTCGGTCGCACCGCGGACATGGACGCACTGCTGCCGATCGCCCAGGCTGCTGGACTGCCGGTGATCGAAGATGCCGCCCAGTCGATCCTCTCGACCTGGCACGGCCGCTGCTCCGGGGCGATCGGCGACGTCGGCTGTTTCAGCTTCTACCCCACGAAAAACCTTGGCGGCGTCGGCGACGGCGGCTTCCTCACGACCACCCGCGACGACATCGCGGCGAGGCTCAAGCTCCTCCGGGTGCACGGCATGGAGCCGCGGTACTACCATCAGGTCGTGGGCATCAACAGCCGCCTCGACTCGTTGCAGGCCGCTGTGCTCCGCGTGAAGCTGCCGCACCTCGATGCCTGGACGACCGCACGTCAGGTCAACGCCGCCCGCTACCAGGACCTCTTCGCCGAGTACGATCTGGCCAGCCACGTGGCTGTGCCCGGGGACGAGCCCCGTGGCCGGCATGTCTGGAATCAGTTCGTGATCCGCGCACCGGGCGGCCATCGCGATGCCCTGCGGAAGCATCTGGCCGCGTGTGGTGTCGGCACCGAGATCTACTACCCCGTTCCGCTCCACATGCAGCAGTGCTTCGAATACCTCGGCTGGCAGAAGGGTGACCTGCCCCAGACTGAACTGGCCGCCGAAGAAACGCTGGCTCTGCCGATCTTCCCGGAGCTCACTGCGGAGGAGCAGCGGACGGTCGTCGGCCGGATCGCCGAATTCTTCCATGCTCCGAAGGTCGAGCAGAAGACAGACGACATCCGCCGCACCCACCAGCCGGCAGCCGTCGTCGAAGAGCCGCACTTCGTGCGGCGCATGAACGCCGTCGGCCGGGCCGACGACGTGCGGTGCTGACTCCACGCGACGGTTCGGCATCCTGCCATCCTGCGTGGCGCGGAAAGTACCCCCGTGGCGGCGAGTTTTCAACTTGCCGAGCGCGGCCCCGAGCCCAACAAGATGCACTCTTGTTGCCGCGGCTGAACGCACCGCCTACTCGGCTTTCACGCGTCGCTTCGGACGGCAGATGAGAAACGTGCCCAGGCCGATCAACAGGGCCATAAGCACGTAGGAAAGCAGGTATTTCGGCATCGGAGCGGACCTTTTTCCGGCCAGAGTTCCGACAGGGTAAGATTCGTCCCTGCCTAGCAGAGGAGAATCTACCGTCCATGGCCCCAAAAACGAAACGCGGCCCGAAGTCCGGCGGCGCCGCCGCGATCAAACTGCCCCCTGTCGACGTCAAGACCCGCGGTCTGATCATCAATCTGGCTGACGAGGTCGCCTCGGCCGCCGAGAAGCGCCGCGACCCGCATCTGGAGATCCCCACCCGCAGCCTCTCGAACGTCCGCTTCAACAAGTCGCGGAAGATCATCGAGATGGGCGGCCAGACCAACCGCCGGCAGCTCTTCAACCTCTCGCAGGCCAAGAGCTACATGCAGACCCTGCTCGTGGCCACCGGCTGCAAGCAGCTCATCGAACAACAGAAGACCACCAGCATCCGAGGTCTGTACTACCTGCTCAAGCACACGATCGAAGGCACCCGCGAGGAGACCTTTGCCACGCAGGAGGAGTGCGACCCGATCATCGAGGACCTGGAGGTCACGCTGGAGAGCCTGCGCGAGGAACTGCATGTCTACGCCAGCAACCGCGGCGGCATGGTGGGGCCGATCACGCTCATCGACTCAGGAGACGAGATCGACTGTTCCCGCATGGGCTCCGGTGGCTACAGCATCCCGTCGATCGTCGAGGCCGACATCGTCAAGTTCAAGTCGTGCGATGCCAAGTTCATCCTTCATGTCGAGAAGGACACGGTCTGGCGGCGTTTCAACGAGGACAAATTCTGGCGGAAGCACAACTGCCTGCTCACGCATGGCGGCGGCCAGCCGCCCCGCGGCGTGCGTCGGATGCTCTATCGGCTCCACCATGAACTGAAGCTCCCCGTCTACTGCCTGCTCGACAACGACCCCTGGGGTTACTACATCTACTCCGTGCTCAAGCAGGGCTCGATCAACCTGGCCTACGAATCCAAGCGGATGGCGATCCCGGAGGCAAAGTTCCTGGGCATCCGCTCCCGCGACTACGACCGCTGCAAGCTCAGCCAGAGTGTGCAGATCGCCCTCAACGACACCGACGTCAAGCGGGCCAAGCAGATCGCGGCCTACCCGTGGTTCGCGGAGAAGAAGGGCTGGCAGAGGGAGATCGAGACGATGCTGAAAAACGGCTTCAAGCTCGAAGTCGAGTCGCTGATCTCCAAGGACATCAGCTACGTGACCGACGTCTACACGCCGGAACGTCTCGAGGAACGCGACTGGCTCGACTGAATACACGCGAAACATGGCCCTCCGGGCCATTTTCGCTGGGCGACCGCAGGTCGCTGCGGCCGCCATCCGGGCGGCCGGAACGTCGATACGCGAGTCCACATCCGTCGACACGGCAGGCAGATGCAGCACGATCCGACATCCAAGCCTGCACGTTCATCCAAGCCCGCAGCGCAAGCAAGGGTATGCGGTCTCCATCGCATCACGTGCCGGGCACACTAGCCGCGAAACTTCGTCGTCGGCCTCGATTTGCCCGCCATGTAGAAGGCGTTCATCAGGTCGTAGGCCGTCACCTCGCAGAGCAGCTTGGTGACCTTCTCGTGGGCTTCCGGCGAGAGGAGCGGCTCGACCTCCTTCATGAGGGCCACGACGCGGTGCTCCTGCTCCTCGATCTCCTTCGTATCCACGCGGCCATCGGCCACCACGTCGAGAAACGAATCGAGTTTGCGGGCGTATTCAGCGAGCATCGGAGCCTCGCTGGCTTCGTCGAACCACGGGGTCTTGCCTGCTGATGCTTTTGCCATGATGGGGACTCCTCTGGGGTGTTTTCGGGTGACTCGCAACTATCGGTCGACTGCACTGTTTCGCTTTTCCCTTGCTTGCGCTTCGGGCTTCTATGCTAGAGCTTTTCCCTCGCTTGCGCTTCGGGATTCTAGGCTCGAGCTTTGGCCTCTCTCGCTTGAGGCTCAGGAACTGATCACCTCACGGATTGCCGCCAAGCGTTCCTGGAGGTGTGCCCGGCCACCGGGCTTGCCGACCTGCTCCTTCCAGCGTTCGGGCAGGAACCGCTTCTCCGTGCACTCAAGCACCGCGGCAATCTCCTGCATCTCCTTCTCCAGGCCCTGTGCAGAAGGCATGAAGTCGTCGATCGCGGCCTTCAGGTCTTCCGCGGAAACGGTATCTGGATTGGGCTGCCCCGCATCGGCCGCCCGCTCCAGGCCCTTCCGCTTGGCAGCAAGCACGACGCTCTCGATATCGGCGCCGGAGAGCCCGAGGTCGAGATCAATCGGACCTGGCAGGCCCGGTGCCAACTTCGCATGACACTTTCGCGCCATCGCCGTGAACATCGCGTCCATCTCGGCCTGATCGTGTGGATAGAAGAGCGGGATGTGCACCTCGGCCCGGCCCTGCCGCTTGAGGTCGATCGGCAGAAGATCTGGACGGCTCGTGAGCAGCATCCAGACGATCTTGCCGCGATACCGCGTGTCGCCCATCTGCCGGGCGATCATCGAAAAGACTCGGGCCGACGTGCCGGAGTCGCCGTCTGACTGACGGTTGCCGAGCGCGGCATCGGCCTCGTCGATGACGACGACCACCGGTCCCAGCCCGCGGAGAACGTCGAGGGCGTGCTCGAGATTGCCCTCCGTCTCCCCGACGTACTTGCTGCGAAAGTTCTTGAGCACGGCACACGGAATGCCGACGCTGCCGGCGTAGCACTCGGCGATGAAGCTCTTGCCGGTGCCGACCGGTCCACAGATCAGGTAGCCCATCGGGGCGCTTTCGAACTGGCCCCGCTTGATCGCGCGGGCGTCGGTTTCGAGACGGTTCTTCGCCTCGGCATGGCCGGCGACCGCGTCGAGGGTGAGCCGCGGCTGAATGAATTCGATCAGCCCCTGGCACGACCGTTCGATGAGGTCCTTTTTCTTGGCCGCGAATTCCGGCCCATCGGGAGGTGAGCCATCGCGGGCCGACATCGTGATCACCGCCCGCAGGCTTTCGAGCGTGAGGCCACCCGCGACGGCGGCCGTCCGCTTCACCGCGTCCATCTGCGCGGCCGGCACTCCGGCCGCAGCGGCCGTAAACACGGCAAACCGCTCCCGCTCCTCGGCATTCGGGAGCGGCACGCTGATCGTCGTCACGGCCGGATTGGTCACGAGCGCCGGATGCATCTCCGAAAGGCTGTCCGTGAGCAGCACGATCGCCACGTTGACGCGTCGCAGCAGCGGATTGGTCGCCCAGTTCAGCATCCGCACCAGCCGACCGGCCCCAGCCCGCGCGCTCGAGGCCGCGTCGCCAGCCGGAGCGAGATACTGCCCGTAGTCGAGCACGACGGCGATCCGCTTCCGTTGTTCGGGTGGGTCAATGAGGTTGCGTTCGAGCAGGGCGTCGATCGCGGCGATCGCCTGGTCGGGATCACGGGGCCAGCTGGCAGCGTTGCCGAGCCGTTCGGTGAGCCACTGCACCATCGTTCGGAGCCGGGCAGCATCGGGCCCGGCGAGGGGCCTCAATCCCTTTCCTACGTCGTAGGAGAGCACGATGTCCCAGCGGCCAAAGAGTTCGCGGGCCAGAAAATCGGGTGCTGTACCCCAGCCCGCAGGCGGCTGGGCGTCGGAGGGGCCGAGCGGCACGAGATCACGGACGTTGCCGTGCACAAGGAAAACACAACTCGTGCCGGAGAGATACGCATCGCCGAGCCGCTCTGCCCACGGCGGACACCAGGCCGGCAAAGCCGCCGATGGTCCGTTGGCCACGGCCGTGCCCAACTGCGGGGATGCCAACTGCTCTGCGTTTGGGGCGACGTTCGTCACGGTCAGCGGCTCCTGGATGGATCAGGCTCAGCCCTGCGTCTGCTTGGCCCGCTCGGTGCCGAGTTCCTTGTCGTCGGCCCTCACGCCCGCCGTCTCCGGCGTGACCATGCCCATCTCCACCTCGAACTCGCGGAGTGCCTGGTCGGCGATGTTCTTCTCGACGGCCTGTTCCGCCTTGATCTTGTCGAGGCCTTCCCCGGACAGATCGGCCGCCACGCGGACCTTGGCTCGATTGAGGCCGATCTTGTCCTGGATCACGTCCTCGATCTGGCCAAAATCGGTGGTGATATCGAAGTTGAAGCTGTTGGCGAGTTTGGCCAGTTCCGCCTCGGCCCGCGAAAGCTTCAGGTCGGCGTCGTACCTCTGGATTTTGGTCTTGAGATCACCGAGCTTCTTGGTGGCGTGCTTCACCTTGGTGACGTTGTTGTCGTAGGCGGTCTCGTGCAGTTTGAGCTGGGACTCGTTTTCGGTGAGGTCTTTCTTGGCCTTTTGGAGTTCGAGGGCAAATCGCGCCGCCGTCTCCCGCTCGCCAGCCTGAAGGTAGGCTTTCACCCGGGCCTCGAGCGACAAGACATGCTCGCGGCAGCTGTTCACCTGCCGGGAAACCCGCTCCACCAGGGCACGATACTGCTCCAGCCCCTCCCGCCCCTCTTTCATCTGGTCGACCGCCTTGTCGTATTCATACTGCAGCTGGGCGACCGGGTCGGCCGTCCAGAAGTAGTTGGCGACCTTGTTCATCTGCGCGGCAAGCGCCTTCCAGAGTTTTCCCAGGATCATGTTCGGTATCTCCGCGACCGGGGGCAGGGGAAATGCGGCTCAGAGCCGCACCAGAGCGTTTGATACCGCTCGCCGAGGGGAGAGTCAAACAGCCTGCAAAAACCGCCTCATCGGCCAGATCCACCGCTGTCCCTGCTCCCCTGACGGCTACCCTCCAGCGTTCTGACAGATTACGATATCCCGATTCCCCTCAGCCATTGTTGCCGTAGCGACTGCTGCGCACCTGTGGCCGCGGCGATTTTCGCGCACGGATCAGACTCAGACGGATCACACTCAGGAGGCTCGCATGTCCGCAACCACTCGTCGCGGTTTCCTTCAGACCGCATCCATGGCAGGGGCCGGCTATTTCGTCGCCGCAGGCGGCCGCCAGGCCTGGAGCCAGTCGGCCGGCGAGCGGCTCAACGTCGCCTGCATTGGCGTGGGCGGCAAGGGCGGCAGCGACTCCGACAACGCGGCTCTTTTCGGCAACGTGGTCGCGATCTGCGACGTCGATCGCAACACGCTCGAGAAAAAGGGCAACTCGGAGAAGTTCAAAAACGCGGAGCAGTTCACCGACTACCGCGAACTGCTTGCCAAGCACGGCAAGAACATCGACATCTGCACGATCAGCACGCCGGACCACATGCATGCCCCCGCGACGCTCGACGCGATGCGGCTGGGCATCAGCTGCTACACGCAGAAGCCACTGACGCGGACGATCTACGAGGCGAGGCTCCTGGCGAAGGTCGCGAACGAGATGGCCGGCAAGGGCGTCTGCACGCAGATGGGCAACCAGGGCACGGCGCTCGACACGTCCCGCGAAGCAATCGCCCAGCTCCGATCGGGCGTCCTCGGAACCCTCAAAGAGGTCTACGCCTGGTCGAATCGTCCCGTCTGGGCTCAGGGCCCGAATCGCCGCGTGAACATGCGGAAATACCAGACCCAGGCGATGTCGGAGGTGGACGGTCAGGAGGATCCGACGACGACTGCCGAGGAGGTGGCGGAGATCGTCCAGGACCTGCTCAAGAAGAAGCAGCAGGAGATCGGCAAGGCGCTCGAGCGGCTGGACTGGAAAAACTGGCTCGGCGTGGCACCATCGCGGGAATTCTGGCCCGGCCTCTACCACTCCTTCCAGCACCGTGGCTGGTGGGACTTCGGGACGGGGGCGCTGGGCGACATGGCCTGCCATCAGCTGACAGTGCCCTTCGCCTCATGCGGCCTCCGCGACCCCATCTCGGTGGTGGCGAAGACCACGGGCCACGATTTCGACAGTTTCCCGGCCAGTTCGATCATCAAGTTCGAGTTCCCCGAGACTTCAGAGCGGCCGGCGATTCCGTTCTGGTGGTACGACCGCAAGGGCAACAAGCCGCCGGCGGAAATCTTCTCGAAGTGGGGTATCGACAAGGTCTCCGACAGCGGCGTGCTGGTCGTGGGCGAGAAGGGCGCCTTCTATAGTTCCGACGACTACTGTGGAAAGTACGAGCTCAAAGGCGTCGAGAAGGCCACCGTCGAGTACGAGAAGGCGGAGGATCAGGGGAAGGGCAACGACGTCAACAACATGTTCGAACTGTTCCGCGCCAAGCGGGCTGGCGACCCCAAGATCTGCAAGTCGAACTTCGTCGATCGCGGTGGTCCGCTCACCGAGACCATCCTGCTGGGCAACCTCGCCGTCTGGGCGGCAGCCAAGGGCGGAGCCAACGGCGAGATGGGCGACTGGGGAGAGAAGGTCGAGTGGAACGCTAAAGATCTGAAGGTCACGAACCTCGAAGCCCTCAAGACGCCCCGCGTGGCGGACCTGATCAAGCCAACGTATCCGCAGGGATATCGACTCGACTGACAGCAATTTGAGGAACTCATGACGAATTCGGTGCGATGCGGCCGGCTGGCTCGGCTGGTGTTCATGCTGGTGGCTGCGTGCGTGTTCCATGCGATGGGAGGCCGGTTCGCCGCGGCCCAGCCGGCGGCCGGCGATGTGGCGGCGGCGAAAACCCGCCTCGATTCCCTCGGCAAAGATGCCAAATACAAGCTCGACGGCGAGGGCCGCCTGACCGAGATCGCGATCGAGGACGGCGCGGAACTCACAGCCGACGACGTGGCATTCTTCGGCCGGCTCGGCGATCTGCAGTCGCTGAAGATTCTCAACTGCCGCGTCCTCAACGATGAGATGGTGCAGCAGCTCACCGGCTTGAAGAACCTCGACACACTCGCGCTGACCAACAGCGCCATCACGGATGCGGGTGTCGAGAAGATCGTTCAGTCGTTTCCGAACCTGGTCGAGCTCGACCTGTCGTCGAATACCAACATGACCGGGGCGGCGATGAAGCTGATCGCCAGTCTCGGGAAGCTCGAGCGGCTGACACTCCTGCAGAACCGGTTCAACGACTTGAACACCCGTCGGCTTTCGAAGATGCCGGAACTGCGGGCCATCGACCTGCGGGGCAACATGGAGGCGGGCGACATGACGCTCGAGGTGGTCGGCAGGCTGCCCCACCTCACCGCGCTCAAGCACCGCAGCACGGCCGTCACTGATGCCGGCCTGGCGGGTCTGGCCGAGAGCAAGACGCTCGAGTCGCTGCTCATGCAGGACTTCGTGATCACGAACGAATCGGGGCCGTATCTTGCGAAGCTGTCGAAGCTCTCGTCGCTGGAAGTCTTCCGCTGCCAGGGGATTGGGAGCGACGGTGTGCTCGCACTCGCAGGATTACCGCTCACACGCCTGACGCTGCGAGACCTCCCTGATGTCGGTGATCCGGCTCTTGCGGTGGTGGCGAAGCTCCCGCGGCTCAAGCGGCTCTATCTCCACGAACTGGCCAGCGTCGGCGACGAGGGGCTGCGTCAGCTCGCAGCGGCGAAAGACCTCGAGGTGCTCGACATCTGGAGCCTGCCAAAGATGACCGACGCATCGGTCGCCGTGATCGCGGCACTGCCCAACCTGAAGGAACTTTCGATCCGTGAGACCGGTGTCACGGAGGCGTCGGTCGCAAACATTGCCGCCATGCCGAAGCTGCAGTCGCTGACGTTCAAGAACAACGGCCCGCTCTCGGCCGGCAACGCGGCCACGCTCACCGGGAAAAAATTCGGCAAGCTCGACCTGGGCGGCGCTGGCAAATAAGCTAGTGTGCTCTCGCCATCTGTGCTTCGTCATTTGCCATCTCCACCGCACCCGCCACTGAACCAACACCCATGATCACATCAGACACTTCAGTGATTGCTGCTCTTCAGACATCCGTCGCCATGCATCTCACCGCAATTGAGCATTACTCGACTCTTGCCGAGCATCTTGATCGCTGGGGCTACTCACGACTCGGCGAGAAGTACCGAGCCGATGCTGAGGAAGAACGTGGTCATTTCAAGAAATGCGTAGAGCGTCTTGAATTTTACGACGTGGCCCCTGTTCTGACGCACCCTGCACCGTCGTGGCCGAGGCATGATTTCGCGGGCATCTTGGTCGCCAACATGCAGTTGGAACAGAAGACCGCTATCGCCGAGCGGGCCAATATTCTTGCGTCACGTGCCGTTGGCGACGAATTGTCGGCTCTTGTGTTCGCGGATCTACTGGAAGGCAGCGAGGAGTCCATCGAAGACATTCAGGCGGTGCAGTCGGTGATCAAGCAGATCGGACTGGACAACTACCTTGCCGACAACATTGCTTGACGTGTGCGTTTGAACGTCGGCGCAACCGCTTTGCCAGCAACGGATACAGCGGCAAACGCGGGAGAACCGAAAGGGTGGCTAACGGGACTCGAACCCGCGACCCCTAGAATCACAATCTAGTGCTCTAACCAACTGAGCTATAGCCACCACCGTAAGAACGGCCTCCGCAGTTTAACAC
>Ga0209357_1001315_pt1 | contig 10089 bp, 8 predicted proteins | sample LauGreFBDMM110SD_2_FD_187573 | JGI IMG/M metagenome (GOLD analysis project Ga0209357, IMG submission 187573) | Freshwater lake microbial communities from Lake Michigan, USA - Fa13.BD.MM110.SD (SPAdes) (version 3) | ecosystem: Environmental > Aquatic > Freshwater > Lake | place: Lake Michigan, USA... | reverse complement strand
TGCCACCCTTGCTTTTGCTGCACAGCGTCAACGCCTCCGCATCAGCGGCCGAAGTGGCGCCCCTGTTGGCCCATTACCGTCAGCATCGGGTGGTGTATGCGCTGGAATTGCCGGGTTTCGGTTTCTCAGATCGCAGTGACCGGCCCTACACCGTGCGCCTGATGACGGACGCCCTGCAGCTGGCCTTGACAACCATTCAGGCTGAGTCAGGTGGCGTCGCCGCCGACGTGCTGGCGGTGTCCCTGTCGTGCGAATTTGCGGCCCGCGCCAGTTGCGAGACGCCCCAGCTGATCCGGCGCCTTGCCATGGTCAGCCCCACCGGGTTCAGCGGCAAGAAGCGGCGTTACGGGCCGGCGGGTTCGGTTATCGGGCCGCTGTGGCTGCTGCGGCTGCTGCGTTGGCCGCGCTGGTCCGAAGGGGTGTTTCGTTTGCTGACCCGGCCGGCCGTGATCCGCTATTTTCTGGTGCGCACCTGGGGCTCAGACGCGATTGACGAAGCCTTGTGGCGATACGCCATACTGACGACGCGGCAACCTGGAGCCCGCTTCGCGCCCCTTTATTTCGTGGCGGCGCAATTGTTCAGCGCTGACGTCAACACCCTGTATGAAGCCATGACCGGCCCCGTCTGGGTGTCCATGGCCACGCGCGGCGACTTCACCGACTACCAGGGCCGCACGACAGTGGCCGATCGCAGCAACTGGCAGTTTCATGCCACCGAGGGCGGCGCACTGCCCTACTTTGAAGACCTACCGGCCTTTACCCGCCGGCTCGACCCGTTCTGGGCTTGAGCCGGCAGTATGGCGGCTATCGTTTTGCCTTTGGCCGGGTGGGGTGTGTCTACCTAGGACTCACGCGCGGGAAGACCGTATGGAAGCCGTCCACCATCTTCACCACCGGCGTAACCCGCTTTGCCCAAACTCAAACACCGAGCGGTAAACCCGAAAGTAAGATCTCAGCACTCTTTTGAAAGAACCCTATGAGGAAAACATTCACCAAGCGACTGGGCATCCTGCGCAAGCGCGACGACATGAGCCATGAGCAGTTCGTCGAGCACTGGTTCAACCATCACGCCGCACTGTGCGTCAAGATACCCAACCTGCGTCGCTACTCGGTCAACCTCGTTGACCGCACCCGCTTCCCGCACTTCGACTACGACGGCTTTTCGGAGCTGTGGTTCGACTCGGAAGCGGAAATGATCGCGTCGCTAGAGAGCCCCGAGGGTAAGACCCTGCTGGCCGACCTGCCCAACTTCGTCAAGGACATCAAGCCCATCGTCACGGTGGAAACCCAGATCATCTGGCCCTGACTTCCTTCACATCTCTCACTACACAACACGACTCTCACCATGGCTCAATTAACAGGCAAGATTGCAATCGTCACCGGCGCTGCCGGTGGGTTCGGAGAAGGCATTGCGCGCCTTTTCGTTGCGCAAGGCGCTCGTGTCGTCATCGCTGACCTCGACGTGGAAAAAGCGGACAAGCTGGCCCGTGAACTCGGCGCTAACGCGGTGGCCGTCCGCTGTGATGTCTCCAAGGCTGCAGACGTGAATGCTGCCGTCGACCTGTGCGTAAAGACCTTCGGCTCACCCCATATCGTGGTCAACAACGCCGGCACGACGCACCGTAACCAACCCATGCTGGACGTGGACGAGGCCACCTTTGACCGGGTCTTCAACGTCAACGTGAAGTCCATCTTCCACGTAGCACACGCAGTGGTTCCGCTGATGCGCGCGCAAAAGAACGGCTCCATCATCAACATCGGCTCCACGGCCGGCATTCGTCCGCGTCCCGGACTCACTTGGTATAACGCCTCTAAGGGTGCCGTGAACCTGATGTCCAAGTCCATGGCGGCGGAACTTGGTCCAGATAACATTCGCGTCAATGCGATCTGCCCCGTGATGGGCGCCACCGGCCTGATCGAGCAGTTCATGGGCGTGCCCGATACCCCCGAAAACCGCGCCAAGATCGTCGCAGGCATTCCGCTGGGCCGCCTTTCCACGCCCGATGACATAGCCAGCGCTGCACTCTGGCTGGCCAGCGACAGTGCGCAGTTCATCACGGGCATCGAACTGCCTGTGGACGGCGGACGAACCATCTGAAGCCGTGGCGGCCGCAATGCAGCCGTCGTCTCGAGCAATACTCTTTGGCTGCGACGAGCCAGCCGAAGCCGAACTTCAGCTCCAGGCAGGCCCGCTTGCGATGACGCTGCGCGGCATCCGCCTGCTAGGGCTGCGCCATGGCAACGCCGAGGTCTGGCATGAAGTGGGATTCGTCTTTCGGGATCCAGACTGGTTTACGCCCCAGCCCCTGATCGAGCGGCTCGAACATGAGCAGCACGCCGATGGCTTTGACATCCGGATCGACGCGCACATTCCGGTGCAGCCACCGATTCAGGTTCACATCCGTATTCAAGGCTCAGCCCATGGCCGCGTCAGGTACGAGGCCAGCGCCGTAGCGCAGGGTGACATCGCCACCAACCGCAGCGGCATCTGCGTCATGCACCCGCTCGACGCAGTGGACCATTCGGTGACGGTCACGCACGCGGATGGCCGGGAGAGTCACTCGACATTTCCGCGCCGGATTGCCCCGTGGCCGCCCTTCATGTCGGTGCAAGCCATTCGACATGAATGGAAGCCCGGCGCCTGGGCAGAATGCCGGCTGGAAGGCGATGTCTTCGAGCTGGAGGATCAGCGCAACAATGCCGACGCTTCGTTCAAGACCTACAACCGCTCCAACATGATGCCGCGGCCTTACCGGCTGCGCGCGGGCCAAGCGGTGACGCAGGCAGCCGACCTGAGACTGTTTTACCACGAGGCCAATACGGAACGCGTGCAGGTGGCTGTCCAAAAAGCGCCTGACGTGTCCCCTGCTACGCCGCCCAGCCGTCCCGCCTTCAGCATCGGCATAGGAATCAGCCCATCGGATTGCCACGCGAGCGAGTCAGTGCTGCTAAGGCTGAGCGAGCTGCGCCCCGGCCATCTCCATCTTCACCTCGAGTCACCGGACCAGGCGGTTCACTGGCCCGGCCTGCGCGCGCTGTTGCTCGCCAGTCAGGCCAAGCTGCGCGTTGATGTGGCAGTGGGCAATGCAGAACCCCGCATTGCATTGAATGGTCTGGCCGCTTCCCTGCGCGCTGCAGGCCTTCAGGCCGAGGCCGTCGCCATCTTTCCCAGCACACCTGCGGCTATCGAAGCGGCGCAAAAGGCATTTCCCGACTGCTCCATTGGTGGTGGCACGCTGCATTTCTTCACGCAGCTCAATCGCGCGGAAGACCTTGGTGAGCTTGACTTTCTGAGCTTTACGACCAGCGCCCTGGTGCACGGCGCCGATGATGATGCCATCATGCAGGGCTTGCGCAGTCTACCGTTCATGCTGGAGACTCTCTCGGCAAGGTATCCGGGTGTGCCTGTACGGATAGGTCCCAGCGCCATTCCTGCGCGCGCAAGTCCCATCGGGGGGCAACCTGAGAGCGACGGCACCCGCCGGCTGGCACTGGCACAGCGGGACCCCCGCACCCGTGCATTATTTGGTGCAGCCTGGGCCGTCGGCTACCTGGCCCACCTACAGTCCGCAGGCCTGCAAAGTGTCACCTTGATGCAATTACAGGGCCACTGCGGCCTATTGCAAGGCGACGAGGCATTGCCGGTTCCCGCCTGGTTCGTGCTGCAGGCCTTCCAGGGCGCGCAGCAGATGGGTGCACTGAGCGGCCTGCCTGGCGGAACCTGCGGATTGCACGGCCGCACGCATGCCGGCCGGCAGTGCTGGGTTGCCAACTTAAGCTCCCGCGCCCAAGCGTTGGACATTGCGCAGACGTTTGACGGCTGCCTGGGGGCGGACGTGATGGACGAGGCGTCAATACGATACTCAGGAAGCAAGCCGCCCTGGCGCACGGTTAACATAGCTGAAAACGCAAAGACCTTCGACCTGGCACCCTACGCAGTACTACGGGTTCGCACCTAGGCCTACCTCAGCCTTGGGTCAGGGTCTCGGTCAACAATACGCAAATCCGGTAGCCCGCCGCCTACTTTCACATTGCCATGCTTCCTGATATTGACTCTCTTGCACTCTTCGTCCGGGCCGCAGAACTGCGCAGTCTGACCAAGGCCGCAGAGGCTTCCCACATCGGCTTGGCAGCAGCGAGCCGCCGCATTGCGCTGCTTGAGCACCGGTTCCGCACGCCGCTTCTCGAGCGCTCATCGCGCGGTGTGGGGCTCACGTCGGCCGGGGCTTCACTGCTGCCGCACGCCAAGGCCTTGCTGGTTGGCCTGAACCACATGCAGGCTGACATGCGAGACCATGCGACGGGTCGCAAGGGCGCCCTGCGTATCCTGGCAAACACGTCTGCCATGACCGAGGTGTTGCCTGAACATCTGGCCGGGTTCGCCCAGGAAAACCCCGATGTCCGGCTGGCGGTTGAAGAGCGCTGGAGCGACGATATCGTCCGCGCCGTGCTGGCTGCCGAGGGCGACATCGGCATCGTTGTCGAAGGCACCAAGACAGATGGCCTGGAAACGCTCCACTACTCCACTGATCGCATTGCCGTGGTCATGCCCGCCGCCCACCCGCTCGCACGCGCGCCAAAGATGAGTTTCATCACCGTTCTCGAGGAAGATCTCGTGGCCCTGGAGGCCGGCTCTTCCATGATGCGCCTGCTGGCGCAGCAGGCGGTTATTGCAGAGCGCACGCTCCAACTGCGGGTCGAGGTGCGCAGCTTCGAGGCCGTCTGCCGCATGGTGCAAGCCGGCTTCGGGCTGGGGCTGCTGCCCTATCAGGCGGCCAGTGTTCTTGGGCAGGGTCTCGGCCTCGCAGTGCGCCCCCTGGAGGAGGAATGGGCCGAGCGCGAGATGCTCATCTGCGTCACCAAAGAGCGGATGGCCAACAGTTCGGTGGCCAAGCTGCTGGCCTACCTGATTGCTTCGCGGGACGCCTGAAGCCTAACCTGTCCCAATTGCGCGCTTTGGCTGCACGAAGTTCTGAGTTTCTTGAACTTGGGGAGTACTTCGTGAGGCGTAGCAAGAGCTTCATGCCCTTGATTAACCCGCTGGTTCGAAATTGCGCAAGTCCGGATTGACCAGATTGCTATAGACGATCGAGCGTCGGGGCCGAAGAATGTAGTCATGTTGTAAAGCGCTTAGCGCCGCGCGATCCACTACCGACTTGATCGCAAGTCCCCAGCACAGGAACCCTGCACATGCAGTGCCAAGACCCCCAGCTTTTCCCCGCCGCCGTCGGCCGCCATGACCAGTTGCCGCTGTACGGCCACCTGATCGGCAATCAGTGGGTCGCCAGTGAAACCCCGCCATTGGTCGTGCTCGCCCCGGCAACGGGCCGCCAATTCGCCTGGCTGGCCAGCGGAGGCGCCCATGAGATCAACACCGCTGTCCAAACTGCGCGCAAAGCCCTGAGCGGCACATGGGGCAAACTCACGGCCACCGAACGCGGCCGGCTGATGCTGGCCTTCTCTTCGCTCGTGCTGGCGAACACCGAGCGATTGGCATGGATAGAGGCCCACGACACCGGCAAGCCCATATCGCAGGCTCGTGCCGATATGCGCGCGGTAGCCCGTTACTTCGAGTTCTACGCCGGCGCGGCTGACAAGGTGCACGGCGAAGTGATCCCCTACCTGAACGGCTACAACGTCATGGTGGTGCGCGAGCCTCTAGGCGTTACCGCCCACATCACGCCCTGGAACTATCCGGCTCAGATGTTCGGCCGTACCATCGCGCCCGCACTGGCCATGGGCAATGCTGCCGTGCTCAAGCCAGCGGAGGACGCCTGCCTGGTGTGCCTAGAACTTGGCAAGCTCATCGTTGAAGCTGGCTTTCCGCCGGGCGCGCTGAATATCGTCACCGGCCTGGGTGAGCACGCGGGCGCTGCGCTGACGGCCAGCCCCGACATTAATTTTGTTTCATTCACCGGCTCGCCCGAAGTGGGCCGGCTGGTTCAGGAGGCTGCGGCCCGCCACCACGTGCCCGTGGTGCTGGAACTGGGCGGCAAGTCGCCCCAGGTGGTCTTCGAAGACGCCGACCTTGAGCGCGCCGCAGCATCCGTCTGCACCGCCATCACGCAAAATGCGGGCCAGACTTGCTCGGCGGGAAGCCGGGTGCTGGTGCAGCGCAGCGTGTTCGACCAGTTCTCGGCCTTGCTGCGCGAGCGCTTCGCAGCGCTGCGCATTGGCCGGCCCGAGGACGATGCCAACCTTGGTCCCCTCATCAATCAGGAGCAGCAGCAAAAAGTCAGGCAATTCATCACAAACGCCATGCAGGACCAGCTCCCGGTCATTGCCCAGGCCAGTGTGTCCGACTCGCTGGGTGATGGCTTCTTCGTCACGCCCATCGTCTTCGGCCCGGCTCCCGCCACCCATGACCTGGTCTGCCAGGAAGTGTTCGGCCCCGTGCTCGTAGCGCAGGTGTTCGACACCGAAGAAGAAGCCATTGAGCTTGCCAACTGCACTGAGTTCGGCCTCGTGGCAGGGGTGTGGACCCGTGACGGCGCCCGGCAGCAACGAATGGCGCGCAGCATCGTGTCAGGCCAGGTGTTCATCAACTGCTATGGCGCAGGCGGTGGCGTGGAACTGCCCTTCGGTGGAACCAAGCGCAGCGGGCACGGCCGCGAAAAGGGACTGATGGCCCTTGAAGAACTCAGCACGACCAAGACCGTCGTCAACTTCTACGAGTGACAACTTTGCAATGAGCACCAAACCTCTCGACGGCATTCTCGTCATTGCGCTCGAACAGGCTGTGGCGGCCCCCTGGTGCTCCAGCCGGCTGGCCGACGCCGGCGCCCGCGTGATCAAGATCGAACGGCCCGAGGGCGACTTCGCCCGTGGTTACGACCAGGCCGTGCAAGGTGAGTCTTCCTACTTTGTCTGGATCAACCGCGGCAAGGAATCGCTGGTGCTGGACCTGCGCCGCGAATCGGACAAGGACATGCTCAACGCCCTGCTCGCATCGGCCGACGTGTTCCTCCAGAACCTGGCGCCGGGCGCAGCGGACAGGCTGGGCTTCGGCTCACAGATGCTGCGTGAAAAACACGCAAAGCTCATCACCTGTGACATCTCGGGCTATGGCGAATCGGGGCCACTGCACGAGCTCAAGGCTTATGACCTGCTGGTGCAGGCTGAGAGCGGCCTGGTGGCCGTGAGCGGCGCGCCAGGCGCATGGGGCCGCATCGGCGTGTCGCTGTGCGACATCACTGCCGGTATGAATGCGCTCATCGGCATTCAGCAGGCCCTGCTGCAGCGCACGCGCACCGGCCGGGGCAGCGGCATCAAGGTGTCGCTGTTCGATTCCGCCGCAGAACTGATGACCGTGCCCTACCTGCAGGCGCGTTACGGCGGCCGCGCGCCCGAGCGCCTGGGCCTGCGCCATCCGAGCATCGCGCCCTACGGCGCGTTCACGTGTTCGGACGGACGCGAACTGGTGCTGTCCATCCAGAATGAACGCGAGTGGGCCAGCTTTTGCCAGATCTTCATGGGAAATGCCGGTCTGTGCAGCGATCCGCGCTTTTGCAACAACCACCTGCGCACACGCAACCGCGAGGCGCTAGAGGCCGACATTCAGGCAGTTTTCGGACAACTGGACTACGCCCAAGCGACAGCTCGACTGTCTGAAGCCCAGACCGCCTACGGCGCGATCAATTCCGTGCAGGACCTGATCGAGCATCCCCAGTTGCGCACCCGTCCCATGGATGTTCATGGCGTGGCGGTCGAAGTGCCCGCGACGCCCTATGCCACGGAATGGGACGACAAGTACTTCAGGCCCGTTCCGGACATCGGCCAGCATGACAAACTGCCCGCTCCAGACTGAACTTCGAGGTCACACTTAAGCCAAAAGCCCGGCAGATTGAGCTGGCTTTTTCCTGTGCCTGGGAAAGCGGAAAAAAGAAAAAAGGCCCGCGGTCAACGCGGGCCTTCAAATCAGAGAGGTGGCGCTCCCTCGACCAAGATCATGTTGGAGCGCGAAGCCCGCTGGCGGATGCGCATCGCTGGCGCATATTCCACAGAGCCGAGCCAGGCATGTGCCCGCTCCACACTAGGAAACTCGAGAATGACCAGCCGCCGCGGCTGCCAGTCGCCTTCGCATTTGTCCACCTTTCCACCGCGCACCAGGAAGCGCCCGCCATACTGCGCCACCGTAGGTGCCGACAGTTTCTTGTATTCCTCGAGCAGGGCTGCGTCGAGGACCTCCATGTCGTTGATGACGTAGGCAGCCATGTCGAGGTCCTCAGGCTGCGTTCTTCAGCGGCGCGGGTTTCTGGCGGATTTCGATACCGAGTTCCTTCTCGCGGATGAACATCAGCGCCGCAGTGTCTCTATCACCCAGGCCCATGCCGATGGCGCGCTCCATCGTGGCCTGCGCCGCGCGTCCCGCCAGGGCCTGAAAGCCCATGCCCTCTGCTGCTTCGCACGCCAGACGCACGTCCTTGCAGGCCAGGCGGATGGCAAAACCGGGGCTGTCGTCGCCGATGAAGCCCTTCTTGGGCATGGCCACAGCCAGCTGCTGGTTCCAGGCCATCGTGGTCCGCATCACTTCTTGCATGAGCTCCAGCGTGAGGCCGGCCTTGATGCCGATCGCAAGCACCTCGGTATTGGCGATCATGATGGTGGTGGCCAGCAGGTTGTTGGTCATCTTCATGGCGTGGCCGGTTCCGGGACCGCCGCAGAAATACGTGTCCGTGCCCATGCACTTGAGAACGGGCATGGCCTTGTCGATAGCAGCCTGGTTGCCACCCACCATCAGCGTGAGCGTGCCGGTGACGGCGTGTTCACTGGTCTTGCCCACGGGCGAGTCGACCAGTTCCATGCCGCGCGCGCGCAGTACATCGCCGACGCGGCGGGACGTGCCGGGATCGATGGTGCTCATCTCAATGACGATCCCACCCTTGGGCAGACCTTCTACCACGCCATCAGGTCCGAGGACCGCCTGCTCCACATGCTGTGGCTCGGGCAGCATGGTGACGACGAAGTCGCTGGCAGCGCCGACTTCGCGGCCGCAAGAGGCGCTGCGAGCGCCCAACTTGACCAGTGCTTCGACCGCTTGCGGGCTGCGGTCATAGACGGTGAGTTGATGCCCCGCCTTGACGATGTTGGCGGCCATGGGGCCTCCCATCACACCGAGGCCGATGAATCCGATTTTCATAACAATTTGCTCCTGCGTTAAAAATTCACTGCGGGGAAACCGGCGTCAAGCCTGTTCGCTCCACTGCTGGATTTCCCAGACGGGCCGTCCGCGAAGGTCGCTGACGTTCTTGCGCGTGAACTCGGCTGCGCCCGGCTTGGCGCCGAGCTTGTCGTAGGCCTGCTTGGTCAGCGGCGCGGTACGGGCGAAAGCATCCTTGATCTTTGACCACTCCAGCGCCTTGGGTATGACCTTGTTTTCGGCCATGAATTTAGAGGTCTCCAGCACGGCACGGGCATCGGCCTCGGTAGGCCATGACCAGCCACGGGAAAACAGCACGTCGTCCTTGACGACCTTGGCGCCCTGCTCGGGGTCGAGTTTCCAGTAGTCCTTGACCAGCTGCGACACGGCGCCAGGGTCCATTGCGGTCAGGGCAGCGACGGCTTCCTGCTGGGCCACAAGGAACGCGACCACCGCCTGAGGGTGCCTTTCAATCAGGCCGTTGCGACCGATCCAGAACGAACGATGCAGGTAGTAGCCGTCCGGAAAGAATGGCGATTTTCTGACGTTGGGCAGAAGGATGCCTGCGCCTTTGCCTGCCGGGCCGTCATAGTGCTCTTCGGTGTAGCCGAACGAGTTGGCGATAGCCGTCGTTCCGCTGGCCTGGGCTGCCAGGTAGGCCGGGTAGATGGTGCAGGTGGCGTCTACGCCAGTCGGAACGGAGGCCGCCTGCGCATGCGTGGGCATGTTGATGAATTTGATGCCTGTGTCCTTGATGTCGTCCACGCCCATTTCGTAGCGCAGCATCTGGAACAACGCGCTCTGTGGGTCGCCGCCCAACGAAACGCCGACGGTCTTGCCCTTGAGGTCCTGGAAGTTGCGAACGGGTGAGCCCTTTCGCGTCGTGATCAGGAAGCGCAAGTGCCCCTCACCGACCACCAGCAGACTGATGGGCAAGCCGCTGGAAATAC
>Ga0209357_1001309_pt1 | contig 10101 bp, 9 predicted proteins | sample LauGreFBDMM110SD_2_FD_187573 | JGI IMG/M metagenome (GOLD analysis project Ga0209357, IMG submission 187573) | Freshwater lake microbial communities from Lake Michigan, USA - Fa13.BD.MM110.SD (SPAdes) (version 3) | ecosystem: Environmental > Aquatic > Freshwater > Lake | place: Lake Michigan, USA... | reverse complement strand
ATATACAATTTATTTGTATTCTTTAAAATTCAGTTGTGCCAACTGTACCAAGGGTTGTCGCAACGTTTCATAAATCAAAAACCAAGCGGGACATCAAATGTTGCATATTTTTTTCCAGCGAACACTTGCCTCAGTACTTTTGTTAATCATGATTTTTACAGGGAGTTTGGTATTTGCTCAGGGGCGTTTTCCAGATAAGCCTGTCAGAATGATTATTCCAGCTCCCCCTGCGAGTGGGCCCGATTCTTTAGCCCGATTGTTGGCAACTAAATTGGGGGATGTCTGGAATCAACCCGTCATCATTGAAAACGTAGTTGGTGCGGGAGGTGTTATTGGCCATGACAAAGGCGCTAAATCTGCACCTGATGGCTACACCATTTTGATGGGCCTCATTGGTCCCATGTCGGTGAGCATTAGTTTGATTCAAAAAATGCCGTATGATCCAGTTAAAGATTTAGCTCCTGTCACCTTACTTGGTACATTTGCCAATTTATTGGTTGTCCACCCAAGCGTTCCAGTCAACAACCTACGTGAATTGATCGCTTACGCTAAACAAAACCCAGGCAAAGTGCGTTACGGACATCCGGGCTCAGGCACATCCAATCATTTGTCTGCTGAACAGTTCAATATGTTGTCTGGCCTTAAAGTGGAGGGCATACCATACAAAGCAAGTTCACAAATGACCACTGATCTTTTGGGTGGCCACATTGAAATGATGTTTCACAATGCCCCTGTTGTTTTACCCTACGTCAAATCCGGGGCCATGAAGGGAATTGCCATCACAAGTGGACAAAGAAATCAATCTGCACCTGAGATTCCCACGCTGAACGAATCAGGGCTTCCTGGCTATGAAGTGACATCTTGGTATGCAATGTATGCCCCTAGCGGTACCCCATTGCCGATTATTCAAAAACTTAATACAGATATTGCCAAAGTTTTGGCGCTGCCCGATGTAAAAGCTTGGTTCGATACTCAAGCGGCACAAGCTGGCGGTGGTTCTCCAGAAGCCTTGGCTGCATTTCAGGCTGCAGAAACCATAAAGTGGAGAACCCTCATCAAAGCAGCTGATATCAAGGCTCAATAAGGATTCTTCTTTGTAATCTTAGCCTATCGTAAACCTCGCATTTTGGAACTGATAAGGTTGGCTGCATGTTTTGTATCTTTTTGAAGACCTAATAATTTTTTACCCTGTAATTGTTCAGAAACACTGACAACTGAAATAGCGCGGTGCTTACCATCTGGCGAATTAACCAGTGATGCAACAATGGTAAAGCCGCAGATGTAATTGCCGACATCAACACCAATGGCTTTTGTTTTTGCAAGAGCAACTTCTTTCAGCCATTGCTCAAACGTTGGCGGAGATTGCCATTTGAGGCTGTTAAAGCGTTGCTTGAGTTGTGCAACACTCAAGTCTGATTGCGCAGCAATGCAGCGCCCAGTAGCACTGATATAAGCAGGAAATCGACTCCCCACACCGACTTGGATTTGTAAAAACGTAGGAGCTTGTGCAACTGCAACCACGACCATTCTCTCACGTGAGTCGAGTTCTACTGCTGTTGCAGTGGCGCCGTATTGGGTAGCTATGCTTTTGAGTTCCGGTTCAACCAATGGTGCAAATTGATTGCGTCCAAGCATATCGTGTGCAAGCGTCAGCAGTCCTAATCCCAAAGAGTATTGTTTATTGATGGGTGAGAGTTGAACCAAGCCTTCATTGGTGAGGGCTCGCAAAATACTTAAACACGAACTAGGTGCCATGTTCAACTGACGAGCAATAGCATTGACACCCATTGAATCAGGAATGCTGGCGAGCAGTTTTAAAATACTGATGGCTCTTGAAACTGCTGGTGCAAGATTGTTAGTCATGTTTAATAAATTCCGTTTTCATGAATTTGCTTCATCAATAATTCCTGATGCGCAGGCTCTGCAATCGAAATCATTTGTAGAACTCGTTGTTCGAGCGTTTTCCCTTTGAGGTGAGCGCATCCGTGCTCAGTAACCACAATATCTACATCAGTTCGTGCCGTGGTGACTGGGCCTGTTAGGCGATAAACGATTCGGCTGTTTTTGCCTTTATTGCTAGTGCTTGGGAAAGCAATGATGGAGTATCCACCTTGGGAATTAGCAGATGCACGGACAAAATCTACTTGCCCACCTACATTGCCAACATATTGTCTGCCTAGAGTTTCGCTATTGACTTGTCCTGTGAGGTCAACTTCCAAAGCAGAATTAATGGAAAAAAAACGTTTGAGTTTAGCCAATGTCGATTGACTATGCGTATAGTCTGTATTACACAGCCGAAGCACAGGATTTTGATGTGCAAACGTATAGAGTTTTTGTGTACCAATTAAAACTCCAGCAATGCTGACGCCTGGGTCAATTTCTTTGTACGCATTGGTAATTGCGCCAGACGTGACTAGATCAACAAAACTGTCGTTAAGCATCCCTGAATGGATACCCAAGCCTCGATGCGTTTGAAGTTGTGATAGCAAAGCTTCGGGCACCGCGCCAATTCCCATTTGTAAAGTTGCTCGATCTGGAATGAGCTTGGCTATGTGAGTAGCGATTTTTTCGGTAAGAACTGAATACGGCGTAGGAGGGACTTCAATCAAGGCGTGATGTGATTCAATTGCAAAATCAATGTCACTTTCATGCAAGGGGAAATCACAAGGTGTTTGTGGTGCCAAGTGGTTAATTTCGGCAATTACAACTCTTGCCTTTAATATGGCAGATTGCAGGTAATCATTGCTAAGCGAGTAGCTGTACTGACCTTGCGCATCAGGTGGGCTGACCTGAAGCATAACAACGTCGCAAGCCAAGGTGTCATTTCGGATGAGTTCGGGCAGAGCCGAAAAATGCGAGCTGATAATTTCCATGCCACCCGATTCAATCAACGAGCGATACGTGAGAGAGGCCCCAAACCCAGTGAATGTAAATGTGTCACGATGTTCAGGCAAAAAAATGTTGGTCAATCCAACGCCTAAAAACAGTTTCAAGGGTTCTAGTTGATGTCTTTGTGCGACCAAGGCTTGGGTAAGAGTTTGCGGTTCTGCTGCGGCCTGGCCGATGATGATGGCGTCACCCTTACGTAAATAGTTGCTCAGATTGAGCTGGTGTGAGGGTATGAGTTGCACTGGTGTTGTAGGTGTTTGATTAATAATTGATTGAATCAGCCATTGATTGCCGCACTATTGATCAGCTCTTCAATAGCGGCGTCTTCATAACCTAAGTTTTTGAGAATTTGATTGGTGTCAGCGCCAGGTAGAGGTGCGATTGTGCGCAATTGAGCAGGTGTTTTCTCTAATTTGATGGAGAACCCCAGTTGTTGACCCGATTTTCCGTTTTCATCTGAGCAGTTAATCACCATGTTACGTGCTAATACTTGTGGATCAGAAAAAACTTCATTAATGGTATTGACTGGGGCAGCTTGGCTTTCGAGCTCGCCATGGAAAATGCTCAGCCACTCTTGTTGTGTTCGAGTTAATATTTTTTCGCCTACCATTTTGAATAATTCTTCACGTTTGCTCCTGTCATAGCGAAGCTCAATGAAGGATTCATGGCCAATGCTTTTGCAAAAATTGGCCCAATGGTGCGGCTCAATATTGGTCGTACAAATGTACTTGCCATCCGATGTTTTCCAAATTCCGGAGACGGGGTTGGGTCGATTGAGTCTGGGGATGGTTGTTTTTTGCAGGGCTTGAACAGACGAGAGAATTGAAAAATCTAGACTCGAATCGGTCATGCTGATGTCGATGTATTGGCCCACACCTGTTGTATCTTTGGAGCGCAATGCAAGCAAGATGCCGATGCTTGCATGCAATCCCGCTGTGACGTCACCAATTGGCGTGCCTAAGAGCTTAGGGATATTGTCATCTGGATTGCTATTGAGGTGAAACAAACCGGCCACGCCCAAGCCCATTGGATCATGGCCTGGCCAGTCGCGGTATGGACCATTTTGACCAAACAATGTGACAGAGCAGTAAACCAGTTTGGGGTGATGACGAGATAGGCTCTCGTAATCCATTCCCAGTCTTTTCATGACACCTGGTCGAAATCCTTCAACCACCACATCACATTGAGCTGCGAGTTCTTTGGCAATTTTTTGTCCACCTGAATCCTTAAGATTCAAAGAAATGGACTTGCGATTTCTGCTTGTGCTGTCAAAAACGGGTTCGGTTTGGAAAGGCGAGCGTGTCTCAGCTGGAACTTTGGCGCCTTGCTCTGCTCGGCGTCCTTTGTTGGCTTTTGCTGGTGCCTGAATGCGGATCACCTCTGCACCAAAGTCGCCCAATTGCATGCAGCAAAAGGTAGTTGGCAAAAAATCACCAATTTCAAGAACTTTAACACCTTGTAGCGGAAGAGACATGGAAAGACCTCGTTTGCTGGATTACATATTGCGTTGGCTGAACAACCATTCTATACTTAGAATATGCGGGCATCATCTTTTTAGGTAAAGTTTGCACCTTATCTTGATGCTAATCGTTGCCAAGTTGACTCAACATTAAAGGAGTGATTCGATGGGATTTGCAAAAATTACGGACGAGGCAATTGCAGAATTGCGCTCACGCATTGGTAAACCTCTGAAGAGAACTACCGCACCTTTTTATAGTGAGATTAATTCAGATGCATCGCGACATTTTTCGGCGGCTATTGGAGACGACAATCCGCTGTGGAATGATTCCGAATATGGCAAAGGAACGCGCTGGGGCACTCAGTTAGCACCACCATCTATTCTTTACTCCACAGAAAATTCGGTCAGTGGCGCAGTAGAGGGGCTCGCTGGTGTTCATGCCATGTTTGCAGGTACAGATTGGAGATGGTTTGAACCTATACGTGTCGGTACGAAAATGCATACAACTGCTGTACTCAAAGACATGGTCGAGCACAAAACCCGTTTTGCAGGTCGATCGTTTCAACAAATTTATCACGTTAAGTTTTATGATCAAAATAATTTACTCTTGGCTGAGGCAGATTCTTGGTGCTTCAGAACTGAAAGAGATACTGCGCGCGAAGCAGGTACTAAATATGAAAAAGCATTAGAAGAAATGCATGTTTCAACAGATGCAGAAATTGAAAAGTACTTTCAACACTACCGTGAAGAAAAACCACGTGGCGCTGTCAAGCGTTTATGGAAAGACGTCAATGAGGGTGACGTTATCAACCCATTGCTCAAGGGGCCCTATACCGTAACATCTGCCGTTGCATTTATGCAAGCTTGGGGCAACTATGCTATTCGAAATCATCGCATTGCATTTCAATATTACGACAGGCATCAACGCTTGGCGCCGCGTAACCAACAAAATGTGCCTGAGCCACCTGTTCGCGTGCATTGGGATAACGATTTTGCAAGAACCGTGGGTGTACCTGCTGCCTATGACTTCGGTCCAGAACGCGTAGCTTGGATTTCGCACATGTTGACGGATTGGATGGGCGATGATGGATTTTTGCGTCGACTCAATACGCAAATAAGAAGACACAACCCGGTTGGCGATGTGGTCTGGTGCAACGGTGTTGTCACTGGGAAAAGTGTTGATGGCGATCGCCATTTGGTTCAATGTGAAGTGGTGGGCACTAACCAAACCGGCGCGCTCTCAATTAAAGGTTATGCTGAAGTAGAGTTACCTAATAAGTAATGCAACTATCGAACTCAACTGCTGAGTCAGCAGGCTGGCCAGGGCCGCTAGGAGGCATTAAAGTCATTGACTTGACACGTGTTTTAGCTGGTCCTTTCATGACTCAAATATTGGGTGATTTGGGTGCGGAAATTTTGAAAATTGAAACGCCTGGATATGGCGACGAGACCCGAACTTTTGCGCCTAAAGTTGAAGGTGAGAGTCATTATTTCATGGCGTTAAATAGACAGAAAAAAAGTCTCGTTATCGATCTTCAAAAGCCAAAAGGCGCTGAGATATTGCGAAAACTCATTGCCAATGCAGATGTACTCGTTGAGAATTTTCGCCCTGGAGTTATGGCTCGTTTGGGTTTTGATAATGAAGCCGTCAAAGCGATTAATCCGCGATTGATTAACTGCTCAATTAGTGGGTTTGGTATGACAGGACCGTTAAAGGACAAACCCTCTTTTGACATCGTCACTCAAGCGATGGGAGGAGTCATGAGTGTCAATGGTTCAGCCGGAGCATTACCCGTTAAATTAGGTATTCCTATGGGTGATATGGTTGGTGGAATTTTTGGTTCTATTGGCGTTTTATCTGCATTGCTTGAAAGACAGACCACAGGTACCGGACGTCTGGTCGATATAAGTTTGCACGACGGTATGTTGGGTTTGTTAGGTTATTTATCGCAGATTTATTTTATAACTGGCAAGGATCCAAAACCTGTTGGAACACGTCACCCAAATATTGTTCCGTACGGTGATTATCTAGCAAAGGATGGTCAAATAATCATTGCTTGCTTAATGCAAAGTTTTTGGCCTAAATTATGTGTGGCCTTAGATTGCCCACAATTCAAGGATGACCCTCGATTCAATACAGTTGCCGCGCGTTTGATTAATCGTGTAGAGGTGGATCGCATCATCAGTGATATCACATCTCAACAAACTGTTGATTATTGGGTGGAGTGTCTGACAAAGCATGATGTTCCTCATGCGCCGGTTCTCAGTGTTAGTTCTGCTTTGGAGCATCCCCAGTCCATTGCTCGTGACATGGTTGTCAAGGCGATGCATCCACTGGTTGGCGAAATTCAAATGGTAGGTCGTCCTATCAAGTTTCCAGGTTCACCGCAAATCGCATTAAATCCACCGCCAGTTTTAGGTCAGCATACAAGAGAAATATTGGGTCGCGAACTAAATTTAAGTTCAAACGAACTAGACATCTTGACTAAAGAGGGCGTGATTGACCGCATTGATTGACATTAAGGATAAATTATGTCTGCTTTGAGCAAAATTAAAGTAGTTGAGTGTGGTGATTTTATCTCCGCTGCATATTGCACCAAATTACTTTCAGAGTTTGGTGCAGAAGTTGATAAAATTGAGCCACTAGAAGGTGATTCTTTAAGGCGTCACGGCCCTTTTCAAGGCGATATTGAGGACATCGAAAGTTCAGGTCTTTTTATTTATCTCAATAGCGGCAAAAGAAGTATTGCTGCTGATATTCAAACGAGTCAGGGGCAGTTAGTCGTTCATCGTTTGTTATCCAAGGCTGATGTATTTGTCACCAATCATCCATTGCAATTGAGGCAGAGTATCGGTCTTGATGCAACCACATTAAAAGCGCGTTACCCCAACTTAATCATTGTGAGCCTATCCGTTTTTGGAGATACGGGTCCTAATGCGTTAGAGCCAAGTCAAACGATTGATGCTTATGCTCTCAGCGGCACAGCATGGGTAATTGGTGAGCCTGATCGTGCACCGCTGAGCATTCCTTTTTTTCAAGCGGATTACCAAGCAGGCGCACACGCTGCATCTGCAATCACCATGGCTTTGATAGGACGCGATAGTGCAATAAAAAGTAACCTTTTAAATCAGTCACTAGGTGCTTCTATCGATATATCAAGTGCAGATATTTTTGCAGTTGCAAGCGGAACTAATGGTTTGATTTATCTTTGCTATGGTTTGCAAAAATGGGTTCGAGCAGGTCGCAGAGCTTTTGCTTCTGGTGGACCTTATCCTTATGTCATATTGCCTTGTAAAGACGGGGCCATTTGTTTGATTGGGCGAGCTCGACAAGAATGGCAACGTTTAATCAAGGCTATGGGCGAACCAGCATGGACACAGTTAGAGCGCTATCAAGATTTGCATGCAATGGGTAAAGATTACCCGCAAGAAGTTGATGCATTAATTACGCCTTGGCTGATGCAGTTTACACGCGTCGAGTTGCTTGGCATGGCTGAGAAACATGGTTTTCCAATTGGTCCATTGCGCCAAATGGAAGAAGTGGTTGTATCTGATCAGTTAAAGCATCGACAGTTTTTTAGAAGAATAAAACTTCCGAATCACGGATTTATTCAAGTTCCTGGTGTCGCCTGGAAAATGAAGGGACAAAATGAAGTTGAAGACTCTGATCTGTTTCCAGTTGCGCCGCGATTAGGTGAACACACACATACAGTTTTAATATAAATTCAAAAAAGTTTTGATTAAATAACAATGTCCAATATAGAACCATTGAAACACTTGCGCGTGTTAGATTTTAGTTGGGTATGGTCAGGCCCGCTGGTAGCTGCTACTCTTGGAGAATTTGGTGCGCAGGTTATCAAGGTTGAACATGGCAAGCGACTTGATAACTCACGCTTGCGCGGCAGGCCATTATCCAAGGGTATTGCATTGGAGGGACCCAGCATTGAGATTGGCCCGTATTTTCATCAAACCAACCATGATAAGTTGAGTATTACGCTTGATTTAAAAATGAAGGAAGCGCAAGATCTTTTGCATCAACTCATACCATCGTGTGATGTGATTATTGAAAATCTGAGTCCTGGCGCGTTAGATCGTGTGGGAATGGGTTATGAAGAAGTTTCAAAAATTAATCCAAGATTAATTTATCTTTCTATGTCTGCCGTAGGACAGACCGGCCCGATGAATACCATGCGTGCTTATGCCCCCATCATGTCTTCGTATTGCGGTTTTGAAAGCTTGATTGGGTATCCAGATGAGCAATCCTTAGGTATGATGAATTTTGGTTATGGAGACCCTAACGCAGCCATTCATGCACTGTTACCTCTTCTTGCGTGTATCAAAGAAGTGCAGGAAACAAAAAAAGGTCAACACATTGATATGTCACAAATAGAAGGTTTGATGACTGTGACTGCAGAGCCTTTGATAGATTTCATGATGAATGGCCGACAGGCTAGCCCCGTCGGTAATCGTCACAAAAAAATGGCACCTCATGGCATTTATCCAAGCTTGGGAGTTGATCAATGGGTATCGATTGCAGTAGCAAATGATACGCAATGGCTGTCACTTGTAGACAAGATGGGTAGACCCAAATGGGCATGTCAATCTGAGTGGATTCATAGCGATGCAAGAGCCAAACAATCACAAGAATTGGATGATGTGATAGGAAAATGGACTCAACAATTCGAAGCTCAAGTATTGGTCAAAGACCTTCGAGGAGTTGGTATCGCTTGTTCTCCTGTTCAAGATATTGAAGCTCAATGGGTTGACCCACACTTTGAAAATCGTGGACTCAGGCAGAAAGTTAATCATCCTATTAGCGGTCCAGAGTTTTTATATAGGACTCCTTGGAAAATGGATAACTATGCAGGCCATATCAAATCAAGTGCTCCAATTTTGGGCCAAGATAATGAATATGTATTTAAAACAATTTTGGGATTGACTCAGCAAAGGTATGAAGAACTGATATCTTCTGGAGTAATTTCCTAGGCAAATATTCAATGGCTTAGGCGCTACGTTCGGGGCTAGAACCTTTTCAGATTTTGACAAAAATATTTGTATACTAAATTTAGGGAATAACAGGTTACCGACCTAGAGTAGGGCAAAGTTAACTGACAGTGGATAACTTTTTGACGGTTTTTTTCTTCAATAATTTCAATACTCAATCACCGAAATCATTAGAAAGCTGAGTTTTCATAGATTTCCGCAGCCCAGTCGCACTCATTGAGTGCCCACAGGGGAAAAGGGCGTTTTCTCTGGATAACTTTTGAGCGGAATTTTTCGCCAATGATTTCAACGCTCAAAACTTGAGATCCAGACAAATGTTGATTTTCATAGATTTCTGCACTGGCTACGCACTGTTTCAGTGCCCAGCAAAGTAAAGCATCAAAAAAGCCGTACAAGCGTTTATTGCCTTGTCCAGCACCCAATGTATGCAGTTCATGGAAATTCAGCGTTGTAGGGCGTTTTAAGCGCTGGCCCAAAGAGCTCTTGCTACTTATAAAACTTCAGCTGCGAAAATTTGTATTCGAGTACTTATCAAATCACCATGGTGATTTTTACTCGGTAACCCGCCAAGTTATCGGGTTACCAAATGTCGGTTGTCCATCTGCTTGTCTGAAAACAAACTGTGTTCATGCAAGCAACAAAGGACACAGAAATGAAGAAGTTTGATCCGAGTCAATTGAATCAATTCACGGGAACAGCTAAGTACTATCGAATTAGCCGTAGGCACTTGCTGACTGAAGGCACAAAGT
>Ga0209357_1001308_pt1 | contig 10101 bp, 7 predicted proteins | sample LauGreFBDMM110SD_2_FD_187573 | JGI IMG/M metagenome (GOLD analysis project Ga0209357, IMG submission 187573) | Freshwater lake microbial communities from Lake Michigan, USA - Fa13.BD.MM110.SD (SPAdes) (version 3) | ecosystem: Environmental > Aquatic > Freshwater > Lake | place: Lake Michigan, USA... | reverse complement strand
GCCTGAAATTCCCTTTGCTACATAGTCATTGGAATCACCATAAAGGCGAATCTTGAGACCACTTGGAATAAATGCACCAAGTGATTGACCAGCTGAGCCGTGCAGAGTCACATCGATAGTGCCGGCAGGTAAACCATTGCCACCATAACGACGAGTGATTTCAGCGCCCAACATAGTTCCGACAGTGCGGTTAACATTTCGAACCGGCAGATCAATTTTTACTGCCTCGCCCTTAGAAAGTGCGAGCTCAGAGAGTTCAATTAACTTGTTATCAAGGGCTGCAGCTAAGCCATGATCTTGTGTTGAAGTGTTATGTAGTGGGCTATCAACATCTGGTCGCACTAATAGTGGTGCTAAATCTAGGCCGGCCGCTTTCCAGTGATTAACCGCATCGCGGGTATCGAGTGATTCCACATGGCCAACTGCTTCAAGCAAGGTGCGGAATCCAAGTTGGGCCAACAGTGCGCGAACTTCTTCGGCAATGTACTCAAAGAAAGTCTCTACGAATTCTGGCTTGCCGCTGAAATTCTTGCGTAGTTCTGGATTCTGAGTTGCAACACCAACAGGGCAGGTATCTAGATGACAGACGCGCATCATGATGCAACCTGAAACAACTAGCGGTGCTGTAGCAAAACCAAATTCTTCAGCGCCGAGTAGGGCTGCAATAACTACATCGCGTCCAGTCTTTAACTGACCATCTGCCTGAACCACAATACGATCGCGCAAATTATTAAGTAGTAGCGTCTGTTGAGTTTCAGCTAAGCCAAGTTCCCACGGCGCACCAGCATGCTTAAGTGAGGTAAGCGGTGAAGCGCCAGTGCCACCATCGTGGCCCGAGATTAGAACAACATCTGCGTGTGCTTTGGAAACACCAGCAGCAACTGTGCCAACTCCTACCTCAGCAACTAGTTTGACGTGAACACGCGCATTCTTATTAGCATTCTTTAAATCATGAATTAGTTGCGCCAAATCTTCAATTGAATAAATATCGTGATGTGGTGGTGGTGAAATCAAGCCCACGCCAGGGGTGGAATAACGCACTTTGGCAATCCACGGATAAACCTTGTTGCCAGGCAACTGACCACCTTCGCCTGGCTTAGCGCCTTGCGCGATCTTGATCTGAATATCGTCAGCATTAACTAAGTAATCTGAAGTCACGCCAAATCGACCAGAAGCAACTTGTTTGATTGCAGATCGCTTTGAATCACCATTTGTCTCTTTGACATAACGAGAAGGGTCTTCGCCGCCTTCACCAGTATTTGATTTAGCACCTAGCCGGTTCATTGCAATAGCTAAGGTCTCATGCGCCTCTTGCGAGATGGAGCCATATGACATCGCACCTGTTGAGAAACGTTTTACGATTTCCGAGACCGGTTCAACTTCATCAATTGAAATTGGTTGGCGCACTCCGTCAGCAAATTTGAAGAGACCACGTAGCGTCATCAAGCGATGACTTTGCTCATCTACTCGGTTGGTATAGCGCTGGAAAATATCAAAGCGCTTATTGCGAGTTGAATGTTGCAGGGCAAATACAGTTTCTGGATCAAATAAATGTGGTTCGCCATCGCGACGCCATGAGTACTCGCCACCAGTTGGCAGACGTTTAGAACCAGGAACTTCTCCCCCTGGCGGATAGGCAATGTGATGACGCGCAATAGTTTCTTGCGCGATGATGTCTAAGCTAATGCCACCTAAGCGAGAAGTCGTACCTACGAAGAATTCATCGACAACTTCTTGGCTAATACCGATTGCTTCAAATACTTGAGCACCGGTATATGAAGCGATGGTTGAAATACCCATCTTCGACATAACTTTAAGAACGCCTTTACCTAGCGCCTTAATTAAATTACGCACCGCCTTTTCAGGTGCGATGCCAGTTATTACGCCTTGGCGAACTAGATCTTCAGCAGATTCCATTGCTAGGTATGGGTTTACCGCAGCAGCGCCATAACCAATGAGAAGTGCCACATGGTGAACTTCGCGCACATCGCCAGCTTCAACAACTAAGCCAACTTGGGTGCGCTTCTTCTCGCGAATTAAATGGTGGTGAACTGCAGATGTAAGCAATAAAGATGGAATAGGTGCATCTTCAGCATCGCCATCGCGATCAGAGAGCACGATTAAATGAGCACCATCATCGATAGCTTTAGAAACTTCACGCTTAATTTCATCGAGTCGCTTGCGAAGTGCTTGACCATCGCCATTTACTGGAAATAGTCCGCGCACTACGTAGGCGGCGAGTTCTGGATACTCATCGTCAGCATTAACGTGAATGATTTTGGCCAACTCATCATTGTCAATAACTGGGAAAGCTAAAGAAATTTGACGACAAGAAGCAGGGCCGGGATCAAGCAAATTATATTCTGGGCCGATTGATCCGCCGAGGGAAGTGACTAACTCTTCGCGAATCGCATCGAGAGGTGGATTAGTTACTTGGGCAAAGAGTTGTGAGAAATAATCAAAGAGTAAACGTGGCTTGGCAGAAATAGCCGCAATTGGTGAATCGCTACCCATCGAACCAAGTGGCTCAGCGCCATTGCGCGCCATTGGCGTAATTAAAATCTTTAACTCTTCTTCGGTATAACCAAAGGCACGTTGACGACGAACAACTGATGAGTGTGGGTAAACAATATGTTCGCGTGATGGCAGATCAGCTAACTTAACAATGCCATCTTGTAACCACTGGCCATAGTTTTCAGCATCTGCCAGTGAATCTTTAATTTCATCATCTTCGATTATGCGACCAGCTGCGATATCAACTAAGAACATCTTGCCGGGCTGTAAACGGCCCTTACGAACTATGTCCGCTGGTGCGAAATCTAGAACGCCAACTTCGCTGGCCAAAACAACTAGACCATCTTTAGTTACCCAAAAACGAGATGGTCGCAAACCATTGCGATCTAGCACTGCGCCAACTTGATTGCCATCAGTGAAAGTTACACAAGCCGGTCCGTCCCAAGGTTCCATAAGAGAGGCATGGAAGGCATAAAAATCACGTCGCTTTTGCGACATTGTGGTGTGATTTTCCCAGGCTTCAGGAATCATCATCAAAACTGAATGTGGCAATGAGCGACCGCCCAAGTAAAGCAATTCAAGTACTTCATCAAAGGAAGCTGAATCAGAGCCAGACATTTCAACTATTGGGAATAACCGCTTGAAATCACCAGGAATTACATCGGATTCAAGTAGTGATTCACGAGCACGCATCCAGTTACGGTTTCCCTTAACTGTATTAATTTCACCGTTATGTGCAATGAAGCGATATGGGTGAGCTAGCGGCCATGATGGGAAGGTATTTGTAGAAAAACGAGAGTGAACAAGTGCCAGAGGTGATTTAACTCGAGCATCACTTAAGTCTGGGAAAAATTCTTCTAATTGCCCGGTTGTAAGCATGCCCTTGTAAACAATTGTCTGAGCTGAGAGGGAAGGGAAATAAATATCCATCGAATGCTCAACTCGCTTGCGCAGGCAAAACGCCAAGCGATCTAGCGCGATTCCAGATTCTCCATTAGCGCCAGCTAGGAATAATTGTTCAAACTTTGGCATAACGCCAAGGGCAGTCTTGCCCAGGGAAGCGGAGTTAATTGGAAGTTCGCGCCAACCTAATAAAACTAAACCTTCTTCAGCTGCGATCGCTGCGATTTCATTTTGAAAATCAAAACTTTGGCCAACAAAGGCAATACCTGTTGCATAACTTCCGGCGGCAGGTAATTTAAATCCAGCAACAGCTTGATAAAACTCATCAGGCACGCGAATTAAAATTCCAGCACCATCACCGCTATCTGGTTCAGCACCCGATGCGCCACGATGTTCAAGATTACGAAGTGCAGTTAACGCTTGAGCAACAATTTCGTGAGTGGCAACTTTATTTAGAGTAGCAACCATCGCAACGCCGCATGCATCATGCTCGTTTGCTGGGTCATAAAGACCTTGTGCTGGTGGAAACTCTTTTGGGATAGCCATTAGGTTGTCGCCAGATCCTTTGCTACTAGTTGTCTTGTGCCGCTTAAATCACGGGACAACTTTGGCCCTGGTCTTAACTTTTACTCACCGCCTACGCGATAGGTAAGGGTAGCAATCTAGAGCCGCGAAAGGTAAGTCGAATATGATAAAAAGTTAGCAAAATGTATGTGATCTACACCCCGCCAAACTGGGCCGCAAAACCTACTGGCTAGTTAAATGCCACTTGTTATCTAGATGCCGCTTAGATGAGCAAAATGACCGATGCCAGCGGTAATTGCCATACCTAAACAGCCGCCAATCATCACTCGCACGGTCGGTTTCATAACAGAGGCACCTGATGAGCGAGCGCTGATGATGCCAGTGGCCAATAGTCCAAATAGCGTGAAGCCAACGATGCTTACCCCTACCGACCCTGCCATCGGTGCAAATGCGCCAGCAAATGGAATCAGCCCACCCATTGTAAAACTTAGCGCCGAGGCAATAGCTGCTTGAACTGGCCGCGCTTTGGTACTTTCAAATTGTCCTAGTTCATCTCGCAAGTGCGCTTCTAACGGATCTTTGGCATGCATCTGTTCGACAACTTCGCGGGCTAACTCTCGGGTTAGGCCACGGTGTACATAGATCTCAACTAATTCTAAAAATTCGCCTTCCGGATCTGCGGCTAGATGCTCAATTTCAAGTAAGCGATCAGATTCTTCAACATCGTTTTGGGTGCGCACTGAAACATATTCACCGACTGCCATCGACATCGCACCTGCTGAAATTCCAGCGATACCAGCTGTGAGTAAGAAACTATCGCTCACACGAGCTGCCGCTAAGCCAATCATTAATGAGGAAGTTGAAACTAGGCCATCGTTTGCGCCAAGTACGGCAGCGCGCAACCAGCCAGCACGATGAGTGCGGTGATGCAAGTTTCTTTGGTAAACATCTTCTAACGCCATATTTGGATACTACCCGATCTCATCTGCTTTATGCCGTGCGAAACGAAGTGCTACTGCGCACGCTAACACCCCAACGACCAGCGCCGTCCATAAATTAACCCGCAAACCTAAGATCGTATTTGCATCATCAATGCGTAGTGACTCAATGGCAAATCTGCCCACACAATAAAGCGCCACATAGATGGCAAAGCCTTGACCGGCCCGTAGTTTTGGCGTCAGCCAGATTAGTAGCGCAGCGACTAGCAAGCACCAAATTGCTTCATATAGAAAAGTCGGGTGAAAGGTTTCATATTTGAGGTACCCAACCGGGCGTTTAGCTAGTGGTATCTCAAGTGCCCAAGGCCCGGAAAATGGTCGGCCAAAAAGTTCACCATTAAACCAATTTCCGATTCGCCCAATTGCTTGCGCAATCAAAATCCCGGGTGCCAAAGCATCTAGAAATAGACTAAAACTTGGTAACTCTAAACCTTTTGACCGCTTGCGATAGGCAAACCAGGCAGCTAGCGCGCCTAGTGAGATTGCGCCCCAAATACCTAAGCCACCTTCATAAATTTTAAGCGCATCAAGTGGCTTACCGTTTGCACCAAAATATGGGGCCGGTGAAGTTATTACGTGATAAATACGCCCACCAATTATTCCGGCGGGTACTGCATAAATTGCCACGTCGGCAACTACCCCGATTGACTGTTCGCTGTTATTTGCAAATGCGCAGTATCGCTTGTTGCCTAGCCAAATCGCAACACCAACGCCAACAATTATGCATAAGGCATAGTAATGAACAGTAAGTGGCCCAATTCCGATCGCCGAATTACTTGGCGTTGGAATCGAGGAGAGCATTATTTAGCCTGCGATTGCTTTAGTGAATGCCTCAACATTGAAGTATTCAGTATTACGGTCAATTTCCTTACCGTTTACAAATACTGTTGGTGTCGAATTAACATTTGCTTTCGCACCAGCTTCAGCCACATTTCTAACCCAATCCGAGTATCCGCCATTATCAACGCAGGCTGCGAACTTAGGTGAATCAATTCCGATTGCAGCGCCAATGCTCTTTAAGAATGTAGCATCGATCGCGCCCGCATTTTCAGCTGGTTGATTGGCATAGAACGCTTTATGGAAAGCTAAGAATTTATCTTCATCAGAGGCACACGCTGCCGCGTTAGCAGCCAGAATTGATTCAGTGCCTAGGAATGAGAGAACGTGATAAACAACTTTGGCTTTCTTCTCTTCAATGGCTTTCTCTATCGTCATTCCGTTAATGCCCGAAAATCGTGCGCAAACCGGGCATTGGAAATCTTCGTAGATATCAATGGTTGGAACATTTGGCACATCTGCGTTAAAGACGATTCCGTAACCATCAGCTTTAGATACGCTCGAAGGAATAGCAGCGGTTGTTGAACCCTTTGAACCAAAGTATGAAAAGGAAGCTCCAACTACAACAACTAAGGCAACCATTGCGATTACTAAATTGCGAGTGAACTTGTCTCCACCAGATGAACTAGTTGCCATTTACTTACTCTCCTTCGGTTTTCGCTAATTTTTCTACTGCAAATCGAGTCAAAGGGTAGCGAACTAAATATAAAGCTAACAATGCCAAGCCAGTGTCACGCAAGATTTCGCTCAGATACTTAGTCTCCCCTGGATCCACTGTGCCGCCGCCACCGAAACAACCACAATCGATCGAGAGGCCACGCGCCCAAGCCTGAGAGATTGCTGCGATAAAGACAACCATTAGGGCACCACCGGCAAGCGCTGAAAATCTAACGCCGATTCCTAAAATCAACAAGATTCCCAAACCAACCTCTGCCCATGGCAAAGCTATTCCGAGGAAATTAGCTAACGAGATCGGGAGTGCTTCATAAGCTCGAACTGCCATCTGTGATTTAGCAGGTGTGAAAATTTTCAACCAGCCGGCAGCAAATAGAACTCCGCCCAAAATCAAGCGACTCAGCAGTCCAAACCAACTGCCGTATTTACCTGCTGCAAATTTATCAATTAAAAGAATCATCTTGCTTCACGAACTCCTTTAGCTAACTCACTGGCTAAGTGTGCAACTGCAGCAAGACCGCTCTCTTCGTCAGGTGCATCTTGAATCGCTTTAATAAATGCAGATCCAACAATTACGCCATCGGCAAAGGCGGCAACTTCTTTGGCTTGGCCCCGATTAGAAACGCCCAGGCCCACGCTGATTGGTTTATCGCTAACTTTGCGCAAGCGCGCTACCAATTCACCGGCACCACTTGAAATTCCAGATCGGGCACCTGTAACACCCATCAAGCTAGCTGCATAAATAAATCCTCCACATTGATCGGTAACTTTTACTAACCGCTCTGGCTTAGTACTCGGTGCAACAACATAGATTGGATTAATTGAACTGGTCTTAACCGCAGCGCGCCATTCATCAGATTCTTCAATGGTTAGATCTGGCGTAATAACCCCGGAGCCACCATTGTCGGCGATCGCCTGGGCAAACTTGGCAGCGCCATATTTTTCAATTGGATTCCAGTAAGTCATAACTACGGCGGCAACACCTTGATCAGTTGCATGTTTAAGAGCAGCAAAAACTTCAGTAACGCCAGTTCCGTTTTCTAGCGCCTGTGTTGCCGCTGCTTGAATAGTTGGGCCATCCATTACTGGGTCGCTATATGGGTAACCAATTTCAATCGCATCTACCCCAGCCTTTGCAAGTGTTTCAATTACTTTATGACAGCCTGCTTGTGAGGGAAATCCAGCTGGAATATATGCAATCAGCGCTGCGCGATTTTCAGCACGAGTTTTTACAAAAAGTTGATCAAGTGCCGTATCGGTGCTCACTAAAGTGGAATTCCGAAGTAGCTAGCCGCGGTCTGTACATCTTTATCGCCTCGACCGGAAAGATTGATTAGCAGCGTGGCATCAGGGCCAAGTTCATTACCAACTTGAATTGCACCAGCTAGCGCATGTGCTGTTTCAATTGCTGGAATAATTCCTTCAGTCTGGCAAAGAAGTGCGAATGCTGCCATAGCCTGCGCATCAGTAATCGCGCGATATTCAGCGCGACCGATGTCATGAAGATATGCATGTTCTGGGCCAACGCCTGGATAATCTAAACCGGCTGAGATCGAATGAGATTCAACAGTCTGACCATTTTCATCTTGCAAAACGTATGAACGAGTACCGTGAAGAACTCCCCGAGTTCCACCCGTGATTGTTGCGGCATGGCGACCAGTTTCAACACCATCGCCACCTGCTTCAAGACCAATTAATCGGACGTCTTTATCTTTAATAAAATCATGGAAGATGCCAATTGCATTTGAGCCGCCTCCAACGCACGCAAGAACTGCATCAGGAAGTTTGCCAGTTAATTCAATTACTTGAGCTCTTGCTTCTTGCCCAATAATTTTATGGAAATCGCGCACCATGGTTGGAAATGGATGTGGCCCGGCAACTGTGCCTAATAAGTAATGGGTATTTTCAACATTGGTAACCCAATCGCGCATCGCTTCATTGATCGCGTCCTTTAGTGTGCGCGACCCTGAAGTCACTGGCACAACTTGAGCGCCTAATAATTTCATGCGCGCCACATTTAACGACTGACGCTTAGTATCTTCTTCGCCCATGTAAACAACGCACTCAAGGCCCATTAAGGCTGCCGCTGTTGCAGATGCGACACCATGTTGGCCAGCGCCAGTCTCGGCGATAATACGAGACTTGCCCATGCGCTTAGTTAGAAGAGCTTGTCCTAAAACATTATTAATCTTGTGGCTACCCGTGTGGTTTAAATCTTCGCGCTTTAAAATAATGCGCGCACCACCGGCGTGCTCAGCAAAGCGCTTTGCTTCAGTAATGATGCTTGGTCGACCGCTATAAGTGCGATGCAGTTCGGTTAGTTCGGCCTGAAAGATTGGATCTAGCAAAGCTGAGGAATGCGCGGCTTCTAGTTCTTCAAGCGCACCGATCAGAGCTTCAGGTACGAAACGGCCACCGTAAGGACCAAAATGTCCCAGGCCATCGATAACCAATTTCGAATCTAACATGGGGTAAGCCTACCTTTGGCCTAATAGTTCGCGCATCGCCAAATTTGGGTCGCCCGCTTTGACCAAAGCCTCGCCAACCAAGATCGCGTTCGCACCATATCTCTGGGCAAATTCCACATCGCTACGCTGGGAAATTCCTGATTCCGCAACCCGGATTAACTCAGCCGGAATTTGGGGCAATAGTTCGGCAAATGCTTTCTGGTCAACTTCTAAGGTTTTTAGATTTCGGGAATTGATTCCAACTAGTTCAGGTTTAATCTCAAGAGCACGCTCTAGCTCGCTATTAGTATGAACCTCAACAAGTGTCCGCATTCCTAATTCATTTGTTAGCGCCGCAAATTCATTTAATTGGCTATCGCTAAGGCCAGCGACAATTAATAAAACTAAGTCAGCGCCATGAGCCCGGGCTTCGAAGAACTGATATTCATCGACCATAAAATCTTTGCGCAGAATAGGTAACGTCACTCGCTTACGAACTGCATCAAGATCAGCTAAGGATCCACTAAATCTACGTCGTTCAGTTAGAACGCTAATCGCACTGGCACCAGCTTCTTGGTATTGCTCAGCAAGTGCTGCGGGATCGGCAATAGTTGCTAGCGCACCCTTACTTGGTGAGGAGCGCTTTACTTCGGCGATAACCGCCATCTCTTGCGCGCGCATAATCGGTAAACAATCAATTACTGGCGCTGCTCCATAAGCTGCTGCTTCAATTTCACTTCGCGGAATTTTGCGCTCTGCTAAATCTTCTTTAACGCCAGCAATGATTTCATCCAGAACACTCATCGATCAGACTCGCTATCTTGAGTTGGGTCAATCCCCTGGTCTTGTGCATTCCAATCAGAGAGTTTGTGTGGCTTGCGTTCATACCTGGCAGATAACTTCAATGAGCGGCTTAGTAATAATGTAAGTGCTATCACGATAACTACTGAGATCAATATTTCCACTGCGCTATTCATTTGCTTACTAAATCATTTGCGGCACTAATTGCGCCCAACACTGCTGCTGCCTTGTTGTGGCACTCCTGATTTTCAGATTCCGCATCTGAATCAGCTACGACGCCAGCACCTGCTTGTACAAATGCTTTTCCATCTTTGATCAACGCAGTTCGAATTACGATACAAGTATCAATATTTCCGGTGAAATCGATATAACCAATTGCGCCACCATAAAGCCCACGTCTA
>Ga0209357_1001307_pt1 | contig 10109 bp, 9 predicted proteins | sample LauGreFBDMM110SD_2_FD_187573 | JGI IMG/M metagenome (GOLD analysis project Ga0209357, IMG submission 187573) | Freshwater lake microbial communities from Lake Michigan, USA - Fa13.BD.MM110.SD (SPAdes) (version 3) | ecosystem: Environmental > Aquatic > Freshwater > Lake | place: Lake Michigan, USA... | reverse complement strand
CGGTTGGCCGACAGGCTCCAGTTGTTGTTGCCACCGCCGGCAAACTTTTGGTTGTCGGTATGACCACGCACCGCGATCTCATTCGGGATGCCCTTCAGGCTCGCCCCCACCTTCCGGACAAGGTCGGTCGCTTCCGGCGACAACTGGGTGGTACCCGAGTCGAACATCGAGAAATCAGTCTTGTCGATGATCTCGATCCGCAAGCCTTCTTTCTCGCGCACGAAAGTGACGACCGACAGCAGCTCCGCAAGCTGTTCATCGGCACCGATCTGCTTCTCAAGCGTGTCTTGCAAGCTCTCGAAGTTCGAATCGTCCTGTTCGGCAGCGATCTTGCGGCGCTCTTCGTCGCTCAGACCCTGTGGCAACGCTTGGTCCTCGGAGGTGACCTCTTCTTCCTCAGTGCCTGGCGCTGTCAACTGCATGATCCCAGTCTGCGTGAGTGTGAGAGGCAACGCCTTGGGATCGATCAGCGACATGCCACCGAAAAATCCGCTAGATCCGCCGGACATATTGGCTCTCGGTGAGTTAGTCGGCTGAAAATACTCGGCGATGCTCTTGCGCTGATCAGAAGTGGTGGCGCCGAGCAGCCACATCAGCAGGAAGAACGCCATCATCGCGGTCATCATGTCGGCAAGCGCGATCTTCCAAGCACCACCATGTCCGCCAGCGTGACCCTCATCGATGATCTTCTTGATGACGATGATAGGCTGGAGCGGCGGCGGTTCGGGCGGCGACGCAGCAGCCTCCGCGGGTGGCGACGGCGTCGGTTCAGCATCCGTCGCCGCGACGAGCGGGTCGCCCCCTTCGCTCATGGCAGCAGCCTTGTCGTCTGTTGACACGTTACTTGCCTCGGAGACCGTCGAAGACCTCAGCGAAAGTCGGTGCGGAGTGATGATCGAGGGCAGCGCGGGCAGACTCGATGATCAACGGCACGGGGTCGCCACGGACATGCCCGATCAGGGTGAACTTCGCCACCGCGTAGATCTGGCCTTCCTCGTCGATGATCTGCGCGAGGCGGGAAGCCAAGGGACCGACGATCCCGTAAGCCATGAACACCCCGAGGAATGTACCGACTAGGGCACTGCCGATCAACGCACCCAAAATGGCGGGCGGCTGGTCGATCGCCGCCATCGTCTTCACGACGCCGAGGACGCACGCCACGATGCCGAGCGCGGGCAACGCGCCCTCGAGGTTCGCGAGCGCAGCCGCCGGCTTCATCACAGAGTGGTGATGCGTCTTGATGGTAACGTTCAGGTTGTCTGCCACCGTCTCAGGGTTGGGCGGTTGGTTCGATGTCACCAACAAACGGATGGTGTCGCAGATCATCCCGATCAGCGCGTGATCTTTCAGCAGCTTCGGATACTCGCCGAAGATGGAGCTCGAATCCGGGTTCTCGATATGCGGCTCCAGCGCCACCGCTCCCTCGGCCTTCAGCAACTTGAACAGCTTCGTGATGAGCGTGATCGTGTCCTGGAACTCCTGCTTATGGTAGGCGGGCCCGCTGAAGCACTTGCCGATGCCGGCACCGACCCCCTTCAGGATCTCCATGCTGTTCCCGATGATCATGGCGCCGATTCCGGCGCCGAGGATGATCCCCATCTCGGTCGGTGTAGCCTCGATGATCGGACCCATCGGACCGTGGTGCAGGATGTAGAACCCGAAGACACAGCCGAACAGCACGACGAGACCGATTATGACGAACATCTTTGATTCTCCGTTGGGACTCGCACTAACCGATGATTATGTTTCAGACCGACGGTCGATACGTAGCGTTTTATTGACTTTTTTGACTTTCAAAGTGCTGTCTTCTTCGATCAGCGATCTCAGCTTTTTGGCGATGGCGGTCAACATCTGACTGATGCGCGACTCGCTGACCTCGAGTACCGCCCCGATCTCTCGGAGCGTGAGCTCCCGATCGTAGTAGAGCGCGACGACGATCTTTTCGCGCTCGGACAAGCTCGCGATACCCTGCTTCAACGCCGCGTGGATGCTCCGCTCATCGGCCACCTGTTCGGGCGTCGGCTCCTCGCTCGCAAAGTTTATCTCCTCGAGCGTCACCGAACCCGCCAGCCCTTGGTTACGGCCACGCAGCTCGTGATAGCGTCCAACATCGATACCGAGTTCATCGGCTATCTGGCGGTGTGTGGCGGCCACACCATTCGTGTTCGCGAGGCGTGTGGCGGCAGCACGCGCCTCGACAGCGACTTTGACCGTGCTTCGTGGTGCCCACGCAGCACGACGTATCTCATCGAGCATCGCCCCGCGCACCCGCAGCTTGGCAAACGTCTCGAAATCGTTGCCTCGTTCAGGATCGAAGGCCGCGATGGCTTCCATCAACCCCACCAGCCCGGCTTGGACAAGATCGGAATGCTCGATCGCAGCAGGCAAGCGGCCACGGAAGTGCGCCGCGACCCGCTTCACGAGCTTGAAGTGCGCAGCAAACTCGGCGGCTGGCGGCGGCGCGGTCGAGCCAGCGACTTCGGCATACGCGTCGCCCAGCCGTTTCATGTCGCGTCCGTCCGCTCAGCAGGACCCAACCGGTCGGCCAGGAATCGCGGTCCGGGAGGGTTCACCCTGGTGCTCTCGAGACGGGCTGCGATCTGGCGGATCGCCATCGCTGCCGCACTGTGCGGTGCTGCCATCAAGAGCGTTTCCCTCCGTCGCGTCGCCACGAGGGCCGCGTTTTCATGGGGCACCACGCCAGCCAACGTCAAGGGCAGACCAAGGAACCTGGTCGCGACCTCGGCCAAACGGTGGTAGACCGCTTCACCACGCTTCACATCCGTCGCATCGTTGACGACAACATCGATATTCCGGCTACCGAAGTCCTGGTGCATCACCTTGATCAAGCCGTAGGCATCTGCGAGAGATGCGGGTTCATCGCGCACCACGACGACGATACTATCGGCCAATCGGGCGAGCGTCGTGACCTGGGTGCCGATACCTGCGCCAGTATCGATCACCATGTAATCCGGCGCAGGTGTCAGGCCGTCGATGGCCTGGATGACTCGGGTCATCTCTGAGATTGTGAGCTCGGCCATCCCGCGGTTGCCGGAGGCGCCAGGGAGGATCTTCACACCGGCAGGCCCGTCGAGCAGCGTCTGCGCGATCGTGCAACGACCGGCGAGCGCGTCCGAGAGGTCGAGCTCTGGTTGCATCCCTAACAACACATGGACATTGGCCAACCCGAGATCGCCATCGAACAGCAGCACCGAACGACCGCTCATCGCGAGCGCTACAGCGACATTCAAGCTCAAAAACGTCTTCCCGACCCCGCCCTTGCCGCTAGAGAAGGCGATGAGGCGGGTCGATGGTGCGGGACTGGCGCTCATTCAACACCCGAGGTCGGCATGTTCAGCGCCAGTTCGAAAGCGTTACGCAATGGCTGATGGACCGCCGACATCACAGCACGCGTCAACGGACGGGTGACGTCATCCGAGTCAGACAGTCCCGCAAGGGACAGCCCTCGCTCGGCCATCGCAGCCAGCAGACCGATCGGCACTTCAGTGGACGACCAATGCGTGAGGATGACGCCCGCGATCGGCCCGATATCGTCGAACCAACGCAACGCAGCATTGCGGTTGCTGTAGGCAGGGATACACAAGTACAGGTCGTGCTCCGACAGACCTGCTGGCATCGGCGGGATCCCATCCCGCAGGTCGCCACCCGCATCTATAACGAGTGATCCCGGCGCGACGACACCCCAGTTCGACTCGATCTTCGCGGCATCGGCCATCGCGAAGAACCTGTCCCGTGCGCCGATGCGAGGGTCGCGTGCGGCGCTGACCACAGGCGGCATGCCACCCGTCGACGCGATCAACAACACCGTCTGCATCGCAACCGTGGTCTTGCCGACCGCCGCCGGTCCAACCAGCACCGCGGGGCGTGCACCGAGCCTCTCGCCTGCAGCATCCGACAAAAGATCTGCGAGAAGACGGGCAGCCATGGACGAAGCATCGACGCCGGCGTCGATCAGACGGCCTGAATAGGCTGCGGAGACCCCTTGCTCGAGGAGCGCCATCCTCTGATCTGCGCCGCGAGGTATAACGCCGCCCGTCGCCAGCAGCCGCTCGAGCGCGAGGAACTCCTTGCGTATCAGGCCGACCAGCGAAGCTCCATCAGCACCGCTTTCAGCGGGCTTCGCTTCGGGTCGGGAGAAAGTCGGCTCACGGTGGCGCTCCGCCCGTGCGTTGTGGGGACGCTGCTGCATCTGCTCGTGCAGCGCAGCTACGAATCCCGTGTCCGCCGCGGTATCGCCCGACGCATCCTCGTCGTCAATGCCCGTCGTATCCGTGCACAACAGCAACTCGTGCATGTCTCCGACCTGACTGGAGGAGAGCAACAGCACATCAGGACCATACAGCTTGCGTGAACGCTCGCTGGCCTCACTGAATGTCCCTGCAACCACCCGTTCGATACGCATGAAAGATCTCCGTTATGCCGCTGCGCTTTGACGCGCCTGCACTGTGATACTGGTGGTCACCCGCAAGTTCGTGTCCTCTGGGAGCTCCGAATACGAGAGGACAGACAGGCCCGGGATACGCGGTCGAAGGATCCGCGACAACCATGGCCGTAACGTCGGCGAAGTGACGAGGATCGCCGGCCGATCCGAATTCATCTCGTCCTGTGCTGCTCTGCCCACCGAACGGAGCAAACCCTCGGCGAGCTCGGGCTCGACCGGGATATTGCCGCCTTGTCCACGACGGACCGTGGCGTGGAGCACCTGCTCGAGTTCGGGATTCAACGTCATCACCGCCAGCTCATCGCCGTGCAGCGCGTACTGCTGGATGATCATCCGGCCAAGGGCGATACGAGCGACACCGGTCAACTCGTCGATATCCTGTACTTTCTCTGCCACCGGCGCGATCGCAAGCAGGACACCGCGCAGATCGCGTATCGAGACGCTCTCGGCGAGAAGGTTCTGCAGGACTTGCGTCAGGACGCTGACCGAGAGCTTCTTCGGGATCAGCTCTTCGACCAGCTTCGGCGCGGATGCAGCCAGCTTGTCGATCAGTTGCTGGGTCTCATCATGACCGAGCAACAGGTTGCAGTTCTCTTGGAGGATCTTGTTGAGATGTGTCGCGATGGTCGTGCTCGCGTCGACGACCGTGTATCCAAGGGATCTCGCGTAGTCGCGCTGAGCGGGATCAATCCACACTGCGTCAAGACCGAAAGTCGGATCCTTCGTGCGCAAACCCTGCAGTTCCCCGTGCACCACACCGGAGTGGATCGCGAGTTCACGCGTCGGCTTCACTTCTCCACGGCCGATCACCACCCCGTTCACCATGATCTGGTAGGCCTCGGGACGCAGATCGAGGTTGTCACGGATGTGAACCTGCGGGATCAGGAATCCGAGCTCATAGGTCAATTTCTTGCGGATCCCACGGATGCGGGTGACGAGCGAGCCGCCTTGCTGCGTATCGATCAAGGCGACCAGGGCATAGCCCACCTCAAGACCGATCGAATCGGCCTGCTGGACATCGGACCATGACAACTCCCGCGGCGCAGCCGGTGCGGTCTCCGAGCTGACCTGCGCGTCGCGTTTCATCTTTCGGCTTTTGCCGAGCATCCATGCGGTGGCGCCGGTGAGGGCACCGAGGGAGAGGAACGCGACATGCGGCATACCGGGGATGACCCCGAGCAACGCCAAGATGCATGCCGTGAGCCACCAAGCTTCGACATTGTTGAACTGGTCGGAGGTCTGCTCGTGCAGCGACGTCTCGCCGGAGACCCGGGTGACGATGACCGCGGTGGCGATGGACAACAGCAAAGCCGGGACTTGCGCGACGAGGCCATCGCCCACAGCGAGCGTCGTGTACCGCTCCATCGCCATGCCGATGCTCATGTCGTGCTGGAGTGCCCCGACGAGTACGCCGCCGATGATGTTTATGAAAAGGATCAGGATGCCGGCGACGGCGTCACCGCGTACGAACTTGCTCGCACCGTCCATCGAACCGTAGAAGTCGGCTTCCGTCGATATCTCCCGACGACGGGTGCGGGCCTGTTCCTGGTTGATCAACCCGGCTGCGAGATCGGCATCGACGGCCATCTGTTTGCCCGGCATCGCGTCGAGGGTGAAGCGCGCGGTGACCTCCGAGACACGACCTGCGCCCTTGGTGACCACGATGAAGTTGATGATCACGAGGATCGCGAACACCACGAGGCCGACGATGTAGTCGCCGCCCACCAGCACCGACCCGAAGGCCTCGATCACGTGACCAGCCGCGTCCGTCCCCTCGTGTCCCTCGCTGAGCACCACCCGTGTCGAGGCGACGTTCAGCGCAAGCCGCAGCAAAGTCGCGAACAGCAGTACTGTTGGGAACACCGAGAACGAGAACGGTCGCGCTGCAGCGATCGCCAAGAATAAGATCACCAGCGATAGCGCGATGTTGAAGGTGAAAAACAGGTCCAAGAGCAGCGGCGGAACCGGCAACAGCAACATGCCCAGCAGCAGCAGGAACCCCATCGGGATGGCGATCGCGTGCAACGGCAGATTCTTGCCGAGTTGACGGATGTTCGACATCAGACCAAGAGAGGCAGCGGACATTAATAGTTCTTTTATATCAGTGGGTTACGGGTTCTACGCGGTGTGGGCAAGGCGGCAATCCAGTGCCACCCTCCTCTGTTCTGCAACCTGCGTGCCATACGGAATCCCGGCGGCACTCCGCGCGAGCTCAAGCCGCAGCCCGACAGGCCGACTGGCGAGACATGAGTGTCCGTATCGCACCCTTGCTCTCCCTTGTCGGCAGCGTCCTGCTCGCCGGCTGCAGCTCCGTCTCCGTCATGGACCCGATCGCGCAAGCACCGGTTCGTGAGTCCGTGGACGCGCCCCTTAAAGCGCCCCGAGGAGGGCCTGGAGGGCCGCCTTGGATCGTGTCCAGTCGGTCTCGACCTGCGAAGGTGACGGTTAAGCAAATTCAGCAAGCACCCGCGAACCCTTCCCCTGACACTGCCCTGGTGACGACCGACCTGACGGCGGTCGGTTTTGCCTCGATCACGGCGCAGTCCGGCACCGACCCGGCTCAGCGGCGGTTGCAAGCCGCACGCGCAGCGAAGCTCGACGCGTACCGGAGCTTGGCTGAACAACTCTACGGCGTCCGGTTCGCGAGCGACTCCGTCATCATCGACACTCGTGTCCGCGAGGACCATATCCGCTCGCATGTTGAAGGCGTGATCGCAGGCGCCGAGATCGTGGCCCTGGAACCTCTGGGCAATGACACCTATCAAGCGACCGTCAAACTCCCCGCCGCACGGGCCGCCTTGTTGCAACGACGGTCGCCGTGAACATCCGTAGCACATCGGTCTGCACGGCCGCCCTGCTGGTCGTGTTGGGGAGCGCCGACTCGCGATCACAAGATCTGACCGGCACCCCTATCGATCCGGTGCTGCAACGCGCGGCAGATGACCTGCAGGGCTGTCTAGAATCCGCCCCCTCTTCGACTCGCTTGGAGTCGACAACCGTGGTGGCAGGGACCGTCGTCGATGCCACCCGGGTTACCCGCTGGGGTGCCGCTCGGGACGGACGCTGCAACCCCGATCGTTGTGCTGCGCCAGACGGACTCCGCCGCGTGGTAGATCTGGAATTCGAGGCTGGAGAACCGCATGCGGCATGGTCCGCTGATGATCGCGCACGGCTCGAAGACCTGATCCCGGGCGTCCTCCTGCGCTTGTCCGGAACGACGCAGTTGCGCCGAAGCGATGCGCGGTCACCCTTGCGCACGCCGGAGACACTGCGTGTCCGTCTCGACTATCGCGGACTGTCGCCGTTGCAACGCGATCTCGACGCATGGGTCCGCACGCCGCGCGGCTTGACCCTGACCCTCTCCCTCGCCGATACGCGGCGCGGCGGCACGGTGGTTGCCGAGCGCGTGATCACCGTCGAACAAGGCCTGCGGATGCGGGGGCGCACAGCGATCACCACCGGTGATGCCTGGTACACCCAGCTATCCACCACGATCGGCTCGGCGTCCCAAGAAGTCCTCAAGCCCGTGGCTTGCGAGACACCTTGGTTGGATGTCGTCATGGAGCAGGGCAAATTCCGTCTCTCCACCCGTGGGACGAGCGGACTCGAGAACGGCCGCGCCGTCCTGCTCATCCCCTCCGTCGAGGCCAGCGCGACAGCACGCTGGCCCATCGCCAAGGTCCGCTCTACCTCACGCGTCGATTCAGTGGAGCTTGAGTTGATCAGCGGATCAGCGACCCGTTGCGAAGCCGGTTGCAAGGCCTTAGTGCTTTAACTGCCCGCTTTCTTGATCGTCGGAACTCCGGACTGCAGCTCGCTGGTACGCTGCTCGATGAGCTCGCGCAACGCAGCAATCTCGATGTTCAACCGTGCGACCTCGGCAGTCGTCGCCTTGATGTCCTTCGCTTGAGTATCTGACAACACTGCCACCGTAGTCTTCGCGGCGACACCCGCACTTCCCGGTCTGCTTCCGACTGACGCTTCGATGCGTGAGATTCCCCCTTGCACTCCAGCAAGAGATTTTTCAAGTGCAACGAGCCGTGACTCAAATTGCGACAGCGTGCCCTCAGGCTTGGGCGAGCCGGCGGATTGAGATCCCGCTGCGGTGCCGCTGCGCAAGGACCCCAGCAATTCGTTGATCCGACGCACTTCGAGTGCTTGCAACGCTATCCTGTCTGCCTTGACCTGCTCACGCAATATGATCACGGCACGCTGGGTTGTGTCTTCCGCGACTCCTTTAAACTTGTCGAGTTCCGCGCGCAAAAGAGCGAACTCCGTGATTGTTTTCTCCAGCTTTTCGGCACCCTCGGTCTGCGACGCGATTGCTGTACCCAGTGCTTGCGCCCTTGCGTCCAGCCGCGAAAATGCCATGGCAACCACTACGGCCATCACGATGCCCACGCTCAGCATGATCGCCCCAAATATCGCCGGCGCCTTACGGACCGCTTGGGTGGTCTCTTCGTTTGTCTTTACTACCTTGGAGAGCCGTGACACTGCCTCTTGCGTAGTCTGAGCGCTGTCGTTCGCTGCGTCAGCAGCGTCGAGCACCAGCGAGGTCAGTGTCTCCAAAGGGTTGGCTGTCCCCTCTCCCGTGACTTCCGCGACCGGCGTTCCGTCGTTCTTGTTCTCTTCATTCATGAGATTGACCTCTTAAAATCATAGCGCGCGATCGGTGCCATCATTCTCGTTGCTTCGTACGCAGACCACGGGTCCGTGCGATGGTCGCCTCGATCCGCTCTCGTAATGCATCATCCACCTGCAGCGAGGCGCTGATGCGGTGCGCTTCAGCCAGCATCGCTTCGGCTTTCTGATAGGTTTCCTCGATCTGTACGCGACGCTGCTCGATCGATTGCACGGTCTCCTCGACTTTCGCCAACGAAGCCTCGAGCACTCCCTCTGCGTCGTCCGCGGTCAGCACCGGCGGTGCGGTCAACGGATCGACCTCCGGTTGCGCAGACGGAGGAATCAGCGCATCGACCTCGCTGGCGACCCGTTTACTGGTCGGGATCTCCTCGATCCCTCGTGAAACGGCAACATCGGATACAGCGGAGTTAGTCGCCGAGTTCAGACGATGGACCGCCACTTCGCTCGATTTGAAGACTGCACTATGGCCAGATTCCGGATGCGCGGGAGTATTGGCTTCAGTATTGTTAGTCTTATCAGACATGAGCTCAGCCTCCGAGTTTTTTTTCTGAATTTGATATAGCTATAGGGATCACGACAGGCTTCGGTCTGCAGCTACCCACACGCCAAAGTTGCGCCTGAACAACGCCGGCTGCCGCGGCATCGGGAAACGGACCGATCAGCAGCCGCAGTCGACCATCTTCTGAGAGTATGCGGGTGGGTGTCGCTCTTGGAACACGGGCTAATAGAACATCTACTGCCTCTCGATCTGGATGGAGGCCACAGTCGAACGTCCGTGATGGCGCATTCCGTTGCTCAGCCATCATTTCGTAGATGAAAAAGACGGCGAGCAGTGCCGCCATCGCCATAAGCGTCGCCTTAATAATAGAGACGGTGGAAGCGGAGCGACTTTTAGCGTCAATGCCGAGTGCTGCAGCCCGTTCTCGAGCCAACTCAGTGAGCACATCTGGGATAGGCAGGTCCGCCACCGGACTGATTGTTGGAGGATCGATTGATAGAGGCG
>Ga0209357_1001297_pt1 | contig 10165 bp, 9 predicted proteins | sample LauGreFBDMM110SD_2_FD_187573 | JGI IMG/M metagenome (GOLD analysis project Ga0209357, IMG submission 187573) | Freshwater lake microbial communities from Lake Michigan, USA - Fa13.BD.MM110.SD (SPAdes) (version 3) | ecosystem: Environmental > Aquatic > Freshwater > Lake | place: Lake Michigan, USA... | reverse complement strand
CAACTGGGAACTGGGCGGCGGCGGCGGCAAGATGGGCGTGGAAACGCTGCTCGTGCTGGCGGCACTGTTCGTAGGCGTCGTGGCCGGCGTGGTCTTCATGACCCAGGGACAGCGTCGGATTCCAACGCAGAGTGCCAAGCACGTTCGTGGCCGACGCGTGTATGGCGGCACCCGTCAGTATCTGCCGCTGCGGGTGAATCAGGCGGGGGTGATGCCGATCATCTTCGCCAGCTCGTTGCTCCTCTTTCCGCAGATGTTCTTTCAGTATCTGCACAATGCCTATCCCGGCAACACTGTGCTGGGTGCTCTCCACGACTCGTTCACCCGCGGCCAGTCATTCTTGTACAACTTGCTGTACGTGGTTCTCATCTACTTCTTCTGCTACTTCTGGACGGCGATCACCTTCAACCCGAAGGAAATGGCGGACAACCTCAAGAACTTCGGGGCGTTCATTCCGGGCTACCGGCCAGGGAAGCGGACGGCCGACTACCTGGAGCGTGTCATGGAGCGGATCACCTACGTTGGTGCCGGGTTCCTGGCATTGGTGGCTGTGATCCCCACGATTGTGGGCGGAGCCCTCGGCATTCCCTCCCAGATCGCCAGCTTCTATGGTGGCACGGGCCTGCTGATTGCCGTGAGTGTGGCGTTTGATCTGGTACAGAAAATCGACAGCCATCTCGTGATGCGAAACTACACGGGTCTCCTGGAAAAATCCTGACCTCAGGTGACGGCCGTGGGCTGGATGGTTGGCCTCCGCCTGTCACTCCTGAGGGTATGCCATGCGGATCATCCTCATCGGACCCCCTGGAGCAGGCAAGGGCACGCAGTGTCAGCGATTGATTGAACTGCTGAAGGTGCCGCACCTCTCGACAGGTGAGATGCTGAGGGCTGCCGTGAAGGCGGGCACTCCCGAGGGCCTGCAGGCCGCTCGCGCGATGGGCGAGGGGAAACTGGTGCCCGATCCGCTGATCGTGGGCATGGTTACCCGACGATTGGAGGCACGGGACTGCAGGAACGGCTGCCTGCTCGACGGCTTTCCTCGCACGCTTCCCCAGGCAGAAATCTTGGACGATCTGCTCGAACGCCGTGCGATGAGCGTCGATGGCGTCATCGAACTGGCCGTGCCTCGGGATGAGTTGATCCGGAGGATGTTGGCAAGGAAACGGGCCGATGACGATCCCGCGATCTTCGCCCGACGGATTGCCAGTTTTGAGGAACAGACGGCCCCGTTGCTCGAATACTATGGTCGTCAGGGCAAGCTTGCCTGCGTCGACGGACTGGGAACAGCCGATGAAATTTTTGGACGTGTGAAGGCGGCGGTCTCGCGATTTGAAAGGTCCGGCAAGGGACGTTGATCGGCCCTTCGGTGCGGTCTGCGAGTGCACCGTGGGAGCCCTGATGCGACGAGTCGTTCAGGCGTTATAATCCAGCCCGTGCGATGTTGCCTCGAATCGGCGGCGCCCGTCAACACACGGGGTCAGGGTCGTTGGGCAATGGTGGAGTGGCGTTGACGAGGTGCTTTTCAGGTCTCCTGTTTGTGGGTATGTGAAGCGTGGTGAATCTTCGTTCGGCTCGTGAAATAGCCCTGATGCGGCGGGCTGGTCTTGTGGTCTGGGGTGCGCACCAGGTGGCGGCGGCACTCGTCAAGCCAGGTGTGACGACGGGGGAGATTGACCAGGCGGTCGATCACTTCTTTGCCGAGCACAATGCGATTGCGTTGTTCAAGGGAGTCCCCGGAAAGGTGCCTTTCCCAGCGGCCTGCTGCATCTCCGTCAACGACGAGGTTGTGCACGGCATCCCCGGTCGCCGCGTTCTCCGATCGGGCGATGTTGTCAGTATCGATACGGGCTGCAGCGTAGGAGGGTGGTGCGGTGATTCTGCCGTCACCCATCCGGTGGGTGTGGTTTCTCCGGAGGTCCAGCAGTTGTTGGACTGCACTTCGGGCGTCCTCGCCCTGGCGATCCAGTTGATGGCCACCCGCAACCGCTGGAGTGATGTTGCCGAGGAGATGGCAAAATTTGTCCGGGACCACGGCTTTTCAGTGGTCGAGAACTTTGTCGGCCACGGCATTGGTCGGAAGATGCACGAGGATCCGCAGGTCCCGAATTTCTGCTCGCCGGCGTTTCGGAAGAACCACGACTTTGAACTCGAACCCGGGCTTGTCATCGCCGTGGAACCGATGGTCAACATCGGCACCAAAAAGGTGCGGGTGCTGCCGGATCACTGGACACAGTCCACGGTTGACGGCCTTGCCAGCGCCCATTTCGAGCACACCGTGGCGATCACCGACGGCGGCCCTTTGGTGCTCACCGCCCCTCCCGCCGCCGGCGAGACGGTCGGTACCGCGGCCTGACACGTGCAGGCCGCCCGGGGCTAAAAAGCACCTCGGTGGCGGTTTTTTGGCCGCTCGGCGTGCCCCCCTTGTGAACGCCCCAGGGAGGATCCTATAGTCTAGGACTTCCCCAATACCCCATTTCTGTCGAAGGCGTGGTCGGCCGTCGCCACGGACTTGTTCATGAAGGTTCGCGCCAGCGTCCGTCGCATGTGTGATAAGTGCAAGATTGTCCGCCGCCGTGGCGTTGTGGTCGTCGTGTGCGCTGATCCTCGCCATAAACAGCGGCAGGGATGATGGTTGGTGGAGGCCGGTGCGAGGTTGCTGGCGGCGGCGTGCCGTTGCGGCCTGCCCCGCGTGCCGCCGTTCACGGGATTCGTTGTTTCGCCCGATTCATTGCTTTGGATTTCTGACATGCCCCGTCTGCTTGGCGTTGATATTCCCTCGGAAAAAAAGACGATCTATTCGCTGCAATACCTGTACGGCGTCGGTCCGCGGGTCGCTCGCGAACTCTGCCACAAGGCTGGTGTTGATCCGCTGAGCAATGCTCGTGATCTGCACGAGGACGAACTGGCCCGGATGGCGTCCTTGCTCGACAAGGATTACGTCGTGGAAGGCCAGTTGCGCCGGCAGGTTGCCCAGAATATTTCCCGCCTCAAAGACATCGCCAGCTATCGCGGGCTGCGTCATCGTCGTGGCCTACCGGTGCGTGGTCAGCGGACCCGTACCAACGCCCGGACCCGGAAGGGGCCGAAGAAGACGGTCGCCGGCAAGAAGGGCGTGAAGGACCTCAAGTAGCAGTGGCCCGCGGTCGGTTCTTTTGCCGACCCGTGGTGTCCGCCATGTTTGATCGATCGCTGTATTCGTTCCCATTTCGGCATCTTCCTTTCTGAGACCCAGAATCACCCATGTCCAAGGTCGCCAAAGCCAAGAAGAAAAGCGTTTCGGCTGGAATCGCCTATATCAACGCCAGCTTCAACAACACAACGGTCACGATCACCGATCCGCGTGGCGATACGCTCTGTTGGGCAAGCGGTGGTACCTGCGGCTTCAAGGGCAGTCGTAAGGGCACCCCTTTCGCAGGGCAGTGTGCCGCCCAGCAGGCTGCCGAGAAGGCTGCGAAGTTCGGCGTCAAAGACCTCGAGGTTCGGGTCTGCGGTCCGGGCAGTGGCCGCGAGAGTGCGATCACCGCGCTCACGGCTGCGGGCATGAACGTTAAGAGCATCGAGGACATTACTCCCCTGCCGCATAACGGCTGCCGCCCGCCCAAGAAGCGGCGGGTCTGATGGCGGCTTTTTTGTGATGGCTTTTGGACGAGCTGGCTCGTCTGGCTTCTTCAGTCGGTTTCGGTAACGCACACAACACACCACTTCCCGGGGATTGCCGGGAAACACATCCACTCCACGAGCGAAGCGATTCATGGGACGTATCACAGGGCCTGTCTGCCGACTCTGCCGCCGCGACGGCCTCAAGCTGTTCTTGAAGGGAAGTCGTTGCGACACTCCAAAATGTGCTTTTGAGCGTCGGGCTACGCCTCCGGGCATGGTGCAAAAGCGGCGTTCGAAGCCCACGGAGTACGGTGTCCATCTCCGTGAAAAGCAGAAGGTCAAGCACTACTATGGCGTGCTCGAGCGTCAGTTCCGCACCTACTTCGCTCGGGCCGAACGCGGCAAGGGCAATACGGGCGAATCGCTGATGTCGCTGCTGGAGCGTCGCCTCGACAACGTGGTGCACAGGCTCGGCTTTTCACCGTCGCGGGCCGGGGCCAGGCAGTTGGTCATGCACGGCCATATCACGATCAACGGCCGCCGGGTTGACGTGCCGAGCTACCTCGTCCGGGCCGGTGACGTTGTGCGTGTCAAGAATCGCAAGCCAAGTCTGCAGCTCGTGCACGCGGCGCTCGCCGAGTTTCGTCGCGACGTTCCGGATTTTCTGTCGCGGAGCGAAGGCGGCGTGCCCGAGGGCCGCGTGGATCGTCTGCCCGTGTCTGACGATGTCTCCATCCCCGTGCAGGCGAACCTGATCATCGAGCTCTGCTCCAAGTAGTGTAGTGGGGTCGCTTGTGTAGCGGCTTTATTCGAACACCGTTCCTCACCGTCCCTATTCAGTTGTGGTAAGAAGGAGTTCCGCATGCATATTCGTTGGCGTGGCCTCGAGCTGCCCGGCTCGGTTGTGCCCGATCAAAAGACGCTCACGGGAACGTATGGCAAGTTCGTCGCCGAGCCATTCGAGCGAGGCTTTGGCACGACCGTCGGCAACAGCCTGCGGCGTGTGTTGCTGTCGAGTCTCGAGGGCAGTGCCGTCACCCAGATCAAACTGGCGGGCGCCCTTCACGAGTTCACCACCATCAAGGGTGTGCTTGAGGACGTGACCGACATCGTGCTCGCCGTGAAGAGCCTGGTGGTCAAGAACCACAGCGATTCCACGCGAGTGATTCGGGTCGAGCGGAGCACCAAGGGGCCGATCACGGGTGCCGACGTCATCACCGACGACGCTGTTGAAGTGGTCAACAAGGATCTCGTGTTGGCCACGCTCACCGATGACGTGCCGTTCGAATTGGAGATGGTCGTCGAGAATGGACGCGGCTACGTCCCGTCGAGCGAGCACAGTCAGGTGTCGCAAGAGATCGGAATCATTCCGGTCGATGCGGTGTTCAGTCCCGTCACTCGCGTGAAGTACGAGGTCGAGGAGACCCGTGTCGGTCAGAAAACCAATTACGACCGGCTGACCTTGGAGATCTGGACCAACGGAACCGTGACGCCAGAAATGGCGCTCGTCGAGGCGGCCAAGATTCTTCGCAAGCACCTCAATCCGTTTGTCGGTTACACCAAGCCTGGTCCCACCGTCAGCCTCGCGGCGGCGGCGGGTGTGTTGTCGATCGAGGCCCCGTTGGAGAGCCGATTGGGCATGCTCGTGTCCGACCTACGGCTTTCGCTGCGGGCCAACAACTGCCTCGAGGAGGGTGGGATTGCCACGCTGCGCGAGTTGGTCTCGCGGACTCGCGAAGACCTCTTGGAGTTGCGGAATTTCGGCGAGACCACGCTGGAGGAGATTGAAGGCAAGTTGCGGGAGCACGGCATGCATCTCGGCATGCAACTGCCCGCCGGTGCCGAGGCCTGATCTGCTTGCATTCGATCCGTCCGCCAGTGGCGGCGGTTCCTTCCAGTACCTTCCAACTAGCTTCTGAATTCACCCGAGACCGTTGAGGATCACCCCATGCGTCACCGTCGTAAAGGCCGCGTACTTGGCCGTAGTCCCTCCCATCAGCGAGCGCTGCTGCGGAATCTCGCTTCTGCCTTGATGCTCACCGAGCGCGAGGCTGAGGCGGGTGAAGTCGGGGCGCCCAAGGTGAAGGGACGGATCATCACTACCGTGGCGAAGGCCAAGGAAGTGCGACCGCTCGTGGAACGGTGCATCACGATCGCCAAGCGGGGCCTCGTGTCGTTGGATAAGGCCCGTGAATACGGGACCACGGCAGACCGCGATTCCGCCGAGTGGAAGAAGTGGCGGACGAGCGGGCGGTGGTCCCAATGGGCGCAGGCGATTTCGCCTGCTGTTGCCGCCCGCCGGCGCGTGGTGCAATTACTGGGCGACAAGCAGGCCGCTCGCATCGTCTTTGAAAAAATTGCCCCTCGGTATGTCGACCGCCCAGGCGGCTACACCCGGATTCTCAAACTGGCGACACCCCGGCTGGGCGATGCTGGCCCGCGGGCGTTGTTGGAGTTCGTCGGTGCGGAAGTGGCTTCCGGTCGCTCTCAGGCTCCCAAGGTGGAGTCTGCTCGGCCTGCCCGGGCTTGAGTCATTCTGCCACGAATTCAGCCCTGAAGGCGTGTCGTGGGTCCGCCGGTCAGAGGGCTGGCAGAGCGGCGAATTTCCCGGGAATAGGCTGAAGGCCAGGCGGCGAATAGACTGCTGGCGGGTACACTGTCGAGAGGACGCATGCCGCTGGACCGGCAGTTCTGCGTCCCCAGGTGGTGACCTTGGTGGTGGATGGGATTTCCTTTGCCACTGGCATCCGCAGAGGGTTTCGTCATGATCTCGGGCTCGATGTGGACGAGTACAACGCCGTCGAGTGATCCTGCCTCGCGAGGGTGGCAGTGGCGGCTGGCAGCATGGATCATGCTGTTCGGCGGCATGACGCTCGCGGCCAGCGTGCAGGCGTCCGGGCCCGCAGAAGACGAGCATTTCGGCATTCCGCAGGTGAAGTTCATCAACGAACAGATCGCCGCCGGCTGGGCGGATGGTGGACTGAAGCCCTCGGATCAGGCCACGGATGGCGAGTGGTGCCGTCGCGTGTATCTCGACGTCATCGGACGCATTCCCACGCTCACTGAACTGAAAGGCTTTGTGGCTGATCCTTCTCCCAAGAAACGGTCTGAACTGGTGGACCGCCTGCTGGGCGAGGATTTTGTTGATGACTATGCGAGGCACTGGACCGATGTATGGACCACCGTGCTGATCGGTCGCGATGTCGAGAACGAAATGGTGAGCCGGTCGGGCATGCGGCAATACCTGCGACGTTCATTTTCGAAGAACATCCCGTACGACCGCTTCATGGAGGAGCTGGTCACCGCCACTGGGGCGAATGCCAACCGCAAGAACGTGGACGGGTTCAATGGCGCCGCCAATTTCCTGAGTGGGAAAATGGAGGAAAACGGCATCCAGGCCACCGCCAAGACGGCCCAGATCTTCCTCGGCATGCAGGTTCAGTGCACGCAGTGCCACAACCACCCGTTCAATAAGGGGAAGCAGAACCAGTTTTGGGAGCTCAATGCCTTTTTTCGCCAGGCCCGGGCGTTGCGGCGTTTTGACGGCACCAGGGACATCCAGTGGATCGAGCTGGTGGACGAAGACTTTCCGGGCGAAGGGGGCAATGCCCAGCAGGCCGAACTTTATTACGAACTCCGCAACGGCCTCATGAAGGTGGCCTACCCAGTGTTTGTCGATGGGACGGAGATCTCGCCGAGTGGATATGTGCCGCGAAAGCTGGAGGGGGGCGAGGAAATCGGAGTGAATCGGCGCACCGAACTGGCGGCGTTGATCAAGTCCAGCCCGCTGATGTCCAAGGCTATCGTGAATCGGATGTGGGGGCACTTTCTGGGGTATGGATTCACCAGGCCGATCGACGATCTGGGGGATCACAATCCGCCATCCAACCCGGAACTTCTCGACGGACTCGCTGAGCGGTTTCGGGAACAGAGCTTCGACCTGAAGGAACTGATTCGCTGGATTGTGCTCTCCCGGCCCTATGTCCTGTCGAGCAAGGCGTCCAAGGGCAATCAGCGCGACGATCCGTCGCTCGGAGAGAAGCCGAAGTTTACGCACTTCTATCTGCGGCAGATGCGGGCGGAAGACCTCTACGAATCGCTCCTGACGGCGACGGAGGCCGATCAATCCCGCGGTGGCGAGGAGGCTGCGAAGAAAAAAGACGAGTGGCTTTCGCAGTTCATCATCGCCTTCGGTACCGATGAAGGCGATGACTCCACGACGTTCAACGGCTCGATCCCCCAGGTGCTGATGATGTTCAACGGCGATCTGATCAAGCAGGCGACGAACACAGGGAAAGGCGGATTTCTGGATCGCGTGGCGAAAAGCGACATGAAGAACGCCGCAAAAATCACCACGCTCTACCAGTCGGCACTGGCGAGGAGCCCTTCCGCCAAGGAAATCTCGGCCGCCAACGACATGCTCGTGGCCCGCAAGGGCGACGCCATCGGCGCCCTTCAGGACATCTGGTGGGCGATCCTCAATTCCAACGAGTTCATCATCAATCACTAAAACGTGCCAGCCATCCTGAGCGGGAGGCGAAGGGATCGGCGGAAGCTCAAGGAGCATTTGGGCGTATCCTCGCCCCGCGACGAGACTTCTGCCGTCCCGAAGCCGGCGCCGTGTCATAGGGCGGGTTCATCCAGCGGCATCCTTTCAGACAGCGACTTCTCCCCAGGAACCATGACCATGTCCAGCATCTTTGATCTGCCCACCGGCATGAATCGACGCCACTTCATGAGCCACCTTGCGGGCGCGGCGGCGATGGCGGCCCCGGCCGCGGCGTTTACCAACACGCTGCTCGCCAACGCCACCGATCTCAAGAAGAGGCACAAGGCCGCGATCCTGCTCTGGATGGGCGGTGGCCCCAGCACGATGGACATGTGGGACCTGAAGCCGGGTGCCCCGACCGGCGGACAGTTCAAGCAGATTTCCACGAGCGCCGACGGCATCGCCATCTGTGAACATCTTCCGCTGATGGCCAAGCAGATGCACCACATGTCGATCGTGCGGTCGATGAGCACCCGCGAGGCTGATCACATGCGGGGACGCTACTACATGCACACCGGCTATGTGCCCAATCCCAACGTGGAGCACCCCAGCTATGGCTCCGTGATTGCCCATGAACTCGCCGAGCAGGTGTCGGGCCTGGAAATTCCACCATTTGTGTCGGTCGGCAGCGGCAGCGTCGGCCCCGGCTTTCTGGGCATGACGTGGGCGCCGTTCGTGGTGGATTCCAACGGCAATGTTCGGAATCTCGACATGGGCATCGATCCCACCCGACTGGACCAGCGGCTGAGGATGCTCGAGACGATCGAAAACAAATTCATTGGCGAGAAGCGGGGCGGATCGGCCGAGGATCACAAGAAGGTGCTCGACAAGACCGTCAAGCTCATGACCAGCAAGCAGATGGAAGCCTTCAAGGTGATGAAGGAGCCGAAGGAAGTGCAGGAGAAGTATGGCACGACCGGGTTCGGTCGGGGCTGCCTGCTGGCCCGGCGGCTCGTCGAGGCCGGTGTGCCATTCGTCGAGGTCGATCTCGGCGGCTGGGACATGCATGCTGACATCTTTCCGACGCTGGCGGACCGGAAGCTGCCCGAACTCGATAAGGCGATGGCCGCGCTGACAAGCGATCTGGCGGACCGCGGCATGCTCGACGATACCGCCATCATCTGGATGGGCGAATTCAGCCGCACCCCCAACATCAACGGTGGCGGTGGCCGCGACCACTGGGCCCGGAGTTGGAGCGTGGTGGTTGGCGGTGCGGGCTTCAAGCGCGGCGTGGTCGTGGGAGAGACCAGTTCCGACGGCAAGGAAGTTGTTACCGAGCCCTACTCGTCGCAGGACGTGATGGCCAGCGTGCTCAAATCGCTTGGCATCTCCCTCGAGACCACCTTCACCGCCAAGAACGGTCGGCCGATGAAGATTGCCAACTCCGGCAAGGTGATCAAGGAGTTGTTCACCTGACCGGCCGACCAAGCGGGCATCTGGGTAGGCATCTGGGTAGGCATCTGGGTGAGCCTGCGGAAGGTGTCGCCCGCACGGTCGGAACGGTGCGACCGGTGCTGCGGCTGGTCTGGCCCGTGCTTTTGGAGCAGGTCTTGGGGCTGTCGGTCGGCTTTACCGACAAGTGGTTGGCCGGCAATCTGCTGGAGGGAGCTGAGCCTTTGGCGGCGGTTGGCCTGGTGGCCTACTGCCTGAGCTTTCTGCCCGGCCTCTTCGCGATTCCGGCCGTTGCGGCCACGGCGATTGTGTCGCGGAGCGTGGGGGCGGGCGACCTGCCCGGGGCGCGGCGGGCGGCCGCACAGGCCATGCTCGTGGCCGCGGTCCTGACGGCCGCCGTGCTCTGTCTGCTCACGATGCGCGGGCACAGCTTCGTGCAGGCGCTTGGGCTGCCGCCAGGTAGCACGGCGTTGGCCTCGCGGTATCTCGCGATCGTCCTGCCGGCACTCCCTGCGATGATGATCATCCATGTCGGCGTGGCGGTGCTCCGGGGCGCGGGAGATATGTGGGCCGGACTGCTCGCGATGTCGGTGGTCAACCTCGTGAACGCCGCGGCGAGCTTCA
>Ga0209357_1001293_pt1 | contig 10181 bp, 8 predicted proteins | sample LauGreFBDMM110SD_2_FD_187573 | JGI IMG/M metagenome (GOLD analysis project Ga0209357, IMG submission 187573) | Freshwater lake microbial communities from Lake Michigan, USA - Fa13.BD.MM110.SD (SPAdes) (version 3) | ecosystem: Environmental > Aquatic > Freshwater > Lake | place: Lake Michigan, USA... | reverse complement strand
CGATGTTGTTCTCTTTGAAATGCAGAAGTCGCTTGGTGGGCAAGTAGCTATTGCGGCAACTGCACCGCACCGCGCCGACATTGGTGCCATTACGCGTTGGTTGGCCGAAGAGGTAAAACGCCTAGGTGTAGATGTGCGGTTGTCGACGCCAGTTGACCCCGACATCATCAACGAGGAAAAGCCCGACGAGGTTATTATTGCAACAGGTTCATCGCCACGCCGCGATGGCTTTCAAGCAGCACGGCCAGCCGAGCCCATTCCCGGAATTGAAATGGCTCATGTATACACACCATGGGACGTTTTCGGTTTTGGTGGTCGTGCGAAAGTGGGTACGCACGCAGTGGTGTTCGACGACACGGGTTCATATGAAGCAATTTCTGTTGCCGACAAATTGATGGAGGCAGGAGCGCATGTCACATTTGTTACTCGCCATGAAACCATTGGTGCAAGTGTTCCATACCCGCCGGCAACGGTGTTGCCAGCACGCGAACGTCTCTTTTCTGGTTCTTTTGAATTCTTGCCCACTTCAGCAGTGCGTCGTATTACGCAAGATGCCGTGCATGTAGAGGTGGTGGGCACCGAGCGTCCGCGCATTTTGCCTGCCGACACGGTGGTGGTGTGTGGGTTTAACTCATCGAACCGTGAACTTGCCGATGCCCTTGCGGGCTCGCCATTCCCCGTGCATCTAGTGGGCGACGCCAATGGCTCGCGCAGTATTCAAGTTGCAGTACGCGATGCTGCTCTTGTTGCTCGCGCTGTGTAGATATTTAGAGAACGAAGTTCACCAGGCGACCAGGAACAATAATTTCTTTCTTTGGCGTAGCGCCGGCAAGAAGTTCTTGAACTTTGGCATCGGCCATTGCAGTTGCTTTGAGTTGGTCTTGGCTCATGCCAACAGTGACCACAAGGCGGGTGCGCACTTTGCCGTTAATTTGCACAGGAATCTCAATGGTGTCGCTTGCCAACAGCGAAGCGTCGGCGGCGGGGAAGTCTTCGTAAGTAATGGTGCCAGGGTTGCCCAGGCGACGCCATAGTTCTTCGGCCATGTGAGGGCACAGCGGAGCCAGCATTTTGGCAAGAGGCGTAGCCACCTCTTCTGGGCAGGCACCATGCTCGGCAACATATGGAGTGAGCACGTTGTTCAACTCGATGAGTTTTGCAATAGCAGTGTTGAAGCGCAGTGCTTCCATGTCGGCACGCACGCCATCGATACAGCGGTGCAGTGCGCGGCGCAGGTCTTCACTTGCTGGTGCAGCATCGACATGTGTTTCGCCCGAGTCTTCATCAACCACGTTGCGCCACAAGCGTTGCAAGAAGCGTTGCATGCCCACTACGTCGCGGGTGTTCCACGGGCGACTAGCTTCAAGCGGGCCAGTTGACATCTCATAGAGGCGGAAGGTGTCGGCACCGTAGTCTTCATACATGTCGTCGGGCGTGACGATGTTCTTGAGGCTCTTGCCCATTTTTCCGTACTCGCGAGCAACTTCTTCGTTCTCGTAGAAGTACTTGCCATCTTTTTCTTCAACGTCTTCAGCAGGAACTGGCTGACCGCGCTGGTCGCGGTATGCGTATGCCTGAATGTAACCCTGGTTGAACAAACGATGGAAAGGCTCTTCGCTCGAGACGTGCCCGAGATCGAAAAGTACCTTGTGCCAAAAGCGTGCATATAAGAGGTGCAGTACTGCGTGCTCAACGCCACCTACATAAAGGTCAACGCCGCCCGTATGGCCAGCGTGCTTGGGGCCCATCCAATATTTTTCAACCTCTTTGTTAACGAACGATTCTGTGTTGGTGGGGTCGAGGTAGCGCAGCTCGTACCAGCATGAACCGGCCCACTGCGGCATCACGTTTACTTCGCGGCGGTAGGTCTGCATGCCATCACCCAAGTCGAGTTCAACAACTGCCCACTCTGGTGTGCGTGCAAGTGGTGGTATGGGTTCGGTCACTGCATCGTTCGGGTCGAGACCCTGTGGCTTGAAGTCGGCAAGTTCAGGCAACAACACAGGTAACTGCTGGTCGGGAACTGCATGGGGGTTGCCATCGGTATCGAACACAATGGGGAAGGGTTCGCCCCAATAACGCTGACGGGCAAAGAGCCAGTCGCGCAGTTTGTAGGTAATGGCAGCTTCGCCACAACCTTGCTGCGTGAGCCACGTGTTCATTGCCGACTTTGCATCGGCAACCGTGTTGTATTGCGCAAGCGAAATGCTCTCGTTGCTCGAGTTCACGTAAGCACCATCGCCAACATAGGCATTTGGCCATTCACTGCAGTTGAGCGTGGCGTCAATGCCAGCAGCGGCAAACCATTCGGGCGTTGGTTGTTGTGTAGCAACTATGGGAAGTTGGTACGTGCGAGCAAATGCAAAGTCGCGCTCGTCGCCTGAAGGCACGGCCATAATTGCGCCTGTGCCGTAGCCCATTAATACATAGTCGGCAATCCAAATAGGAATGTCGCCACCAGTAACTGGGTTGCGAGCAAATGCGCCGGTGGCAACACCAGTTTTTTCACGGGTCTCGTCTTCGTATTGCTCGCGCTCTTTTGCTGCAGCGGCAACACGGTATGTGTTCACGGCATCGCGATGCTCGGGAGCGGTGAGTGCGTCAACTAATGGATGCTCGGGTGACAGCACCAAAAACGTTGCGCCAAACAAAGTGTCGGGGCGAGTGGTGAACACTTCAATTTCTCCAGCTGCAGAAGCAAAGCGCACGCGGGCACCTTCGCTGCGTCCAATCCAGTTGCGTTGCATCAACTTGATGGGTTCTGGCCAGTCGAGGCGGTTGAGGTCGTCGAGCAATCGATCTGAGTACGCCGTGATGTTCATCATCCACTGACGCATGTTGCGCTTAAAGACGGGGAAGTTGCCAATGTCGCTGCGACCATCGGCGGTCACTTCCTCGTTGGCAAGAATGGTGCCAAGCCCAGGGCACCAGTTCACCGGTGCTTCGGTGAGATACACCAGGCGTTGGGCGTCAACTACTTTGCGTTGTTCATTGCGGGAAAGTGCCGACCATGAGCGACCATTGTCAACACTGCGTTTACCCGAGGCGTAGAGGTTTTCCAGCTCGGCAATAGGGCGGGCTTTGCCAAGTTCTTTGTCGAACCAAGAATTAAAGATCTGCAGAAATACCCATTGGGTCCAGCGGTAATAGTTTTCGTCGGTGGTGCTGATGCTGCGTCGTGGGTCGTGACCAAGACCTAAGCGGCGCAGTTGCCGACGCATGTTGGCAATGTTGGTCTCGGTGTTCACGCGCGGGTGAATACCTGTAGCGATGGCGTGTTGCTCTGCAGGTAGGCCAAAACTGTCGTAACCAAGAGCATGTAAAACGTTGAAACCTGTCATGCGCTTGAAGCGTGCAAACACATCGGTGCCGATGTAGCCAAGGGGATGTCCAACGTGGAGCCCAGCACCCGAGGGGTACGGGAACATGTCGAGCACGAAGAGTTTTTCTCGGCCTGCGACCTTTTCCGGTTCGGCCAAAGGACCAGCAGGGTTTGGAGTATTAAAGGTCTCGTTTTCTTCCCAGAAGTCTTGCCACTTGCTTTCTAGGGTTGCGGCAAAGGTGGCGTTGTAGCGAAAGGAAGGAAAATCAGCAGACATAACTCCTATATGGTAGGGGGCGAAGGGGTGCCGTAGGTAGCGTGGAGCACATGTCTAAGCCGCGAAAGCGTTCAAGCGGTTCATCTGCCCACAAATATCCCCGCGAAGCCCGCCTCAATGAACTCCTTCGTGAGGTTATTGCCGAGGAACTAGTGCGCATTGATGACGAGCGCTTGGCCTTCGTCACCATTACGGCAATCGACGTAGACGCCGAACTCAACCGAGCCATTGTCTATTACGACTCTCTTGCAGACGAAGCGGGCGACGAAGAAATTCTTGCCACCCTTGGCGAGTTGCGCATTCGTATTCAGTCGTCTGTGGGTCGCCAAATTCGTACGAAGAAAACTCCTATTCTCGATTTTCGTGCCGACACCGTCATTCGGGCCGCTGCACGCATCGACGAAGTGTTGCGCATCGACCGCGAACGCCGCGAGGCGATGGAAAAAGGCACTTACGTGGTGCCCGACACCGAATAACTCACATGGCAAAGCGGCGCCCGCCACAGGTGCATGGCCTTGTGCTTATTGATAAGCCTGCCGGAGTCACCAGTCACGATGTGGTGAATACATTGCGCAAGTCATTGAGTGAACGTCGCATTGGGCATGCGGGAACCCTCGACCCCGACGCAACAGGAGTTTTGGTTGTTGCGGTGGGCCGTGCCACACGGCTAATGCAGTTCGTTTCTGGTGCCGACAAAGAATATGTTGCCGAAGTTGTATTGGGTTCACGCACAAGCACGCTTGATGATTCTGGTGAAGTGCTTGAAACTTTCAATATGAGTGCAGTGACGCCAGCCGATGTGCAGCGCGTGGTGCGCGAGCACTTAACGGGCGACATCTTGCAGGTGCCACCCATGGTGTCGGCACTGAAGGTTGATGGAAAGAGATTGCACGAATATGCGCGCGAAGGCGTCGAGATTGAGCGCAAAGCGCGTCCAGTACATATTTCTCGTTTCGACATCGAGCCAACCGACGACCCTTTGGTATATCGCATGAGCGTTGAATGTTCTTCAGGAACTTACGTGCGCACGTTGGCCGACGACCTTGGCCGTTTGCTTGGTGGTGGGGCACATTTACGTCGCTTGCGCCGCACTCGTGTGGGGCGCTTCACCGAGCAGATGACCTCTGCACTGGAGAATCCGCAATTACTCAGCGAAGTGGGCCTTGTAGAGCACCTTGCACGAGTAGACCTCGATGCTGAAACAGCAGATCGTGCGTTACATGGTGCGATGTTGCCCGTCGACGCTACAAGTGGTTGGGTAGGCGAAGGCCCATGGAGTGTGTATGGCCCCAATGAAGTGCTGCTGGGTGTGTACGAACCAACTGCGTCACAAACAGGACTAGGCCTGACACTGGCAAAACCAACAGTTGTCATTGCCTTTAGTGGATAGTGTCTTCTACGTGATTATTGTTCGTGACTTATCGGTATCGCCATGGCCTTCTGGGCGTTGCGTTCTCACTATTGGCGCATACGACGGCGTGCACCTTGGTCACCAGGCAGTTATTGCTTCAGTGCGTGAGCAGGCGAAGTCACTCAATGCGCTGAGTGTTGTGGTGACTTTCGATAAGCACCCCGCATCGGTGGTGCGGCCCGAGTCGGCGCCACTTTTGTTAACAGATTTAGAGCAGAAAATTGAACTCTTGTCGACCACCGGAGTAGATGCGGTTGTTGTTGTTCCCTTCAATGAAGAACAAGCAACTGAAAACCCAGAGGCTTTTGTGAAGCGCGTGCTCGTTGACTGCTTACGTGTGCAACATATTGTTGTTGGGGAAGATTTTCATTTTGGGAAAAATCGAGGTGGCAATGTTGCTCTTTTGCGCACCGAGGGAGTCAAATATGGTTTCACTACTGGGCCTCTCGAACTTTTAGAGCGAGAAGACGGAGTAGAGGAGCCCATCAGCTCCACGGCCATTCGTCGTGCACTTCGTGGCGGCGAAATTGACACCGCAACGGCTTTACTTGGGCACCCTTTCGAAGTGCGTGGCCCTGTGGTGACAGGCGACCAGCGTGGACGCACCATTGGGTTTGCTACTGCCAATGTTCAAGTTCCGGGCACTATCTGCCTTCCCGCCGATGGGGTATATGCAGGTATTTACACCCGCCCGTCAGGTGAGCGCTATGCATGTGCAATCAACCTTGGGCGTCGCCCGACCTTCTATGAGCACAGCAACTCTTCGTTGCTCGAAGCACACCTGATAGATGTATCAATAGACCTTTACGGCGAAGATGCAAAAGTTGAGTTCACGCACTTCTTACGCTCTGAACGAAAGTTCAACGGCCCCGACGCGCTCATTGCGCAAGTGAAACTAGATGTGGATCATGCGCGAGAGCTAATTAAGTCGTTGCCACCTGGTACGCGACCATAAGTAGTAGTGCGCTGTTCAAGCGTGCGACCCAAAGGTGAAACGAGTGCGTTGAAGCTATCTTCGCTCATCTTTTGACCATGGTTTGCACCTGCCGCACGAGAGATGTTCTCGTCCATCAGTGTTCCGCCGAGGTCGTTACAACCAGCGTCGAGCATTTGGCGGGCACCGTCGACACCAACTTTAGTCCAAGACACTTGGATGTTGTCGATGAGGCCATGGTAGGCAATGCGCGCAACAGCATGCATCAAAATATTTTCACGGAATGTTGGCCCACGACGAGATTTGCGTTGCAAATAAATAGGTGACGCCATGTGCACAAATGGGAGCCCAACGAATTCTGTAAAGCCGCCCGTTTCTTTTTGCAGGTCACGGGTAACCACCATGTGCTTAGCCCAGCTGTCGGTGTGTTCCACACTTCCAAACATGATGGTGATGTTGGAACGTAAGCCCACGCTATGTGCCACGCGATGACATTCCAGCCATTCTTCGGTGTTCACTTTGTCGGGGCACAAGATGGCACGAATTTTGTCGTCGAGTATTTCGGCAGCGGTGCCGGGTAAAGAGGCGAGCCCTGCATCTTTCAAACGCAAAATGTATGTTTCGAGTGATTCGCCCAGTCGTTTTGCGCCTTCAGTTACTTCTAGAGCGGTAAAGCCATGTACGTGCATTTCCGGAACAGCGTCTTTCACTGCACGCGTGACGTCGATGTAATAGTCGCCATCGAAATCGGGGTGGATGCCGCCTTGCAAAGTGACCTCGGTTGCTCCCATTTCCCATGCTTGAGCAGCGCGTTGCGCGATGTCGTCGAGCGTGAGCAAGTACGGAGTGCCACGCAAGTTGAGGCTGAGTGGGCCTTTCGAGAAGCCGCAGAACTTGCATTTGAAAGTGCAGACGTTGGTGTAGTTGATATTGCGGTTGTGCACCCAGGTGACGGTGTCGCCAACAGCGCGCTTGCGCAGGTCGTCGGCAAATTCAGCAACGGCGTTCATCTCGCGGCCACGGGCGCGGAAAAGTGCAACGATCTGTTGTTCATTGGGGAGTTCCCCCGATTCAACGCCATCAAAAATTTCGCGCAACTCACTAGAAATTTTTGCAACTCCAGGAATGAGCATGGGTGGCTTGTTGTTAGCGCCTGAGTACCACTGTGTTGAGCGGTGCCCTACTAAGACAACTTCTGCACCGTCGAGTACAACATCGGCAGCTGTTACCTTTTCTGGCCAAATGGCACCTGGGTCGTCACGGCCCAGACCTTCCGCATCGGCGCGGTCCATGACAGCAAATTGCACTGCAGGGTCGACCCAGCGAGCAGGCTCACGCACGTAGTCGGGGTAAATGGTAAGACGTGGTGCGAGTTCGTATCCGCGTTGTGAAGTAACTTCACGTAGTCGCTCGAGTGCTGGCCATGGGCGTTCAGGGTTTACGTGGTCGGCAGTAACAGGGGAGACGCCACCCCAGTCGTCGATGCCGGCATCGAGCAAAATGCCAAAGTCGTCAGACAAGTTGGGCGGTGCTTGCAAGTGAATGGAGTCGGGCAAGATGAGTCGCGCCATTGCAATGCTCCACAAGTATTCATCTTCTGGGCAAGGAGCTTCGTGTTGCATTCCGGTGCGTGGCTTCGGCAAAAAGTTTTGCACAATTACTTCTTGTACGTGTCCGTATTTTTCATGCGATGCAGCAATTGCTTCAAGTGCAGCAATGCGGTCTTCGCGGTTTTCACCAATGCCGACCAAGATTCCGGTGGTGAAAGGAATGCTGAGTTCGCCAGCCCACTGCAATGTGTCGAGTCGGCGTTGTGGCACTTTGTCGGGTGCGCCGCGGTGACATGGAAGATCATCGCGCAGAGTTTCAATCATCATTCCTTGCGAAGGGGATACCTTGCGTAGAAGTGCAAGTTCATCTTCGTAAAGTGCTCCGGCATTTGCATGTGGAAGAAGTCCTGTCTCAGTAAGTACGAGTTGCGCCATGTCGTGCAAATAATGCACGGTGCTGTCGTAACCATTTGCTTTCAACCATTGCGCTGCAATGTCGTAACGCAATTCAGGGCGTTCGCCAAGAGTAAAGAGTGCTTCGTGGCAGCCTTGTTTGGCACCGGCCTTTGCAATGGTAAGTACTTGCTCTGCAGAGAGGAAAGGGTTTTCGAGTCGTGCAGGTGGCTGAGCAAAAGTGCAATAGCCACAGGTGTCGCGGCACAACATGGTGAGTGGAATAAACACCTTGGGCGAGTAGGTAACGCGCGTTCCGAAAAGTGTGTCGCGTCGAGCAGAGGCGAGAGCGAGCAACTGAGGGAGTGGAGTATCTAGCGAGGGTCGCTGGGACAGCATGAAGAAACCTTTTCCGGTAACCGTTCCAAAGGAACGAACTGAGTATGTCTGCCAGCGCTCAACGGCAATGCTTTGGGAGCTAGAAATCCAAGGCACTACCTACATGTCGAGCAACAAGACTGTAGCGCAGGTGGCTGCAGGGTTACTAGTTCGGGAACTAGTCGGGAACGGCGGCAAAAAGGGCACGCACATTGTGACTATTGAGAGGCAAGCGGTGCCCTGTGCGACTAATGAAGCCCAATTGAACGCCTGAAACCGGGTCGAGCACGGTGAAGAGCTGCTCGTGGCCATCTTTATCAACAATGACGTCGGTGAGAAGAGGAACGCCAATTGCCGAGAGAGCCTGCTGTGTGAAGCCTGCATTGAGTACCTCAATAGCAATGTGCTGAACACCTGAACCGTGTTCATCGAGGTGTGCCTGCACTGCAGCATCGTTGCCGGCGCCGAGAAGGACAACTAAAACTCCACCGGCCTCTGCGAGGAACATGTCTGCGTCGTCGGTGGACGACACGCGGAACCCCATTTGAGTAAAAAATGCACAAGCGGCGCTGATGTCGGTAACTGCCACAACAACGTGGTCGATGCGGCACGCAACGGTGTCGAGAGCGGAAGCGCCGTTCATTTCGGCATCTTTAAGTGGTGCAGTTTCATTGCGCCCGTGAGCAACTTCTATACGGTGTGTCTCGGCGAGCAGTGTACGGAAAATTTGTTCTGCAAAATCGGCATCGACATTTTTGTTAATGGCCCACTGCCTGCGTGTAGTGAGTACCTCACGAACACGTTGTGGCTGAATAACTGCTGCATCTACCTGCGACTTCACGTCGGCAACTTCTTTGCACACTTCCAGTCGACGTGCGAGTAGTTCAACAATGCCTTGGTCAATGTTGTCTATTTCGTTACGCAGTGCTGACAGTTCTTGTGAAATATCGCTCATTTTTTTATGTGCGCAGTCAGCAGTCGTTCAACGTGTTTGGCCAGTACGTCCATTTCAATATTTACTCTGTCGCCTGCGCGGCGCACACCAAGTGTGGTGACTTCACAAGTGTGGGGAATGACAGCAACATCGAATGTGTCGTCGCTCAAGTTGAATGCGGTGAGGCTGATTCCATCAACCGTGACCGAACCTTTCTCAACGAGATACACCATGAGTTCAGGGGCGATGCGAATGCGTAGGTCGGGGGCCGCTTGAACCACTGTTCCGACTCCATCAACATGGCCAAGCACAATGTGTCCGCCAAGACGCTCGCCAAGAGCCATGGGGCGTTCAAGGTTGACCACGGCGCCATCTTCGATGTCGTTCAAGTTGGTACGTAAATAGGTCTCTTCACTCACGTCGGCTTCCCACCAGGAGGAGTTGCCGGCGGTGTCTGACGACACAAGGGTGAGGCAGCAGCCGTTTACAGCTATGGAGGCGCCGAGTTCGCTGCCTTCGAGCACTGTTGACGCAGAGATGCGTAATCGGGGTCCGCGCCGCGAGATGACCTGCCCAAGTTCTTCAACAATTCCTGTGAACATGGCGAAAGGTTACCCGTCGCAGGTTGGTGGTGTCGTGTCTATTCCGTAGCATGTCGAGGTCTAGCAAGGCCCATCCCAACGAAAGAAGGGGAGAGCGTCGCTCAGATGCCCGTGGCCAACTAGCTGCGAGCGACCCACCTTCTATACAAAGTGAGGCACCCATGCCAGAAAAGGCACCAAAGCAGACCACCATCGCCGTGCACCAACAGCACGCGACCGATACAGGCTCTCCAGATGTTCAGGTTGCGCTCCTTACCGACCGCATCAATCAATTAACTGATCACTTGAAAGACCACCCAAAAGATCACCACTCACGTCGTGGACTTTTGATGTTGGTTGGCCGTCGTCGCCGCATGCTCGATTACGTACGCGACCGTGAT
>Ga0209357_1001291_pt1 | contig 10192 bp, 7 predicted proteins | sample LauGreFBDMM110SD_2_FD_187573 | JGI IMG/M metagenome (GOLD analysis project Ga0209357, IMG submission 187573) | Freshwater lake microbial communities from Lake Michigan, USA - Fa13.BD.MM110.SD (SPAdes) (version 3) | ecosystem: Environmental > Aquatic > Freshwater > Lake | place: Lake Michigan, USA... | reverse complement strand
GATGAAGCCGAGGATTTTACGGAGGTACGGCTCCTGGAAGTCGTAGTCTGTGCCGGCGACGAAGCCGCCGCGCGAGGTGACGATGAGGGCCTTCTTGCCCTTGACGAGGGGCTCGACGCCTTCTTCGGTCAGTTTGAAAGTCATGTCGGTACGTACCACTTGATCAATCCAGGCCTTGAGGCAGGCCGGAATAGAGAAGTTATGCATCGGTGTGGCGATGAGTAGCGTATCGCAGGTGAGGAGCTCGGCCGTCAGAGCATCGGAATGATGCAATACGCCTTTCATTGACGGATCATCATGGTCCGCCGGGGCGAAGGCTGCGCCGACCCAGGCGTCGGAGATAAAGGGCGGGGGGTGATGGCCGACGTCGCGATGGGTGACCTGCAGGCCGGGAAATTTCAGCCGGAGGTTTTGGATGAAGCCGGCGGAAAGCTTCCGGGTCACCGAGCGGACCGTGCGCGGAGAAGCGTCGATGTGCAGGACTTTCATTCGACTAAGGTACCCGCTACGGAGGGGAAGTCAAAGGGTGGTGGATACCTTGGGGTAGGGCTGAGCATCCCTGCTCGGCCGCGGTCGACCAAGGATGGTCGACCCTACCCTTAAGCAGCCCTCTCAGTTCGTGCCTTTAGCCAAAGTCGCTTTCAACTCCGTCACGAACTTAGCGTAAGCGGGGTCCTTGGCGACGTTGGTCATCTCCTTGGGGTCTTTCTCGTGGTCGTAGAGTTCGACGCCGGTCTCGCCGCCGTTCCATTCGGTGTAGCGGAAGCGTTCAGTGCGGACGGAGCGACCGACCTTGCGGTCGCCACCTTTCTTGCCGTTCACGGCGCCGAAATCGACCTGCGTGTAGGCCGCGTTGGCCCAGGGGCGATTCGGGTCCTCGAGCAGGGCGCGGAGGCTCTTGCCTTCGGCACGCTTGTCGGGCGTCAGGCTGCAGAGGTCAGCTACAGTCGGGTAGAGGTCGACCAGTTCGGCGACGCGCTTCGTGGACTGTCCGTTGGCTTTGCTGTCGGGGTCGCGGATGATGAACGGTACGCGGGCGGAATCTTCGTAGAGGGAGCGTTTCTGCCAGAGGCCGTGTTCGCCGAGGTTGTAGCCGTGGTCGCTGATGAAGATCACGATGGTGTTCTTATCGAGTCCCTGCTTCTTGAGCTCCGCGAGCACCAGACCGAACTGGGTGTCCATGAAGGTCATCGAGGCTAGGTAGGCCTGCTTGGCTGTACGCTGCGTGTCCATCGACATGCCATAGTTGGCCATCGGAGTGTTGGAAAGGGCTACCTGGGGCTTGGAGGCCCGGTCGTCAGTGGGGTTGGGGACGAGTTCGATCTTATCCTTGGGGTATAACTCGAAATACTTCTTCGGGGAGACGTAAGGCGTGTGCGGGCGGAAGAAGCCCACCGCCAGGAAGAACGGCCCGTCCCTGAGCTCCCCGAGCAGCCGCACCGCCTCGGCCGCCACCCGGCCGTCGTAGGTGGCCTCGTCGGAAACGTCGCGACAATCGTCGAGCGGCACGCGGCCGTAGTTCCGCGGACTGTGGACGGCGAGGTTCGGGGGCAGCGGCCCCGTGACGAGCGGCACGTCGTCGCCGTGGTTGGCGTAGTGGAGGAATTCCGGCGCCGACCAGGAGCCGGGGTCGCCGTGCACTGCGGTGTGCCAGTTGTGGAAGATCTTGCCCGCGCAGCGTGCCTGGTAGCCGTGGGCCTTGAACCAGCCGGGCAGCGTGGCCACGTCGGGGTTCACGTCGCGGAAGTGGGCCTCGTTGCTCCAGATGCCGAGGGTGTCGGGCCGCCGGCCGGTGAGCATCGAACTCCGCGACGGGTTGCACAGCGCCTGCTGGCAGTACGCCCGCTCGAACCGCACACCGCGGGCGGCGAGCCGGTCGAGGTTCGGCGTGACCGCCGGCGAGCCGTAGGCTGCCAGTTCCGGCCGCAGGTCGTCGGCCATGATGAAGAGCACGTTCGGCGGCGCGGCCCCGGCAGCCCGCACGGCGGCCAGGAATATCGCGAGGCAGAGGCAGAGGCAGAGGCTTCGCACGGGCGGCATGATAACCTACGGCTCTATGCAGCGCGGAGCTTGCGATGTGGGGCCGGGGTCGCCCATGCTCCATCGCCGGACGTTCGCTTCGGCCTTCGCTCGCTCGCTAAGGATAGGTTAGTCAATGGCCCTTCGGCAAGCGTCGCCTGAATGGAGCGGATCACGAAGAGCCATAGCCGGGCCTGGTCGGCGTGGACGCAGCGTCAAACCTCCAGATTCTCTCTCCGGAAGTGGTGCCGTTTAAGGGGGGCAGGTCAGTGACAGAGCTGATTCCGCCGTTGAATTTCGACTCCTATTACCAGGATTTCGCCATCAACACCGTCGCTCTGCCTCTCACTGCCGCCGTACCTGGGCACGGGCAGAAGGAGTGGGTCAACTATTACGGGTGCAACTTCAATCAGATCCGCCTCACGATGACCGACGTGCTCTGCGACCCTGCAAAGAAGGTGGATCGTATCGAGTTTCGCAGTGTGGCGACGGAGACCTTCCTCGGCATCGCCGGCGTGACGCTGCTGGAAGCTCCCCCGGCGGGCAGATAAACCTTCTCGAACAGTCATACGATCTTCTTCAAACTGATCCCAACCAATGCAATCCACTCTCCCCCTCCTCGCGGCCCTGCTGCTGGCGCCGTGCGCCGTATCACAGGCGGCTGAACCGGTCAGCCTCTCCACCGACCACGCCGCCGCCGTGAATCGCCAGCGGCGCATCTTTTTTCAATACGACCCGGCGGCCGACATACAGCGAAAAGGCGGATTCGGCTCGGATATGGATACGGTGATGAGCTATGTGTTTGATGCCGCCAGCCAGCCGGGCAGCCAGCTCGATGCCATCTGCATCGACGTCTCGAATGAGGGCGTGGCGCATTACCGCAGCAAGATCCTCCCTCCGATCCAGCATCCGGGCCTGATGAAGTGGCGCGAGCAGGGCCTCGACTATTTCGATGAGTTGATCACACGAGGCCATAAGCGCGGCAAGGAAATCTGGTGGGGCCTGCGCATGAACGAGGTCGAGCGCGGCGACTTGGCCGTCTATGACATCAAAGTTTTCGCCGACATGAAGGAGCGCAATCCGGTCAAGGCGGCGCACCCCGAGTGGCTCATCCGGTCGTGGTGGTGGCAGGGGTTTTGGAACTACGCGGTGAAGGAGGTGCGCGACTATCGTCTGTCGATTATTCGCGAGGTCGCGGAGCAATATGACTTCGATGGTGTGCATCTCGATTTCCTCCGTCACACGCCTTTTCTTCCGCCTGGCAAGCAGTGGGAGAATCGCGAGCACCTCACCAGTTTCATGCGTGACGTGCGGTCAATGCTTCAGTCGCAGGCAGCCACACGCGGTCGTCCTTTTCTGCTGGCTGCGCGGGTGCCGGACTCGGTCGAGGGCTGTCACACTGACGGTCTCGACATCGAGACCTGGGCGCGTGAAGGCCTCGTCGATGTGCTCATTCTCGGCACACGCACGATCAACGTGGATGTGGGCTCCTTCCGCAAAGCCATGGCTGGTGCCCCCGTCAAACTGATGCCCAGCTTCGACTGCTTCCATGCCACGGACGGCTACCACGGGGACCAGTCGCTCGATCTGGTGTGCGGTGTCTTTGGCAACTATCTGCACCAAGGCGCAGACGGTGTGGGCGTGTTCAATGGGATTATCGGCTCACCCGAGCAGGCGAAGGCACTCGGCCTGACCCAAACGGATACGAGGGACCTCGAGGTCTTCTCCACCATCGGCAGCCTCGCAGCGATGACTGGTGAGGCGAGGTATTACCCGATCGAGCGCCGCGGCGGCTATGCCCACAACGAGGGCCACGGCTCATCCAATAATGGCGCGCCATTGCCCCTGTTGCTGCGAAACGATCAATCTCCCTCGACGCTCACGCTTCCAATCTGGGAGCCGGTGAAATCCGGCACCGCAGCGCGGCTGCGACTGGTTGTGTTTCAGCATGTCGAGAGCGATGAAGTCGCCGTGCACCTCAACGGCACCGCCTTGAAACAAGACCTCGTCGATGCGCAGTGGCAGGACCCACGCATCTTTTCTCCCGGCCCTCAGCCTGCCACGGTGACACCCGGCGCACTCGTCAAGAACACTGCTGCGCAGAAGCTCACCCGCCTGGAGTTCCTCGTCCCCACCGAGATCCTGAAACGCGGCGGCAACAGGATCGAGATCTCCGTGAATCGCAAAGGCCCGTTCCCACCCTCCACGTACGTCAAGGTCGAGAAGGTCGAACTGCACCTCAAATAGGCACCGCAGATTGAGCACATAAAACTTACCTTCACACTCATCACCTCCCTCCTGCTCGCGCCGCTGGCGGCACTTGGTTCCGCATGAGTTTCCATGCCCGCCGCGCCGGACAACCACGACGCCCACGATTACGCAGGGCGGATCCGCGCGCGGTTTCCGAGAGCGCCGACGGACGCTTTGAGCAGCTGCGGAAGCCTGTCGCATTGGGCATCGGCTTTGACGCTTCAATGCGGGGGACGCGGGTACGTTCACGAGTGAGGCTCCCATTCATCGTCAAGCCACTTCCCTCCACCCTTTCCGAAAACAAATTTGGCACTCCGAGTGGGTTTCGCGGGAATACATGGGAGCCACGCTCATGAGTCCTGAATCTGTCTCACGCACCGAACAGTTTGTCCTGCTGCTTGCCCAGCATCAGGAGCCGGTGTTTCGTTACATCTTCAGCCTCGTAGCTTGCGAGGCGGACGCGCGGGATATTTTGCAGGAGACGAGTCTGGCGCTGTATCGGAAGTTCGATGCGTATGATGCGTCGCGGCCGTTTTTGCCGTGGGCGTATCGGTTTGCTTATTTGCAGGTGCAGAAGCATCGCGAGAAGGCGGCGCGGTCGCCGCTGTTGTTCAGTGAGGATGTGATGGACTTGCTGGCGCATGACCGGGAGCGGATGGAGCCGGAACTCGATCAGCGTCTGCAGCTTTTGAATCGGTGTCTGGCCAAACTGACGCCGCAGGACAAGGAACTCGTCACCAGCCGTTACGCGATGCGTCAGGGGGCGGAGGAGATGATGCAGCGGTTCGCGATGAGCCGTCGCACGCTGTTTCGGAACCTGGAGTTGCTGCGCCTGCGGCTGCACGAGTGCGTGACACGCCAGCTTCAATCCGAGGGACTCTCATGAATCGTGAATCCCTCATCCATGCCACGCTCGACGGCGAAATCACGCCGGAGCAGCACGCGCAACTCGAAGCTCTGCTGCGCGATGACTGGCAGGTGCGACGCCTTTACCTGGAACTCGCCGATCAACATGCGCGGTTGCTTCAACAACCGGCGGTGAACACTGGCAGGCTCAAGCAGCCATCGGTCATGAGCCGGACGGCGCGTTGGCGCGCATCTGCACTCATTGTTTCGGGGGCGGCGATTGTCCTGCTCGCATTCATCGTCTGGCCTCGCTCGGCGGTGGATAAAGAGGCGATTTCCAATGGAGTCGCGATGGTCAGTGACACCTTGGATGCTGACTTTGCTGAAACTGCTGTGCGCAGTGGTGATGCCATCGCGCCTGGGAAACTGACCTTGAACAAAGGCCTCGCGCAGATCGAGTTCTTCAGCGGGGCGACGGTTTTGATCGAGGGTGCCACACAGATCGAAATCATCTCGGCCTGGGAAGCGCGTTGTGTGAGCGGTCGCGTGCGCGTGCATGTGCCACCAGCCGCGAAGGGCTTCCTTATGCATGCGCCGAATGTGAAGTTGGAGGACCTCGGCACGGAGTTCGCGCTGAATGTGAACGGGCAGGAGAGCGCAGTGCATGTCTTTGATGGCGAGGTCGTCGCGCATACGAAAGATAAGGCGCCTGCGAGTCTGAAAGGGGGCATGTCCTTGGCCTCCACCACGGTGGGTGTATCGCCACAGGATTTCCTACCCATCAGCGAACTGCAAGGGCTGATACGGCAGCGCGAACAACGTCGTTTTCAGCAATGGAAGACGTGGTCGGAAGGGGTGAGCAAAGACCCACGTCTCATTGCTTATTACACTTTCCAGCACACGCCGGGTGATCGCTGGGACCGAATGGTGAGCAACTTCGCGGCTCCTCAGCAAAAGCTGCGGGCCGGTGGTGCCGTCGGCGCCCAGTGGACGCAAGGTCGCTGGCCTGGAAAGGAAGCGTTGGAGTTCAAGCGACCGGGCGACCGTCTTCGCTTAAATCTCGACGGCAGTTACACGGCGCTCACCTTGTCTGCCTGGGTGAAAGTGGACAGTGTGGACAAGAAATACAACTCGTTGCTGCTTACCGATGGTTATGACAATGGCGAACCGCACTGGCAGATCTACGAAGACGGCAGACTCATGTTCTCCATCATCTATCGACCTGATGGGATTACACGCGGCGGAGACTGGAACCAGATCTATTTCTCCAAGCCTCTCTTTGGTCCAGACAGCCTGGGCCGCTGGCATCACATCGCGGTGAGTTATGACAATCGAAGTGGGCAGGTCATCCAATACTTCGATGGAGTCGAGGTCAGCCGTGAGGTGTCGAAGCTGCATCATTCCGGACGCCCGATCAGTTATGGACCGTGCGAACTGGGCAACTGGGGACTGCCAACCCAAGGTCATCCGTTTCCCATCCGCAATCTCAACGGGGCGATAGACGAGTTCGCCATCTACGCCGCCGTGCTGAGTGGGGCGGAAATCCAGTCCATCTTTGAGAACGGCAATCCCAAATGAGGCTACCCCTATCCCTTCTCCTTCTTCCCTTGGTCGCCATTTCCCATGAACCGGCGGTGGAATGCGACCTTGTCGGCGTTTTCCCGCCTCATGCCAGTTGGCGCGCCATCAGCTCCGGCCATGCGGGCTGCGAGGGGGCACAATGGGTCGGCGACACGCTGCACTACGCCGCGCATCATGACGGCTTCGCCTTCAAATGGTCCGACACCACCGGTCTCGTCGTCTGGCGCAGGGACTCGCCCGAGGCCACCAGCTTCCGTCCTGATGGCACGGGCGGCTTTTACGTCGTGGAGCAGACCACGAGGCAGCTCAGCCGCTGGAACGCCCAAGGCGAGCGTGTGGAAGTGCTCGCGGATGCCTATGAGGGCAGAAAGCTCAACCGCCCCAACGACGTCATCTTGAAGTCCGATGGCACGCTCTGGATCACCGATCCTGACTGGCTCTTCAACAAGCGTCCCAATGACAAAAAAGAGCTGCCCGGTCAGTTCGTATTCCGATTTGATCCGAAGACCAAAACGCTCACGAAAGCCGCCGAGGGCTTCGACAAGCCGAACGGCATCGCCTTCTCGCCCGACGAGAAGCATCTCTTCATCACCGACACTGGCACCAAGCACGTCTTCCGCTTCCCGGTCAACGCGGACGGCACTTTGGGGCCGCGCGAGGTCTTCGCCACCTTCACCGAAAAGGGCCTTGACGGTCTCGCCCTGTCCCCGCAGAGCCTGCTCTGGGTCTGCACGAAGGACGGTATCCGCATCACCGCCTTAGATGGCAAAGCGCTCGGCCTCCTGAAGACCCCCGGCAAGCCCACAAGCATCGCCTTCGGCCCCGAAGGCCGCCTCGCCGTGACCATGAAGGATGCCTGCTACGTCACCAAACTTCAGTAACCTATCTCCCTTAGAATCCATGACTCCATGAATCCATCCACCACCACCCGTCGTTCCTTCCTCAAAACCGCCGCCTTCGCCGCACCGGCCATCGTGGGCCTCAACTCCATTGTCCGTGCGCAGGCCGCGAATGAAGGCAAGCTCGGTGTCGCCTTGTGCGGGCTCGGCGGCTTCTCGAAGCAATCCATCGCGCCGGAGCTGCCGCTGGCGAAGAACGTGTATTTCGCCGGAGCCATCACCGGTGATGTCGCCAAAGGGCGCGAGTGGGCGGCGCAATACGGCTTCCCGGAGAAAAACATCTTCTCCTATGCCGACATGGCGAGGCTGGCCGAGGCGAAAGACATCGCCATCGTGCATGTCGTCACGCCGAACTCGCTGCACGCGGAGCACAGCATCGCGGCAGCCAAAGCGGGCAAGCATGTCATGTGCGAGAAGCCGATGGCAACGGGCGCCGAGCAGTGTGAGGCGATGATCGAAGCTGCCAAAGCGGCCAACGTGCTCCTGGGTGTGAACTACCGCCTGCACTGGGAGCCGCATCATGTGAAGGCTGTTGAGGCGCTGCGCGGTGGGGCGGTGGGCGAGCTCTCGAATGGCAACTATGAGTTCTCCTGGGGCTATGCCGCTGGCCTCGCCGATCCGGTGAGAGCCGCCACCATCAAGAAATGGCTGCTGGACCCGAAAATGGCCGGTGGCGGAGCGATGTTCGACACGGGCGTGTATCCCGTGCAGGCCGCGTGTTCCCTCACCGGCAAGGTGCCAGTGTCCGTCCGCGGCTTTCCGGCCACGCGGCACAAGGAGCTATTCCCCGAAGGCGTGGAGGAAACGATGAGCTTCGAACTGATGTTCGACGACGGCTTCCAGGCTCTCTGCCGCGCCAGCTACAGCAACAGCTTCCATCAATGCACCACGCTGGGCCCGAAAGGCAGCGTGGAAATTCTCCCCGGAGACAAAGGCAGTGTCTATGGCCAAAGCGGCGGCGGAAAACCTAGCGCCAAACGCCTCGTCGTGAACAAAAAAGACGTTCTCGCCGAAGACACCTTGCAGCTCGCCATGCTGCTCGACGAATTCGCCGCGGCTATTACCAGTAAGTCGTCCTTTCAAGCCGATGGCGCAATGGGCCTGCGCGACATCCGCATCATCGAAGCCATCTACGCATCCGCAAAACAAGGCGGAGCCAGCGTGGCGGTTCCGTTGTGAACCTTGCCCACATGAAGTCCACAGAATGAAAACACTGATCTCTGCTCCTGTTCTTCTGTTGCTCAGCGCCGTTTCGTCACTGGCGGCGGATGAGCATGCCGAGCTGCTTTTTGTGCGCCGCATCGTGCCGCTCCTTCATGAGAAGTGTCTCGCCTGCCACGGTCAGGATGAGGCGAACATCAAAGGTGGTCTCGACATGCGTTCGCTGACGGGCGTGCTCAAAGGTGGCGGCAGCGAGGTTCCGGCACTCGCGGTGGGAAAGCCCGAAGAAAGCCCGCTCTATCTCGCCTCTCTGCGCACGCATGATGATTGGGAGCCGATGCCCCCGAAGGAGGCGGACAAGCTTTACGCGGAGCAGATCGCCTGGATCAAAGACTGGATCGCAGGTGGTGCGCCATGGCCGGATGAGTCGCGGCAAAAACAAATCGCCGAGGCAAACGAGGCGAAATGGTCCGCGGAGGATGGCATCACGGTGAAGACGACGGGAGCCTTGTCGCCCGAGTGGGCGAATCGGAAATACAAAACCGAGGGCCTGTGGGCTTATCAGCCAGTCGTGAAGAAGGATGGAGAAAAGCCGCTGGATGAGTTCATCACAGCGAAGATGCCTGTCGGCCTTGAGCCGGCGCCTGCCGCCGATGCCCGCACGTTGATCCGCCGCGCCTCGTATGACCTCACCGGTCTGCCGCCGACGCCGGAGGAGGTCACGGCCTTCGAGATCACGTACTCCAAGGACGCGAATGCGGCGGTGAAGGCGCTCATCGACCGCCTGCTCGACTCTCCGCATTACGGTGAGCGCATGGCGCAGCATTGGCTGGATGTGACCCGCTACGCCGATTCGTCGGGCTTCTCGAACGACTACGAGCGTGGGAATGCCTGGCGCTATCGCGATTACGTGGTGCGCGCCTTCAATCGCGACAAGCCCTATGACCAGTTCATCAAGGAGCAGATCGCCGGGGATGAGATCGACGCCAACGACCCTGAGAAGATCATCGCTACGGGTTTCCTGCGCACGGGGCCGTGGGAGCTGACCGGCATGGAGGTCGAGAAGATCGCCCGCCAGCGCTTTCTCGATGATGTGACCAACAGCGTGGGCGAGACTTTCCTTGCACACTCGCTTCAGTGCGCCCGCTGTCACGATCACAAGTTCGATCCGGTTCCCACGCACGATTACTACTCGATTCAGGCTGTGTTTGCGACGACCCAACTCTCGGAGCGGGCCGCGGCTTTCCTTCCGGAAGAGAACACGCAGGGCTTCGAAGAGCGCGCCTATCTGGAAAGGAGCCTCGCGGAACACGAGGCCGTCCTGACGAAGCTGGACGCCGTGTTGCTGGAGAACGCCGCTCGCTGGTTCAAGGAAAGCGGCAAGGACCCGACCAAGTGGAATGCCGCCGTCGAGGCCGCACGAACCCCCGCAGCTC
>Ga0209357_1001290_pt1 | contig 10193 bp, 11 predicted proteins | sample LauGreFBDMM110SD_2_FD_187573 | JGI IMG/M metagenome (GOLD analysis project Ga0209357, IMG submission 187573) | Freshwater lake microbial communities from Lake Michigan, USA - Fa13.BD.MM110.SD (SPAdes) (version 3) | ecosystem: Environmental > Aquatic > Freshwater > Lake | place: Lake Michigan... | reverse complement strand
AATTTAATCTGCCAAACACGCATCTAGATTAATTTATGTCCCCGATTTTACCCTTGGGGACAGTAGATTTAGCATAAGCAGCTAAAACTTTATTTAAGGTAGGTAAACCGTCATCTACTGTAGTTGAAGCTGATAAATCAGAAGTAGTCAATTTCTTTTTTGAAGTGAGATTCTTTTTAGTGGCAGATTTTGCTTGTTTGATTTTCGGTAAATCACTCTTTTCCTTCGCATTAGCTACTGATTTAGACTTCTTAACTGCAATCGCCTTTTTAACGATTAATTCCTCTTTCGCTGGCTTTTCAGTGGGTAAAACTTCTTTTACTTCATTTTTCAAGACTTCCCATGAACTTAATTGGCTTAAAGTTAAATTGGCCACCGACGACAATTGTCGAGCTATTTCACGCTGAGCTTCTTTTAATGTTTTTAACCCTCGCTCCTGCTCTTTTAATTCCTGGCTAGCACCCATTAGCAATTGCTTCTTTTCAGACTCAGCTAAAAATTTAATTTTCTCCGCTTCTTTTGTGGCGTCTTCAATGATTTTTTTTGAATGTTTTTGGGTATTTATTTTTTGTTCCTCTGCCTCTTGCGCCATTTTGATTTTCCAATTCTCCTGCGCTTCCTCAGCCATTTTCATCGCACGAAATAAAGAGGACTCCAACTCTCGTAAGCGTTGAATTTCAGTTTCTAAATCACCCACTTTGGACTCCAATTTTTCAATCGTATGCTGAACAGAAACCTCATAAGCATTCACATTTTGCACATATTCATTTACCTCAGATACATCATATCCGCGAAATGATTTTGAAAACGCTACGTCTGGAATTTGCTTTTTATCACTCATATAACTGCTAAAATAAATAAAATCTTTAATGTATTTTCCAAATGGAAATATTTTTATCATCTGAAGCTGAAACCAAATAATCTTGATAGGTTGACCATAGCAATTTATTCACCGAATTTTTATGGGAGCCATATCGGGGTGCGTCAATCACCTTTAACAAGGCCAAATCATTTGCACTCCATATTTTGATCGTTTTGTCCATACTGGCAGTCGCAAAAAATTGTTGATCGGGACTTATCACTACATCATGAATGGCATAAATATGAGCCGCGACTTCTTGGACTAAATAACTCTTTTCTCCATTTAATGACCAACGTTTTAACTTAGCATCTCGGCCAACAGAAAGTAAATAATTAAATGACTCCTCATAAATCATTGAAAACACAGATAGTTCGTGGGCCAGCCATGCATGTTCCAATTCAAAATTCTTGTTGAAAACTCGAATAAATCCATCACTAAATCCTATGGCTATTTTATCTTGGCCCAGCAAACAAAATTTACGCGCACTTTTATCCCCAGATTTAATATGCTTAATGATTTGTAGGCTTTCTTTATCAATCACCGATATCAAGCCATGATCATGTGCCACCCAAACTTGATTTCCCCAAAAACAAATATCAAAGATAGCCTTCTTAGGCATGGCAATAGAAAATACTCGGTTTTGGTCACTGATTTGAACCCCATGGATTCCTTCAAAATTTTGCCCCACCCAAAAAATATCTGATGATCTATCCAATTTCAAGCAATAAACGGAACCCTCTATATGTGCCAAAACCTTACCCACATCAGGCTTCTGTAAATTCCATTCGACCACCCAACCATCCGAACCCGCAGAATATATAAAATGGGGTTCCCTACCCTCTTCCAAGGAATAAATGGGGGCCTTATGTCCTGAAAAAGTGTCAATTCTTTGTATTTCCAAGATTTTGACTCAGCGAGTAAAATTTAAAAAAATAATTAATTACAAAAATGATAATTTTACAAGCAAATACATTCATTCATGCCTCAAATTTCATCTAAATCATTCGCATTATCTTCCACTTCATTGCAATGGATGATTTGGGAAATTACTGAGGACCTGCCCTTTTTTCAAACCTTTCCCGAAAATTGGGTCGCCAATAAGCATCTTGAAAATACTGCGTCGCAAAAAATAGTCGAATCAACAGCCGCTAGATTTTGCCTTTGGAACGTATGCCAACAAATTTCAAAGGGTCCGTGGGATTTAAGAAGGGATGACCGAAATAGACCCTATTTTAATCAATCCGATTATCACATTTCACTAAGTCATTCGTTTCCATTTGTAGCTGCAGTCATTAGCCATAAAAAACCAGTAGGGATCGACCTTGAACGCTTTGGCAGACAAGTTGAGAAAATTGGCCCTCGATTTTTATCCGCTGAAGAATGGAATCGTTGGCAAAATTCACACGCCGATTTAACAAAGGCTTGGGCTTGTAAAGAGGCTGTTTATAAGGCGATGGGCGTTCCAGGTTTAGCGTTCCAACAAGATATCCAACTACCATCTTTTGCTAACAATCCATTTGAAATACGCGTTAAAGATAAAAAAATAACGATTAGCATGGAAGAATTTGAACATTTTGCATGCTCTATCGCCATCGAAAACTAGTCAAGAGACGCAATTAAATCAGTCAATTCAGCCTTGTAATCTTCATCGCCCGACTTCTCATAGGCCATGATTAAATTACGCAATACTCGACGAATAATCTCTAAATTAGAGCATGGATTATAATAGATATCATTAGGCGTTAGGTTCAATTGAGCCAAATAATTGTCAATGTCAACCCGATTGAAAATCAAACCCTTGTTAAACACATTAATGTAAAACTGAATTTCTTTCTGTTTATAGGTCAACACGAACAAATTAGGTAAGTTTACGCCATAGATAGGGTAGCCCAACTTCTGAGCTATCCACATATAAATCACACAAAGGCTAATTGGGTTTCCTTTTTTGGATTCTATAACGACATTTAAAAATGAGTTATTTGCCGCGTGGAAATTTTTTGTATTGGCACCAAATTTCAATTGGTCAAAAATCACCCCATTCAACACCTTGACTTGGTCCATGGGATGTAAATTCTCCCTAATTTGAGGCCAAACATCAAAATACAATTGTTCCATTTCCTGCTTTAAAGCCGTAAAAGAATAATCAGGAAAACGATAAGTAGCTATGATCCACATACCTTCCAATAAATCCATAGCCCCGCCCTGCTTCCAATGCATCAATTTGCTTTTCATGGATTCCAATTGGAAATCATGAATTAAGTTTTCGATTTTTACTTGCAATATTGGATTCAAACTAAGATTTTCCCATTCAGATTCAAGAATTGGAATGATGGCTGGGCCCAAGGTTCGAATCTTGTCCTCAACCATTTGAACAACTTCTTGATCGGAGTCGTCCATCAATTGAATCATCGCTTTAATCGCTGGCTCAGTCATTTTTGGAATAATTAGTTCAAAAATATAGACTATTCGCATTAAATCAAAAAAGTTTACCTATAAGACCTCACAATAAATGTTTTAACGCATAATTTTTTTAAAGGGGAAAATCGACCTAAATTTGTCATTGATTTAATCTGAAAAGAAACAAATGAATATTTTAATTACTGGCGGCGCAGGATTTATTGGTTCACACACCTATGTTGTTCTAAAGGAAAATGGGTTTAACCCCATCATCATAGACAATTTCTCTAACTCCTCCACTCATGTCATTCAGCAATTAGAAACCATTTGCCAATCGGCCGTAGTTTACTATCATCTAGATGTCAATGACCCAAATGCCTACGATCAGGTATTTAATGAACATAAAATAGATGGTATTATTCATTTTGCTGCTTCAAAAGCCGTGGGTGAATCCGTTGAAAATCCCTTAAAATATTATAAAAACAATGTGGCTTCCACGATTTTACTCTTGGAGAAAATGCAGGAACACCACGTTAAAAATCTTGTTTTTTCAAGCTCCTGTACCGTTTATGGCCAACCAGCCGAACTTCCAGTCACTGAAAAATCACCCGTGCAAGTAGCTATTTCTCCTTACGGAAATACCAAACAGATGTGTGAAGAAATCATTGCGGATACGACCCAAGCATCCAAGGATTTAAAATCCATTTCACTACGCTACTTTAACCCGATTGGTGCCCACAAAAGTGCATTAATAGGCGAATTACCATTAGGTCCCCCGGCTAATTTAATTCCTTATTTAACCCAATCTGTTGCAGGATTAAGGGGTCCACTTCAAGTTTTTGGTACCGACTACCCCACTCCTGATGGTTCTGCGGTCAGAGACTATATTCATGTTTGTGACTTAGCAGAGGCACATGTAAAAGCGTTGAAACACCTTTTAGAACAGAAAGAGACTTCTTCTTACTATGATTTTTTCAACATAGGTACTGGAGATGGAACTTCCGTTTTACAAATCATTCAAGCATTTGAAAAGACCACAGGAGAGAAAGTAAATTATGAATTAAAACCGCGGAGGTCAGGCGATATAACCGCTGTTTATGCAGCCATTGGAAAATCAAAAGACGTATTAGGTTGGCAGTCTAAAAGAAGTTTAGAAGAATCCTTAAAAGATGCATGGGCTTGGCAAAAAGCCTTATTATAAGTATATGAAAAAAATTGTAATCACAGGAGGCGCAGGATTTATTGGCTCACATGTTGTTCGTTTATTTGTCAACAAATACCCTGAATACCAAATCTATAACCTAGATGCGCTTACGTATGCTGGGAATTTGGCGAATAATGAAGATGTGGCCACAGCTTCAAACTACCATTTTATTAAAGCTGATATCACGGATGCAGAGGAAATAGACCAACTTTTTGCCACATATAAATTTGACGGAGTTTTGCATTTGGCGGCGGAATCGCATGTCGACAGATCCATTACGGATCCATTGGCCTTCGTGAAAACCAATGTTTTGGGCACTGCTAATCTTTTACAAGCAGCTAAAAAACATTGGAATGGGCAATATGAAGGTAAACGATTTTACCACATATCCACCGACGAGGTCTATGGTGAATTGCATAATCCTGATGAGTTTTTTCTTGAAACCACCCCATACGATCCTAGATCACCCTATTCGGCCTCAAAAGCAAGTTCAGATCATTTCGTTAGGGCCTTTCATGAGACGTATGGCTTGCCAACAGTCATCACCAATTGCTCCAATAACTACGGACCCAATCACTTTCCTGAAAAATTAATTCCCTTAATGATTCATAATATCATGCATAATAAACCATTACCAGTGTATGGAAAAGGCGAAAATGTGCGGGATTGGTTGTTTGTTATTGACCATGCAAGGGCTATTGACACCGTATTTCACGATGGGAAAATTGGCGAAACCTACAACATAGGTGGATTTAACGAGTGGAAAAATATCGATTTAGTACATCTTTTATGTAAAATAATGGATGAAAAATTAGGCAGACCAACGGGCACGTCGACCCAATTAATTACCTACGTTACTGACCGAGCCGGACATGACTTGAGGTATGCAATTGATTCGAATAAAATCATGAAAGAGCTGGGCTGGCAGCCATCACTCCAATTTGCTGAAGGGTTGGAAAAAACGGTTGATTGGTATTTAACCAACGAAAAATGGCTCAATGAAGTCACTTCAGGTGACTATCAAAAATATTATACAAACATGTATCAAGGCAGATAAATATGAAAGGAATCATTTTAGCCGGAGGTTCTGGCACTCGACTTCATCCATTAACATTAGCTGTAAGTAAGCAATTAATGCCTATTTATGACAAACCGATGATTTATTATCCGCTATCGATTTTGATGCTTGCGGGTATAAAAGAGATTTTAATCATTTCCACGCCGCATGATTTGCCCAATTTTGAGAAATTATTAGGGGATGGAAGTAGTTTAGGATGTCGTTTTGAATATGCAGCCCAACCAGAACCCAATGGGCTCGCACAAGCATTTGTGATCGGCGAAGAGTTTATAGGCGCGGATAAAGTAGCTTTGGTTTTAGGTGATAACATTTTTTATGGCTCTGGTTTAAGTAAATTATTGCAGGCCAACAATGATCCTGAAGGTGGAGTTGTTTACGCTTATTCCGTGAATGACCCAGAAAGATACGGTGTAGTTGAGTTTAATGCAGAGAACAAAGTAATCTCCATAGAAGAAAAGCCCACTAACCCTAAGTCGAATTATGCGGTCCCTGGACTTTATTTTTATGACAATGATGTCGTAGAAATTGCCAAAAACATTGCTCCTTCCCCACGTGGTGAATATGAAATAACCGATGTCAATAAAGAATATTTAAAGCGTGGAAAGCTGTCTGTAGGTATCTTAAACCGAGGAACTGCTTGGCTAGATACGGGAACTTTTGCCTCATTAATGCAGGCAGGCCAGTTTGTTCAAGTGATTGAAGAAAGACAAGGGATGAAAATCGGTTGTATCGAGGAAGTCGCTTATCGAATGGGCTACATCAACGCAGACCAATTACGATCCATTGCAAAACCACTTGTTAAAAGTGGGTATGGACAATATTTGCTCAATATTTTATCCTAGGAAAAACCCAGCCATTAAAGCCATCATAAATAGTACGATGGATGGCAAACGCGTCGATTGGGATAAAATAAACGTGATTAAAATAACTCCCAAAGCAATAAAATCGCCTTGGATAATAATGGGGTTCATAAAGGCGTAAACCGCTACCCCCGTTAAACCCACCGAAGCAGCCTGAATTCCTGCCAAAGAAGCTCTGATAAATCGATATTGTTTGAGTTGACTCCAAATTCGAAAAACAAAAAATATCATAAAAGTACCCGGCAAAAACACCCCTAAAGCCCCAATGGCACTGCCGGTTAATTGGCCCATGGTCCCATAATCCTTCATTAATAATACACCCAAATAAGACGTTAGGGCAAAAACGGGTCCTGGCAATGATTGAGATAAAGCCATCCCCGTTAAAAAATCATCTGAAGAAATCAGGTGCTTAAATTCCACAAATTCGGTAAAAAGAACGGGGGCTAACACTTGGCCGCCGCCAAAAACCAAACTCCCATTTCGGTAAAAGTTTTCAAAAATGCGGATTGGGAAATAATCTGTAAAGTGACCTAGCAAGGCCAAAAGCACGAGAAATCCCCAGTACAGGTGGAAATTAGCCCAAGGAATGACCATCTTATGTTTGTTCTGCCTTGGAAATAATTTATAATTGAAAGATGAAATAACGCCACCTAGCACAATAACCAAAGGAAAAATAAAGGGATTAGGGAATAATATGCCAATGAAAATGGTGATCAATAAAATCAAGACATATAGAGGTCCATTGATGACTTTTTTTGCCATGACCCAGCCCGACTGAAGAATTAGCCCCACACCGACCGGTAGTACAAAATGTAAAATAGCTTTATTTTGAAGATAGGTCATCCCAAAGGCAGCCAATGTCATGATGAAAATAGCCGGACTAATCCACATCAGCGTGGTTAAATAAGCTAAACTAGTTCCTCCTCGTTTTAAACCAATCGCAGTTAAGACCTGAGTTGAAGTAGGTCCTGGGAGAACCGAACATAAAGCATGAATTTCAAAAAGCTCTTCCTCCGATAAATATTGCTTTTTTTTAACCAAACGCTCTAAATAAAGCGCCATATGAACTTGTTGGCCGCCAAAAGACGTTGAAGCCATAATTAAAACATCCCATAAAAACGCTAGATGCTTAGGCTTGTTCATGATCTACTTTGTCTTGAGACCTAATTCAATCAAGCGTTCATTCAAGAAATCTCCAGCAGACATATCCACATATAATTTTGGAAATTCGTCAGAAACACAAGAATCCAAACACTTCAAATCCATTTCGGATCTTGGGTGCATAAAAAATGGAATGGAAAAGCGAGAATTTCCCATCTTATCGCGAGGTGGATTGACCACTCGGTGAATCGTAGATTTAAGTTTGTGGTTGGTTAATCGGTCCAACATATCCCCCACATTCACTACTAATTGATCTGGTAGAGCCGTAATAGCTATCCATTTCCCATCCATTCTTAAAACTTCTAACCCTTCAGCAGAAGCCCCCATTAACAAGGTAATCAAATTGATATCCCCATGAGCCGCTGCACGAACGGCGCCAACAGGCAATGCATCTGGATTTTCAATAGGGAAATAATGAATGGCTCTCAATATAGAATTTCCATTGACCACTCGTGGCTCAAAATAATCCTCAGGTAATTCTAAATAAAGCGCAATGCCCTGAAGCAACGATTTTCCAGCGGATTCTAAGGTTTGAAAAGCTTCAACGGTATGTTTTTCAAAATCAGGAAATTCATCTGGGAACACATTAGCAGGATATTCATCCCAAACAGAGTCACCATCCTCTTTAAATGGTTGACCTACATGGTAGAATTCCTTTAAATCAGGTACGTTGAAACCCTTTGCTGTTTCCTTCCCCTTGCCCACATATCCACGCTGCCCAAATATACCAGGAATTTCATACGCTTTCTTTTTCTCATCCGTTGACTTAAAAAATGTCTCAACATGCTGATAAAGAGATTCTGTGAATTGTTCAGACAATCCATGCCCTTTAATGGCAACAAAACCAATGGTATTAAAAGCTTGCCCTAAATCTTCGACAAATTTGGCTTTACGTGTGGGATCAGAAGATCTAAAATCAGCTAAATCTAAGGATGGAATTTCATCTAAAAGCATATTATTTTTTTATTTTATCAAATTGTTGGGACACAAAATCCCAATTGACTACGTTCCAAAATGCAGTGATATAATCGGCACGCTTATTTTGATATTTCAAGTAATAAGCATGTTCCCATACGTCTAAAGCTAAAATTGGAGTTCCTTTCACTTCGGCTACATCCATCAATGGATTGTCTTGGTTGGCCGTAGAAGAGATGACTAATTTCCCATTGCTCCATAATAACCAGGCCCAACCCGAACCAAAGCGAGTGGTAGCAGCTTTATTAAACTCAACTTTCATATTTTCAAGACTACCAAAATCTTTATTGATTTGCGCTAATAAAGATGCACTTGCTTGCAATCCTTTTGCAGGGCTCAACGTTTGCCAGAAAAAACTATGGTTCCAGTGTCCTCCCCCATTATTTCGAATGACAGCAGGTTGTTTGCTTATCTGACCCAGCAATTCCTCTAAAGACAAAGAAGCTGCAGGCGAACCTATTACAGCCTTATTTAAATTATCCACATAGGCTTTGTGATGGCGATCATGGTGAATTTCCATCGTCATTCGGTCTATATGAGGTTCTAAAGCCTCGAAAGCATAAGGAAGAGAGGGTAAGTTAAAGGGAGCATTTTCAATAAAAACCCCCTGAATATCTTTCATTTTGAAACTTGAAATTAAAAAACCACCACCTAAAAAAGCGAGTGAACTTTGCAAAAATTTGATACGTTTCATTTGTTTTGTTTTATACTATTCGTAAACAATTCGGCCTACTATACTTCTGCCGAGGGTAATTTCATCTGTATACTCGAGGTCTCCTCCAATTGGAATGCCACGTGCTATGGTCGATATTTTAATGGAAAAATCTGCTAATTTTTTTGTTAAATAAAACGCGGTCGTATCCCCTTCCATCGTTGGGCTTAATCCTAAAATCACTTCTTTAACATCACCTGAGGCCACTCGAGCCACCAACGACTCAATCGTCAAATCCGAGGGAGATATCCCCGATAAAGGAGATATAATACCGCCAAGGACATGGTAAAGTCCTGTGTATTGACCTGTATTTTCGATAGCTAAAACATCTCTTAAATCTTCCACCACCATCAAAATAGATTCATCACGCTTATTGCTAGCACAAATTCCACATAGATCACCATCCGAAATCATGTGGCATTTAGGGCAATAGCGCGTTTCGGTACGTAATTGGACTACTGCATGGGCCAACTGCAATGATTGTGATTCTGGGCGTTTTAAAAGGTGTAAAGCTAACCGTAAAGCTGATTTTTTACCTATCCCAGGTAATTTAGAAATTTCCTCTACAGCCTGTTCAATGATTCGCGAAGGATAGGTATGCATCATATTAGTTTTGAAAAGATTCAATTTCTGCGGATATGCCTCTGCGGCAAATCTCATTTCTCATAGACACTAAATCGTCAAATTCCCCTGATTTTACGCCACATTTACCTTTGAAATGAATCATCAAGGTACATTGCTCCGCTTGTTCGGCCGTATGATCACACACTTCAATCAATGTTAAAATCACATATTCGAACGAATTAACCTCGTCATTATATACGACCAATTGATGAGCGGGCACCACTTCCTCCTCCACTTGAACCGAAATTTCTTCCTGCCATTTCTCTTGGTTGCCAAAAGAAAAATGAAATTGAGAAACGTTATCTACGGAGAATTCCATA
>Ga0209357_1001279_pt1 | contig 10225 bp, 10 predicted proteins | sample LauGreFBDMM110SD_2_FD_187573 | JGI IMG/M metagenome (GOLD analysis project Ga0209357, IMG submission 187573) | Freshwater lake microbial communities from Lake Michigan, USA - Fa13.BD.MM110.SD (SPAdes) (version 3) | ecosystem: Environmental > Aquatic > Freshwater > Lake | place: Lake Michigan... | reverse complement strand
CTTCAAATGCATGAAATAGCTCACCACCATGACGAACTTGATCGCCATCATGATGAGCAGTGACGGGAGAAACAGTGGCCCGAAATCCACGTAGTAGGTAGAAACTTCGAGCGCAGTGATGGCTGCCAAAATAAGTGCGATAACGATGTATCCGCGCGTCGACATGCCGTGCTCGACAGGTGCTGCGTCGTGTGTTGTGTCGTGTGTTGTTTCGGTTGTCATGACATCACACCGGAATCAGATACACGAGGGTGAAAATGATGATCCATACGATGTCAACGAAGTGCCAGTACAAACCGATCATCTCCACGGCTTCTGACTTACTGCCTGGCACTCGGCTGCGCTTGTTGATGGCAACGAATGCCAACAACATGATGATGCCCACCGTTACGTGCACACCGTGGAAGCCAGTGAGGGTATAAAAGCTCGAGCCGAACAGGCTGGTGGTGAATCCGAGCCCTTCGTTATAGAACGCAGTGAACTCATAGACCTGTCCACCAACGAACGTTGCCCCGAGCAGTGCGGTGACCGTGAGCCACAAGTTGGTGCCTCGATCGTCGCGTTTTTGCGCGGCCGATACGGCGAGCACCATCGTGAGCGAGCTCATGAGCAACACGAAGCTGCTTACCGAGGTGAACGGAATGTCGTAGATCTGCTCGGGTGTTGGGCCGTCAGAGACACGTCCGCGATACAACATGTATGTCGAGATCAGCCCACCGAACAGCAAGCACTCCGAACCCAGAAACAGCCACATTCCAAGCTTGACGTTGGAAAGCCCGGTACTCGTCGCGTGCGCGTCGTGGGTCGCGGTCTCAGCCATGTGTTGCACCTACGGCGTGACCGTTAGATGATGGTCCCTCATAGTCGCTGTCAACGGCCACTGACGGCTCAAGTGACCATCCGTAGATGGCGTACAAGATGACCAAACCACCCACAATGGCAACTGGAATTGAATACAGAATTCCCAGAGCCACAATCGGCAAGCCAGTTGCAAGCACTAGCGGCCAATACGAGGGCGACGGCATATGAATGTGGGTGTCAGCATTGCGCTCGAGTTCAGCAAGCACTTGCTCGGCTGTTGCCACTTCGCGCATGGTGTGGGTGACGGGATCTTCTTCGTACTTGCGATGGAAGAACTCATCCAGGTGATGCACATGCGGAATCGAGTCGAAGTTGTGTTCCTTCGGCGGGCTTGAAGTCATCCACTCCAGACTGCGGGCGTTCCACGGGTCAAGCGGCGCACGCACTTTGCTGCGCGCTGTAACCACGATGTTGATGAGGAACAACAAAATACCGAACGTGAGAACAAGTGAACCAATTGATGCAACAAGGTTCCAGAAGGCAATGTTGAAGAAACCCTCGCCAGCGCGTGCTTCGGTCCACTGATACATGCGGCGCGGTTGGCCTTGCAAGCCAAGGATGTGCATTGGCCCGAATGTCATGTTCATACCGATGACCATGAACCAGAAGTTCCAAGAGCCGAGTCGCTCGTTGAGCATCTTGCCGAACATCTTTGGCCACCAGTAATAAAACCCAGAGAACAACCCGAAGATGGCCCCACCAAAGAGCACATAGTGAAAGTGGGCAACGATGTAGTAGGTGTCAGTTTGCTGGGTGTCGCTTGGCGCCACTGAGTGGGTCACGCCCGACAGACCGCCAATGGTGAACAACACGATGAGGCCAACCGAAAATTTCATTGCAGTGCTAAAGACCAACTTGCCACCCCACATGGTGAGAGTCCAGTTGATGATCTTGACACCCGTCGGCACCGCAATGGCCATCGTTGCAACCGAGAACACCGCCACCGACACTGGACCTAGGCCCGAGGCAAACATGTGGTGGGCCCATACGCCCCAGCCAACGAAGCCGATTGCGGCACCAGAAAACACCACGAACGGGTAGCCAAATAGTGGCTTGCGACTAAACACCGGCAACACCTCAGAGACGATGCCAAATGACGGCAAGATCAGCACGTACACCTCAGGGTGACCGAAGATCCAGAACAAGTGCTGCCACAACAATGGGTCGGCGCCTGCGGCAACGTCAAAGAATTGTGCGCCGAAACTGCGCTGGAACGTGAGCAAGAACAAGGCAACCGTGATGACGGGAATCGCGAACAGCAACAAGAACTGCACGACGGTGATGAGCCAGGTGAACACCGGCATCTTCATCAATGTCATCCCAGGGGCTCGCATATTGAGCACGGTGACAATCAGATTGATTGCACCAGTGAGCGATGCAATGCCAGCAATTTGCAAACCGAGTGTCCAGAAGTCGACGCCTCTGCTCGGCGAAAAAACTGGGCCCGAGTTTGGCGCGTACATAAACCAACCACCGTCAGCAGCACCGCCAAGAAACCAGGCGAGGTTGACGACGATGCCACCGGCCAGCAGACACCAGAAACCGAACGCATTGATGCGCGGAAATGCCACGTCGCGGGCCCCGATTTGTAGAGGCACGAAATAGTTGGCGAAGCCTGCAGCCATCGGCATCACGAACAAAAACACCATCGTGGTGGCATGCATTGTGAACATCTGGTTGTACAAATCGGCATTCAAGACTTTGCCCTCGGGTGCTGCCAACTGCAGACGAATTAATACAGCTTCAAGACCACCCACGATAAAAAAGAACATCGCTACGGCGCCGTACATGAGGCCCAACTTCTTGTGATCAACAGTGAACAACCACGACTTCCAGCCGGTTGATGCAACTGGGCGCTTCAAGGCTCCGAAGGTGCGGGTAGGGGTGATGGCAGGTGCCCCCGCAGGCAAGGCAGGCACGATGACGTTGGGTGCTGGGCGTTCAATGATGGCCATGTTCGTCTCCTATTTGAGGGTAAGCAGGTAAGCAACGAGTTTGTCGATGTCAGATTCACTGAGACCGAGGTTGGGCATGCCGCGATACTTGCCGTTTGTGTCGGCAAGTAATGCAGGGTTGGCATACATCGGCTTCACTTCTGGCGCATTGCGTAGCCATGCGCGTAGATCGTTGACGTTCAGGCATGTTTCGTCGACACCTGCCAGGTATTTTGCGCCGAACTCAGCGCTGTCGGCACGCCACACACTGTCGCGACACGCGTCGCGCAACAAATCAAACATTGCGCCAGCAAAAGTGTTGCGGCTCATCAACTTGGTGAGGTTGGGTGCCGCACCCGACCACACGTTTTCATCTGGTGCAGCGATTGCCAAGGTGCCATCGGCACGCTTCAAACCTTCCACCTGGTGGCAACGCACACACTGATTAAGAAACACTGACTCGCCCTCTTTGGCCAAAGTTCCCTCGGCTGGTGCTCGATACCCCGCCTGTTGCCCAGCCACCCATTTGGCAAAATCTTCGTCAGATAACGCCACGGCTTCCATCCGCATATTGGCGTGTGAGAGGCCACAAAATTCGGTGCACTGTCCGGCGTAAATACCAGGGGCGTCGGCTTCGAGCCGCAATGTGTGGACGCGGCCTGGAACCGCATCACGCTTGCCATTCAATGCCGGAATCCAGTACGAGTGAATGACGTCGCGACTGGTTTCGCGCAACAACACCTTGGTGCCGACCGGCATGACTAGTTGCCCAGAACTGATGATGGGCTGGGTGATGCCCCATTCGTTCTGTACTGGGTAGTCGTATTCCCACCACCACTGTTGTCCTGTCACATTGATGACAAGTTGCGTGTCGTCGGTGCGCGCCAGATCAAAGATCACTCGAAACGTAAACACACCCACCACCGCCAAAATGAGTGCAGGAATCACCGTGAGGGTGATTTCCAGCGCCGGCTTGCCGTGGGTCTGTTCGGGAATTGGCTGGCCGCGATCCTTGTATCGCCAAATCGCAAAGCCGACAGCGGCAGCAACGATGATGCCGATGATTCCTGCAACCGCAAATACCGGTTGCTGGAGGTCGTCGATCATTTTGGCATTCGGGCCTTTGGGCTGCCAGGTGTCTTGCGGTGCATTCGTGGCGCACGACACCAAAAACGCAGTAGTACCAGTGACAGCCAGGGTGCGCAGGGCAAGTCGACGCGACTTCATCCAGGTCACGCTAAGGCGCAGGCCCGTTCGCAGCAGAGACAAGCGACGGTGATTCACGGCACGAGCACTTCAATTGCCTGCCCGGCTACCCCAGGCACCGTCAGGGTCAGTGGCGCATCCTGGGCGACCGAAGGCTTGTCATATTTCACGGTGAGTGCCTGCTCGGCACCTTGTGGGATGAGCTGCGTACAGGTTTCGTTCTTCTCAGCATGGCCTTCGTCCTCGGGGGCTGCCATGCCGGCTGCCATGGCACTTCCGAGTGATGCCACCATGCGCCGTTCGGCTGCATCAAAGTTGCGGAAGATAAATGTCACTGGGTTGGCCCGCGAAGCAGTTACGCGTTGTTGCGGTTCGTTGAAACCCACCATCACCGCCGAGAGCTCTCCGTTTCGCAATTCAATAATCGCCGTAACGTTGCTACGCAGCGACAGCGTCTTCATCGCTTTTTTATCGAAGTACTTGGATTTTTCTACGCCACACTCACGATGTAGGTAGTGGCCCTCTTCTGCTGCTTCTGCCAAATCCGTTCGCAGGCCAACGCCTGCGCCAGCGATACCGCCGGCGACGATGCCAACGGCGCCAACCACGCAGATGGCACTCACAAGTGCTCCTTTCAAAGCGGGGCGCAACGCAAACCATGAGCCCGCCAACAACACCAAGGTTGCTGCAACTATGAACACCACCGCGCCCGCACTCTTAGAAATTGCCAACATGATGCGTGAGAACGAAAAAATCACCACCCCCAACCCCAGCGTGGCGATCACGGGGAACTCAATTGGATGCAACAAGCGTTGCCGAGCTGATTCATTGTGGGCGGGGTCGTCAGATGCTGATTCGCTCCAGGCCTGCACCAACCATTCCGCAAGTGCGGCAAGCACCACCACGATGCCGAGCACGAAATAAATTTGTGCAACCACTAGGCCGAGTACCAACAGCATGAGGCCCACCACCGTCATGAGTGGCCATAGCGAGGCGCCGGTGAGTGCGTTGTCGCGCGGTTGGGATTCGCTATCGCCCTCGTTGATTAACAGCACGATGGCGGTGAGGCCGACCAGGGCAGCAAGCACCATGCTGAGTGCAACACCACCGATAGCGAGGCGCTCAACAAAAATAATGTAGGCAACCAAATTGAACGACGCAAACCCACTGAGGCCGAGGAAGAGTTTGGATCCGACTTTGAACATGATGGTTACTTCTGTACGTACACGATGAACCACATCGCAGCGAACGTGCCCGACACGGCGTACCAATACAGCGCGTGGCCTGCCAAGACGTCTACATCATTGACACGGCCAGCCAAAACCCGAAACATCGCTACGAACGAATACGCCATCGCGCTGGCGATAATGGCAAACATGGTGCCCGTGATGGCGTAAAACATGGTTTCGTAGGCGTCGGTGCGTAGTGCTATGCCCATCTGCACCCACAATGCGATCTGGGCATTCAACAATGCCAAACCCGTGAACAACGTGATGGCCAACGCCAGTGTGGCGTGGGATTTGTCGCCTCGACGTGCTGCATACACCGCCCATTGGGCCATCAAACACGTAACGACGAAAGTAAACATCATGGTGTTCGACACCACTTCAGGAATAGCGACGTCTTTTTTCAACCAATCTTTGATTAGCCGACCGCCACCTTCAGCGGCACGCGTCGGGGCATTGGCGCGGAAATCAAGCCAGATGGCCAACATGCCACCCATCAACATCACCACTGCGCCAGACACGAACGCCGAACCAACGAACACCGTGCTGGTGCGCCGTGTCGGCCCGGCGGTGAGTGCGGGTGCGGTCATGTCGACGCCTGCGCCTGATAGCGATCGGTGACGGGTGTGCCACGCCGCGACTTGGCAACGAGACCAACGAAGGCCACGACGACCACCAACATCAGTGCATGACCGAGTGCTACGGCAACGTTGGCAACCCCCACGACACCGGCATCGCTATAGCCCGTGGTGGAATTTGCCGGTTGGTCCATGAACCCCGCAACATAATGCGGCAGTGACGCCAACACGGTGGCAAGAAAACCGGTGAGTGCGAGCAAGATGACGGGCACATCAGGCAATGGCCGGCCAGTGAGCGAACCAATGTGCAACGCAACGCCGCCGAGTGCGGCCAGAACCGAGCCGTACACCACATATACGAGTGCGGCTTCGCCAAACACGGTGCCCACCAACCCGAGTGCATCAACGTGCATTGCAGCTGAGCCAACCAACCCGGTGAACACCATGCCAACACCAAACAATGAGGCGGCCAATGCCCCCGACACCGAAGGTTTGCCGGCCTTGAGGGCCAGTAACGACAGCATGATCACCACGAGTGGCGCCAACAATGGCAACAAGTTGAACAGCGCGTATGGCACGAACGACTGCAGCGTGGCAAACGGTGTGTCACCGAGGGCAAAGACATGGGCTTGTTGGGTTACTGAACTCATGATCACGGTCGCAGCAATACCCACACCAACGAGCAGCACCCCACGTAGCGGCTGGCGAGCGGATGTGATTCGAGCCGTACGCACGGCAGCATCAGCCAGGATGCCAAGTGTTGGCACAACATAAATCAAAGTCTGTGGTTCGCGGGTGGTCCAACCCAACCACGTGTTGATAAAACCTGCTCCACCAAATGCCACCCGAGCATTCACAAAGTCCACCCACACGTAGACGATCGCGCCAATGGCAACTGGCAAGGTGAGAGCTACACCGATCGCCCCGACCAAGGCAGAAAATGCTCCGAGTGGAATGCTGGCCAGACGTTGACCATTGCGGCGCGTCAACACCGTCGTGGCTACGACGACGGCCAGGGCTATCAATCCGACGAACACAATGCCCAGCCCCAGCAAGTACAGCTCCACGTATTGCTGTGCACCGCCACCGGGGCCCCCATTGAACAGGTATGACACCAACACCGTCGCACTACCAGCCAGCCACGCCCACCAACCAAAAGCTGCAAGCCGAGGCAATGAAATATTCGAAGCATGTAATTGTGTCGGCAGTGTCCACAGTGACAACCCCAACATGAGTGGGGCTGCGACACCGAACACCAATGCAAATCGATGCAGCGAAAACAGCTGAGTCAATGCACCAGCGTCAACAAGTGCTGCGGATGAATCCAGTCGCTCCAAGCCCAACACCACACCGACTGCACTGGCAATGACGAGCCACAGTGCAGCACCGATGGTGAGCGAGAGCCCAATTCGCACGTGGTCAGCTGCACTCAACCACCGTGCCAGTGCACCGAGACTCGCAGGGGCCTGACGGCTTGGCGCCGAGAGTGTTTCTGCGTGTGTAGTCGTCATCACCACCTGCCAAGGCTACTCAATTGGGCTGTTTGTCTTGATGTCTCGGCTAGTCGCACCCGATCAAACCAACCTAGGTTTTGCGAACTAACGCACGAGCACGTCAAGCATCACTGCCAAAAACAGCAACGTGACGTACGAGATGGAAAATGTGAAGACCCTCATTGCGGCAGCGGTGGTCGGAGCGCGACCCAGACCAAAGGTGAGTGCGATGAAAGCAACGCCGAGCACGACCGCCGCCACCGAATAAACGACACCCATGTCATTCAACGGAATTAAGGCGAAGGAAACGAGCGTGACCGCAATCGTGTACCCACCCATCGTGCGCACGGTGCGTGACAATGTTTCGACCACCGGCAACATCGGCACCGACGCCGCTCGATACTCGTCAGCGTGGCGAATCGCCAACGCCCAGAAGTGTGGTGGTGTCCACAAAAAGATGACGAGAAACAAAACAACTGCCGACCACGACACCGAATTGGTCACCGCAGCCCAGCCCACCAACACTGGTGCAGCCCCAGCTGCCCCACCAATCACGATGTTTTGTCGAGTCGTGCGCTTCAGCCATAACGAATAAACAAAAACATAAAACAGCGTTGCCGAAATTGCGATGGCTCCAGCCAGCACATTGGATGACAACGCGAGTACGACAAAAGCAACTATTTCCAACGCAATGGCAAATGCCAACGCATCGCGCGGGGCGATGCGTCCAGTCACGAGCGGTCGGTTACGGGTACGTTCCATCAGTTGATCGATATCTCGATCGATATACATGTTGATTGCGTTGGCACCACCAGCAGCAAGTGTGCCCCCAACGACTGTCCACACCACCAACCAAGTGTCAGGCCAACCATCGGCAGCGAGCACCATTGCTGGCACGGTGGTGATCAAGAGCAACTCGATGATTCGTGGTTTGGTGAGTGCTACATAGGCGCCAAGTGTCGTGCGTGACGGGCGAGAACCAACATGGGAGAACGCTTTGGAAAGCCGCGAAGGAACAAGCGGACGACCCAGCACCACGCGCACGAAGGCTACGAGCCAACCGACCCTGCGCGACCCCTCGGCAGACTAGAAGCATGTCAACGGTGACCGATGTCAAGCACGACAGCACGGTTGACCTCGACCGGCCTTGGGTGGTGATCGTCTGGAACGATCCGATCAACCTCATGGCGTACGTGACATGGGTGTTGCAAAAACTCTTCGGCTACAACCTGGAAAAAGCCACTGCGCTCATGTTGGATGTCCACGAAAAAGGTCGGGCAGTGGTTTCCAACGGCACTCGCGAACATGCCGAAGTTGATGTGCAGCGGCTCCACGAACACGGTTTATGGGCCACGATGCAACGAGACGATGCATGATTTTTGAGCCCGTTGACGGGGGCTTGCGCCTAGCGATTGACAACCATTCACGTGATGTCATCGCCCATCTGTTGGGCGAACTGCGCAACGAGGTGGAAGTTGCCAAAACCGCGACGCCGGCAGAACTCGAGCCACACATGAAGCGTCTGTTTCCCACCGCGTACCACAACGACGAACAACACAATGACGAATACCGCCGCCTGACCCACGGCGACCTAGCTGACACGCATCTTGCAGCACTCAACGACGCCTTGCTGCTCCTCGCGCCTGGTCGGGTCTTTGGCGAAGGTGACCTCGAGCGATTCGTACGAGCCATCAATGCCATGCGATTGGTGTTGGGCACCGTTTTGGATGTGAGTGAAGACGACGCCGATGACGACACCTCTGACAGCGACGACCCAGTTGCATTACAGCGTGAGGTGTATCACTACCTCGGCTGGCTACTACATACATCACTAGATCAACTGCGCAAGTGAGCAAGTGAGCAACGACTAGTTTTGCCACTCAAGATGCGTCACGACGACACAACCACGGTGGCTCACCGTGACGAAGCCGTGTACTACCACAACGGATGTGCCGGGAGACCTGTTTGATGCTGTGGTCTATATCAATGTGCTCGAACACATCGAGCATGATGGCGCCGAACTCGCCCTAGCCACATCGCTGCTGCGTCCCGGCGGACGAGTGCTCATCGTGGTGCCGGCACATCAGTGGCTGTATGCAAAAGTGGATCGCCTCACAGGTCACTTCCGCAGATACTCGAAGAAATCGTTGCTCGCCGTCACCCGCGACAATGGTCTACGAATCGAGTCAATGCGCTACTTCGACTCCGTCGGGCTTGTGCCGTATCTCGTGTTATACAAATGGCTTCGCAGCACTGCCACCACCGGCACCAACGCCACGATTTATTCGCGCGTCATCATGCCGATTTCGTATCTGATCTATCGGATTTTTCGCGGCCGTGTCATTGGCAAAAACCTGATTGCCGTTGCGGCTATCGCATCGTGAACCTTGCGTATTCAGCCCTGCTTGCTTAGCCCTGCTTGCTTAGCCCTGCTTGCTTAGCGCTGCTTGCTCAGCGCTGCAACAGTTGAGCGATCCACATCACACCGGCTTGGACCAGCCCGCATTACGCCCCAGAGCAACTCGCCGCTGACGCTGGTAGGTTTCAGGTGCTCTTCCAACGAATTCAACATCCTTGCCCCCATCGTCTAGAGGCCTAGGACACCACCCTTTCAAGGTGGCGGCACGGGTTCGAATCCCGTTGGGGGTGCGATATCAGTTCCGATAAGGATCTGGTCCTGTGGTGAAGTCTGGAGTTCACGCCGGCCTGTCAAGCCGGAGGTCGCGGGTTCAAATCCCGTCGGGACCGCGAGTCGGTGGCAACACCGAATCATGGTCGGGTAGCTCAGTAGGCAGAGCACGCGCCTGAAAAGCGCGGGGTCACCGGATCGACGCCGGTCCCGACCACAACATGTTGTTCATGCATTGGATGGCTCTGTGACAAGTACGCGGCTGCGCTCTGGTTTGGCCGAAGGTCATGAATTACAT
>Ga0209357_1001278_pt1 | contig 10226 bp, 8 predicted proteins | sample LauGreFBDMM110SD_2_FD_187573 | JGI IMG/M metagenome (GOLD analysis project Ga0209357, IMG submission 187573) | Freshwater lake microbial communities from Lake Michigan, USA - Fa13.BD.MM110.SD (SPAdes) (version 3) | ecosystem: Environmental > Aquatic > Freshwater > Lake | place: Lake Michigan, USA... | reverse complement strand
CCCCTGGCGTGATTGGCACATGAGCTTCGCCATTCCATTTAGTTAATTTCTCTAACACAACTGTTCGCGCCGGCATATTGATACCAAGGGCTAGCGTTTCAGTGGCAAAAACCGCCTTGATCAAGCCCCGTTTAAAAAGATCTTCGATCGCCTCCTTAAAACTTGGTAGCAAGCCAGCATGATGCGCTGCAATGCCACGTTCTAGTGCACTTAACCATTGATCAAAACCAAGGACTGCTAAATCTTCTTCAGCTAAGTTCTGCGTGTAATACAGGGCAGTCTTAGTAATTTCGGCGCGTTCCTCTGAATTAGTTAGGCGTAGTCCAGCGTTTAGGCATTGATTGACTGCGGCATCGCAACCAGCGCGAGAGAAGATAAATGTGATGGCTGGCAATAGATTCTCACGATTAAGTTTTTCAATAATGTCGGCTCTCGATAACCGGCTTTCATTCTGACCAAAACGTTCGCGCCTATTTCGGTCAGTATGAACTTTGCGCATCGCTTCACGTTCAAGTTTCAATATTTCGGGGTTTACCTGGCCAGGCTTACTAAAAAGATCAACTAATCGTTGCCCAATTAGCACATGTTGATAGAGCGGAATAGGTCTAATTTCGCTGACCACAACCGTGGTATCGCCACGGATCTCATTTAGCCATTCACCAAACTCTTCCGCATTGGAAACAGTGGCTGAAAGTGAAACTACCTGCACACTTTCCATTAGGTGAATAAGGACTTCTTCCCAGACTCCCCCGCGAAATTTATCGGCTAAATAGTGAACTTCATCCATTACTACCCAGCCCAAGTTATTAAGGGTGTTAGAGCCCGCGTAGAGCATGTTGCGTAGAACTTCAGTAGTCATAACCAAGATATCAGCTTCACTATTGATACTGGTATCACCGGTTAGTAAGCCAACTTTTTCTTCACCGAAACGTTGCACGAACTCAGCGAACTTTTGATTCGATAACGCTTTTATTGGGGTGGTGTAGAAACACTTCTTCCCATTTTTGAGTGCAAAATAAGCGGCGAATTCACCTACGACGGTCTTGCCAGCACCTGTTGGAGCTGCGACCAATACGCCGTGCCCGTCCTCAAGAGCATGACAGGCCTCGATCTGAAACTCATCAAAACCAAAATCAAAAGAGTTGATGAATTCCTGAGTCACCGCGTGCTTAGCGCGTGATTTGGCTGCTGCATAAGCTTCGGCGGGTGAAAGTTGTTCCGAGCCGCTCATGCGGTCCAAGTTAGCAGGCTTTGCGGCAAAGATTCGACTTGAACTGGCAATTGACCTATACGTTCACCATCGGCATAGGCTATAGCTGAAGATTCGATCCGAATCCGTTTCGCTCGGATTACCTCGACTTGCGGGTGCTCGATATGAGTACCTTTATAAACAGTTGGAAAAACCTTAATGAATTCTAACTTTGAAACTGGATGCAGAATCATGATGTCAAAAAGTCCATCGTGTAAATCCGCATCCGGGCAAACTTGCATTCCGCCACCGTAGGACCGACCATTTCCGATGGCAATCAACATAGCCTCGACTTCTAAAACTTTTTCATCTGCGAAAATTTTGAATTCGATAGCCTTGAACTTAGGAAGTTCCAAAGCAATAGCCACATTGTATTTAGCTGGACCCTTCGGCCATTTCATCTTGTTTGCTCGTTCGTTCACTACTGAATCAAATCCACTTGATAAAACAGCCCCAAAATATTCGCCATCCACAACTCCGACATCTACCAAGCTGGGTGCTGCTGAATTCAGGTGTTCTAGATAATCTGTTAGATCGTGATCAAACCAACCTAAAGTTCGATAGAAGTCATTTCCAGTTCCACCAGGGGTCATTGCTAACGGAACTTTGAACTCAATTGCCAATTGCAATAACAGGTGAAATAAGCCATCTCCCCCAATGCTAAGCAATTTTGTCGCTTCACCACTTTGCAACAATTGCCTAACAAGTGCTTTAGTTTCTGCTGCGCTGTTGGGTGAAATCATGCGATAGGCAATCTGGTGGCTTTGCAGAAATCCAACTACCTGGGTGGCCAGCGAAGCAGCAGCGCCCATTCCCGCTTTAGGGTTTACGACCACCAACCACATGAGGCAAACCTACCGATTCCAATTAATCTAGAGGTGATGCGGATGGATCAAAATCTGCTGAATCTTGACTGTTTTTGCGTTTGTCTCGGCGCTTATCCAGTAGCAGTGAGATTAATCCAGCTAAAAAGTAAAGAATGATCAAAGGTCCAGCCAGGAAGCTCATGGTTATTGGATCTGATGTGGGAGTCAAAGCAGCGGCCGCTAAGGTAATTGAGAAGACCCAGATTCGCCAAGGTCTTAAGATTGTTGATCCTCGCAAGAAGCCGATTAAATTAAAAGTCAACAGGAATACCGGTAACTCGAAGGCTAATCCGAAGAGCAGAATTATTCTCAACACAAAATCCAAGTAGTCATCAAACCTAATTAAGTTGGTTAAAGCATCAGGGGTGAATCCAAAGAGAACTTTTATAGCTACGGGTAAAATAAGGTAACCAATGGTGGCTCCTAGTGCGAAGAATGGTGTAGCCGCGAAGAGAAATAGAATTGAATAACGTTTTTCTTTGCGATGTAGCGCTGGGGCGATGAAAGCCCAGAGTTGATATAGCCAAACTGGCGCAGCCAATATTAAGCCACTTAATATGGCAACTTTAATTTGCAGATTAAGTGGACCTAAGACTCCGTTAATGTAGAGCGAACCACATTCATCAGAGGCCGTCGCTCTCGCTGCCGCGAGGTCGCAAACTGGTTTAGCAAGTTGGGTGATTATTTGGTCATATAGAAACCAGCCGACAGTCGAGGCCAAAAGAATTGCGATAACCGAACGGAGAAACCGTTTGCGAAACTCCTTTAGATGCTCAAGTAACGGCATCTTTGTTTTGTTGCGTTTGGACATAACGAAAACGACTACTTAGTAGATGAGTCGTCATCTTTCTTATCGTCGTCCTTCATCTCTTTCATTTCGGATTTAAAAATACGAAGAGAGCGACCAAGGGAACGGGCTGAATCAGGCAGGCGCTTAGCCCCGAAAAGGACGGCAATGACAATCAGAATTATGATTAACTCTTGACCACGAGGCATCTAATTACTCCCTTAGTTTCAACTTCTATGGGCAAACGCTAGCGCATTAAATAGGGCTGGCGCTCAGTTCGATCTTTAGAAATTAATGGTAATTTCCCAAGGCAGCCGTGGCTCGAGCATGTACGGCCACCCGGATTTCATTAGGGTCCACTGCCTCAACTTGACCCGCTAGCGAGAGAATCGCCCGAGAAATCCACTGAGCGCTAAAGCCCTGGATGGTGGCGGTTGAAGAATTGGCTGTTATCTGTGGCAACACCTCGAGGACTTGGCGAGATGAAGCATGAACCTTCACTTCGTATTCAACAGCCTCTTCATTGGCAGCTACTTGGTTACTTGGCCAAACTTGATCCGCAATTTCTATTACATCGACGATCCGGTCAGCGCGGAAGTTACGAATAGCTTTGGCACTATCGCAATACCCTTGCAGATATTCATGTGAACCCGATTGTGAGAGTTCATAAGGTGCAACTTGTCGCTTTGTTACCTGATCATTTGCTGCTGAGTGATAAGTGATCTCGAGCCAACCACGACGACGAATTGCCCGAAGAATTAACGCTCGCAGTTCAGATGCCAAACTAGCTTCAATCTGAACTTGCGGTGCCGATATTAATTGTGAGCGCAGTTGCTCTTGTAAGTTCGTAATCTCTGAGACCAGTGAACTATTGGAACCACCCAACTCTGCACTTAAAAGATCTAACCCCATATAGATCGAAAGTGCTTCGGCGCGATCTAGCGCACGTGGTGCCGCCAAAGTTTCAGCATTGCGGATTGAAACGAAACCAGATTCAAACTCGAGGTCAATTAATTCTAACGGTGTGTAGCCAGGTAAACCACACATCCAGAGAGTATTTAAATCGTCCGTAATTTCTTTTACGGTGGTGTTAAATGTCGTTGCTAATTCAGATATCGCGATGCCTTGGTGGGTAGTCAAGTACGGAACTAAATCCAACAGCCGTGCTGTGCGGGCCAAGCCCGATTCTTGTTTAGCCATGAAGTTTCACCAACTTTTCAAGAGCAGAAATTACCGCGCTTCTGAGTTGTACTGGTGATGAAACGATTACATCTTCACCATGCCAAAGAACCAAGTTGGTTACGAAATCAAGATCGAAAATCGGGACTTCAAGTAGATCCCAATCATCGGCCGTCTCGACAGTGGTGGCGATACGTCGGAGTTGATAACCAGCTCCTGGGCGTACTTGTAGAACAGCCAATGGTGTTTCAATTGCCGGCTCGAGTTCGGCGATTTCAAAACTAGTCGGGATAACATAACTTTGAGCCTTTCCAACTGATTTCACTACGCCTTGAATCCGATCAACTCGGAAGTTTCTGATCGCATCCTTTTCAGTATCGAGTCCTATCAAATACCAGTGTGATTTTCGCGCTTGTACGCCATAAACCTGCAACTGGCGTTTCTGCGCGAGGCCCTGAATATTCAGGTAATCAAATTCAATGGTTGTGAGGGAAGTAAGTGCATCTAGCGCGCTACGCAAATTTTCATCAGCGCCAATTAGTTTTGGAGCCATAACTGGCAACTGAGATGAATCGGTATCTAAACCAATCGAAGTTAATTTTCGAAGCGCTTGTTGAGAAAGGTCAGTAAAGGCAGCATCTTGCCAAGCTTGGGCAGCAAGCGAGAGCAACGTGACTTGGGTTGGGGTTAAATCACGTAGTGAAAGAGCGTAGCTCTCAGGGCGAATGCGATATCCCGCCTCATCATCAAAAAGTGGATCTAGCCCGCCAACTTCGATCTGAATGCCTAATTTACGTAGGTCATCTTTATCTCGTTCGAACATTCGCTCCTTTGCTTCAGCGCTACCTTCGTAGCCGTCGATATTTCTAAAGATCTCGTTTTTTGTTAAATATCGTTTGGTTGCAAGAAGAGCAATCGTTAAATTAACTAGGCGCTCATTCTTCCGCGACACCATAGGCTCCTTTCGCAGGGCGACGTCGACGTGCTAGTACCTCTACGCCAGGTGCCATCCGTCGGCTAATGATGAGAAAACCGGTGTGAGCGATCATGCGCTGTTGCGGGCGCACCGCTAAACCTTCGTGATGCCAGCCGCGAATCATTGATTCATTACTTTCAGGTTCAGTAAATCGGCCATCAGCTTTTAGCGCTTCCGCAGTTGCTGACAACTGGGTAGTTGTTGCAACGTAGGCTAAGAAAACACCACCTGGCCGCAATACATTAGCCGCCATATCTACGCATTCCCATGGGGCTAACATGTCCAGAACAACGCGATCAAATTGATGTGAAAATTCCTTTTCTTGTACCGAACCTAAATCGCAACTCCAGTTACTAGGTGTTTCACCAAAATAATCGGCCACATTTGCCTTAGCAATGTCGGCAAACTCTTCACGACGTTCAACTGAATGAACTAGTCCGTCAGCTCCAACAGCACGCAGCAAGGTAATAGTTAAAGCACCACTACCAACACCTGCTTCTAAAACTCGCGCACCTGGATAAATATCGGCAAAACCTAAAATGAAAGCGGCATCTTTAGGATAAACGATGGTTGCTCCACGCGGCATGGACAGTACGTAGTCCCCTATCAGCGGCTTAAATGCGGTGAACTTTAAGCCCGCAGTTGTGCTGATAACTGAGCCTTCCGGAATTCCCACTAGTTCGTCGTGAACTATCCAGCCTTTATGCGTATGCCATTCCTTACCAGCGGTAATAGTTAAGGAATACATCTTGCCTTTGGGATCGGTTAGTTGAATTCGATCGCCGTATGCAAAAGTGCCCGCTTGCAGCGAAGCGAGTGATTTCGGAGCCGGCGTATTTTCGGACATGACCGCATCCTAGTTCAGCCAGAGTGTGAAAGTCAGCCCCACTTTGACGCACCTATGGCCTATCTTGAGCAAATGGCGAATATGCGGTTATCCCCTAGTCGAGTTTCAGAGTTCACTAACTGTCCACAACTCTACAAATATCGCAGCATTGATAAATTACCTGAGCCACCAAGTATTGATGCTGAACGTGGCACTCTAGTTCACACCGTACTTCACGATCTATTTGAATCTCCGGCAGAACTAAGAAATTTGGAAACTGCCGTTGAACTCTTGCCTTCACGTTGGCAAGCTCAATTAGCTGCCAAACCCGACTTAGCGCCATTGATTAGCAACGAAAAAGAGTGGATCGATCGAGCCAATGCGCTTTTAGCCACCTACTTTAAATTGGAAAAGCCCGAAACTTTCGAACCAAGTTTTAGAGAGTTACACCTTGAATTCGATTTAAATTCTGATTTATACCTACACGGCTATGTAGATCGCCTAGATGTGGCACCGACCGGCGAAGTTCGTATCGTCGATTACAAAACTGGTAAATCACCAAAACCAGGTTGGGAAGCAAAAGCACTCTTTCAATTACAGGTTTACGCGCTCCTCTACTACAAGACACGTAACGTATTGCCGCGTTTGTTACTACTAATTTATTTAGGTGATGGTGCTCTTGTGCGCAGTACCCCAACTTTGGCTGATCTGGCCGCGACGGAGGCAACTTTAATCCGTATTGCAAATGAAATTAAATTAGCAATTGAGAAAGATATTTGGCCCACTAAACCATCACGGTTATGTGATTGGTGCTTCTTTAAAGCGATTTGTCCTGCGCATACTTAAGCGCTAGCTTTGCATAACTCCACTTAGTCAGTGAATCAGTCACGTCAACTCTGCCGATTTTCTCAATTGGAACTAGGTGCGGTACCGCCAATACCCATGCGCCTGAAGCTTTAGCTGCAGTTACGCCAGTTAAGGAATCTTCTAGTACTAGTGAATTAGAAATGTCGTGTCCCCCGCTAGTTGCTGCGAGTAAATAACCTTCTGGGTCAGGCTTTGAGACTTTCACATCGTTACTTGAAATCGATCTAACAAATGGGTTCACCTCGAAGTTATTCAACACTGCATCTACTAAAGATCTCGGGCTAGCCGAAACTAACGTTAACTCGATCTGATGTAATCGCAGGTCATTTATAAGCTCTATCGCCCCAGGCATGAACGGTAGATCGCCTTTGAATTTATCCACCATGCGATCAATGATTTCTAGCGTCAATGAATTTCCATCACGCTTACCGCCGATTAGGCCGGACATGTAGTTTCCAACCCGATCTAGTGGGCCGCCTAGACAAGCGGCTTGATCAGACTCAAGCCATTGATATCCGTACTCCGCCATCATCTGTGTTTCGGAAACCAACCAAAGTGGTTCGGAATCGACCAATAAACCATCCATGTCGAAGAAAACTGCGCTATAGAAATCCCGATGCGCCTCAGTTGGCATTGAAATATTTTGCCTCAGGGTGATGCACGATAATTGCACTAGTTGATTGTTCTGGGTGCAGTTGGAATTCCTCAGAAAGTTCTACGCCAATTCGACCAGGTTCCAAGAGTTCACATAGTTGAACTTGCTGTTCGATATCTGGGCAAGCTGGATATCCAAATGAATAACGTGACCCGCGGTAGCCCTGGTCGAGAATGCCTTGCAAGTCAGGAGCATCTTCAGCGCGCACTTGCATCTCTTCCCGAATTCGTTGATGCCAATATTCGGCAAGCGCCTCGGTTAACTGAACAGATAAGCCATGCAGCTCTAGATACTCACGATATTCATTCTTAGCAAATAGTTCAGCTGCAGCTTTACTAATTGTGTTGCCCATTGTTACTACATGGAAAGCAACCACATCAACTTTGCCAGATTCTCTGCCTACGAAGAAATCACTTATGCATAAGCGGCGATCACGGCGCTGACGAGGAAATGAGAATCGAGTTCGCTCTCTTCCTTTATTCGGTCCTTCATGATGCAGGATTACCAGTTCATTGCCTTCGCTAACGCATGGAAAATATCCATAAACAACTGCCGCCTCTAGCCAACCTTCGGATTGAACCTGATTAAGCAGAGCGCGAAGACGTGGTCGACCTTCAGTTTCAGCCATTGCCTCAAACTCACCACGAGCGCCCTTTAGACCCCACTGCCCCATAAATAAGGCGCGCTCATCGAGCATGCCCGAGTAATCAGCTAACGGAATTCCTTTAACGATTCGTGATCCAAAGAACGGCACATTAGGAATATCAATATCAAGTGCCACATCACTACGCTTCGTATCGATCTCTTCGCTGATCTCGATGTTGCGAGTTGATTTAACTTTTCGCTCGCGTAGTGCAGGAAGGGCCGCACCTGGCTCACCACGTTTAACAGCCATGATCGCATCCATTAAGCGCAAGCCTTCAAATGCATCGCGTGCGTAGCGAACTTCACCCGGGAAAACTTCAGCTAGGTCTTGCTCCACGAAAGCACGGGTAAGCGCTGCGCCACCTAAAACAATCGGCCATTTTTGATCTAAGCCGCGGGCGGTAATCTCTTCGAGATTTTCTTTCATGATCACAGTGGATTTAACCAGCAGACCACTCATACCAATGGCGTCAACGTTATGTTCTTGAGCTGCATCAACGATTTGATTGATGGTCTGCTTAATTCCGATGTTAACAACTTGGTAGCCGTTGTTAGACAAAATGATGTCAACCAGATTCTTGCCAATATCGTGAACGTCCCCCTTAACAGTTGCCAGCAACATACGACCGCGACCCTGGTCATCAGTCTTTTCCATATGTGGCTCGAGATAAGCAACCGCGCTCTTCATAACTTCAGCGCTTTGTAAAACGAAAGGCAATTGCATCTCGCCTTTACCAAATAGTTCACCAACTACCTTCATACCCTCGAGTAAGTGATCATTAATGATCTGTAGCGGCTTGATTCCCTGCGTCATTGCCAAATCAAGATCTGCGTCTAGTCCGACTTTCTCGCCATCGATAATGCGGCGTTGTAGTCGTTCTTCAAGGGGCAAAGCAGCCAAGCCAGCTGCGCGTAAGTTACGAGTAGCTGCAACTTCGACACCTTCAAATAACTGCAGAAACTCAGTTAGCGGGTCATAAGTACATTCACCATCGGCATAAGTTCGGCGATCATAAATTAGATCAAGTGCAACTTCGCGAGCTCGAGCATCGATGCGAACCATCGGCGTGATTTTGGAAGGATGGACGATTGCCGAGTCAAGACCAGCTTCGACACATTCGTGTAGGAATACTGAGTTAAGCACGATGCGAGATGCGGCATTTAAGCCAAAGGAAACATTGCTAACGCCTAAAGTTGTCTGCACTTCTGGGAACTCGAGTTTCAATGCGCGGATAGCCTCAATAGTTTCAATTCCATCACGACGAGTTTCTTCTTGACCAGTTGCGATTGGAAATGTTAAACAATCGATCAAAATATCGCCGGTAGCCATCCCCCAGTTATTCGTTAAGTCCAGAATCAATCGGCGAGCTACCTTAAGTTTCCACTCTTTCGTACGTGCTTGACCTTCTTCATCGATAGTAAGCGCAACAACGCTGGCTCCGTGCTCTTGCACCAGCGGCATAATTTTGGCGAAGCGTGATGTCGGACCATCACCATCTTCATAGTTAACTGAGTTAATAACGCTGCGGCCACCGAGTTGTTCAAGACCCGCCTTTAGCACTCCTGGCTCAGTTGAATCTAAAACAATCGGCAAGGTAGATGCGGTAGCAAAACGGCTGGCAAGTTCAGTCATATCTCGGGCGCCATCACGGCCAACATAATCAACTGAAAGATCAAGCATATGTGCGCCTTCACGAATTTGATCGCGAGCAATCTCTACGCAGGTTTGCCAATCTTCAACAATTAAAGCATCACGAAATGCTCTGGAACCATTGGCATTGGTACGTTCACCGATCGCTAAGTACGTTTTATCTTGGCGAAACGGTACAAATTGATAAAGTGAAGAGGCGCCAGCTTCAGTTACCGGGCTACGATCTTTGATTTGATGACCTTTAAATTTTTCTACAACCGCAGCTAAGTGAGCTGGGGTGGTGCCGCAACATCCACCGAGTAGCGAGATGCCGTAGTCCGCAACGAAAGTATCTAGTGCAGTTGCAAGTTCATCTGGACCGAGCGGATATTCAGCGCCCTTCTTACCAAGAATTGGCAGCCCCGCATTAGGCATAACCGATAACGACACTTGCGAATTTTGGGATAGATAGCGCAAGTGTTCAGACATTTCAGCTGGGCCAGTTGCGCAGTTAAGGCCGATTAAATCAATTTCCAGGGGTGCGAG
>Ga0209357_1001274_pt1 | contig 10241 bp, 8 predicted proteins | sample LauGreFBDMM110SD_2_FD_187573 | JGI IMG/M metagenome (GOLD analysis project Ga0209357, IMG submission 187573) | Freshwater lake microbial communities from Lake Michigan, USA - Fa13.BD.MM110.SD (SPAdes) (version 3) | ecosystem: Environmental > Aquatic > Freshwater > Lake | place: Lake Michigan, USA... | reverse complement strand
GACAAACGGAAGACAAAAGCCTCGTTTTATTAGATTTTATAGTCAATTTAAGTAGGTTATTCGATATGGACTCACCTCCTACCATTAGGAATCAACTACCTACTATCGTCAAAGGGATCATCTTGACGGCCTTTAGCCAAATAGCCTTGGCCTATGTTTCACTATTTATTCATAATCTCTACCCCGTATGGTCCGCTCCTCTCTGGCCCGCATCAGGAGCCGCTCTCGCTGCTGTTTTATTAGGGGGGCCCTGGATGCTTTTGGGCGTTTATCTGGGCCTACTCCCCTCTCAATTTTTCTTTTGGGGCGTTGTTCCCACTAGCACCGCCCTACTTTTACCATTAGCCAACGCCGTTGAAACATTCCTCGCATGGCTTATTTTACACAAAGGGGTCCGCGGATTTCACGATTGGATCTCCACGCAAAGAGATATTGTAATCTTCCTCATCGCCGCCCCATGGATTCCAACCTTTACTAGCGCCCTACTCGCCCAGACTCTTTTACGCCATAACGGCTTTGCACCATCCAACACCTTTTTTTCCGAGGTTCTCATCTATGCCCTGGGAAATGCCAGCGGGATAATTCTTGTCACTCCGTTGATCCTGGTCTGGCGGGATTACTTAAATTTCCCTTGGCTCGGCCGCACTGGCCTTCGACTCATTGGCCATACCTTGGTTGTGGCAGTCGCGGTATGCATAATTCAAACCCAGAGCTACCTCTCCAGCGTCCTTTACATTATTCTCATCCCTATATTTATCTGGGGCGTCTGGTCAACCGGACTCAAGGGGGCGACTCTCTTCTGCCTGATTTTATCTTTTCTTTTCTTCAGCTTGGAACCAAATCAGCCATTTGACCTTCGCCTAATCGCAAAACACTCCCCTGCTACTTCTTCGATGTTTTCAACTATTAAAGAACCACTCACCATGCAAGTAACCATGCTGACTATGGTCTGCCTAACCATGCTCCCGCTTGGGCTAGCCGCCGACACCCTTCGTGCCGGCGCCCAAAAAGAACAGCTCGTCATGGATTCACTCGATTCCACATTCTGGTCCTGGGATTCCGTCACCGGAGCGAAAATTCAGAGCAAGACCATTGCCGAGAATCTTCCCTCAGGGGTTTCCCTTTTTCAAAGAGGTAGCCCGACTGGGCAGATTAAGGTCACCTCCGCCAACCCTTCACAACCCTCTTACCTTTCCCACTGGGTCATCACCCAGTCCTCACCTAGTGGGGAACCGCTCCAAGCCACCGGATTACTTCACTGTCTTCGTCTGCAAGAAAAGATGGAAAAGGCCGAAGCGAGTGCGGAAATCGCCCAGATTGAGATCGCCTCACTTCGCTCTCGCTTCAACCCTCACCTTCTTTTTAACTGCCTCACTGGCCTCCGGGCACTCATCCGTCGCGATCCGACCAGCGCTAGAGAATTCACTGGTCACCTCGCTCGCTTTTTACGAACAGCCGTGGACTCCCAAGCCCGTCCCCTGATTCCGCTAAAGGAGGAAGTTTCTCTTTGCCGTGATTATCTCGCCTTGGAACAGATGCGCGGCTCAACAACTGTCGCCGAACTGAGTTTTCCTCGAAATACCTTGAATATTCTTATTCCTCCTATGAGCATTCACACCCTAATCGAAAATGCGGTGAAGCACGGAACTCGGGACGCAGAAGGTAAACTCAACATCCATGTCTCCGCCGTAATTAAAAATAAAAATAACTTAGCGATCCTTATTTCCCAGCCTGGTATTTATTCCCCCAAGAAATCAACAAAAAGCTCAGGCGGACTCATGCTCGTCCGACAGCATCTAAACCTGCTCTTCGGAAAAAAAGCGAATCTCGCTCTCCGCCAAGACCCATTCGGCGCGGTCACTGCCGAGTTGCAAATCCCCGCATTGAAAACCTGAGATGAAGACCTTACGAGCCATCTTGGTCGATGACGAACCCCTCTGTCGTCAGGATCTTCGTGATGCCCTGCTTGGCTTCCCTCATGTTCAAATATGCGGAGAGGCAGCCAACATCGCCGAGGCTACCGCTCTCATCAACAAAAGCAGGCCTGATCTCCTTTTTCTCGACCTCTCCCTAGGCCAGGAAATGGGTTTCGATCTTCTCCAAAAACGCTCCTTTCCCGGTGCGGTTATCGCCGTCACTGCCCACGCCGAGCATGCCGCCACTGCATTCGATCTCGATGTTGCTGACTACCTTCTCAAGCCAGTCGCAGAAGATCGGCTTCATCAAGCCCTCCTCCGCGCACAAAGAAAACTAACAAATCCTAAAAATATCAGGCCCGTGCCACAATTCGTCGCGGAAATGAACGGGAAAAAGGTGCTCATTTCAGGGAATGAGATTCATCAAATTGAATCGAATGGGAACTATGCTTTTCTCTACTTAATCAATGGCAAAGGAATCCTACGTTCAACCCTTCGAGCAGTCCTTAATAAACTTCCCAAAAATTCTTTTCTCCAAGCCTCTCGCGGCCGGTGGGTATCACGAGCTCAAATCAGTGGATGGTCTCGCTCTTCATCGCATACTTTAACTCTAACCTTGCGCGATAAGTCTACCGTTCCCGTTTCTCGTCGCCACGCCAAAGCCGTCCTCAGTGCCATTACCCCCCCCACAAATAACGGCTTAAGGATCTGGTAGACAGGGCTTTATGTTTATAAGCCTTTCTATCTCTACTTCTTCACAAGAAAGATCTAATATATTTTCTGGAGGGGATGCTTTTCGGCTCAAATCGGTTATCTTGGAACGATGTTTAGTTTGTCATCGTTAAAGCCATCTCCTCTGTTGGTTCTAATCCTGATATTTGGAATCTGCTCTGGTCAGGCAGAATCCCTCCGTCCAACACCCAGCTCTCAAGCTACCGCTATTCTTGTCCAAAAACTGTTGCAAGATCACCACTTTGCCGGAAAGCCGCTAACCGAAGAAAAAGCCAAGGACTGGATCAAGGGCTACATGGAGTCGCTCGACTATAATCACGCCTTCTTTCTTCAGACCGACCTTCGAGCTTTCCAAAACACCTATGCCACTCAACTTTCCCAATTGACGCAACGAGGTGACATCACACCTGCTTTCGAGATTTTCGCAATTTTTAACGACCGCGTTCGCGAACGCTTGGCCTGGATCAAACAACGACTTCTCCTGTCTTTTGATTTCACCACCGCCCAAAGCTATGAAATTGATCGAACTAAAGTTGGATGGCCCACCGACCAGGTCGCCGCAGACGAGCTTTGGGAACGGCGCCTTAAGTTTGATGTCCTAAGAGAGAAGCTTGCTCCTCAATCTAAAATCGCCAAAGAGAAGAAGAAGCAGGAAGAAACTCCTCTGACCACCGTAACCAAGCGCTATGATCGCCTTGTTAAAAACCTCGATGAGTACGATAGCGAGGAAATCACCCAGCTTTATCTTACCGCCTTAGCTTCACTCTACGACCCCCACTCCAGCTACATGAGCGCATCCTCTCTTGAGGATTTCTCCATTGGAATCAAACTCGCTCTTTGCGGGATTGGCGCCGTTCTCGCTTCCGAAGATGGCTACTGCGTGATTAAGGAGCTCGTTCCTGGGGGGCCTGCTGATCTTGATGCCCGACTCAAAGTCGGAGACAAAATTATCGGGGTAGCCCAAGGCGAAGGAGCTTTTGACGACATCGTCGACATGAAGCTTCGTAATGCGGTGAAGAAAATTCGTGGCCCCAAGAAAACCGTCGTTCGACTTCAAGTCGTCCCCGCTGGTAGTAGTGCTGGAGAACAAAGGGAAATCCAGATTACCCGCGACGAAGTGAAATTAGCTGCCCAGCAAGCTACCGCCGCGGTTTACGATGTGTCTAAAACCGAGAAACCCGTCCAAACCAGCGCAATCGTCGCGACACCTCCTACCGCCCCATCCCCTCCTTCGGGAAACTGGCTGAACGAGTTGCGGGACCGCTTCGGAAAGAGAACCGAGGATGTAACCCCCAGCCCACAGACCTCAGCCACCGTCCCAGAAGTACTCCCAGACGCATGGAGAATAGGAGTCATCGATCTCCCGAGTTTTTACGGGGAAGTAGGCGGGACGGATTCGTCTGCGAGCGGAAATGGTGCCACGCCGCGCTCCACCTCCCAAGATGTTGAAGTTCTCCTGAAAAAACTAAATCAGGCCAAGGTCGATGGAGTAATTCTGGATCTTCGTAAAAACGGAGGTGGGCTTCTTGATGAAGCGGTCACCATGACAGGACTTTTCATTGATAAGGGTCCAGTAGTCCAGGTGCGCGATGGCAAGGGCACCGTTATTCAGCGAACCGATGATAATGCGGGAGAAACCTACCGAGGTCCGCTCCTCGTTCTTACTGGACGGCGGAGTGCCTCTGCCTCGGAAATCGCGGCGGGAGCTCTGCAAAATTATGGTCGCGCTCTTATCGTTGGAGAAAAAAGTACTCACGGGAAAGGGACGGTTCAGGCGGTCGTCGAACTTGGAAAGTTCCTCCAACAAAAACCGGATAAAACCATACCCCAAGCGGGAGCGGTCAAACTGACCATTCAGAAGTTTTATCTGCCCAACGGACACTCCACCCAAAATCGTGGTGTAGTTCCTGATATCTCGATTTCTTCCCCTTTGGATTACATGAAGATTGGAGAGGCCGATCTTCCTAACGCACTTCCCTGGGATGAGATCGGGCCGAGTCGCTTCTCCTCACTTATGTTCGATCCAGCACTGCGTGTCATGCTGATTGAAAAGTCCAAGGAGCGCTTAGCGGCCGACAAGGACATGACTTTTCTGGAGACAGACATCGAAAAGGTTCGCGCGCGTATTCAGGCGGGTTCTATCTCACTGAATGAAGTCACCCGCCTCGAGGAAAAGAAGGCGGAAGATCTGCGAAATGAGGACAGGAAAAAGATTGAAGAAGCCATTCGCAAGACATCCGAACCTCGTGCTCGATTCATCATCGACGATAAAAAAGGGGTGATCCTTTCTGATAAAGATCCCAAGAAAAAGAAGCCCACTTTAGAGGAATCTGCCGATGGCGAAACCGAAGGCATCACCGATGCCATCGACTTGACCGAGACTCTTGAGCTCAAAGAAACATTAACTATTATGGCGGACTGGTTAAATATCGTAGCTTCCCATCGCACTGGCAACATGGCTAAAGATCGCGAAAGTAGCAAAGAAACCGTAATTAAGTAGCCCTATGGCACGCACTGAATCCACCCAGCGCCTTCGTCTTGGAGCAACTGCCCCAGACTTCTCCCTGCCCGATGCCCACGGCAAAACTTGGTCGATGGCTCAAATCGCTGCTCGGAAGCCGCTGGTGGTGGTTTTCGCGTGCAACCATTGTCCCTACGTCATTCACCTGCGCACCGCTTTAGGTACTTTGGCTACTGAATTTCTTGGTCGCGGCGTAAGTTTCGTTGCGATTAACTCCAATGATTCCCAATCACACCCTGACGATTCTCCTGAACACATGCCCGCCTTTGCTCAATCGGGTGGGTGGAATTTTCCCTACCTTGTCGACGCCACTCAGCAAGTGGCTCATGCTTGGCACGCGGCCTGCACTCCTGACTTTTTCTTAATCGACGCAGCTGGAAAATTGGCCTACGCGGGCCAGTTCGATTCCAGTCGCCCAAAAAGCGAGACTCCTATTACTGGTTCCGATTTAAGAGCAGCCCTAGAGGCGGTTATTTTGGGTCGTCCAGTTCCCACCCCTCAAATCCCAAGCCTTGGTTGCAATATCAAGTGGATCCCGGGCAACGAGCCAAAATCCTAGCACCCTTAAGGGGAGACATTTTGTCGCTATGCTCGGGCACTCCTCTGAGCTAACTCTATGCTATTTCGTCCAATTTATCGGAACTGAGCAGGTAAAAGGATGAGAAATGTTTGTGCCACCAAGAGACTCGTAATAAAGAAAAACGCCGCCTCTTCCCAAGGCATCACTCCGCCAATCTTCTTGCCGGTAATCTGCTTCTCATCAAAGTACCAAATTCCCTGCCCAATGGCGTACCAATCCGCCAAACACAAATAACTTCCAATCAAAAAAGTCGGCAAAAAAACGTGCCAAGCATACGCTAAAAGCATCTGACCTGCCACGATCCACTGAATCAAAACTACTGGAATAAACCAAAAGAAAAGATGCCAGGCGTAGTGAATACGCCTCTCCCGACGAGGCCACTCCTTAAGAGCAATCCCAAATCCTACCCAGATCACCAGAAGAAAGCATAACTGCCGCATGACTTGCGGATCCCCAATCCAGCGGGGAGGAGGCGCCGATTGAGGAGGAGCCATCCAACGCAGAAAAATCCAACTCAAAAGCATCACCTCCAAAGACTGAATTACGAAAAAGGCGTACTCCTCCACCGGCAATCGACCGATACGAAAACGGACCCGCTCGGGAGGAAAATCCCATATTCCTTTGGCCACCGCCCAATTATCCCACGGCGAGGTGAAAGCCATTACAATCCCCAGTACCCCTACCATCACCAAAACCATCTCGCCCGGCCAAAATCCCTTTCCAGAAAGAAAGAAAAGAGCAAGGAGCAGTGGAAGATTGAAGGCAAGGTGAAAGCCAAGATAACTCATATCGCTCCTATCGGTTTCGGCGTTCCTTGCGCCAAGAGCAAGCCAGATGTTTTGCCCGCGGTCGGTTTAGCGTACTCTAGGGGCATTGAACTTACTCCTCATCGCCGGCCCTGCCTCTTCGACCCTCGACGAGGCAAGGGTCATTACCAACCGATCCAGTGGCCACACTGGTGCCACCATCGCGCAAATCCTTCAAAGAAATTCCTTCAAGACAACTCTCTGGTTTGGCGAAGACATCTCCTACCCCCTACCCAAAAAACTTACTCCTTCAGCCCGTTTTCGCACGGTCAAGGATCTTGAGAATCTAATCTCGGAAAACGATCTTTCAACTTTCGACTCCATCCTCCTTCCCGCCGCCCTGCCTGATTACCAGCTAGAAAAAGCCTATGGACCCGATGGTCAAGAGTTGAACCACCACAAATGGTCAGGCTCCCTTTCAAAAATCCATCTCGAATTGACCCCAGGACCAAGAATTTTACCACTTCTCCGCAAGTTGGCACCTCATGCTAAAATTATCGGATGGAAATGGGAGGCGGATGGATCCTTGGAAGATCTTATGACTATTGCCCGAAAGCAAATTCGTGACTGCCAGACCGATGCCTGCGTTCTCAATGGACCCGCTTACGGTATGGGTCATCTCTTGGTTCCTGTCCGAGGGGAGCCAGTTCATTGCCCTAACTCCGACGAACTGGGCGAGGCTCTCGTCTCCTTCCTCAGGTAAGCCCCTCTTAGGGGATTGTCCCTAGTGGAAAACTGATACGGCCTACAAAACGTACAAAATCGAGTAGAGAAAAACCCAAATCACATCGACGAAGTGCCAGTAGTAGCCAGTTAACTCCTCGAAAGTATGCGAAGGATTTGGGGTTTGCCCCGAGAATATCTTCATCTGCCTTAATCCGGCACGACCCACCGCAAGGAGAATGGCTAAGAGCCCGAGCAGAACGTGGAGGCCGTGAAATCCTGTCATAGTGAAAAAGCAGGAACCGTAGGTTCCAAAAGAATTGAACCACATCCCCTCCTCTTTCAGGTGAAGCCACTCCCAGGCTTGAACCCCCAAGAAAATCACACCAAGAAATGCAGTCAAGCCGTAGCCAAGAAGACCGCTACCCCCTTTTCGCATCCTGCTTTCTCCCCAGTGATAAGTCACACTACTCGAGAGAAGGAACACGGTGTTCGCGATCATCACCCAGTTAAGAAAAGAGGGCGGTATGGAAACACCGATCGTGGGTGCTCCGGGAGGTGGCCAATTTCCTGGTCCCTGCGAAATCCGCAGAACGATGTAACCACCAATCAGACCGGCAAAGAGCATGGCCTCCGAGGCCAGAAAAACCAACATACCAAACTTAGGTAAGGTAAAGCGGGGCACCCTCGTGGAATCAGATGAATAGCTAGGGGCGGCAATCGAAGTACTACTCATAGTTCCTATCGATTTAGGGTTGAAGCGGCTCTTTGGCGATGATGAAATAAATCCATAAAGCAGTCATAATAAGAGAGGAAGCGATGAGAATGAGAAGCAACCGAACATTCGATTTTTGATTCGGCGTCATGCTTATTTCCGATCCGCCACAAGTAAAATAAGCAGGATGGGGAGATAAAGAATGGAACCTAAAAAAAGGCTTCGTGCCGAAGCCATACTTGGCCTCCAGGCAAAAGCGCCCGCCAAAAAGGTATATCCTAGACCAAGGAGAATTGCGCCTCCCGCATAGATCCACCCAGCCGCCTGCAGTGCCACAGGCCAGATCGACGCCACCAGCAAAGCCAAACAGTAAATTAATGCGACCAGACCCGTAATCCTACCCTTGTCATCCGAACATGGCAGCATTCGGAAACCCGCTTTCCGATAGTCCTCGCGATGACGCCAGGCGATCGCCATGAAATGGGGAATCTGCCAAAAGAATAAAATGGAAAAGAGAGCCCAACCTTCCGCTTCAATCCTACCGCGGCCTGCCGCAAAACCGATTAAAGGAGGAATCGCCCCGGGAATCGCCCCGACCAAGGTATTGAACGCCGTCCACTTCTTCATCGGGGTGTAGACAAAGAGGTACAGGGCTAGCGTCACAGCGGCTAACAGAGCTGCAGGGGGATGCACCCCAAAGTAAAGAGTCGCGAGCCCCAACCCCGCCATGCCAGCCCCACCTAAGAGCGCTTCATCAGGCCGGATCCGCCCTGCAGGCAAAGGACGCTGAGCTGTTCTTGTCATCTTTAAATCTAAATCTCTCTCAATCCACTCGTTAAGGGTCGCCGCCGCCGCAGCTACCAAGGAGGTGCCGAGCAGTGTGAAAAAAGTCCGCCAAGGCTCCAATACCCCTCCCGCTCCGCAGTACAGCCCAACTAGAGTCGTTAAAAGAACAAGTAGACTCAAACGCGCCTTAGCTAGTTCCGACCAGTCCTGCAGCCAACTACGAAATCCCGCAATACTCATACGGTCAGATATCCGAAGGGCATCTTCAGCAGGTCTCATACCTTCTCCATTATACTGCTTTGCGGCATTGGCGCCCTCGACCCAGAACGTATGGAGATCAATTGAGTGGAGCGCCAAGAGGCTAAACCCAGAAGCCAGCCTGTCAGGATTAGTGTCGCACCAAGCAGAACATGCAGAGTTGCGAGCTCAGGCAACCGACCCGTCCAAATCACCGATACCCCAAGGACAATTTGGGCCAAAGCCAGAAACGACCAACCCACCATCCCATGCCGCCACCAAGCAGGAGTCGACGTAGCCCGAATCGTTAAAAAAGCACAAAGAAAGATTCCGCCCGCTGTGAGGATTCCCAATGACCGATGGAGAATCTGCCAGAGGATAAGACTGGAGGTGGTGGCGGGCCATTGCAGCTCAATCGCCCTGTACTGATTAATCTTCTGCAAAGTGGCCCCCTCCCAAAAAGCTGGAAGCCACTCCCCGTAAACCTTAGGGAAATCAGGAACCGCCAAAAATCCAGGCCCATCGTGCCTCATAAAGGCACCGAGAATCGTTTGTAAAAAAACAAAACCTGAAAGAATCCAAATCCAACGAGTGCGCACGGCCGCATGATCATCCCCAATTCGTGGATTTTCCCAAAACCGAGAAAGAACCAGTGCCAAACTACCCGCGACCAGCAGGTAAAGTTGTGCAAGGCATCCGTGCAAAAGGCCTAGAACCCAAGAGACCTGAATCACTCTTTGTCCTCCGAGAATACCCTGAAGGATAACCAAGACTAGTGCCCCCATCGCAAAACGCCGCGCCCAACCGGCAGGTCGCGTCAGCCAAACCCAAATCGTTACGGCCAAGGTGATCAAGCCGACGCCACTCGCGACTAGACGATGGGAATGTTCAAGAAAGACCATGGTAGAAGCGGTCATGCTCGACCATGGATAAATCAACATATTGTGCCCGAATGTGCCGGGCCAATCAGGCACCGCCATGCCGGCAACCTTGGTCGTCACTTGCCCACCAAGAGTGATGAGGAACAAGATAGAGCCAACAAGAAAACACGCGGCCCGGAAAACGAGAGCGGGTCTCTGACGTGACCTCATCCCGCCGTGACCGATTTCCGCCCTGCAGCCTTGCCTTGTGAAGATTCACTGGGCTCAGGTTCGTTTTGCATCATGAAATCGCGGGGGGCACCCGGAACGCTATAATCATAGGCTCCCCGGTAAACACGAGGAGTTACCTCAAAGTTTCCGTGTCCTGGAGGCGAAGCCACGATCCACTCTAGGGTCGTTGCATT
>Ga0209357_1001268_pt1 | contig 10263 bp, 12 predicted proteins | sample LauGreFBDMM110SD_2_FD_187573 | JGI IMG/M metagenome (GOLD analysis project Ga0209357, IMG submission 187573) | Freshwater lake microbial communities from Lake Michigan, USA - Fa13.BD.MM110.SD (SPAdes) (version 3) | ecosystem: Environmental > Aquatic > Freshwater > Lake | place: Lake Michigan... | reverse complement strand
CCCTACGCGATCGCCAAGCAGTATGCCCATGCGATGACGGCGTTTTACCGTCGCGGCTACGGTCTCCATGCGAGTAACGGCATCCTCTTCAACCACGAGTCGCCCCGCCGGGGGTTCAACTTTGTGACGCGGAAGATCACGGCCACCCTCGCCCGAATCGCCCGTGGGGCCGACGAGCTGCTCCTGCTTGGCAACCTCGACAGCCGCCGCGACTGGGGTTACGCGCCGGACTATGTCCGGGCGATGTGGCTGGTGACCACCCACGACGTGGCCGACGACTATGTCATCGCCACGGGCGAAACCCACTCGGTTCGCGAATTTGTGGAGCGGGCCGCCGCGGTGGCCGGCTTCGAGATCGCGTGGGAGGGGAGGGGCCCGGCCGAGGCGGGCTACGATCGCGCGACGGGCCGGCGGCTCGTGGCGGTGGAGCCGCGGTTTTTTCGGCCACTCGACCATTCGAGCATCTGTGGCTCGGCGGCGAAGGCACGGGCGGTGCTCGGCTGGGAGCCGACGGTGGGTTTCGACCGGCTCGTCGAGATCATGATGGAGAGCGATCTCGCGCAGGCGTAGGCTCGCATGGCGGTCTCGCTGTGTGCTCGATCGTCTTCTGGAGGACGAAGAACCAGTTTTGGGCGAACACTGGCAGGATCGCGGTGACCGCGTCGTCGAGCAGGTTGAGGCCGGCGACGAAGGTCCGCGAATCGCGGAGCCAGGGCGGGAGAGCGTTGGCGGGGTTCCGCGGGATGATGTTGTAGCGGCCGCATTCGACGATCGAGAGATCTGGCGGCAGGAGCCGCTCGACGTCGGCCCGCGTGAAGAGCCGGCTGTGCTGGTGGACGGGATGACGAAGACATGGGTTGATCTGCCGCACGAGGAATTCGATCCACGTGTAGCGGTTGGGCAGATGGAAGACGAGCAGCGTGCCTCCGGGCTCGAGCACGCGGGCGAGTTCGACGAGCGAAGCCCGCTGGTCGCCGCCGGTCTCGTGCACGTGCTCGAGCACGCCCATGCTGCCCACCGCCGGAAACTCGCCGTCAGCGAACGGGAGTGTGACAGGTTCGTCGCACCGCACGTGGCGAAACAGTGACTGACCCGCGAGTACGGCCGGGGGCTCGTCAAACGACAGGCCGACCGATTGAAACCCGTGCTGCGTGAGAAAAAACGAAAAATGGCCGTTGCCGCAACCCCAGTCGAGCACCGGACTCGCTGGCCTCAGGTGTCGTATCGTCGTGTCGAACGGTACGCGATACTGGGCGACGTTCGCGAGCGAGCCCGACTGCAACACGTGGTGAGCGAGGCCGGTGGCGGTACCGGCAAGATGTACGGTTTCGTAGGCGGTAGTCATGAGTCTTGCTGCGCTGCCCGGGTGCGGGCAGTAGTGAAGTCATTCGCCTTGCGCGGTAACGCTGGGAGAGGTACCGATCTCGTCCTCCACCCATCGATGAAGCCGCTCCACACTGCTGCGAGCAAGGTCGGCCTGCGACGTAGCAGCAGGCAGTTGGCCGCGCAGAGCAGCGTGGCGAACGTGGCGGAAAACCACGGCACGGGCGAATGTCGGCTGGCAAAGAGCACGATGCCGCGGACGTGGTGGAAGATGCGAAAAGGCGACGCTGCCGCGGCCGACGCGCCTTCCTTGTGCGTCACCCGCGAATCTTCGGCCACGGTGAGTTTCCAGCCCGCGGCGAGCAGCCGTTGGCAGAGATCAGCGTCCTCCCAGGAAAAAAAGAAAGTCTCATCCAGCAGGCCCACCTGCTCGAGCGCGGCGGTGCGGATGAGCATGCTCGCGCCGCAAAGGCTGTTGACGGCTCCGCCTCGGGCCTGATTATTCCACGTGAGGGCGAAGCCTCGAGAAACCCGTGTGCCCCGGGATTGCTCCCTCCGCTCAGGCGCCGGGCTAACAAGCACGGAGCCGACGGCGCCGATCTCCGCGTCGGAATATGCCCGCGAAACGAGTGCGGCGAGCGCGTCATCCTCGCCGTAGGTGTCGTTGTTGACGAGCCAGACCAAGTCAAAGGGCGAGCCCGCTTCCTGGCTTCTGCCTACGATGTGTTGTATCCCCTGGTTATTTCCTCCTGAGAAGCCCAGGTTTTTCGGCAGTTCGACAACCTCAACCTGGGGGTGTGCCGCGCGGATCGCTGCGACGGATCCCTCGGCGGACGCGTTGTCTACGACGACGATCGCAGGCGGTGCGGGGGCGAGGCTTTCAAGCCATTCGACACAGCGGATGGTATCGGCGGCGCCGTTGTAGTTGAGAACGACGGCCAGAACATGCGTGGACCTTGGAGCAGCATGCACCTTCGCATCACGGGAGTGCATGGGCGATGTCACGGCCTCGGGTCAGTTTTTGCAGCGGTCATAAAAACTAGGCCAGCAGAGGCGGGCAAGGCTCAATCCCGCCGCCTCCAAGTAATCGCCGACGGCCGCAGGCGCGGCGTCCTGAAGCCGCAGCGCGGCGGGGCTGGCAGGACATACCCGGATGCCGCGGCTGCGGATCTCGTCGATCATCTCCTGGATGAGAGGGATCTCACTCTCAAGACCGAGGGCTTTGCAGTTGCGTCGCACGGCATAGAGCGAGCGGAGAAACGAACCCGCCCAGAATCTCCAAAAATGGTCACGATTCCTGACGGCGACCCAGGCCTTGCCGAACATCCGGCACTTGGCGTGAGCCATGCTGGAGCGATCGGAGCTCATCGACCCTGCAACCTGCCGATAAAAGGCCCCACACCAGGGGATGCTGACGACGTCGATACCGCGGAGGGCCACGCGGATCCAGAGGTCCCAGTCTTCGACCGCCTGCAATGATTCGTCGAACCCTCCCGCGGCGACGATGGCGGCCCTCGGGCAGAGGATGCCATGAACCGGATGATTGTGAACGAAAATCTCGGGCGCAAGCAGGCCGTGGAAGGCGGGAATCATCACGGGGCCGGACGTGCGGTCATGCTCGGCGGCGAAACGCCGCACGCCCATCATCGCCATCCGATCGCCCGAGCTGCCCGCGGCAGCGACGAGGCGCTCCGCAGCTTCGGGATGGAGAAGATCGTCGGCATCGAGGAACAGCAGGTATTGACCCCTGGCCAGTCTGATCCCGGCATTTCGCGCTGACGACAGCCCTCCGTTCTCTTTCGTGACATATTGGATCCGATCGCCGAACGACCTGGCCACGTCTTCGGTCTCGTCTTCGGATCCGTCGTTGACGACAATCACCTCGATGAAGCAGTGTGTTTGGGCCAGCGCCGAATCGACGGCTTGACCCAGAAGCCGCCCATGACGGAAGCAGGGAATTATGATGGATACCTGCGGAAAACCCTCCAATTGCGGCATCGCGGGCGATCTTTCGTGTTTAGCTGGCGAGCGCTCGCGCACGTGCGATCCGGAGAACTTCGCCTGGATTCACTAGCAGGCCCAATCCGCAGCGCGCGGCTGCCAGAGCCGCTCGGAATATTTCCGTGTTGTGGCAATGTGCGAGGAAGTAGGCGCACATGAGCCGGGTTCGGATCAGGGCCCGCGCTTGCTCGTCGAGGTCTCTGGGTGGATGATCTGAGAGTTGTCTTTCGATGTCTTGGATCGCCTGTGTCATCCCCACCAAACCACATAGTTTTGCCCGGCCAGTGATCGAGTTGACGACCGCCCGCCGCAAGGCGCCTTCCGTCACGCCGTGATCGCGGATGAACTGCATGTCTGCATCCGAACCACGATCAATCGAGTCGGCTCCCTGGCTCTGTCTCTCTTCCGCCAGAATCGGCACTGCGATGGTGCGGATGGCCTGAAGCTCAGCAGAAAGCCACGACACCTGCGATCCATGGATGCGGTAGAAAAGGAGCGGCTGCTGGATATTTGCCAGCCGATGCTGGATCGCAAGTCGACTCCACAAATCGTAGTCTTCAGCGTGACGGAGCGGTTCACGGTATCCTCCAGCCGCAATCACCGCATCCTTGCGCATGACAGTCGTCGGATGCGCCAGGCTGTTACCGCGCTGCAGGGCTCTCCGGACGGCATCGGGAGCCATAGGCCAGCACAAGACCGGCCCGCGCCGGCCGGACTCCGCAATGAGCCGGACGGCCGTGCCCACGACGGCGATATCCGGATGGTCGCGGAGGTATTTGGTTTGCGCGGCCAAACGCGCGGGGTCCGAGACATCATCCGCGTCCATTCGGGCCACGAGCGGGCCGCGGCACTCGGCCAGCCCGCGATTGAGCGCCGCGACGATTCCCGCGTTGGCCTGCCGGAGCACGCGGATCCGCGGATCGCGTGAGGCGTAGTCGGCCAGGATCGCAGGCGACGCATCGGTCGAGCCATCATCGACGATCACGAACTCGAAATCGGTAAATGTCTGGCCGACGATGCTGTCGATCGCCTCGGCGAGGAACCGCTCGCCGTTGAAGACCGGCATGAGCACCGAAACCGCTGGCGTCGTCGGATTCATCCTGCGACGCGCCTCAAACCGTGAGCCAGTCTGGTGGTACGATATCGACCTCATCCGCAGGCAAGGTGCCGCTCCAACGGCGGGGTGCCACAACAACCTTGTCCTCCGGTGCGGCGAGCCAGGCAGCCCACCAGCCGAACGTGCTGTTGGGAATCACGAAATGGCGAAACTGACTCATGCACGCGAGGTAAGACGCCGAACTGGTTGCTTCGGGAAAAAATGGGATGAACACCGGTTCATTCGGCAATCCGACGTGTCGCTCGCACCAGCGGAAGTCATCCGAGAACACGTATGGCCGAAGCGGCCGGCCAACGCGTTCTTGCAGCATGTTGAACGCGTGCGCCGTGTAATCACTTGGCAGGCAATCGTGTTCCTGCGAGCCTATGAAATCCCCTCGTCTTACGTTAACGCATGCCGCATGCCCCACGACCTCGGGCGGCATCATTGGCAGAGGGCTCTCCCGGCTAGTAATCTCTCGCGTCGTGAACAGCCGGCGAATTTCGCCGTGCCGCCCTGCGAAGTAGCGTTCGGATTGCCAGTAGCCGTCAAGGTACAGCGTGGCGTCGCGTCGCTCAAGCACGCGGGGCTCGAACGAACGGACACGTTCCACCACCGTGCACCACCCGAGCCGATCGAGAACGCGAGCCAACGGCTCACGAACGGCGTGTCGATCGCTCACCATCAACGTGCGGCGGAGATCCTGTCGCGTCGGCGGCTTAAGACCGATGCCCAGCGTGTCGAGTTCGGGCGTTCGCGGTACGTAGCCTCGAGGCCGCTTGCGATTCATCTCAGAGAGAAATCGCGTGTCGAATGCAACCGTCGTGTCGTTGCGCTGAGCCAATACGTACGCCAAAGCGTACTGGAACATCTGGTTCCCAAGCCCGCCCTTAAGATTGACAATAATCAAGCAAGCAACGCTTTCTCTATGGCTGAGACAACACTGGCGTCTTGCCGCGAGACAATACAAATGGCGTCCAAGCCGTAGATCAGTTGAAAGTCAGGGTTTTGCTGAGCTACATGGGCTTCCAGCGAGGCGAGGCAAGGGTAGCCGCCGGTGCCATTGAACAAGCGTGCATCGTCGATTGCAATTAGCCATGGCGGCAGCGACGCCGCAAATATGTGGCCTAACTCTCGAAGGACCGGCGTATCCTCGACGCCACGCGCCGTCGCGCCAGCTGAATAGTGTCCATCCAGCCAGAACAGGCAGCGCGCATCGACGGAGCCCAAAACTGCGGGCAGGACGTCGCCGCTGTCACCGTGCCAGAGTCGCACTTTAGGGCAACCTGCAAACCGCTGCTTGGCCTTATAGAACAAGTCGTCGCCGAGTTCTATCGAATGAACAACCCGGACCCGGTCCTTCAATGCCTCGACAGTGTCCCCGAGATAGGTCCCAGTCTCAATGAACAGCTCCGCCCCAAACGCGGTTATTAGTGAAGACAGCATCCGCCGCTTCACGGAGCTGGGAGGAGGGACGGGGCGGCCCATCCGGATCCACATGTATTCAGTCAACCCATCACTGGCTCGTGAGACAAGTCGTCCAATCATCATCGTGCCTCGCCGTTCCGCATTACGCCTGCCGTGGTGCGCGCCGATCCGCAAAGGAATCCCCACCACACTCCCCTCATGCGAATGTCAGGATATCGGGCTGCAATTACAATTCGCAGCGGCGAGCAGGCGACAATGAAGGTCGACCGTGACCCGCGGCCAACGCGCCGATTGGACTGATCCGTCAAGGCGGATCGTACTCGATTACAAGGGTCGAGTGTCACGTTTTTCAAACCTCATGATCGCAAGGCTGTACGGTTCCCGTGACAGGCGATCCAAGGCGGTCGCCATGTCCCGCGTTGCCGTCTCCACAACACCGGCATCAAAAGTGAACGTCGTAAGCCGATCCAATTTCAGCCCATTAGCTGTTGCCACATCGAGAATCCTTGCCGGGGAAAAAACGCGATGGGCATTGAACTCCACACGTTCCCTCCCGACGGGCGTGGCGAGGTATAGCTTGCCTGACGGTCGCAACAAGGCCGCTAGGTTGGTCAACCCGAACCGCCAACCTTCAGGATCGATACGGTCGCCGTATCGACCGAGGCCGAAATGCTCGAGCACGTGCAGGCAGGAAAGAGAGTCGCAGTAACCGCCGTCTCGCGCGCCTTCGTCGGCCAGCAAAGCCATGTCGTGGCCTGACATCAGATCAATCCGTCGAAAGTGGACCCCGGGAATCGGCTGCGGTAGGGGGCGTATATCGAGCACTTCCAGTTCACGAAAACTGGCTACGTGCGCCACGAAGCCGTCCAAACGAGATCCCACGTCAACGTGCTTTTGTGGCTTGGAATCATGAATCCAACGCGCCACCAACAGGTCTTGCCAAAAGTACTCGCTTCGCGACTCTCCGGCATCTTCGCCGCGATCGTGAAGACACGGCCTGATGAGAAACGGTCCACCGTATTGGCTCCGAAAAGCCCGCATGTCACTGACATAACGCGGAATAGCACGAATTGCGTTGACGAAACGGCCGGGCTGGAATCCGAACTCTGACAGTAACACTTGGAGGCGCTGCACGAGCGCCGTTATGGTTGCAGGCACGTGACGTACGATCGGGGATTGTAGCGGCAATGCGGAAGTATTGCTTCGCTCGCAGGCGCGGGCCGAGGGAGAAAATGTGGCAGGTGCGTGATCACGCTGAAGTTGGACCGTCGTTCGTCGGCAGTTTTCGCGCGACACAATGAAATCCGAAACATCCGAGGGCCCGCGAAGCATCTGAGGCACGTGAGGCAAGTCCAATCGCACCGATCAGGGACTAGATTAATGAAGCCGGCCAACGCCAACTGCGGGCTGTTCGGTCCATGTGCGGCAGTCGGCAGAGTTCCTGCCTCAAGTACGCGTACCAGTCGCCATTTTGACTCAGTTCGAGAATCCGGTACCCCCTTTTTGTCAAATGATGCTCGTACGAAAAACGCGGAAAACCCGGTGCAAAAATGATATGGAGCTTGGTGAACCATTGATGCAAAAGGCGCCGTCAAAATCAGCAGCCCGCCAGGCTTCAGGAGTCTCGTCAACTCATCGAGAACAAGCGATGGATCCGGCACATGCTCAAGTACCTCACTGCATAGCACCGCGTCGAAACTGCTATCGGCCCTTGGTATTTCCGTGATGTCACTGACAATATCAATGTGCGAAGTATCCCATATGGCGTCGTGACAGCCATGGCTTGCTAACTCATTTGACTGAAGGCCTTGGTACTGACAGAAATCCTGCGATACATACTGCAAATGATCACAGTGAATGCGATTACGTAACTCGCCAGCTCCGGCATCTAAAATAGCACAGCCGTGTGGTATATCCGCTATGACTTTTCTTAACTATTGGTCGCGGACTCGTTCATTCGGGGATGTTAGCAAAGATCGTATCATATTTCGTTACGAATATAAGTCTGAGGACGTGTAGGCTGCCGCACCCCAGCATCGAATGAGTCAAGGAGTCGGTAAAGATTAGCCGAATGGAGCCTACAGTTGGCTTGTTTTTCCCTTGTGCTCCGCGGTCCCTGATGTTTTAGACGTTGTCGAACAGCCGTCCCGGTGGGTTCGAGAACATAAGCAGGTAGGGATAAGTACCGACAGAATGACTGAACGAGCATCCGGAAAGCAGATTGAGGACGTGCTGCCAGAGCCGCATGCCATCGGGCCGGCGCACGACGCGCGATTGGCCCGCGAGCCAATCCCGTGCGGCGTCAGGCGGGAGACTGAAATCTGAAACATCCGAGGGCGCGCGAAGCATCTGAAGCACGTGAGGCAAGTGCAATCGCACCTGTTAGGGCGTAGAGTAATGAAACCGGCCAACGCAACTGTGGGATGGCCGGTCCATGGTGTAAGGTCAATCCCTCTGTTATCGATGTTGGAAGAGGCGTGGTGATTGCTGCCGCAAGGGCTCGGTTGCGGGCCGACAGTCGAAACGCTGGCACCGCGCCATCGAGGAGCGGCAAAGCCACCGCGGCGCCGGCAAAATGTTTCGTGCCGGTCGAGGTGCCGAAGGTGGCGGCCCGTGTCCTCCCAAAACGCTCGGCATAAGCGGCTCGGCGAAGCCCGCGAGGAGCCGGTGCCGCCGGTGATGATGACGCTCAAGTTGGAAAGCGCCGGGGGTGATGGGGTCATGGGGTGGAGTGGATGCCGCGCTGTAACCGGAGCCTCGCCGAGGCTGCGGCAAAGCCGAATGGTTTGCCCGCAAGATTACTGCCGGCGCGTACTCCGTTCCCGTGGGTGACGGACGGGAGGATTGCCCGGCACCCGATCTTCACCCGTTGCGGCCGCAGAACAAACCGGCGGGTCGTTGTGATTCATTATGCAAGGCCTGGATTCAGAATCTATGAGCATAACAGCGGCCGCCAGTCCGTCAGTGAGACTGTTGACGCCGGGCGACCACTACCTCCGGCTGCTGCGTGCGTTGACCGAGGAGTCCGGAGTGGGAGGCAATCTCATCTTCGATGCCCAGATCACCGCGGTCTGCCTCGAGCACGGGGCCAGCATGCTGCTGATGGAAGATCGAGACTTCGCCAGATTCCGGAGGCTAAAGCCCATCTCGCTTCAGGAGTTTGACACCGGATAAGCCGACTATGTATACTTACGTTCACTGCAATGATGCGGTTGCCGTCGATCCCGGGCAGGACGCCTCGTTGAATGGATACCATTTGCTAGATATCATTTGATAGGTATCGTGGAGTTCGCGGCAGGCGTCACGTTCCCGGAGACCCCCATGGTCACGGCCAAAGTGTTTGAAACAGGGCGGAGTCAGGCGATTCGACTCCCGAAGGAATTTCGGGTGCAAGGTCGAGAGGTTCATCTCAAACGGGTGCCCGAGGGCTTCATCGTGATGACCCGCGACCCGTGGGACGTGTTTCGTGAAGGTGTGGCAGAACTCCCGGAGTCGTTCATCGAAGCCGGTCGGCGGCAACCGGCGCTGGAGAAACGCCGCCCCCTGCGGTGAGCGACCCGCATGATGTTCATGCTCGACACGGACGTCCTCATCTTCATGATCCGTGCGCTCCGCAGCAGCGGAAGGAATAGCAAAACAACCGCGCAAGGTCAGCAACTTGCGGCCCGATGCCGCGAGATGCAGGCGACTGGGTATGCCGTCGGCCTTTCGGCGATCACGGTGTCCGAACTCGAGTTTGGGGCCATGGCTGGCGACGACCCCAAAACAAGCCTGCATGCCATTCGAAAGGTTCTCACTCCCTTCGATTTGTTCGACTACGACGCTGTGCACTGTCCGGCGCATTACGGGCGGCTTCGCGCTCAACTCGAGGCGGACGGACTTCCCATCGGCTCCATGGATATGCTGATTGCGGCACACGCGATCGCTTTGGGAGCGACGCTCGTGACGAACAACACCCGTCATTTCGCACGCGCGGCCGGCTTGGCCGTCGAGAACTGGCTGCTGGCTTCGTGAGCCATTCTTGCCTGGGATCAGCATTTTGGCTTGATAACGGCTGCTTCCACGAGCGACCCGCCCGCGACAGTGATCACGCGGTCGCAGTAGGCCGTGGTCGAAAGCCGGTGGGCAATCATGATGATCGTCAGGTCGCGGGAGAGGCTGTCGAGCGTGTCCATGAGCGACTTCTCCGTGGCGTCGTCCAGGGCGCTCGTCGCCTCATCGAAGACGAGCACAGGGCACTGTTTATAGAGCGCCCGCGCAATCCCGATCCGCTGCCGCTGGCCACCGGAGAGCCGCACGCCCCGTTCGCCCACGGTCGTGCCATAGCCCTTGGGAAGCGACTCGATGAAGTCCGCAATCTGGGCCTGCACTGCGGCGGCCTTGAGGCGGGCGTGGTCAACCGCGGCCGCCGGAAT
>Ga0209357_1001266_pt1 | contig 10267 bp, 8 predicted proteins | sample LauGreFBDMM110SD_2_FD_187573 | JGI IMG/M metagenome (GOLD analysis project Ga0209357, IMG submission 187573) | Freshwater lake microbial communities from Lake Michigan, USA - Fa13.BD.MM110.SD (SPAdes) (version 3) | ecosystem: Environmental > Aquatic > Freshwater > Lake | place: Lake Michigan, USA... | reverse complement strand
CACCGTGGGCAGCATTTTTTTGGTGAGCGTGAAAGTGCTGTCGTGCTTGGGGTCACAACCGATTTGCAGCACCCGCTTACCCAGTCTGGAAAAGGCGGCGGACAGGTTAGAAGATGTGGTGCTTTTGCCAATACCGCCTTTGCCGTAAATGGCAAAGACTTTGGCATTGCCGATCTTGACGCTGGGGTCGAGTTGCACTTGCAGGCTGCCCTCGCCGTCAGGGCGTCCGCCGCGTTTGATTTGGTTGACGGGGATGGTGGCGGTTTCAATCATGGTGATTTTCCTGTTGGGACTTCAACGGCTGAAATGAGCCTTGGCTTCGTACATGGTCTCTACCGTGATCTGCGCGAGGCCGCGTTCACGGGCAAAAGTTTCGGTGTTGCGGCGGGCTTTGCTGCGGACAAAAAACGGTATTTTTTTGAGTTCTTTTTCCGCCTCGGGCGCCCAACTGCTTTCGTTGCTGGCAGGATCATCTGAGACCACCGCAGCTTGTGCCACTGCTGTTTTTTGCGGCGCAACGGTGTGGCCCGAACCCAGATGCGAGGGCGCAGCGCCGTCGTGGAATTCGAAGTCCTCGCGGAACATGCCCAAAAGGTGTTCTTCTAAGCCCATCATCAGCGGGTGCACCCAGGTGTCGAACAAGACATTGGCACCTTCAAAGCCCATTTGTGGCGCGTAGCGAGCGGGGAAATCTTGCACATGCATGGGGGCAGAAATAACCGCACAAGGCACGCCCAAGCGTTTGGCGATGTGGCGCTCCATTTGGGTGCCCAACAGCAATTCGGGATGCTGGGCTTTGACTGCGTCTTCGACTTCCAAATAGTCGTCGGAGATCAGGGCCTCAATGCCGTAGAGTTTGGCCGCGTCGCGCACTTCGCGGGCGAACTCGCGGCTGTAAGTGCCCAAACCCACCACTTCAAAGCCCATTTCTTGGTGCGCCACGCGAGCGGCGGCAATGGCGTGGGTGGCGTCGCCAAACACAAAGACGCGTTTGCCGGTGAGGTAGGTGGAGTCGACCGACTTGGCGTACCACTTGGCGCGTGAATCTTGACTGTAGTCGGCCAAGGTTTTGCCGCTGCCGACCAAACCTGCAAGCGTGCGCACCTCTTGAATGAAGTCGAGGGTGCCATTGACGCCATAGGGTATGGCTTGGGTAAAGGGCTGTTCGCAGCTGCGTTGCAACCATTGGGCGGTGGTGCGCGCCAACTCGGGGTAAAGCACCACATTGAAATCGGCCTCGGCCAAGCGGCGCAGGTCAGCCACACAGGCGTTGAGTGGGGCCACCACATTCACCTCAATGCCTAACTCTTGCAACAACGATTGAATTTCTTTGACGTCGTCGCGGTGTCTGAAGCCCAAAGCGGTGGGGCCCAAAATATTGCAACTGGCCGGGCGTCCTGCCAAGGGTGTTCGGCTGTGGCCCACTGGCACCAAGTTGCGTACCAAGTGGTAGAAGGTTTCCGAGGCGCCCCAGTTTTCCTTGCGTTGGTAAGCCGGCAACTCTAGAGGCACCACGGGGATGGGCAGGTTCAGGGCCAGTGCCAAGCCGCCTGGGTCGTCTTGGATGAGCTCTGCCGTGCAAGAAGCGCCCACCAGCATGGCATTGGGCTTGAAGCGCTCATGGGCCTCACGCGCTGCGTTTTTAAACAATTCTGCGGTGTCGCCGCCCAAGTCGCGGGCTTGAAAGGTGGTGTAGGTGACGGGTGGGCGGCGTGGCAAACGCTCGATCATGGTGAACAGCAAATCGGCGTAGGTGTCGCCTTGGGGCGCATGCAGCACGTAATGCACATCGGTCATGGCCGTGGCCACGCGCATCGCACCAATGTGCGGGGGGCCTTCGTATGTCCAGAGGGTGAGTTGCATGGTGTGTGACCTTATGCGGCGAGTTTGATGCGACGGCGCAGGGGTCGGCTGAACAGTTCGGCCAAATCAGCCGCTTGCTCATAGCCTTGGATGGGGGTGAACACCAGTTCGATGGCCCACTTGGTGGTCAAGCCTTGGGCCTCAAGGGGGTTGGCCAGCCCTAAGCCACACACCACCAGGTCGGGCGCGGCGGCATGGCATCGGTCGATTTGGTTTTCCACATGCTGACCCTCGGTGATCTGAGAGCCTGGGGGCAACATGGCAAGTTCCTCGCTCATGAGCTTGCGGTGCAAATAAGGTGTGCCAATTTCGGCCAACTGCATGCCCAACTCGCGGCTGAGAAAACGCGCCAAGGGAATTTCCAGTTGCGAATCGGGAAAGAAGAAGATTTTTTTCCCCGACAAATGTACTTTTTGACGCGCCAATGCGGCCTCAGCACGTTGGTGCGGCGCATGGGTCACAGCCTCAAATTGGGCCTGGCTGACACCCCACTCGCTGGCCGCGGCTTGCAGCCATAAGGTGGTGCCTTCTGCGCCTAAAGGAAAAGGCGCTGCAAGGCGTTGCGCTCCGCGAGACTCAAGTGCCAAAGTTGTATCGGGTAAAAACGGTTGGGCCAGCAAAAAACGGGTGTTGGGGCCGATGGCGGGCAAGTCGGTGCTGTTGCGGGGCGGGAAGAAGTCGAGTTGGGGGACGCCCATATCGGCCAACAAGCGACGCATTTGGTCTTCCACCACATCGGCCAAGGTGCCCACCACCAGCAAGCGCTTGTCAGCGTTGGCGTCGAGTGTGGGCAAAACCGGCACCAGCGCTTGCAAGCAAGCGTCTTCGCCTTGGGTGAAAGTGGTTTCTATGCCGCTGCCCGAGTAATTGAGTACCCGCACGCGAGGCGAGTGCTCGCGGCTCAGGCGTTCGGCGGCGCGCGATAAATCGAGCTTGATGACCTCGGAGGGGCAAGAGCCCACCAAAAACAAGGTGCGTATATCGGGGCGACGGCTCAGCAGCTTGTCGACCACTTTGTCGAGTTCGTCATTGCAGTCGGCCAAGCCGGCCAAATCGCGCTCATCGATGATGGCGGTGCCAAAGCGTGGCTCGGCAAAAATCATCACCCCCGCGGCAGACTGTATGAGGTGGGCGCAGGTGCGCGAGCCCACCACCAAAAAGAAGGCATCTTGGATTTTTCTATGCAACCAAATGATGCCGGTCAAGCCGCAAAACACCTCGCGTTGGCCTCTCTCTGTGCGTACCGTGGGCTCGGCGCAGCCCGCGGCATTGCTGTGAATAGGGATCACGGCATTCATGCGGCCAACTCCTTGTGCAGGGCGATGGTGGCACGCTCTTGGATGCGGGCGGCTTTGAGTTTCAAAAGAAATTGTGCGGCGTTGACGGCGTAGGCTGCATAAGCAGCCAAGGCCAACCACATTTGCTCGCGCCGGCTCATATCGCCTTCATACAGCGACCACAAATAGGCGGTGTGCAAAGCCAGTACCAAAAAGCTGAACACGTCTTCCCAGAAAAAAGACTTGGCAAACAACCACTTATCAAACACCACTTTTTCCCAAATAGAGCCTGTGACCATGATGGTGTAGAGCACCAAGGTTTTGAAGACCACCGACCACACTGCCAGCATTTCGCCTTCGCCGGTGACCAAGAAGCGGGTGATCAGACATACGCTCACGGCAAACACGATGAATTGAAAAGCCGCCAAAAAGCCTTGCACCGGCGTCCAAATGGTGTTGTCGCGGCGGATGCGCTCTGCGGGGGTGTACAAGCCCGCGCTGATCACAGTGGTTGAAGCAACTTCGTTCATGGAGGAAAGCTCTTTCTAGATGGCATTAACTGTAGAGATCTATGCGCACAGTGTCAACTTAAATTGACGTTATTTAATACTGACATAACAGGGGTTTTCCCTAGTTTGAATGTGTCAAAAAAATATGACACTTAGATAACTTTTGAATTCTGTGAGCACACCGGACTGAAAAATTGAGCAATGAGTAAGCCCCTAAACCCTGAAATAAAAGCACCCTTGAGCTTGGCTTTGAAAGATCTTGTTATCCCTAAGCTGCTGCAAGTTGCGGGCTCTGAGCAGCCAGGCTCGACCTTGGCCGAGCAACAAAGCCAGCTCTTGGCCAAGACCTGTTTAACCTCCCCCTCCCCAGAAATTGAATCTTGTGTCTTGAACATGGTTAGACAGGGCTTGGGGCTGGAAACCGTGTTTTTGCAAACCATTCCCAGCGCCGCCAGACTCTTTCACCAGTGGTGGGCGCAAGATGAAATTGACTTCGTGGCGGTCACCCAAGCCAGTTACCGATTGCAAGAATTGGTCTACAAACTCAGCGCTGAATTCGTCTTGAGCGGGCCCCAATGCGGCGGCTTGTCCAACTATGCAGCATTGCTGGTCAATACGCCCCAATCACAGCATTCCTTGGGTCTGCTCATCCTGTCCCAATATTTCAAACGCTATGGCTGGCAGGTCGTGGGAGACACCACTTGGCGCGAGCCGGATATGGTGATTGCAGTGCAGTCTGGTTCTATCGATTTATTGGGTCTGTCGGTCAGTGATGAAAGGCAATTGGGCTATTTGAAAAAACTCATTGCCACTTTGCGAAAGAAATCGCTCAACCCCGGTCTGTTGGTGATGGTGGGCGGCCCCTTGCTGGCCACACATGACCATTTAGCCGCATGGTTGGGCGCTGATTTTTCGTGTTTGCAGGCTGATCAAGCGCAGTTGATGGCGATACAAAGTGTTGAGCAGGTGCGTAAGCAGCGTGGAAAATCTTCGGTTGAGTTGTTTTAAAGTGTCAAACAGCTTAGACAAACTGAGCTTAGAATAGGGGAAAACCCAAGGTGCTATTTTCCTAGGGTTTGCCAGAAGTCTTGGCCAAGGAAATGATTGTTGATTTAACCAACTTAAGCTTTTTAATATCTTGATCACTCCAGACCTAAACTCTACTCATTTACAGCAGTTGCTGCCAGGCTTGGTTGACATCATGATGGTGTTGGACAAACAGTCGACAGTGCTGGAAGTGGCTGTTTTTGGCAAAGATTTACAAGGTTTGGACAGCTCTGTTTTCAAGGGGCGCTCTGTCAAAGACTTTCTCAGTTTTGATAGCCAACAAAAATTTTCCAGCATGTGGGACTCGGTGGTCAAAGCCCAAGCCCCAACCTGGCGACATGTCAATTTCTCACCCTCAGCCGGCCAAGACTTGCCTTTGCAAGTCAGCTTGGTGTCTCAGGAAAAAGACCAAACCGTGTGGCTCTTTGGCCGCGATTTAAGCAGCTTGTCGCAAATGCAGCACCGCTTGGTTGAAGCCCATCAATCCATGGAGCGTGACTTTTTGCGACTGCGCCACATGGAGGCGCGTTACCGCTTGCTGTTCGAGTCTGTCGCCGACCCGATGTTGGTGGCCGATGTGGCCCAACGCCGCGTGATGGAGGCCAACAGTGCGGCCCAGCTCTTGTTCAAAGATGTCAACCGCAAATTGCCCGGAACCGATGTGCTTCAGTTGTTCGACCCCAGCAAAAGAGAGGCGCTGGACAACTTGCTGCGCGAAGCGCAAAACTCGGGTCGCATGGAGACGGGGCGGATGCGCTTACTCAAATCGGATCACGATTGCAATTTGCATGCATCGGTGTTCGTGCAAGAAGGTGGGCCTCAATTTTTATTGCGTTTGCAGGCTTTAAGCTCTCAGCAAACCAGCCTATCCAATGCGTCAGTGATTGATTGGTTCCACCACGCTTTAGATCAAGCGCCGGTGGGTTTTGTGGTGGCTGACCGCTTGGGCACGGTGCTGGCCAGCAACCCCGAGTTTTGCAGCATGGTGGGCGTGGCGTCTCACACCATGCTGGCGAATAAAAGCCTTGAAGAATGGCTGGCCCGTGGCGGTGTCGATTTGGGCGTGTTGCTGACCAATTTGCGCCAGTCGCGCACCCTGCGCAGTTTCGCCACCGATTTGCGCAGCATAGTGGGTGTGCTGATACCCGTAGACATCACCGCCGTGACTTTGAATGGCGTGGATCCCACCTATGGCTTCTTCTTCCATGAAGTTTCGGGCGCACGCAGTCGCGACACCATGCCAGCCACCTCGGGTGGTATGGCCGATTCGGTGGCACAGTTGTCGCAGTTGGTGGGGCGCATGCCGATGAAAGAAATCGTCGGCGAGACCAGCACCATGATCGAGCGCATGTGCATTCAGGCAGCTATAGAACTTACCCAAAACAACCGTGCCTCGGCCGCCGAGATGTTGGGCTTGTCGCGCCAAAGCCTGTATGTGAAATTGCACCGCTATGGCATGGTTGCCGAAGGCGAACCCGAGTAAACCCTAGTTCTCACAAAAAAGCGTCAACTTAGATTGACATTTTATTTTGTCAAATGAAAATGGGGGTATGGCGCTTCCCCAACCCTCAGCTGTCTTAGAGCTTCTCAAACCGGTGACTTGGTTTCCTCCCATGTGGGCCTTTGCCTGCGGCGCGGTGTCTTCGGGGCAGCCTCTGTCAGACAAGGTCGGTTTACTCATCAGCGGCATCGTGTTGACAGGCCCCATGGTGTGCGCCTGCAGCCAAGCCGTGAACGATTGGTTTGACCGGCATGTTGACGCCATCAACGAGCCCCAGCGGCCCATTCCCTCGGGGCGCATGCCCGGGGCTTGGGGCATTGTCATTGCCATTGTTTGGACCTTGTTGTCCATGTGGTGGGCGTGGCAATTGGGCACCTGGGCATTTGGTGCCACCTTACTGGCGCTGGCGCTGGCTTGGGCCTACAGCGCCCCGCCTTTTCGATTAAAAAAAGATGGCTGGATAGGCAACGCCGCTTGCGCCCTCAGCTATGAAGGCTTGGCTTGGGTCACCGGCGCGGCCGTCATGTTGGGCGGCGCCATGCCCGACGCCTACATCATCACTTTGGCGCTGCTCTACAGCTTGGCGGCTCACGGCATCATGACCTTGAATGACTTCAAAGCCATAGAGGGTGACCGACAAATGGGTATTTTTTCCTTGCCGGTTCAACTGGGCATCAAAGGCGCTGCAGGCACGGCCTGTTGGGTCATGCTGCTGCCGCAGTTTGTGGTGGTGGCTTTGTTGCTGGTCTGGGGTTTGTTGCCTTACGCGGTGGCGGTGTTGCTGCTGATTTATGCACAAATTCCTTTAATGATGCGCTTTATGCGCGACCCGGTCGGCCGCGCCTTAAGCCTCAGCGCCTTGGGCGTGCCTTTGTTGGTCGCCGGCATGATGGTCAGCGCTTTTGCTTGGCGCAATGCCCCCCAACATCTTGTTCATTCACAGGCTGCTGATGCAGCCACTTTTTCTGTTTCTGTTTCTTTTATCCAATCCCCTCAGGAGTTATTTCATGCATAACCTAACCTATGACGTGGTAGTGGTCGGCGGCGGGCCGTCCGGTGCAACCGCAGCCGATGATTTAGCCAAACTGGGGCGGCATGTTTTGCTGCTCGACAGACAAGGGCGTATCAAGCCCTGTGGTGGGGCCATCCCGCCACGCCTGATCAAAGACTTCGATATACCCGATGAGTTGTTGGTCGCCAAGGCGCGTGCTGCGCGCATGGTTTCGCCCAAAGACAACAAGGTCGACATTCCTATCGAGGGCGGTTTTGTCGGCATGGTCAACCGCGACGAGTTTGACGAATGGCTGCGGGTGCGCGCCGAAAACCATGGCGCGGTGCGCCAGCGCGGCATTTTTGACAAACTCAGCCGCGACGACGATGGCATCAGCCGGGTGCACTTCACCATCCGTACCGACGACGGTTTGGACATGCCCGCCAGTGTGCGCGGTAAATGCATCATCGGTGCCGATGGCGCACGTTCCCAGGTGGCCAAGCAAGCCGTACCAGGCGCTGAAAAAACCAAGTATGTTTTCGCCTACCACGAGATCGTTAAAACACCGGAAAACATGCTGCAAACCGATGCAGACCCCTCGCGTTGCGATGTGTACTACCGAGGCAGTTTGTCGCCCGACTTTTACGGCTGGGTGTTCCCCCATGGCGACACCATGAGCGTGGGCACGGGCAGCGCCGACAAAGGTTTTTCATTGCGCGGTGCGGTCGGTCGTTTGCGTGACGCTGCTGGTTTGCAAAACGCTACCGTCTTGCGTCGCGAAGGCGCGCCCTTGCCCATGAAGCCCTTGCCGCGCTGGGACAACGGCCGCGATGTGGTGCTGGCGGGTGACGCCGCGGGTGTGGTGGCACCGGCTTCGGGTGAAGGTATTTACTACGCCATGCTGGGTGGACGCTTGGCGGCCGATGCAGCGCATGAATGTTTGCTGCATCGCAATCCAGCGGCTTTGAAGCAAGCGCGTAAACGCTTTATGAAAGACCACGGCACCGTGTTTTGGGTGCTGGGCATCATGCAGTATTTTTGGTACAGCACCGATAAGCGCCGCGAGAGTTTTGTGAAGATGTGCGAAGACAAAGATGTGCAAAAACTCACCTTTGACTCGTATATGAATAAAAAACTCGAGCGCACCAAGCCCATGGCGCATGTGAAGATTTTCTTCAAGGACATGGCGCATTTGATGGGCATGGCCAAAACCTGAGGGCTGGCTGGGTTTGGCTTCAGTTTGAGGCCTGAGCCATGGTTTTGACAAGGAATTGCACGCACTGCGTGGGTGCCTCCTCGTGCACCAAATGCCCAAAACCTGGCCAGCTTTCCAAGTGGCCATCAGCCAGCAAGCCCAGCGCTTGTTGCGCTTGCGCAGGCGGCACAGCGCGGTCGCGCTCGCCCACCAGCATGTGCACCGGGCAGCGCAACTGGCGCAATGTGTGCGCACCTTGCGACAAGTCCCAAGCGGCCATCATTTTCAAAGCGCCTTGGGCGTGTTCGGGGTCAGCAACCAACTCGGCGTAAAGCGCTTTGCCTGCTTGGTCCAACACCGAACCCGTGCCATCGAGCAACTTCTCCAACATCCCCGGGCCGCTGGCTTGCTTGGCAAACCACTGGGGCACAAAGGGCGTGAGCGCCAGCAACTTCGCCGCCGGCGGAAACAGCAGTCCAGCCAAGCCAGGCAGCGGCAACCAAGCGGGGTTGATGCCTATCAAGGCTTGGGGGGTAAGTTGTTGGGCTATGACCATTTGCGCGGCAATCGCCGCACCTGCCGAGTGAGCGATGAACACATCCACCGGTACTTCCAGCGACTGCATCAAAGCGTGCAAGCTGGTGGCCATGCCCTGCATGGACATGCCTTGGCCGCTTGCCAAAGAGCTGAAACCGTGGCCGGGTAAATCCACCACCCACACTTGTGCGTGTTCGGCCAGTGGCCGCAGCAAATCGCGCCAAGTGTGGCCGGACGCGCCCGTGCCATGAATCAGCAACACCCTAGGCCCTTGCTGGCCCGCTTGTTGCACATGCCAGCGCACGCCGCCGGCTTGCACAAATCGGCTGAGTTCGGCATGTGGCCAAGTTTGGCGATGCGCTTGCCAATCCATATCAGCGCGCGGCGGCTTGCACCACTTGCGCCATGCGTTGGCTGTTGGCCTGCGGCAGGGGCACATAGCGCGAGCCCATGGCCAGCGCGATTTGCTCGGCTTGTGGCTCGGGGCGCGCCGAAGTGTCTATCCAAATGCTGGGTAATCCTTGGGTTCGCCAAGCGTTAGCCCAAGACAGCGACTCTTGCAAGGCCTGCGCCCGCCCCCCGCTGCCTTGCAAACTCACATTGGCGCGGCCATCACACAGCATGACCAAACTGGGGCTCACGCCCAAGCGACGTTGTTGCAGCGCCAGTTCCAGTGCCAATTTGATGGCGTGAGGCAAGGGCGTGCCCCCGCCGCCGGGCAATCCGGCCAAGCTGCGTTTGGCGCGCACCAGCGATTTGGTGGGGGGCAACAACACCTCGGCCTGGCTGCCGCGAAAACCCACGACACACACCTGATCGCGCCGCGAATAGGACTGCGCGAGCAGCAACTCGACCGCGCCCTTGGCCTCGGCCAAGCGGTGCAGCGCCGCCGAGCCCGAGGCATCGATGGCAAAAATCAAACAGGTTTGGGTGCGCTCGGCATAGCGATGGATATGGAAGTCTTCGGCGCGAATCTTCAAGCGCGGGGTCAAGGCCTGCGCACTGACCGCCAAGGCGCTGGGGCTGCGCAGCTTTTGCCGTGGCGCGGCGTGCCCCAAGGTGGCCAGCACATGCAAACGCGCTCCTTGGCGGGGCAGACCAGGACGCGGCGGCAGGGGCGAGCCACGGCTGCGGCTTTGACGAACTTCGCCGCTGCGGCTTTGGCCGCCGCCTCTGATTTGGGTGGCGCGCGTGCTGGCCAGTTGCGCCAACACATCGGGCGGCAAACTGGCCAAGGCCGCTTCGAGCAGCATCTCGCCCAGGTCTTGCGGCGGCGCGTCTTCTTCGGGTGAGTCGGGAGCTTGCTCGGGGGGCGGCGGCTCGTTGTCGGGCGGCGCAGGCTCATCT
>Ga0209357_1001264_pt1 | contig 10275 bp, 10 predicted proteins | sample LauGreFBDMM110SD_2_FD_187573 | JGI IMG/M metagenome (GOLD analysis project Ga0209357, IMG submission 187573) | Freshwater lake microbial communities from Lake Michigan, USA - Fa13.BD.MM110.SD (SPAdes) (version 3) | ecosystem: Environmental > Aquatic > Freshwater > Lake | place: Lake Michigan... | reverse complement strand
ATATCGGGCCGCGCGGTGTGGAATTATACACGCGGCTTTTTGGCTATTCCGGGCATATTCGCGCGGCGCTGACGATGATGGCGCAATGGGAATTGCGCCCTTTGCTGCGTGATTTACCGCGCCTTGGCAAAGCGCTGTTCCTGATGGTGGGCAGCCGCGATCGCGCCGTACCGCCCATGCAGGCACGGCGCATTCAGGCCATCTTTCCCGCCGCGCGCATCATTACCCTGGAAGGGCTTGGCCATCTGGCGCATGAAGAAGCGCCGCAACTGGTCGCCGATGCGCTGCTTAAGGAATGGTCGCGACTTGCGCAGAACGTCACTGGGGCGGCGGCATGAGCTTCGATAACGTGCTCCCCCCATCCTATGCCAAGCGCCTGGAACTGAATGATGAGGTGCATGCGCGCCCGCCGGAGATGCTCTTCTCCCCGTGCCGCGTTTCGCAGATTGCGTTGTTGCCGACAGCCGATGAAGCGCGGGATGCGCCCTGGGCCGCACTTTGTGCGCTGGCGCAGCGCTTTTCCGTGCCGCCCCCGGCGTCAGGGGCCAATCACTACAGCGCGGATTTCGGGCCGTTTCGCCTTAAATGGGAAAGGCATGGCGAATTCAGCCGCTTCATGGTGGTGGTCGCGGGCGCGGAGCCTGAGCCCTTCGCGGCGGCTGCCATCCATGCCCTGCCGGCGGATTGGCTGAAGGCTTTGCCTGGCCAGGTGATCGCTGCCGCGCATGTTACGCTGCTCGCTTCCAAGGATGTGCCGCTGGCCATCAGTGAAATCTCGCGGCGTTATTTTCGTGATCACATGCTGGTGGGTGGCCCGTTGGCCAGTGGCCAGGCGCATGCCTTCACGGATTTTCGCATCCAGGATGATGGTTTCAGCCGTTTCCTGATTTATGATGGCGGCATGTCGCCCTATCAAGCGGGGCGGCTTACGCAGCGCCTGCTGGAGATGGAAACCTACCGCATCATGGCGCTTTTGGCGCTGCCGGTCGCGCAGGAAGTAGCGCCGAAAATCGGTGCGCAGGAACGCGAATTGGCGGAAATCAGCGCGGCGCTGGTGGAAGCGCAGGAAGCGGATGAACCGCTGCTGCTGCAACGCCTGACGCGCATGGCGGCGGAAGCGGAAAGCCGCGAATCGCGCCATCGTTTCCGCTTTTCCGCCGCTGCTGCCTATTACGAATTGGTCCGCAACCGCATTCAGGAATTGCGGGAGATGCGCATGGAAGGCATGCAGACCTTTGGTGAATTCACCGAACGTCGCCTAGCGCCGGCCATGAATACTTGCCAGGCGGTCGGCGCACGGCAGGAAATGCTCTCCCAACGTGTGGCCCGCGCCACGCAGCTTCTCTCCACGCGCGTTGACATCACGCGGGAGCGACAGAACCAGGCCTTGCTCGCTTCCATGGAACGGCGCGCGCGCCAGCAGCTTCGGTTGCAGCAGGCGGTTGAAGGGTTTTCCGTGGCCGCCATCACCTATTACGTGGTTGGGCTTGTTGCCTATCTGGCCAAGGGTTTGGCCATTTCTGGGGCCAACTTCCGCGAAGAAATCGTCACCAGTATCGCTATTCCAGTCGTTGCTTTGGCTGTAGCGCTTGGTGTGCGCCGCTTCCGGCGCCGGACGGCAGAAAATGACTGAAACAAAGAAAATCATCGAACACTTGAGGAGGTACGCATGTCTGGACTGAACGGTATTTCTGCCGAAGATCTTGCGGCTTGCAACAAACTGCTGGCGGGTGGTTCCAAAAGCTTCCGCGCCGCATCCTTCCTGCTGCCGCGCCGCATCGCCGCCCCGGCTGCCGCGCTTTATGCCTTTTGCCGTGTTGCGGATGACGCGATTGACATGAGCGATGACCCCACGGCGTCACTTGCGCTGCTGCAACAGCGCCTGGACGGCGCCTATGCCGGGCGGCCTTGGAATCACGTGGCGGATCGTGCTTTTGCGGCGGTTGTTGAGCAATATGGTGTACCGCGCGCCCTGCCGGCGGCGCTGCTGGAAGGCTTCGCCTGGGACGCCAAAGGCCAATTCTATGAAGATATCGCGGCGCTGGAAACCTATGCTGCGCGCGTCGCGGCGACCGTTGGTGCCATGATGACGCTGCTGATGGGCGTGCGTTCACCGGAAGCGATTGCGCGCGCGTGCGATCTTGGCCTTGCCATGCAGTTGACCAATATCGCCCGTGATGTCGGCGAAGATGCCAAGGCAGGGCGGGTTTATCTGCCCCAGTCCTGGCTGGCTGAGGAAGGGCTTTCGGCGGAAGGGCTGATCGCCAATCCGACCTTTTCGCCCGCGCTTGGTCGCGTGGTCGCGCGTCTGCTGGGGGCCGCGGAGGCACATTATCGCCGCGCCTGGCCCGGCATTGCGCTGCTGCCTTGGGATTGCCGCCCAGGGATTGGCGCGGCGCGCTTGGTTTATGCCGAAATCGGACGAGAAGTGGAACGCCAGGGGCTCGATTCCGTCTCTCGCCGCGCGGTGGTGTCTGGGCGACGTAAGGCCTGGCTTTTGGCGCGTGCTGCCGGCGCGCTGGCTGCGCAACAGGATGGCGCAGATGTAGCGCCATCGCACGCCACGCGCTTTCTTGTGGATGCGGTGCGCGCCGCACCTGCGCCCGAAGGGCCGCCACTTGGCGCGGGCTACGGCGAAAGGCTGGTTTGGGCGCTGGAATTGATGGACCGCGCGGATCGTGACACGCGATTTGCCGCGCGTGCATGAAAAAGCCTTGACATGAGTGTCAAGATAACTGGACAATCAAACAGTATCAAAAAACTTACATAGGGCTGCCGCGACATGCTTGCGTCACCCCTTGGGAGGTAACGCATGGACGCCTTGGCCCGTATTGAGAGCAGCCTCGCAGACGCGGTGCTCTCCGCCGAGACAAGCGGCACCCCGCCCCGCCTCGCTGCCGCCCTGCGGCACGCGGTTTTCCCGAAAGGGGCGCGTATTCGCCCACGCTTGACCCTCGCAGTTGCCGCGGCTTGCGGTGATAACCAGCCAAGGCTTGCCAGCGCCGCAGCCGCCGCGATTGAGCTGCTGCATTGCGCCAGCCTGGTGCATGATGACCTGCCCTGTTTTGACGATGCGGATATGCGGCGCGGCCGGCCTTCTGTTCATCGTGCCTTTGGCGAACCGCTGGCGGTGCTCGCCGGGGATGCCTTGATTGTGCTGGCCTTCCAAACTGTGGCGCGCGCTGGCTGCGGCGCGCCGGAACGGCTTGGCCCGGTCATCAATGCCATTGGCGATGGCGTGGGCGTGCCCTTTGGCATTGTTGCCGGGCAGGCCTGGGAATGTGAACCGCGCGCCGATCTTTCCGAATATCAGCGGCAAAAGACCGGGGCGCTTTTCGCGGCGGCTTCCGTGGCCGGCGCTGCGGCGGCAGGTGTGGCCGATGCCGAAGCCTGGCGCTTGCTGGGGGATCGGCTGGGTGAGGCCTTCCAGGTTGCCGATGACCTGCGTGATGCGGTGGAAGATGAAGCCAGCATTGGCAAGCCCGTCGGGCGCGACAAGGCACTCGGCCGGCCAAGTGCCGTGCTGCAATTGGGCCTGGATGGCGCGGTCGCGCGGCTGAAGACGCTTGCCAATGCGGCGGTGGAGTCGATTCCCGACTGCCCCGGCCGCACCTTGCTGCGCGCGGCCATGCTGGAAGAAGTGGGCCGGCTGTTGCCGCGCAAACTGGCCGCGGCCTAAGCCATGGCGAGGGCCTTGCCGCTGCCCCCGGAAAGGGCTGACGGGGAACAGGGGTTGTCCTGGTCTGATCGCTTCAGCGCCTGGCGCGAATCACTGACCGCGCGTCCTGGCTTCCGTGCTTGGGCCGCGCGTTTTCCGCTGACCCGCCCGTTGGCGCGGCGCCGCGCGCGGGAATTATTCGATCTCTGCGCTGGGTTTGTTTATTCGCAGGTGCTGGCCGCCTGTGTGCGGCTGAAGCTGTTTGAGGCTTTGCACGAAGCACCGGCGGAAGAACGCGCCTTGGCAGCGCGACTCGGGCTTTCGCCTGAAGCGATGAACCGGCTTTTGGTGGCGGCTGAATCGCTCCGGCTGGTGCGCCGGCGGGCAGATGGCGCCTGGGCGCTTGGCGAATTGGGTGCGGCCATGATCGGCAATCCCGGCATCGCGGCCATGGTGGAACACCATGCCATGCTTTACGCCGATCTGGCGGATCCGGTGGAATTGCTTCGCCGCGAAAGGGGCGGCACGGCCTTGGCGCAATATTGGGCCTATGCCGGTGCCGCGCAGCCGGGGGCGCTGCCGGGCGAGAAAGTTTCTGATTACACGGCCTTGATGGCGGCCAGCCAACCCATGGTGGCGCAGGAAGTCTTGGCGGCTTACCGCTTTGGCCAGCATCGGCGGCTGATGGATGTGGGCGGCGGCAGCGGCGCCTTCCTGACCGCGGTGGGCAAGGCAAACCCTGGGCTGGATTTGTTGCTGTTTGACCTGCCGGCGGTGGCCGAGCAGGGCCGGCAGCGCTTTGCCCGCGAAGGGCTTTCCGACCGCGCCATGGCGATGGGCGGGGATTTTACCACCGATTCGCTGCCCTTGGGCGCCGATATCATCAGCCTGGTGCGCGTGCTGCACGATCATGATGATGATGTGGTGCAAGCCCTGCTGCGGCGCGTGCGCGCGGCCCTGCCAAAGGGCGGGCGGGTGCTGATTGCCGAACCCATGGCTGGCACTGCCGGGGCCGAGCCCATGGGCGGCGCTTATTTCGGCTTTTACCTGCTTGCGATGGGTAGGGGGCGCCCGCGTCGGCCGGATGAACTTGCCGCGATGCTGACCTCTGCCGGCTTCACCGGCGCGCGCTTGATGCCCACCGATACACCACTGTTGACCCGGGTGATGCGAGCCGATGCGACAAGTTGAAGTGACATGATTCTTTTATTGTCAATTTCGCTTGACAGATACAAACGTCACATTAGAGTTACAAAATCGAACGAGGAGTCCAAGAGTGGAAACACTCGCTATCCTGCTCAGCGCACCAGAACAGCTCTCGCTGTCGCGACTGAAATTGACGCCGCCAGGCGTGCAGGATGTTGTCGTGGACATTGACTGGAGCGGCATTAGCACCGGAACAGAACGCCTGCTCTGGTCCGGGCGCATGCCATCCTTTCCCGGCATGGGTTACCCGCTGGTGCCTGGTTACGAATCCGTGGGCCGCGTGGTCCAGGCGGGCGCGGAAGCCGGCAGGCAATTGGGTGAAGCGGTTTTTGTGCCTGGTGCACGTTGCTTTGGCGATATTCGCGGATTGTTTGGTGGCGCTGCCGCGCGGCTTGTTGTGGCCGGCGCGCGCGTAACACCGGTGGACCCTGCGCTTGGCGCGGACGCGGTGTTGTTGGCGTTGGCGGCGACGGCGCATCACGCCATCGTGCTGCCGCACGCCGCCATTCCGGAATTGATCATCGGCCATGGCGTCTTGGGACGCCTGCTGGCGCGCATCGTTATCGCTGCCGGCCATCCCGCGCCCATGGTGTGGGAAAGCAACCCAGCGCGGCGCGATGGCGGCCAGGGTTATGTGGTCTGTGATCCGGCAGAAGATACGCGGCGCGATTATCGCGCGATTTGTGATGTAAGCGGCGATTCCGCGCTGTTGGATACGCTGATTTCGCGCTTGGCCCCGGGTGGCGTGGTGACGCTGGCTGGTTTTTACAGCGCACCGCTTTCCTTCACTTTCCCGCCGGCCTTCATGCGTGAAGCGCGCATTGCCATTGCCGCGGAATGGAAGCAGCCCGATCTGGATGCGGTGAATGCGTTGATATCGTCTGGCCGGCTTTCGCTGGCTGGGCTGATTACGCATCGCGCCGCTGCTGATGACGCGCCGCAAGCCTATCGTCAGGCTTTCGAAGATCCCGCCTGCCTCAAAATGGTTCTGGACTGGAGAAACAAACAATGAATGCTGTCCCGGGGAAGCCAAACGCTCCATCCATGAGTGATATGCATGATGCGTTGCGCGCAGAAGCATCCATGTCACCTGATCCTGTGCAGACATCGCCGGCTGCCAAGCAAACCCAGATCATCGCTATTTATGGCAAGGGTGGCATCGGCAAGTCCTTCACGCTGGCGAATCTGAGCTACATGATGGCGCAGCAAGGCAAGCGCGTTTTGCTGATTGGTTGCGATCCGAAAAGCGACACGACGTCCTTGCTGTTTGGTGGACGTTCCTGCCCGACCATCATTGAGACATCATCAAAGAAGAAAGCCGCCGGTGAGGCTGTTGCTATCGGCGATGTCTGCTTCAAGCGCGATGGCGTTTTCGCCATGGAATTGGGTGGCCCGGAAGTGGGGCGTGGTTGCGGTGGGCGTGGTATTATCCATGGCTTCGAATTGCTGGAAAAGCTTGGCTTCCATCAATGGGATTTCGACTACGTCCTGCTGGACTTCCTAGGCGATGTGGTCTGCGGCGGCTTCGGCCTGCCGATCGCGCGCGATATGTGCCAGAAGGTGATCGTTGTCGGGTCCAATGACCTGCAATCGCTTTATGTCGCGAATAATGTGTGTTCCGCGGTGGAATATTTCCGCAAGCTCGGTGGTAATGTTGGTGTGGCCGGCATGGTCATCAACAAGGATGATGGCACGGGTGAAGCCCATGCCTTTGCCGCTGCAGCTGGAATTCCCGTACTCGCCGCCATTCCGGCGGATGAAGATATTCGCCGCAAATCCGCGAATTACGAAATCATCGGCACGCCTGGTGGGCGTTGGGCTTCGGTGTTTGAGCAATTGGCGAGTCAGGTGGCTGAAGCGCCGCCGCTGCGCCCGGCGCCTCTGACCCATGAAAATCTGCTTGGGCTGTTCAAGGGTGAAGCGGTGGGCCGTGGCGTAGTGTTGAACCCCGCGACCATGGAAGACATGTGCTCGGCTGAAGTGCTGAATAAGCCTTCGCTTGAAGTGGTGTATGAGGGCGTCTGAGGGCATGGACACGCTTCCCCCTTCTTCGCCGCCTGCTGTCGCTGAAGGCGCTGCCTGCCATGGTGGGCGGGAAACGCTGGAAGCTGCCGCGCGTGCTGCGGGCAAGTCCGAAGTGATGGACAAGCTTGCTGCTGACTATCCGCGCGGGCCGCATGATCAGCCGCAATCCATGTGCCCGGCCTTTGGGTCTTTGCGCGTTGGCTTGCGCATGCGCCGCGTTGCGACGATCCTTTCCGGCAGTGCGTGTTGCGTCTATGGCCTGACCTTCACCAGCCATTTCTATGGCGCACGCCGCACGGTGGGCTATGTGCCCTTCAATTCCGAAACGCTCGTTACCGGTAAACTTTTCGAAGACATTCGCGACGCAGTCCATGATCTGGCGAAGCCAGAAGATTATGACGCGGTCATCGTGACTAATCTTTGTGTACCCACGGCATCCGGCGTGCCGCTCGATCTGCTGCCGAAACAGATCAACGGTGTGCGTATCATTGGCATAGATGTGCCGGGCTTTGGTGTGCCGACCCATGCGGAAGCCAAGGATGTGCTGGCCGGCGCCATGCTGCGCTATGCGCGCAATGAAGCCGAGGCTGGTCCGGTAGCCAGACCGCGCAATCACGCAGAGGATCAACGCAGTATTGCGGTGATTGGTGAATTATTTCCTGCCGATCCGCCTGGCATTGGTGCGCTGATCCAACCCATGGGGCTGACGCTTGCGCCGCAAACCCCAGCGCGTGAATGGCGCGATCTTTACGCTGCTTTGGATAGCGTGGCGGTGGCTGCCATTCATCCCTTCTACACTGCCAGCATTCGCGAATTCCACGCGGCTGGCCGGCCGGTGGTTGGCTCTGCGCCGGTTGGCGTGGAAGGCACCGATGCTTGGCTTTCGGCGATTGGCGCTGCGGCGGGTGTGAATCCCTCAGAAATCGAAGCCGCCAAGGCGCGCGCATTGCCTGCCATTCGCGCGGCGCTCGCGGGTAATCCGGTCAAGGCGCGCATTACGGTCTCCGGCTATGAAGGTTCAGAATTGCTGGTGGCGCGCTTGCTGATCGAAGCGGGCGCAGAAGTGCCTTACGTTGGCACCGCCGCCCCGCGCACGGAATGGAGTGCTGCGGATCGCGAATGGCTCGAAGCCCATGGCTGCCATGTGCAGTATCGCGCGAGCCTGGAACAGGACATTGCCGCGATGAAGGAAGCGCGGCCTGATCTTGCCCTTGGCACGACGCCCTTGGTGCAGAAGGCCAAGGAAATGGGCACGCCCGCGCTTTACTTCACCAATATGATCTCTGCCCGGCCGCTTTTTGGCCCCGCTGGTGCGGCTTCCATGGCGGGCATTGTCGCGGCGCAGACCAATGGGCGTGAACGTTTTTCGCGCATGGTGTCCTTCTTTGAAGGTGTAGGCACACCTGATGGCGCCGGTTATGGCTTCCGTGACAAGCCAAGCGATCCCCCTGGTTTTCGCGACCGTCAGCGCAAGCTGCGCGCCGCCAAGGCCAAGGCCGAAGAAGCGGTGGGGACCTGAGCATGCTTGTTCTCGATCATGATCGCGCCGGCGGCTACTGGGGGGCGATCTATGCTTTCTCGGCGGTGCGCGGCCTGCGTGTTGTGATTGATGGGCCGGTTGGTTGCGAAAACCTGCCCGTAACAGCAGTGCTGCATTACACTGATGCGCTACCGCCGCATGAATTGCCGATTGTGGTGACCGGTCTGGATGAGGATTCACTCTCCCAGAACGGCACGGAAGGCGCTATGCGGCGCGCCGCCGCCACGCAGGATGCTGAATTGCCCGCTGTGGTGGTGACGGGTTCAATCGCCGAAATGATCGGCGGTGGTGTGACGCCGCAGGGAAGCAACCTGCAGCGCTTCATCTGCCGCACGATTGATGAGGATCAGTGGCAGACCGCTGATCGTGCCATCATGTGGCTCTGGAGTGAATTTGGTTCGCGCGGCCGCAGGCCAAAGGCGCGTACGCGCAAAGAAGGCGAAAAGCCGCGCGTGAATATTATCGGCCCCATCTATGGTACCTTCAATATGCCATCGGACCTGGCGGAGATGCGCCGTCTGGTGGAAGGCATTGGCTGTGAGATCAATCTTGTCTTCCCGTTGGGCAGCCATGTCGAAGATATCTCGAAGCTGCCTGATGCGGATGTGAATATCTGCATGTACCGTGAGTTTGGCCGCAAGCTTTGTGAAGAACTAGAACGGCCCTATCTGCAAGCCCCCATCGGGTTGTTCGCGACCACGAATTTCCTCCGCAAGCTTGGTGAATTGACTGGGCTGGATCCGGAACCCTTCATCGAACGTGAAAAGCACACCACGGTGAAGCCGCTTTGGGATTTGTGGCGCAGTGTGACGCAGGATTTCTACGCCTCTGCATCCTTTGCGGTGGTGGCAACTGATACCTATGCCCGCGGGCTACAGCGTTTTCTGCATGAAGAAATGGGCATTCCCTGTGCCTTCGCCTTCTCGCGCATAGCTGGGCAGAAGCCTGATAATGCGGCGGTGCGTGACGCGCTGCGCAAGACCCCGCCCTTGGTGCTGTACGGTTCTTATAATGAACGGATGTATGCGGCAGAAATCAAAAGCCGCGCGATGTATATTCCCGCGAGTTTCCCCGGCGCCATCATCCGCCGCGCCACCGGCACGCCTTTCATGGGGTATGCCGGCGCCACCTATATCATTCAGGAATATTGCAACGCGCTGTTTGACGCGCTGTTTCATATCCTGCCGCTTGGAACTGATCTCGATCGGGTTGATCCAACGCCGGCACGTGCCGATGAACCCTGGGATGCGGCTGCGGTCACGCTTCTGGATGAACGCGTTGAGCAGGAGCCCTTCCTGCTGCGTATTTCCGCGGCCAAGCGGCTGCGCGAACAGGTTGAACGCGCCGCGCGCGATGCGGCGGAGCCGCGCGTGACGGCTGACCGCGTTCGAAAGACTTTGGCGGAGGTCATGGCATGAAGCCGCTTCGCTATTACTCATCTTGTCTGCGGGCGTACCGCGGTAATCGCTGTCGGGGCGTATCCGATGACAAGAAGGCTTGGGCGGAATTCCGCCTCTGCCGTCCCTGCCGCGCGGGTGGACGCGGTAATGGCCGCAAGGCCAAGTCGGAGGTCTGCTAATGGCCGATACAAGAACGCGCCTGACAGAAGCTCAGGCGAAGGAAGTCCACAACTTGGTGGCCCAGGGATGGGCTTTCTCAATCTTCGCTTCGATGGGTGCGCATGTTCTGGTCTGGTTGTGGCGGCCGCTTGTCTTTACCGGACAAGTGGTTCCACCCGACTGGCGTTTCTTCTGAAGGATGTTCTGGGTTGAGGGGTTTTACCGAGACCTGGAACGAGGAGAAGGAAAATGTTCAATATGCATAAAATTTGGATGGTGATTGACGC
>Ga0209357_1001260_pt1 | contig 10287 bp, 10 predicted proteins | sample LauGreFBDMM110SD_2_FD_187573 | JGI IMG/M metagenome (GOLD analysis project Ga0209357, IMG submission 187573) | Freshwater lake microbial communities from Lake Michigan, USA - Fa13.BD.MM110.SD (SPAdes) (version 3) | ecosystem: Environmental > Aquatic > Freshwater > Lake | place: Lake Michigan... | reverse complement strand
CGGGCAAAGCAAACGTGTCATCGCGCATCAAAGCACCCAACCAGTCGGCCGGTGCACGCACACTGTTTTTCAGCATCGCGGCATGGCCTTCGCTGGCCACGCGGTTAGCCAATACACCGGCCCAGGGCATGGCCGGGCGATAGTGTTGCAATCCCCATGCAAGCGCGCCAAAGGTGCCGGCCATGGCGCCCGCATCAATGACCGTCAGAACATGCAGGCCAAAGCGTTCAGCCAAATCGGCGGCGCTGGGTTCGCCGTCAAACAGCCCCATCACGCCTTCGACGATAATCAGGTCTGCCTCAGACGCCGCCTGCGCCAAGCGCGCGGCGCAGTCCTCGGCGCCGGTCATCCACAAATCGAGTTGGTAGACCGGCTGGCCGCTGGCCAGCGCATGCCAGTAAGGGTCCAGAAAATCCGGCCCGCACTTGAACACCCGCACCTTGCGCCCTTGGCGTGCGTGCAATCGCGCCAAAGCCGACACGATCGTCGTCTTACCCTGACCGGAGGCTGGGGCGGCAACGAGGATGGCGGGGCAGGACCGAGCGCTCATCGGGTCTTAGGCAAGCAACTTGGTTTCACACCGGCCGGGGCTACAAAGCCCACTTGAGGCCCGCGTACCAACTACGTGCTGCGGTTGCATACCCGTTGGCCAACTGGTATTGGGCATCGTTGGCATTGTCCAGGCGCAGCAATACGGTCAGGTCCTTGCCGATTTTGGTTTGCGCATAAAGGTTCAAGAGAGCATAGGCGGCCAGTTCTTTTGTGTTCGCCGCATTGTCATAGCGGATGGAAGATAACTGCAGCTCCGATCCCACAGCCCACCCGCTCACGGGTGCCTCGATGGCAAGCACTGCGTGCTGACGCGCACGACGCGGCAGAAGATTACCTGTTGCAACATCCTGCGGATTCTGTAAATCCAACGAAGCGCGTGTGCTGACGTTACCAAACTCACGTGCAGCAGTCATCGTTATCCCCTGATAGCGGGCTTTTGCGACGTTGCGATAGCACCCCCCATATTGACTCCCATCGGCGGCCGCACAGGTCCCGGCGGGAACGCTGCTGTCGTAGATAATCAGGTTGCTGACTTCGTTGCTATAAACCGTCACACCCCAAGCACCTTCGTCGCCTGAATAACGCAGTCCAGCCTCCAGGTTTTGACTGGTTTCGGCTTGCAAATTAGAAGAACCGTAGTCGCTGAAGCGCTGAAACAAGGTAGGTGCTCGAAATGCGTTGCCTGCGGTACCCGTCAACCGCCATTGGGGTGATACGGCATAGCCATAACCCAGGGATCCGGTATTTTGACCCCCAAAGGCACTATCCTCATCGCGGCGCACATTTAGTTGCAGACTCTGCGCCCCCTCCACCCAGTTGTATCCAAGGGCTAAGGCATTTTGAAAATGGCTCGTGTCTTTAGGCGTCGTGCTGGCGTTATTCAAACCGTCGTCGCGACGCTCTAGCGCAGCGCTGAACAGCGATGCTCCTGAGCGGTACTCGTTTTGCCAATAGAAGGCCTTGAGATTTGTATCAGTCAGGTACACACTGGGCGTGGTTTCATAGCGATCCTGCGATGCTCCTACGCTGACAGTGCTACGGTACTGCGAAGTCCATTGGGCTTGCCAACGGAGCGACGCAGTTTGTAGTTTTTGCAGTGCCACATCATCAACCCCGGGGCTGTAGCCATCGTATTGGCCACGTTGCTGGTTGCTCATAAAACTTGCATCCAAGCGGTGTTCTGCATTGATTTTAAAACCCAGGCGTGCACTGGCAGACTCAGCGGTAAAACCGTCTTTATCAGGGTTAGCGCTTGTGCTTGTCGTAGCGTTAAAGCCGTCGCTACTATCGCGGGCGATTCCGACTGCATAGTTCCAACTTGCATCCGCACCACTGACGCCCGCTTCTACTTTGGAGGTCGCATAGGTACCGATGCCAAGCCCGACATAGGGATGCACACCGACCTCGCCTTTACGGGTGAAAATTTGAATCGCGCCTGCAATGGCATCCGATCCGTAAACCGCGCCTACCGCACCGCGCACCACCTCAATACGGTCAATTTGCGACAAAGGTATCGCCTGCCAGGTAGCGCCCCCAGTCGATTGCGAATCGATCCGCACGCCATCTATATACACGGCGGTAAAGCGCGTTTCCGCACCGCGAAGAAACACGCCAGTGGTGCTGGCAGGGCCCCCAGTGCGGCTAATTTCAAAACCTGGCAGGCGGGCTAAGACATCGCCCAATGCCGCAGAGCCGCTGCGCTCGATCTCCGCGCGGTCAATGACCGTGACATCGGCAAGCGCCTGCGCTAGAGGTTGCGCAATGCGGGTAGCACTCACCACCACATCGGGCAAGCTAGCGTTTGGTTTTTCGGTTGAAGTTTGTGAAAACACACAGAAAGAAGTCGATAACAAGGCGAGCGAGCACGCAGCAGCACGCACGGCAAAAATACCATTTTTCATAAAGATTAAGACCATTAACAAAACCCTCACCGTCTTCCCCGACAGCGCATGGGCGTTACGGCGGTGCGCAAGCGCACCACCACCTTGTTGGCCGGTATCCGGGCTGGTGGCGCGACTCCCATCGCCTTCCCAAGCGCTTGTTCAAGGCACTCAGTGGCTGTGATGGGAGCGAAATCCTTGCGGATTTGTCCACTTACCGTTGCGGGGGCAGCGCAGGTTAGGTTGGCTTTGCGGGGCCTTCCCTCCTGCTTCCCGTTGAACTGCGCCATGTGAACCACAGCGCGAGCACCAACGCGGCCGATTGTAGGCGCACGGCAACACTGCCTCAGGGCGACACTACAATCATCCACCATGGAGCAGGCATCCCCCATTGACCAGATTGCCGAGCGCGTTGAGCGCTTGCTGCTGCGCTACGAGGAATTGCAGCGCACCAACGCCCTGCTGACGCAGCAAGTGGCCACGCTGACCCAAGAGCGCGATTCTTTCAAATCTCGCCTGTCCGCCGCCCGCTCCCGGGTCGATGCCTTGCTCGAGCGCATTCCCCAGAACCCTGCACCAGTCGCCGCGACTGGGACACCTAGCCCCACCGATAGCCGCTTTTGACCACCATGAAACAACTGGAAGTGCAAATCATGGGCCAGAGCTATTTGCTGGGCTGCCCCGAGGGCGGCGAAGAGCAGTTGCTCAAGGCCGTGCAGCGCGTGGATGCGGGCATGTGCAAGATTCGCGACGCCGGCAAAGTTAGGGCGCGTGACCGGATCGCCGTCCTGGCCGCGCTCAACCTGGCTTTTGACGTGGCCTCAGCCAATGGCAAACTGCCTGCAGACCTCGCCGTCGAGAGCGGCCCGGCGCTGACGCTGAACCGGCGCCAGAGCGACCGGGTGCTGGAGCCGCTCATCAAACGCCTGGACAAAGTCCTGGCCAACGACGGCCTGCTGTTCTAGCCCTTCTTGCGCGCTTTGACCCCTACAATGGTCAGCGTCTGCGGTTCCACCGGGCTTTTTATTTCCTGAACCAATGCTCATTGAGCCAGGGCTTGGAATATCGCCCCCCAGGCGTGATCATCTCGCGTTAGATGGACCCAATGGGGTGCTGACCTCGCCCACCTAAACTGCGGTTTAGGATGCGGGTCCGGTGGCCCACCGCAGACACCTTTTTTCTTCCTGCCCACTACGTTCCCCGCCCTCCTATGTTCGAACCCCAAATGGTGCTGGAACTCGCTGCCTTGGGATTGGGCGCCGGCCTGCTGGCCGGCATGCTGGGCATTGGCGGGGGCATGCTGATTGCGCCCTTTGTCAGCATCATCTTGGAGCGGCGTGGCGTGGGCACCGACATCAGCGTGAAGATGGCGATTGCCACCTCCATGGCCATGATTGTGTTTACCAGCCTGTCCAGCGTGCGCGCCCATCACCAGCGTGGCACGGTGCGCTGGGATATTGTCAAAGCGCTAGCTCCGGGCATTGCCTTGGGCGGCGCACTGGCCAGCGCAGGGCTGTTTGCCATCCTCAAAGGCAGCGCCCTGTCGCTGATTTTTGCCGGCTTTGTAGGTTTCTCAGCTACCCAAATGCTGCTCAACCGCCAGCCCAAGGCCAACCGTGAGCTGCCCGGCTGGAAGGGCCAGACCCTGGCCGGTGGCGCCATTGGCTTTCTGTCCGGTCTGGTCGGCGCGGGTGGCGGCTTTGTCAGTGTGCCTTACATGGTGGCGCATAACGTGGTCATCCTCAACGCGGTCAGCACCAGCGCGGCACTGGGCTTTCCGATCGCGTTTTTCAACACCATCGGCTATATCCTATCGGGCTGGCACAACGCGGCCTTGCCGCCCTGGTCCCTGGGCTATGTCTGGCTGCCAGGCCTGCTAATCACCGCATTTTGCAGCGTGTGGACTGCGCCCTTAGGCGCCAAGCTGGCACACCGCCTGAACCTGGTCATGCTCAAGCGCCTATTTGCCATCATGCTCTATGGCTTGTGCGCTTATATGGCCCACAAAGGTTTGAACGCCTAGGCACCATGCCAATTGCGCCCATAAAAAAGGCCGACGCTAGCGTCGGCCCTTTTGCTTAAAGCCTTGTGAGCCCCAAGCACCTTAGCCCATGTGCAAACCGCCGTTGACCGAGAAGTCCGCGCCGGTGGCGTAGCCGCCTTCATCGGAGGCCAACCAGGCGATGATGGAGGCGATCTCGCTAGGCTCGCCCAGGCGTTTGACCGGCACGGTGGCGACGATCTTTGCCAGCACGTCTTCGCGGATGGCTTTGACCATGTCGGTACCGATGTAGCCAGGGCTTACGGTGTTCACGGTTACGCCTTTGGTGGCCAGCTCCTGGGCCAGGGCCATAGAGAAACCATGCATCCCGGCTTTGGCAGCCGAATAATTGGTTTGACCAGCCTGGCCTTTTGCGCCGTTTACCGATGAGATATTGATGATGCGGCCCCAACCTTTTTCCACCATGTCGGCGACCACTTGCTTGGTCACATTGAACATGGAATTGAGGTTGGTCTCGATCACCATGTCCCAGTCCTCGCGGCTCATTTTCAGGAACATGCGGTCGCGCGTGATACCGGCGTTGTTCACCAACACATCGATCACGCCATGCTCCGCCTTGGACTTGGTAAAGGCTTCCACGGTGGAATCCCAATCGCCGACATTGCCCGCCGATGCGTAAAAGGTGTAGCCCAATGCAGCCTGCTCGCCAATCCACTTGACGTGGTCACGCGTGGGGCCACAACCGGCGATCACTTTAAAACCCTCTTTGTGCAGGCGTTGGCAAATGGCGGTACCGATACCACCCATTCCACCGGTAACGTAAGCAACTTTCTGATTCATGTCTGTCTCCTTTTTTTTGATAAAAACTAACGCAACTTTTCTAATTAACGCTCGATGGTGAGTGCAACCCCCATGCCACCGCCAATACACAGGCTAGCGATACCCTTTTTGGCACCACGGCGGCCCATTTCATGCAGCAAGGTCACCAAAATACGGCAACCGGACGCACCAATCGGGTGGCCGATGGCAATCGCGCCGCCATTGACATTGACCTTGGACGTATCCCAAGCCATTTCTTGGTTGACGGCACAGGCCTGGGCGGCAAAGGCTTCGTTGATTTCTAGCAAGTCCAGGTCTTGCGCTTTCCAGCCGGCGCGGGCCAGGGCTTTTTGCGATGCGGGTACCGGGCCCATGCCCATCATGGCCGGGTCCAGGCCGCTGGTCGCGAAGCTGGCGATGCGGCCCAAGGGGGTCAAACCTAGGGCGGCGGCTTTTTGCGCCGTCATCACCATCACCGCAGCGGCGCCGTCGTTGATGCCGGAGGCATTACCAGCAGTGACACCACCGGCTTTGTCAAACGCAGGGCGCAGGCCACCCAATGCTTCGGCATTGGATTTGCGGTTGATGAACTCATCGGCCGCAAACACCACCGGGTCGCCTTTTTTCTGGGCGATGCTAAAGGGCACGATTTCATCAACAAACTTGCCGGCGTCTTGCGCGGCAGCGGCCTTTTGCTGGCTGGCCAGGGCCAGTGCGTCTTGCATATCGCGGCTGATGCCGTGGGCCTTGGCCACGTTCTCAGCGGTGATGCCCATGTGGTACTGGTTGTAGACGTCCCACAGGCCATCGACAATCATCGAGTCCACCATATTCCAGTTGCCCATGCGCTGGCCGTCGCGGCTGCCCATCAGCACATGGGGCGAGGCGCTCATATTTTCCTGACCGCCGGCGATCACGATATCGCTGTCGCCCCAGGCCACGGCTTGCGCGGCCAGCATCACCGCTTTGAGGCCCGAGCCACAGACGGCGTTGATGGTCAGCGCGGGTGTTTCTTTGGCCAGGCCACTTTTTATCAGTGATTGGCGCGCGGGGTTTTGGCCCGAACCTGCTGCCAAAACCTGGCCCATGATGACTTCGCCCACCTGGTCTGCGGCCAGGCCGGTGCGCTCAAGCAGGTTGCGTAAGACCGCAGCGCCCAGCTCAGGCGCGGCGACTTTGGACAGGCTGCCGCCAAATTTACCCACGGCGGTGCGGGTGGCTGCGACGATGACGATATCTTGCATTTTTATGTCTCCGAAAAGTTAAGGGTAAACCGACTCAATGAATAGCGTGTGAAATGCGCTGGCCGTGCTCAGGCCTTGGCCAGTACATAAGTACCGGGCGCGGCAAAGCTGGCCTTGTATTTGCCCCGGCCATAGGCCTTGGGCGCGGCTACTTGCTTGCCTGCGTGGGACTTGAGCCATTGCGCCCAATCGGTCCACCAGCTGCCTGGGTGTTCGACGGCCGTCTGCATCCACTGCGCGTGGCTGGCTGGCAGTTTGCCGTCGGCGCGGATCCAGTGGCTGCGCTTGTTTTTAGCCGGCGGGTTGATCACACCGGCAATATGGCCGGAGGCACCCATCACAAAACGCTTTTTGCCTGGCAGCGCTTGTGTCGATGCATACGCGCCCATGATCGGCACGATATGGTCTTCGCGCGAACCGTAGATATAAAAAGGCGTGTCAAGCACACCGAAATCAATCTGCTCGCCGCATACCGTGGCTGCACCGGGCTGCACCAATTTGTTTTCCAGGTAGGTGTTGCGCAGATACCAGGCGTAATACGGGCCAGGCAAATTGGTGGCGTCCGAATTCCAGTACAAAAGGTCAAAAGGCGGAGGGGTTTCGCCTTTGAGGTAGTTGCCCACCACGTAATTCCAGACCAGGTCATTGGGGCGCAAAAAGCTGAAGGTGGACGCCAAATCCTGGCCTTTCATCAAACCGCCATCGCCCAATTCCTGCTCGCGGAATTTAACGAAGGACTCGTCAATGAACACATCCAAAATTCCGCTGTCGCTAAAGTCCAGCAGCGTGGTCAGCAGCGTGGTGCTGGCCACTGGATGCGCGCCGCGCGCCGCCAGCACTGCCAGCGCCGTGGTCAGCATGGTGCCGCCTACGCAAAAGCCCAGGGCGTTGATGCTGTGGTCGGTGCCGCGCTTGCCAACAATGTCTTGCGTCACGCCAATCGCTTGGATCACCGCGTCTTCGATGTAGTCGTCCCAGGTCTTGTGCGCCAAGGTCGCGTCCGGATTACGCCAGCTCACCACAAAGGTACGGTGGCCTTGGGCTACTGCGTAACGCACCACCGAGTTGTCGGGCTGCAAGTCCAATATGTAGTATTTGTTGATGCAGGGCGGCACCATGAGGAAAGGCTTTTCAAACACCTTGGCCGTTAGGGGCTTGTATTCAATCAGCTGAAAGAGTTCGTTTTCAAAAACCACCGCGCCTTCGGTGGTGGCGACGTTTTGACCAACGGTGAACACGCTCTCGTCGGTCATGGACACATGCCCCTGGCGCATATCGTGCAGCAGGTTTTGCATGCCTTTGGCGATGCTCTCGCCCTTGGTTTCCAGGGCTTTTTGCTGGGCTTCGGCGTTGAAAGCCAAGAAGTTGCTCGGCGCTGCGGCCGCCACGCCCTGCTCTACGGCAAAGCGCAGGCGGTTGCGGGTTTTTTCATCGGCATCGACCGCGTCGGCCAGCGCCATCAAGGTGCGACTGTTAAGCAAATAGACAGATGCGCTCAAAGCAGCAACCGGGTTCTGTTGCCAGGCCGGGTTGGCAAAGCGCTTGTCCTGCATGGGCAGCGCGCCTTCACCCATCAACTGGGTCATCAGGGCCTGCGCGTCCTGCAGGTACTGTTCTTGTACCGCCTGCAGTTTGTCTGCAGAAAACTGGATTGCCGGGGGCACCGAGGGCTGCGCTATCGCTGACATTGCGGTACCGAGGTCCAGGTTTTGGAAATTGGCCAGGGCTTTGGTCCAGGATTGGCTTACAGTCTCCTGAAATTGGGCGGCCGTTTTTGACCAGATATCAAACTGCGGGTTGTCCACGGTGTGTCCTCTTTAGCCGCAGACGGGTACTGCGTATCTATGTTTGCTACAGATTATCCGGGGACTGGCCTTCGTCAGACTGACAATCTTTGCTGCGGTGCAGCATTTTAAACGAAAAAATATGTATATCGTTCCTATCGCTTGGTTGTATGTGACTTTCATGATGGCCGTGGCCGAGGCCACCAGCAGCCAGGGCACGGTGCTGGGAGCCTGTATTACCTTTGTGTTGTACGGCCTGATGCCGATTGCTTTGATACTGTATTTCATGGGCAGCCCGGCGCGGCGCCGCCAGCGCCTGGCGCGCGAGGCGCAAGAGGCGCAGGACTATTTGGCGGCACAGGCGGCACAGGCAACGCAAGCTGCGGACCAGGAAAGCCCCCCATCACAGCAGGCAAATACTGGCCACCTGGCGCCCGGTAAGCTTGTCACGCCGGTACGAAAAGAATCTTGAGGCATTGCCCACGGTGCACCAAGCCGGGCTGCCGTCATTGCCAAATACCGCCGTCACGCCGCTCGCCGCGAGGCGCTGACGCGCCAGCATCGGCAGATCGGCCAAAAATTTGCCACCAGCCGAGGGCACAAATGCCTGGGCCGCCTGGGGTGAAAACGCCATAAACGCCGCCCGCACCTCGGGCCCCACCTCAAAAGCCTGCGGGCCAATGCACGGTCCCAACCAAGCCAACCACTGCGCCACGGGCCTACCCGTCGCGGCCTGAGAGGCAAAAAAGGCTTCAACCACGCCTGCATAGACCCGCGAAGCGCCGTCCTTGGCGATATCTGTATCCGCCTGACGTGCAGCCAAGTTCGCTCCGGTCGCACCATCAGCAAATCCGGCCAAGCCGCGCCAGCCGGCGTGTAGTGCGCCTACTTGGGTCGCTTGCCGATCGGCCACATGGCAGAGCAAGATCGGCAGGCAATCGGCGATGCCCACGGTGCAGGCGAGGCCGGGTTGGCCGGTGTAGCTGCCGTCGGCTTCCTGGTAATCGGGGGTTTGCGCGTTAAGGGCTAGCAAGCGCGTGCCGTGTACCTGCTTGAACATCACAGGTCGCGCACCCAGCGCCTTTGCCAGCCGCTGCAGATTGCTGGCTAGGGCCTGCGGCGCATCGCCTACATAGGCGCCCAGGTTCATACCGTCAAACGGGGGCTGCGACACGCCGCCGGCGCGCGTGGTGCACAGCGCGCGTACCGAAGGCGGCGCCGGCCAGTCGGGCACTAGCCAGTCTGGATGCGGCGCAAGGAACGCGCTAGGCTCTGGAATTTGCATGCCTTGAGCATAAACCGGCGCCCGCGCCGCTAACATCGGCCTGCCGGACCGTGCCCTATGGCGCCGAGCTCATACAACGCACCGAAGCAGCCCATGATTCTTGAAATTGCCGACATCCGCATCCACCCCGGCAAAAACGCCGACTTTGAAGCCGCTATCGAACGTGGCGCAGGCAGCGTCATCGCACAGGCCAAGGGTTTTCATGGCTACAAGGTCAATCGCAGTATGGAAACGCCCGAGCGCTATGTGCTGCAAATTTTTTGGGCTACGCTGGAAGACCATACCGTGGGCTTTCGCCAGTCGCCCGCATTTACCGAGTGGCGCGCCATCGTGGGCCCGTTTTTCGCCGTACCACCGCATGTGGAGCATTTCGAACTCATTGCCCAATCTGACTAAAGCAGGAGCCGCATCATGATTTACAGCTTCACACCCCCCGCCGTCGTTGGCGTCCCGGTGGTGGACTCACCCGCACTGTTTCCGGTGCATCGCATTTATTGCGTGGGCCGCAACTATGAAGAGCATGCCAAAGAAATGGGCGGCACGGGCCGCGAAGCGCCCTTCTTCTTTATGAAACCGGCCGATGCGGTGCTCTATTGCGCGCCGGACGCCAGCGCGCAAATGCCCTACCCCCCCCTCACCGCCAATTTGCACCACGAAATTGAGCTGGTGGTCGCCATTGGCGTGGGCGGGAAAAACATAGCGGCGGCCGACGCCGCCCGCC
>Ga0209357_1001258_pt1 | contig 10291 bp, 8 predicted proteins | sample LauGreFBDMM110SD_2_FD_187573 | JGI IMG/M metagenome (GOLD analysis project Ga0209357, IMG submission 187573) | Freshwater lake microbial communities from Lake Michigan, USA - Fa13.BD.MM110.SD (SPAdes) (version 3) | ecosystem: Environmental > Aquatic > Freshwater > Lake | place: Lake Michigan, USA... | reverse complement strand
GCCTGTCTCTATGGTGGAGATGACCGCATCGGTAGCCACATCAATCACCGAGATGGTTCCCGCACCCTCGTTGGTGGCGTAGGCGCGGGATTGGGCGAAGGCACCAAAAGAAACACTCAGTGCAGTTACAACAACAATCGGGAATACAAAATGTTTCATGACATTCCTTTAAAGAAAACTGGCCTTGCAAGCATTACAGCAAAGCAGCTATCTTAGTCAGAATGGCAGGCTGGCTTGAATACCTACCAATGCAGTGAGGGGCATGGCTGGCTCATAGAACTGCGAACTCGCTTGGTTAACAATCACGGAGCCCACTGCCTTGCGCTCAAACAAGTTGTCGATACCAACAAAAGTGGTGGTGTTGACGGGTCCCCATTTGTATTTTTGTTGCGCACGGATGTTGACCATGCTGTAGCCTGAAGCAGAGAACGTATTCAAGTCATTGGCGAAAATTTTGGTTCGCCCCACCAAATCGGCGGCTAACTCCATGCCGGGGGTAAAGCTACCAGCTTTGGTGGACTGCTCGTTTTGTGTCCAAGTGAGGTTGGTGAATAACTGGCGCTGGGGAATGCCAGGAAGCGCATTGCCAGAATTGACGAAGGTGCTTGAGGTTGGAAATGTCCTGAATTTTTGCTCATATGTCACCGTCATCCAAGTGAATGACAGTTGAGTTCTCCAATGGGGATCGATGGCTTTTCGGAAAGCGAACTCAAAGCCGTCTCGGTTGGTTTTTGACGCATTTTGAAAAGCGGTTTTTCCACTGCTAGAAAGTTTGGTGGTGATTTCGTTGTCTGTGTAAATATGAAAAATAGCAGCATCTAACTGTGTTGCGCTATCGGGCTTCCATTTCAGACCAGCTTCTTGGTGATGACTTTTGGAGGCCAAGATGCTTTTATTGAATGTTTCCAACAGCGTTGTGCCATTTGCGCCCGTGGTTGTATAGGCAACTTCAGCCAGTGTTGGCGTTTCGAAACCATTGCCGACATTGACGTATAAATTCAATGCGTCATTGGCGTGGAATGTCAAACCAAAAACGGGTGATGTGGCTTTGTAAGTGACTTCGCCCGAACCATCAGGACTGGCCACAGTGATGAAATTATCCTTGCTACTTAGAACCACTTTGCTGTTGCGTGCACCTGTTGTGAAAGTCCACTTTTCGTCAAAGTGCCAATTCAATTGAGCAAAGAAGTCACGGTTCATCGCCTTGTTGAGCTCATTGCGTGTATCCGCCCCAGTTTGCTCCCCATTGGCAGTAGCGCCTGCACGCCTCAATTCTTTGGCTGAATCGAAATCCATGCCAATCACCCAATCTATCCCTGTTCCATCAGCAAAGGCTTTTTGACCTTTGGCTTGCAAGCCCGTGCCGTAAAAGTTTCTGTTCAAACCCGTCCAAGCTGGCGTAGATTGGTACTGAAGATTTTGTCTGTCCCCGAAATAAGCACGCGCCATCAAACTCAGGTCTTTGTCTACTTGGTGATCTATGACTGTTCCAAACTGATTTTGAGCGACTGACTTGCGGGTGCGCGTACTCTCTGCGCTGGTTCCTGCTTGTGCTGCATCTGCCTGATACTGAGCCGCGGTCAACCCCAAAGGATCTTTGGCATAGGGCATGTCAAAAGAATTCAAAATAATGCGAGCTTTGGTGTCTTCCTTCAAATCCACGGTCATCACGGTATTGAGCTGTTTGCGTTGCGCCGCGCTGTTGACACGGTAGCCTTCAATGCCAAAGTTGCTGTAATCAGCCACGATGCCCACTGCGCCAGCACGACCGCTCGCTTGAATATTGGTTCGTGTCAAACCATAAGAGCCTGCAAAAATTTGTGTACTGGCTTCAGGTGTAGCACCCGCTTCACGGGTAAAGGTTTGAATCACACCACCCGATGAATTGCCGTACAGCTGCGCCAAAGGACCTGTCAAAACTTCTATGCGCGCAGCAGATGTCAGACTGGCGGTGGTGGCTTGGCCTTGTCCATCGGGGATGGTGGCAGGTATGCCATCGGTGATGAGGCGAATACCCCGCAAACCAAAAGGCGCACGTGCACCAAACCCACGAATCGAGATTTGCACGTCTTGTGCATAGTTGTTGCGGTTGAGAGAGACCACGCCAGGCACACGACCCAAGGTATCTGACAAATTGATTTGTGCCCCAGAGCTTCTGATGGTGGCCTCGTCAATCACTTGAACCGACGCAGGTGTATCAAATTGTTTTTGTTCAATCCTGCCGCCCTGCACTTTGACTTCTTCCAAAGTTTGCGCCCCCGCCGCAGATGCACCCAAAAGAGCGCTAGAAACCATCAACATACGGGGAGTATTCAAACGAATAGAGTTACGTAGCAACATAAAAAACCAGTCATGAAATAAAAAATAAGGATTTAAATTATAAGAAGAGGTAAGCGCTTAAACCTAATGACTAAGCCCATTGCCCCTCAACTACCACCTAGATATTTCCTCTATGGAGCAGTCAATCTTCCCAAGCGTTGGGCTGCGGGTGGGTGTGAGTGATAGAAAGCCACATACAGCGGGTCTGGCGTTAAGGTGGACGCGTTGCCTTGGTAAAGCTTAAGCAAAGCTTGGCGCAAGTCTTGGCCGCTGGCATGTGCACAGGCAAAGGCGTCGGCTTCAAACTCGTATTGGCGCATTTTTGTCGCACTCAAGGGCGTCGTGATGAAGGTTACCAAGGGCACCACCAGCATGAACAACAGCAAGGCCAAAGCGTCGTTAGAGGAGGCCAAATGCGGCTGCACACCCAGACCGGTATAAAACCACATCTGCGTGCTTAACCAGCCCAACGCCGCCATGCCCAACAAACTGATGGCAAAGCTACGCAACAACGACTTGGGGATGTGGTTGAGCTTGGCGTGACCCAGTTCGTGTGCCAACACGGCTTCCATTTCACTGGGGCTGAGTTGTTTGAGCAAGGTATCGAAAAACACCACGCGTTTTTGTTTGCCCAACCCTGTGAAATAAGCATTGGCCTGAGCCGAACGACGGCTGCCATCCATGACAAAAAAACCATCGGATTTGAAACCTGTGCGCTGCATCAATGCGTCCACACGTTTTTGCAATTGAGGGTCTTGCAAAGGTTGAAACTTGTTGAACAAAGGCATGATGTAGTTGGGCGCCAACCACATGACAAACAATTGGTAACCCACCAACAGTGCCCAAGCCAGCAGCCACCATAGGTTGCCGCCCGACTGCATCAACCACAAAATCGCCGCAACCAAAGGCAAGCCAAGCACCAAGCCAAGGGCGGAGCTTTTGACCAAATCGCTTAACCACAAACCCAAGCTCATCTTGTTAAAGCCAAATTGTTGGTCTATGTTGAAGGTTTGGTAGTAAGACAGCGGCAAACTCACCAAGCGGCTGATGAGCATAAAACCCATCACCAACAGGAGTTGCTGCAGCATGCCGGTGCCGCTTAGCTGCATCAGCCAAGTGTCTAAAGCACCCAATCCACCTAGCAAAGTCCAAACCAGCAACATGCTGGCATCTATCGCCAATCGCCAATGACCCAAGCGCAGTTTGGCCGAGGTGTAGTCTGCGGCTTTTTGATGAGCGCTCAATTCGATCACTTCATTGAAAGCCACAGGCACCGATGCTCGGTGTTGGGCAATGTGACTCAGCTGGCGGTTGGCTAGCCAGAGTTTAAGCAGCAGGTTGAGTGTTAAAAAACCTGCGAAGACTAAAGTGAGTGTGTAGCTTGAAGACATTTTTTTAGTTTACGTCAGTTCATTCAATGCAGTCACTGCATCTTCTATGGCTTGGGTCATGGCCTGAAATAATGAGGGCTCAAACGGATTGTGTCCGGCATCATCTATCCATTGCAAACGACTTTGCGCAAGTGCTTGATGTAAATCCCAGGCTGCTTGGGGAAGACAAATCCAATCTAAGCGGCCATGCAGCAGATGAATCGGTAGGTCTTTTAAATGGCTAATTTGCGACAGCACGCCACCCGCAGGAAAAAAACATTGATGACTTAAATAGTGACTTTGCACTTTGTATTTATTCACAAGAATTTGTTTTTCTTGTGCACTCAGTTCTGTTGTGGTTTCACTGTGGCAACGCTGCGTCAGTGAGTTTTCCCAATTTTGCCAAGCACGCAACAAAGGCAGAGCTGAGCCAGAGGTGTCATGAAGTATTTGATCAAAAAAATAGGTGCCGATTTGTAAACGATGTTGGGCGGGTATATGTTGTGCAAATGTGTTCCAAGCATCAGGCAATAAGCATTTTGCGTCTTGAAAAAACCAAGTTAAGTCAGAGCTTCGTGCCAGAAAAACCCCTCGCAAGACTGCACCCAAACAGGCATGCCGGTGCCTATTGGCATAGGCTAAACCCAAAGTTGCGCCCCACGAACCGCCAACCACCAACCAACGTTGTATGCCCAAATGTTTGCGTAAACGCTCTATGTCGCTGATGAGGTGTTCTGTGGTGTTGGCATGAAGGATGTTGTCTGCCAAACTGCGCCCACACCCCCGTTGATCAAAAAAAACCACTCGGGTGGTGCGTGGGTTGAAAAGCTGGCGATGTCTGGGGCTGCAGCCGCTGCCTGGACCGCCATGAAGAAACACCACAGGAAAACCGCTGGGCGAACCGCATTCTTCAAAATAAACAGAATGACCCTCTTGAGGACTTAAAAAGCCTTGGTTAAAAGGTTGTTCCTCTGCAATTTTTTTTTGTTTGGACACTGCATTCATGATTTCATTTATGTTAAAGGTTTTGTTATCCCTCTTCAGTTGCGTTTTTAAAATAACAGGTAAACCCTTAGGAAAAAGTCATGAAGGCAAACAGACACGCAAATTACAGATTTTCTTTATATACAAACAACAGCACGCAATTAAGAATCTGCTCCTGTGTTCGGAATGAGTCTGTTCACGATTCGCCGTAATCAGCGGCACTCATAGGAGATACACCATGAAATGGCAAACACCTGCAGCAAGCGACATGCGTTTCGGTTTCGAAATCACCATGTACATCGCTAACCGTTAATTCAACGGCGGTCTGTCGGGGTAACTCGACAGGCCTTTTTTATTTTTAGTATTTCCCTGATTTGATTCCCGCGTTTGACGCGGTTTTTTTTTAAAAGCGGCGCTGTTGTGAAAATACATGTACTTGGTTCTGCCGCTGGTGGAGGATTTCCTCAATGGAATTGCAATTGCCCGCAGTGCAGTGCAGTTCGCAACGCAAGCCCCCATCACCTTGCCCGCACCCAGTCGTCTATTGCAGTCACAGCCAACCAAACCGATTGGTTGCTGGTTAACGCGTCACCTGATGTGTTGCAACAAATCAAGGCTTTTCCTGCGCTTCAACCTGCCCGCGCCTTGCGCGACACCGGCATCGCTGCGGTGTTGTTGATGGATGCGCAAATCGATCACACCACTGGGCTTTTGATGCTGCGCGAGCACCGCCAAAAACTTCCCCTTTATTGCCATACCTTGGTGCGTGAAGACCTGAGCACGGGTAACCCTTTGTTCAAGGTCTTGGAGCATTACTGCGGCATAGACTGGCAGGAATTGCATCTGCAAAAAACCTTCCAAGTCCCCAGCCTGTCGGGCTTAGAGTTTGAAGCCCTGCCCCTCATCAGCAACGCACCACCTTACTCGCCCCACCGTGACAAACCGCAGCCCGGTGACAACATAGGCCTCAGTGTGAAAGACCAAACCAGTGGCAAAACATTGTTCTACGCGCCCGGGCTTGCGCAAATAGAACCGCATGTGTGGAAGGCCATGCAAGAAGCGGACTGCGTGATGGTTGATGGAACGCTGTGGACCGATGATGAAATGATTAGCCTAGGTGCTTCCAAAAAAACGTCGCGCGCCATGGGGCATATGCCGCAAAGCGGCGCTGAGGGCATGATTGAATGGTTAGACAAATTACCTGCGCATGTGCGTAAAGTTTTGATCCACATCAATAACACCAACCCTATCTTGGACGAGATCAGCCCGCAACGACAGACCTTGACGGCACACGGCATTGAGGTGGCATTTGACGGCATGGAGATTGAACTTTGAACAACACAATGAACGAGGCCAAGGCAGATACCCGTCAGCCCTGGAGTGCCAAAGAATTTGAAACATTGCTGCGTGGTAAGAGCAGCAGCTACCACATCAATCACCCGTTTCACATCATGATGGCAGAGGGCAAACTCAATGCCGCACAACTGCGCGGCTGGGTAGCCAACCGGTTTTATTACCAAATCTCCATACCCATGAAAGACGCAGCAATCTTGTCAAACTGCGACAACAGTGAAATCCGGCGTGAATGGATTTTGCGCATTCTTGACCATGACGGTTTTGATCTCAACGGGCTGAAAGATGAAGGCGGTATAGAAGCGTGGATACAACTGGGGCAGGCAGTGGGTTTGAGTCGTGACGATGTCACTTCATTGCGCTTTGTTGCTCCTGCCAGCCGGTTTGCGGTGGATGCCTATGTCAACTTCGCGCGCCGTCAACCTTGGCAAGAAGCTGTAGCCTCCAGCCTAACCGAATTGTTTGCGCCACATATTCACCAGCAGCGCATCGACACCTGGCCGGAAAAATACCCTTGGGTAGATGCCACGGGTTTGCTGTATTTCAAAAACCGACTGACACAAGCGCGTCGGGATGTAGCACACGGTTTGACATTCACCCTAGACTACTTCAGCCAAACCCGCGCACTGCAAGAGCGCGCTTTGGAGATTCTGCAGTTCAAACTCAATGTGCTTTGGGCTTTGGCAGACTCCATCATGCTGGACCAGTGCAATGTTCAAATCACCGGGCCTAAACATGAGCATTGAAGACGCCGTTTTGAACACCACGCCAGCACTGTCTCCCATGTTTCGTCTTCAATGGGAAGAAGTGCAACAGGCTTGGGTGCTGTTGTACCCAGAAGGTATGGTCAAGTTGAATGGAAGCGCCGGAGAAATCATCAAGCGCTTAGACGGTAAAAAAAATGTCCTTGCCTTGATTGCCGAACTTGAAAAAGATTTCGATGCAACTGGATTGCAAAGCGATGTTCTTGCATTTTTAGAAATTGCATCTAAACAAGGCTGGGTAAAAGCATGACACCTATGATCAATGGCAAGGAAGTCACGGTAGGCCCACCATTGTGGTTGTTGGCTGAGATCACGTATGCATGCCCCTTGCATTGCGTGTTTTGTTACAACCCGGTGGATTACACCCAGCATGGCCCAGAGTTGACCACCCAGGAATGGATCAAGGTGCTGAGGGATGCGCGCGCAGCCGGTAGCGTTCAATGCGGTTTTTCAGGCGGCGAGCCACTGGTTCGAGATGACTTAGAAGAGCTGGTTGCTGAAGCGCACAAGCTGGGTTTTTACACCAACCTGTTGACCTCTGGCATAGGATTTACCGCCGAACGCGCTAAGGCTTTGAAAGCCGCTGGGTTAGACCATGTACAGCTGTCTTTTCAAGACTCCACGCGTGAGCTCAACGACTTTTTGTCGCATACCAAAACCTTTGCCTTGAAGCAAAAAGCCGCACAGTTGATTCAGGAAAACGGCTGGCCTATGGTGCTCAATTGCGTCATCCATCGCTTGAATATTGACTACATAGAAAAAATCATTGAACTGGCAGTTGACTTAGGCGCAGAATATTTGGAGTTGGCTAACAGTCAATACTATTCTTGGGCGCAACTCAACCGTGATGGGCTCATGCCCAGTAGAGAGCAATTAGAGCGGGCAGAACGCGTCACCAATGAATACCGTGAAAAGCTCGGTGACAAATTGCGTATCTTTTTTGTCGTCCCCGACTACTACGAAACCCGACCTAAAAAATGTATGAATGGTTGGGGCAATATTTTTCTGACCATCACGCCCGATGGCTCGGCACTGCCGTGTCACACAGCAAAGATGATCAAGCAGCTTGAATTTCCAAATGTAAAAAACATGTCGGTCAAAGACATATGGTATGAATCGGAAGCGTTCAATAAGTACCGTGGTGACGCTTGGATGAAAGAACCTTGCCGTTCCTGCGACGAGAAGGAAAAAGATCTGGGTGGCTGCCGTTGTCAGGCGCTGATGCTGACGGGAGATGCTTCCAACGCCGATCCTGTGTGTGATAAATCAGAACATCACCAAGTGGTGCTGGATGCCGTCAGTTATGCGCAAATACCAGATGCAAAACGTATCGAAGTTAAGCCACTGGTGTTTCGCGACCCGATTAATTCACGCAAGCTGAGTACCCAGTCTTAGGCAGCTTGAATTAATTGTGACCGCTGATTTGTTTGCCATCAGTGTCTTCCAAATAAAAAAACCACAGGGTGGACAACAAAGTTATAGCGCCCAGTGCGATGAATGACAGGTGCAATGCATAAAGAGTTTGATCCTGTTGTTGGGAATTAAAATTTTCTAGAAAAAACCCAATGACCAAAGCACTGGCAGTCACTCCAAAATTAAAGGTCAATTGCTGAACAGAACTGCTCATGGTGCTCGCCACACTGGATTGATTTTTTGCAATGTCTGAAAACACCAAAGAATTTATGCAGGCCATTTGCAAGGAACTCAAAAATCCCAAAATGAGATTAATAAAAACAATAAGTTCTATAGAAGTATTTTTGCCAACTTGCGCATAAAAGAACAATACAAAAGAAACAAGAACCGTATTCAAAATTAATACGCGCTTATACCCAAAAAAAGCTAAAACAGATGGAGAAAAAATCTTCATTGCAATGGCAGCCAAGGCGGTTGGCACCGTCAACAAGCCCGCTTTCCAAGCTGGAAATCCCAGCCCAATTTGATATAGGAAGGGCAATATAAATGGCAAGCCACCCATCCCAAGGCGACTGAAAAATCCACCTAAGATGGAAATACGAAATGTTCTGATCTTGAATAAATCAAAATTCAGCAAGGGTGAGGTTGCTTTAAAAGAGTAAAAAATAAAGCCGGCAATCATCAGCACGGCGGTGAGGATTCCTAAGATGATTAAATTAAAGTTTGAATATTGATTGTCTATAAGGTCGAGCATCCATGTCAGAAGCCCTAAGCCACCGCCAAACAGAAAAAAACCTATCCAATCAAAAGACTTTTTTTCATTGCTCTTATAGTCTGGAATGTATTTATTGATAAAAAACAAGACAGCAATGCCTATAGGTATATTGATAAAAAATATCACAGGCCAAGAAAACCAATGAATAATCAATCCACCCACGGACGGGCCAAGTAAAGGGCCAATAAGAGCAGGGATGATCACGTAATTCATGGCACGCAGCAACTCAGACTTCTCAAAAGTTCGCAGAATAAGCAGTCGCCCTACTGGCATCATCAGTGCGGCAGAAATACCTTGAATGACTCGAAAAAAAGTCAACATGTCTACAGAAGTAGACATGCCGCATAAAAATGATGAGACAGTAAACCCAACGACAGCCAAAGTAAATATTCGCCTTGTGCCAAATCGATCTGCCATCCAACCGCTTAGAGTGATAAACACTGCCAAACTGATGATGTAGCTTGTCATCACTGATTTAAGACTTAAAGGCGCGACGCCAAAACTCAGCGACATGGCGGGAATGGCAGAGTTGACTATGGTTGAATCGAGCTGATCCATAAATAAAGATATCCCCACAACCAGAGGAAGAAAGCGTTTAATTTTGCTTTTATGTGATGGATTTATTTCAGTGGGATTAATCGGATTCATAGAACTCAATGATTTTTTGTCTCACTTTTGAGGCTAGCATATTCCCTTTTTAATCTCCCCTTAACTGCCAGCCAGATATTTTCATTAGATCCCTCAGTTATCATCCGCCCTCTTCTTACTAGGCAGTTCACTTGAAGTCTTTTTTCCAAAGTTTGAAAAATAAAAACCCGCATTGGGAAGTTGAACCTCTGTGGTTCGAGTGGTTGGTGCTGGTGGGATTGTTTGTCTTTGCCACTTGGTTACTGGGCATTCAAGGGGTATGGCATTTGCTGCTGAGCTCTGACCCCACAGGCATCACACTGATCATCATCATCATTTTTGCGGTCGCCACCCTGTGGTGCGGTGTTCGTTCACGCGAGTTGGCGCGCCAAAGAGATTGGCTCTCCACGGCCACTGCCGGCGGTGTAGAAACCATGATTCAAGCTGAAGGCTGGGCAGGTGAATACTGGAATGCATTGGCCTTGAACCCACAAGACAGTGGCGCTCCACTCGACCTCCTCATGGAACACACCCACGGCGTTCACTCCACCGCTTGGTGGGTCAATGGTGTGCAACTCAAGCTCGGTCTTTTGGGCAAGGTGATTGGCTTTTCAGTGCTGGCCATGGAAATTGGTCAGATCCAAAGCTTTGACCCGTCGCAAGCCCAAGACCTGCTGCGCAACCTC